>Ga0208905_1000779_pt1 | contig 16123 bp, 13 predicted proteins | sample AntAceMetag02UKS_FD_184776 | JGI IMG/M metagenome (GOLD analysis project Ga0208905, IMG submission 184776) | Saline lake microbial communities from Ace Lake, Antarctica - Antarctic Ace Lake Metagenome 02UKS (SPAdes) (version 2) | ecosystem: Environmental > Aquatic > Non-marine Saline and... | reverse complement strand
ACGATATACGATATACAAACTTGGTTTCTATCATCTTCTTCTTTCTTAACTCTACGCTCTACGCTGTACGCTATACGCTAGTAGCATATACGATATACGATATACGAGTTAGTGTAAACTTTAGTGGGGTAGTTAGAAGAAGATATACGAGTAGAGATTGATAAATATTATTAATTAAGATATAATTTTAAAAGTATAGAGAAGATAGCATAATAAAAAGGAAGGGATAAAATATGATAGGTACTGTTACTTTAAACCCGGCGATGGATGTGATTTTAGAGATTAGTAATTTAAAAATAAATAGTTACAATAAAGTTTTAAATGCCATTACAACTTCTGGCGGCAAAGGGATAAATGTATCCAAAGCTATTAGGGGTTATGGCAGAGAAACTATCGCTGTCGGATTTTTAGGAGGCGGTAGAGGAAGAATGATCGAAGAGGAACTAAGAGAAATAGGCATAACTACTAATTTTTGGCATATCGAAGAGAAGACCAGAAGCAATACAATCATTTTAGATAAAAAAACTGGAGAGCATACATTACTTAGTGAAATGGGACCTAAAGTTACAGAATATGACTTAGAGATGCTAAAATCAATTTTTTATCGGGTTATGTCTCAATGTAGTGCAGTTACACTGTCTGGAAGTTTGCCTCGAGGAGTTCCTGAAAACATATATGCTAATTTGATTTCTATAGCTAAAGAAAGAGGTGTAAAAACTATTTTAAATACTTCCGGAGAACAATTCATAAAAGGTTTAGAGGGAAAGCCTTTTTTAGCAAAACCAGACCTTAGGGAAAGTAATAGAGTTTTGGGAATTAAAATTAATAATGAAAGAGATGCGATTAAAGCAGCAAAAGAAATTGTGCAGAGGGGTGCTGAAATTAGTGTAGTTTCTCTGGAACAAGAAAAAGATATAATTGCTACCCAAAATGAAATATGGTTTGCCGAGACTGACTATCATGAAATAGTAAATTTAATCGGAGCAGGCGATGCCTTGATTGCAGGATTTGCAATTACCTTAACCGAAGAAGGGAAAAATCTTGAGGAAGCAATAAAATTTTCTATGGCCTGCGCTTTAGCCAGTGCCCTAAGAGAGGAAGAGGAATTTAGTTCAAGAGAAGAGGTAGAGAAATGTCTTAAATGTGTGAAGCTTAAGAAATTATAAAGATAGATATCGAGAGGAGATACTCTGAATTGAAAATAAAGAATATTATGATTCGGGATGTTACCAGTGCTTTAGCTACATGCAAATTAGTAGATTTGATAGGTATATTGTCAAAGCATAAAATTACCGGGCTTCCAGTAGTCAATAATGATCAGGAGGTTATCGGATTTATATCTCTACACGACATAATCAGAGCTACTCTACCGAACTATTTAGGAATTATAAATAGTAATTCTATTCTTTCTGAATTCATACAATTATCTAAAAGTTTAAGAGAATATTCTCAACATCCAATAAAAGAATTTATGAGAAAGAATATTATTACTATTAATGAATATGACAATGAAGTTTTAGCAGCAGATTTGCTAATTAGAAATAAAATTCAAAGACTTCCTGTCTTGCGAGATGGGAAATTGGTGGGAATAGTAACCCTAACCGATATTTGCCGAGTGCTTATGGAGAAGAGTGAAAATAAAGAATGATAAAATTAGTATATAAAAAAAGCGGATAGCGGATAGCGTAGAGCGTATACATTTGGTTATATAGTTAGTCGGTTACCTGGTTAGTTAGTAAATTAGCACAAACCAGTTAACTAATTAACTATATAAACGTTAAACTATCTAATAAATATTGATTGGTGATAAGTATGGCTTAGATTTATCAAACCTGTTGAAACTTGAATAAATTCGATATCAAAACATTGCAAAATGTATAACAGGCATTTTTTTTATGATACTATACGCTAAACGCTGTACGCTCCACGCTAGTTTCGCTTACTAACGATTAATTTAAATTGCCGAGGTATTTTATGAAAAAAGGATTATTTATAACTTTTGAAGGGCTTGAAGGATGTGGGAAAACTACCCAGGCAAAAATGCTTTTTGATTTTTTAACCAAACAAAAAATACCTTCTATTCATACTAAAGAACCGGGAGGAACAACGATTGGAGATAAAATACGTAAAATCCTTCTCGATCAAAAAAATGATGGTATGGATTATAAAACAGAAATGCTATTATTTTTAGCTTCTCGGGCAGAAAATGTTAGATTAATTATTTTACCGGCATTGGAAGAGGGAAAGGTAGTTATATCTGATCGTTTCTATGATTCTACTACTGTCTATCAAGGGTACGGAAGAGGGATAGATTTAAAAATCATAAAGCATCTAAATAACTTAGTCGTGGGAAAAACCATCCCTGATTTAACCTTCATCTTAGATATTGACCCACACGAAGGATTAAGGAGATCAACTTCTTTCGGTAATTTGCATGAAATGCGATTTGAAAAAGAATTTATAAATAAAAAAATTATCGAAGGGAAATTATTTTTAGAAAGAGTTAGAAATGGCTATTACCAATTATCTCATAAAGAAAAAGGAAGAATTAAAATAATTGATGCTAATAAGAACAAAGAAGATATATATAACGAGATAGTTGAAATTGTAAAAAGAAAGATAGCGGATAGCGTACAGCGTAGAGCGTAGAGTTAGGAAAGAAGGAGTCAGGAGACAGAAGCCAGAATATTAAAAAGTATCGAGCATATAGTAAAGAAAGAAAAAGTTGCAAGTTACAATCGGTAGTGTATTATACAGAATGATTTATCCTATACGCTATACGCTATACGCTATACGCTATACGCTATACGCTAATAAAGGGAGTAGTTATGTCTTTTAAAGATATAGTTGGACAAGAGAGAGCAGTAAAAATATTGACAAAATCTCTAAAAGAGAATAAGGTCTCCTCATCTTACATTTTTGTCGGGAGCGAAGGGACTGGGAAAATGCTAACGGCTATAGAATTTGCCAAGGCGTTAAATTGTTTGAACCTTAGCAAAGATGCAGAAGCTTGCGAAGATTGTCAATCTTGTAGTGAGATTAGTAAACAGTGCAGCCCGGATTTAAAAATAATTAAACAAATCAAGAGTTCGATAAAGATTGAACAAATACGAGAAATGCGGAAAGAGGTTGGACTAAAACCTTTTAAAAATAAAAAAAAGATTTACATAATAGACAAAGCAGAAAAAATGACCCTTGAGGCATCAAATTGTTTATTAAAAACAATCGAAGAACCACCTTATTTCGTGATAATAATTCTCATTTGCTCAAAGATAGATCCAATTTTACCTACTATAGTCTCACGTTGTCAGATAGTAAATTTTGGATTAATATCTTCCTATAAAATAAAAGAGTTTTTATTAGATAAAAACAATAATTTAGAAAAAGAGAAAGCCGAAATTATTTCTAAATTAGCCCAAGGCAGCATCGGAAGCGCTTTAAAATTATTATCAGGTAAGGAATATTTTATTAGAAGGGAAGAAGTATTACAATATTTATCAACAATATCTCCCGGAGAATACGGTGACGATGTTTTTGCAAAAGTTGAAAAGATAGTATCTAAAATAGATAGAATAGAAGAGATTTTAGAAATGATAAAATTATGGTATCGGGATATTTTAATTATTAAAAATACAGGAGATAAGAAGTATATTACCAATTGCGATAAATTAGAAATACTTGAGGAAAAATCTCAAATCTATTCTCAGGAAATACTAATTGGTATTTTGGATTATTTAGAACAGGCTGAAGAATATTTGATAAAAAATGTGAATAAACGTCTTATTTTAGAAAGATTATATATAAAGATGGTAGGTGTTGAGCATTGCCTAAAGTAACTGGTTTAAAATTTGCCAAGACAAATTATATCTATTATTTTAAAATCAATAATAAAATTATATTAAAGAAAGGAGATATTTGTTTAGTAAAAACAGCTATTGGTTTAGACCTGGGTAAAGTAGTGGTTCCTTATAAATATATAAAAAATGATGAAATAGATACCCCACTTAAGAACATACTTAGAAAAGCGGATAAAGAGGATTTTAAGAAACTTGAAATACTAAAGCGAGAGGAAATTGATGCATTAAACATCTGTAAAGAGGAGATTAAAAAATATAAATTGCCTATGAAATTAGTTTACGCGAAGTATTTATTCGATAAAAGTAGGATAATATTCTATTTTGTTTCTACTCAGCGAATAGATTTTCGAGAATTGGTTAAAGAGTTAGCTAAAATTTTTAAAACTAAAATCGAACTGAGGCAGATTGGAGTAAGAGATGGAGCAAAATTAATAGGTGGAATGGGAATTTGCGGTAGAGAAATTTGCTGCCTTTCTTATATTCAAAAGTTTTCTCCAATTCATATTAATATGGCTAAAATACAAAGAATTGCTCTGAATCAATCTAAGGTATCAGGCCTTTGCGGTAGATTAATGTGCTGCCTATCTTACGAATCTGAGTTTTATAAAGAGTCTTTAAAAAAGTATCCTAAATTGAGAGATAATATTGAAACAGGGAAAGGTAAAGGAAAAGTTGTAGAAATAAATGTGTTAAAAAAATATATTACGCTTGAATTAGAAAGCGATTCTAAGAGCAAGAACGGTGGTATTAAGAAAAGAATTAAGATACCAGAAGAAGAATTCGAAAAACTGGGAATAAAAAATAAAAGTGCTAAACAATAATGAAAAAATAGAAGATCTTGGAGATAAAGAATTAAAGATTATCCAGGCAAGTGATTCATATCGTTTTTCGGTTGATTCTATTTTACTGCTTGATTTTATTAGACTTAAAAATTATGAAAAAATTATTGACTTAGGAACTGGTTCCGGAATAATTCCTCTGTTTTTGCTTGGCAAAAAGAAAGGATTATCTATTTATGGAATTGAGATACAAAAAGATTTGGCAGATATGGCCAGAAGAAGTGTTAAATTAAATAAATTACAAAATGAGATAACTATAATTCAAGAAGATTTTAGAAACCTAAAAAATATTTTTAAAAACCAGCAATTTGATGTTGTAGTGAGCAATCCTCCTTATATTTCTATGGGGCAGGGGAAGATTAATCCTTTGAGCAGCAGAGCCATTGCCAGGCATGAAATAAAAGGTGATTTAGAGGATATGATTTCCGTAAGTAATTATTTGCTAAAAAATAAGGGAAGAATTTATTTAATTTACAAGAGTGCGAAACTAATAAAGTTAATAATGGCTTTAAAAAAATATAGCATTGAACCAAAGGTTATTAAATTTATTCATCCAAGACCGGGAGAAAATGCGAATCTTGTATTATTGGAGGGAATAAAAAGCGGGAAAGAAGAATTAAAAATCGAAGATCCCATATTCCTTCATTCTAATAAAAAAATGGAGACAGATAAGTAATTTGAGTGAAAATAAAAATATTGGTATTTTATATATTTGTGGAACACCTATAGGAAATTTAGAAGATATTACCTTGAGGGCTTTAAGGATTTTAAAAGAGGTAAACTTAATTGCAGCTGAAGATACCAGGCATACATTAAAATTATTGAATCATTACCAGATAAATACAAAAATTACAAGCTACTATGAATATAATAAATTCAAAAAAGCGCCCTATTTGGTAGAAATATTAAAGAATGGCCAGGACATTGCTCTTGTTTCTGATGCGGGTATGCCAGGAATTTCCGATCCAGGTTATGTATTAATAAATTTAGCTTTAAAAAATAATATAAAAATAATACCCGTTCCCGGTGTTTCAGCACTGATAACTGCTTTAGTTGTATCAGGGCTATCTACCGATAAATTTGTTTTTGAGGGATTTCTGCCCCGCAAAATTAAAGAGAGGAAGAGATGTTTTAAGGGTATAGAAAATGAAGAGAGAACCATTATTTTTTATGAAACCCCTCATAGACTAAAAAGAGCCCTTAAAGATATGTTGGAAATATGGGGAGATAGAAAAGTAGTTATAGCCCGTGAGTTAACCAAGATGTACGAAGAGATAATTAGAGGAAAGTTGAGTCAGGTTCTAACAGAAATTAGTACAAAAGAGATAAAAGGTGAAATTACCCTAATTGTTCAGGGGGGAATTAAGAAAAAAGAAAATGATAGTATAGATTTTTTAAAAGATGAATGTATAATGCAAGAATATTTAAAAAAACTAAAAAACCAGGGTTATTCAAATAAAGATATAATAAAAATTGCTCAGGAAAAAATAAATATCCCCAAGAATTTAATATATAAAAAATTACTGGAAATGAAGAAAGGAAAATAATTATGGAAAAGAAAAATCAATCAAAAAAAACATTTTATATAACTACTCCTATTTATTATGTTAACGATGTACCACACATTGGACATGCCTATACCACTATAGCCGCAGACGTTATGGCCAGATATAAAAAACTATCCGGATATGATGTGCTTTTTGCTACCGGGACAGATGAACATGGCCAAAAGATTGTACGTTCAGCAGAAAAAATAAATTTAACTCCTCTGGAGCTGGTAGATAAAGTGGTATTAAAATTTAAAAATCTCTGGCCCTTACTGAATATAGAATACGATGATTTTATACGCACAACTGAACCAAGACATATTAAAGTAGTGCAAGAAATATTTAATAAATTATATAAAAATGGCGATATCTATAAAGGTGAATATGAGGGCTGGTATTGTGTGCCCTGCGAAACATTTTGGACCGAGACTCAACTGACGGATGAAACATGTCCTACTTGCGGGAGGAAGATAGAAAAGGTAAAGGAAGAAAGTTATTTCTTTAAAATGTCAAAATATCAGGACAAGATATTATCATACTTCGAGAAAAATCCTCAATGTATTCAACCGAAAGCAAGAAGAAATGAAATAATAAGTTTTGTAAAAAGCGGTCTTAAGGACCAAAGTATAACCAGAACAAAAAAAAGCTTAAAATGGGGGATAGACGTTCCTTTTGATAATAATCACGTAATTTATGTCTGGTATGATGCTTTATTGAATTATATTACCGTTGCCGGATATAATGCAGATAAGGAAAAATTTGAAAAATACTGGCCAGCAGATGTTCATTTGGTAGGGAAAGATATATTAAGATTTCATACCGTTATCTGGTTTACCATGTTAATGGCGGCTGGAATTGAACCTCCCCGGATGGTCTTTGCTCACGGTTGGTGGACTATAGAAGGAGAAAAAATGTCAAAATCTAAAGGTAATGTAGTTGATCCCTATAAAATGGCGGAAGAATTTGGTGCCGACGCCTTTAGATATTTTTTAATGAGAGAGGTTTCCTTTGGTCTGGATGGTAATTTTTCCAAAGATTTATTGATTAAAAGAATAAATTATGATTTGGCTAATGATTTGGGAAATTTAGTAAGCAGAACTGTAGCCATGGTTACTCAATATTTTAACAAAGAAATTCCCCAAGCATCAACCGAAAAAGATGAATATGATGAAGAATTAAGAAAATTAGCTTTAAAAACTATAGAAAAATACTGTACTCAAATGAATAATTTATCGCTTAATATTGCTTTGGAAACTACCTGGCAATTTATAAGAAGGACCAATAAATATATCGATCAAACAGAACCCTGGATATTGAGTCGTGACAATTCACAAAAGAAAAGATTATCGACTATTCTATATAATTTAGCCGAATCTATACGCCTATCTACCATATTGATTTACCCCTTTATGCCAGTCAAAGCTAAGGAGATTTGGGAACAATTAGGGTTGGAAAGTAATTTAGAAGAAATAAGATTAGATAAAGATGCTTCATGGGGGAAATTAAAGCCAGGAATTTTAGTTAAGCCGGGGAAAATAATATTTCCCAGGATTGATATTAAAAAGAAGGAGCAGAAAGAGGTAAAAGAAGATAAAACGAATATTATATCTTTCGATGAATTTAAAAAAATTAATTTGAGAGTAGGAAAGGTTGTTTCTGCCGAAGAAGTCAGCGGAACAGAGAAATTACTCAAATTGGAAGTTATTATAGGAGAAGAAAAAAGAACTATTGTAGCCGGAATAAAAAAGCATTACTCTGCTGAAGAAATATTAGGAAAGAAAATAATAATAGTAGCTAATTTACAACCTGTAAAGATTAGAGGAATAGAATCACAAGGCATGCTTTTGGCAGCGGTTGACAAAGATAATGTAGTTTTACTGACAGTGGATAAAGACATAGCCGAAGGTAGTAAAATCCAGTAAATTAAAATTGCTAGTTCTTAAAAAATATCTAAGGAGGGACATTTATGTCTAGTGTAAAAAATAAAGGAGAAAAAGTTGATATGCCAAATTTGCTTAGAGAAAATATTAACAAAAATCTTGGATTGATATTTATAATTTTTATGTGTATAATAATTATTTTTTTTATTACATTACAAATTAATATGAATAACTTAAGTGCACAGACAGAAAAATATGTTGAAAATATTAATCTGAATAACGAAAAGATAGTTGGTATAAATGAGGAGATAGTCAGTCGAGTAGAAGATTTATCTAACGAAGTAAAAGAATATAGTCAAGTTAAAATAGGCAGAGATCAATTTACAGAAATTTACATGCAACTACAAGAATTGACCGGAATGATTTCAAACGAAGCTAAAAGGGAATATTATATTACAAAAGCAGTAAAGGATATTTCTAAAAATAATTCTGACTTGGATAGCAAATCTATATACGAGATATCTAAAACTATTTACGAAGAATCTATAAAATATAATTTTAATCCCCTATTGATAACTGCCATAATTAAAACGGAAAGTAATTTTGATCCCCAAGCTGTTTCGGATTCTTATGCCTATGGATTGTGTCAGGTAAGAAGATTTATAGCTCCGGAATTAGCATCAAACATTGGTATTGAATGGGATGGAGCAGAGAAAACATTGTTTGATCCCATCAAAAATATTAAAATCGGAGTATATTATTTGTCCATATTAAATAGAGATTTTAATGATTTAAAAACTGCTGTCATAGCCTATAACCAGGGACCTTATGCTGTTCAGGAACTATTAACTAATAATCAGGAATTACCTGATAATTATGTGAATAAGGTATTAGACTATTATGCTAATTTAAGAGGATTTAGTTTGGAAGAAGTTCAAAATGAGATCAAAGCTACCGAATAAATCCAGCGTGGAGCGTACAGCGTATTAAAATACAGTAATGAGTGTGAGTAATTAGTGACAAGTCTATGTAAATGTAGGGGTTCGATTCATCGAACCCGTTTCGGGTCGAATAAATTCGGCCCCTACTTAATCGGTCAATCGGCCAATCGGTCAATTAGCTATTTTGCTTATTGTAAAGAGTATAAAAAAGTGATATAATTTCCTAAAATAGAATATTGAAGATTAAACTTTTTCGGGGCAGGGTGAGGTTAGATTAAAAGATAACCAATTCCCGACCGGTGGTAAATTCTTTCTATTGTTTTAAGTCAATGATTGAATAAGCCCACGAACCAGGTATTTACTATTGTGAATACCAGGTAGATCTGGTGAAAAGCCAGAGCCGACAGTAAAGTCTGGAAGGGAGAAGAAGTAATTTATTTTAAACAAAGATTATCCCCGAGAAAATATGATTTTTTCGGGGATATTTTATTTTAAAAATATTTAATTAAAAATAAAAGGAGAATTTGTATGAAAAGTAAAAGAATTACCAGTATTGGATTATTAGTTGCCTTATCGATAGTAGCAGGCTATTTTATTCATTTTCCTATTTTACCCCAAGCGCCATTTTTATTATATGATCCGGGGAGCGTATTTCTCCTTATTGGTTCTTTTAAATTAGGCCCGAAAATTGGTGTTTTAATGTCTCTAATTACCGCTATGCTCTTTGCTCTTATTACAGGACAAGGTGGTCCTTATGGTGCTTTAATGAATTTTTTAGCAACGGGAACTTTTGTATTTATATCATCTCAAATCTATTTCTTACATCATAACAAGAAAGGAGCAATTATAGGATTAATCATGGGGACATTAGCAATGACCTTAATAATGGTTCCAGCTAATTTGATAATCACCCCTCTTTATTTAGGGGTTAATAGGGATATTGTAGTTAAAATGTTAATTCCAGCTATTATTCCCTTTAATCTTTTTAGGGGGATAATTAGTGGTTTTATAACTTTTATTTTATATAAAAGGCTGTACCCTTTAATAATTAGCAAATAACACTAAATTAATTTTTTTTGATAAATTAAAGAAATAATTATATAATAAAACAAAATAAAAATTAAAATAGAAAAACGTAAAACCATAATGTAAAATTTAAAACTTTTCGTACAGAGCAGTAATTTTAATGTAGGGGTCGGATTTATCCGACCCGAGTTATATGGCCATTTTTAATTTGGCGGGTTCGATAAATCGAACTCCTACTTAGACAGGCGAGACGCCTGTCCTACGGTGGGCAGACACAAGGTCTGCCCCTATGACTTCTTCAACGATGGCTAATTTATATTAATATTATTTCCTGTATTTTTCTTTTTCTTTTTTGACTCGATACTCGATACTCGATACGGTTTTATTATGGGTAACCGGTAAACTGGCTAATTAGATAACCATCTTAACGAGATACGGTTTCACTCTGGCTTCTGTATTTTTTTTCTTTACTACATATATATACTGTTTAAAAAAGGAGATAATTTTTATGAAAAATGTTGCAGTACTGATGGCCGGTGGCCGGGGGCAAAGATTTTGGCCGCATAGTCGTTTTGATACACCTAAACAATTGTTATCTATCACTGGTGGCAATAGCATGATTAGGGAAACCGTTAATCGTGTGTCGCCGCTAATTGATTTATCAGATGTGTTTATTTCTACAACAGAAGATCTCTTTAATAGCATAAAAGATGCTCTTCCTGAAATAGATTATTTAAATTATATCCTTGAACCGGTTGGTAGAGATACCGCAGCCTGCATCGGTTTGGCTGCAATAGTTATTGAACATAGATACAAGGACCCTGACACCACTATGATTACACTTCCTATAGATCATATAATAAAAGATGGAGAAAAATTTTTAAATGCCATTAAAGAATCTTGTAAACTTGCTCGCGAAACAGGTAACTTAATTACCATAGGCATTAAACCGTCACGGCCAGAAACCGGATATGGTTATATTTGCCTGGGTGAAGAAGTAGAGAAGACCGATAACATTACTGCTTGTGTAGTGAAAAATTTTACAGAAAAGCCAAATTTAGAAACTGCAAAAAAATTTGTAAATGAGGGAAACTATCTTTGGAATAGTGGTATATTTGTTTGGACTTGTAGAGATATTTTGAATGCTATAAAAAAAGAGACCCCAAAACTTTACCAGGGATTAATGAAAATAAAAGATAGTTTGGGAACATTGCATAAAAAAGAAATTGTAAAAGAAGTGTTTTATGGGTTAGAAAAAATATCTATAGATTATGCTATTATGGAAAAAGTTTCTAATAGATTGGTGGTAAAAGGGGATTTTAGTTGGGATGATATCGGTTCATGGACTTCAATGGAGAGAATTTTTCCTCAAGATAAAGAGGGTAATGTAATCCAGGGTGGGCATGAGGGAATAGATACCAAGAGGTGTGTTGTCATAAACGATGAAGGTTTAATAGTTACTATTGGTCTATCTGATTTAGTTATAATATCAAGTGGAGATATAAAACTGATTTATCCCAAAAAACGAGAAGGTGATTTAAAGAAGATAATCAAAAGAATGGCCAATAACGAAAAATATAAGAAATACTTATAGTTAAGAAATAATCCAATTGGCCAATTTTTAAAAACAGTATCGAGTATCGAGTATATAGTATCGAGTTAAGAAAAAGAACTAACCCACTAAGGTTTAGACTAATTCGTGTATTATATTTCGTTTAGATTTATTTTGATTATATCAAAACTAAAAAACTTAAAGCGAAAAACTAAAATTCATAATTTAAAATTTAAAACTTATTCTAGTATTATATTGTTTTTTTTTGTAGAGGGTGGATTAATTCCACCCGAGTTATCTTGATAATTTTATTTGGCGGGTTAGATGAATCGAACCCTTATTTAGATAGGCGGGACGTCTGCCCTACGATTCTATTTAATTTTTAGGGGGGGGGCATGCAATATACCCTTACTTTTCTCTCCCTTTTACTTGATTAACTAATTGTTAACTCGATATGCAATATGATATGCAATATTCAATAAACAATATGAATTTATTATGCCTTCTGCCTTTATTCTTTTTTAGCTCTACGCTAAACGCTGTACGCTGTACGCTATACGCTATACGCTGTTGAGCTTGACAAAGTTTTTTAGCTGTGCTATTTTAACAAAGTAAAAATAATATGCTCTTATCAAGAGTTGGTGGAGGGACGGACCCTGAGAAGCCCAGCAACCTATAATGCCATTACCAAAAGCATTATTCCGGTGCTAATTCCCGCGGAATTTCAATTCCGGGAGATAAGATAAAAAAAATTACCTCTTCGGTATTGAAGAGGTTTTTTTAATTTAGAAACAAAAAAAGGAGATGTTAGATTTGAAGAACAAATATTTATTTACTTCCGAGTCAGTTACTGAAGGACACCCGGATAAGATGGCTGACCAAATATCTGATGCTATTCTGGACGGTATCTACGAAAAAGATCCTTATGGAAGAGTGGCAGTAGAGACTTTGGTAGCCACAGGACTGGTTATGGTCGCCGGACAGATTACTACTTCTTGCTATATTGATATTCCAAAAATAGTACGTCAAACCATCCGAGACATAGGTTACACCAGGGCTAAATATGGATTTGATGGTGATACTTGTTCAGTATTAACCTCTATTGATGAACAATCCAAGGATATAGATCAAGGAGTGAGTAAATCACTAGAAGTAAAAGAAGCGGAAGAAGAAAAAAATGATATGGAAACTATTGGGGCAGGTGATCAGGGAATGATGTTCGGTTATGCCTGCAGAGAAACTCCCGAATTGATGCCCCTTCCTATAATATTAGCTCACAAATTAACTTATCGACTGGCAGAAGCAAGAAAAAAGAAGATAATTCCTTATCTCAGACCTGACGGGAAATCTCAGGTTACAGTTGAATATGAAAATGGGGACCCAAAAAGAGTAGAAGCAATAGTAATCGCTGCCCAACATCATCCTGATATTTCTTATGAAATTATAAAAAAAGATATCAAAGAAAAAGTCATCAATTATGTCATACCTCAAAAATATCTTGACGAAAATACTAAATATTTTATTAATGCTACCGGAAGGTTTGTTATAGGCGGCCCTCAGGCAGATACCGGTCTAACCGGTAGAAAAATAATTGTAGATACTTATGGAGGAGTTGGAAGTCATGGCGGAGGATGTTTCTCCGGAAAAGACCCAACCAAAGTAGACAGGTCAGGTAGTTATATGTCAAGGTATATTGCAAAAAATATTGTAGCTGCCGGATTAGCTGATAAATGTGAAATACAAATTGCTTATGCTATAGGAGTGGCTCGCCCCGTATCTATCATGATAGATACTTTTGGAACAGAAAAAATTCCTCAATCAAAAATATTAGAAATAATTAAAAAGAATTTTGATTTACGTCCGGAAGCGATTATAAGGCATTTAGAGCTCAGAAGGCCAATTTTTAGAAAAACTGCTTCCTATGGCCACTTTGGCAGAGAAGATGAAGATTTTACCTGGGAAAAGACCGATAAAGCGGAGATACTAAAAGAACAGGCAGGACTGTAATAGCGTGGAGCGTTCAGCGTATAGCGTTTAGTAGGAAGGAGGGAGCACAAAAATATAAGGGCAAAACCCTGTGTCTGTCCTTCGTAGGATAGGCGCCCCCCCCGTTTTCACGAGGGCAGGCTCGCCTGTCTATGTCTTTGAATAGTTGACGAATTGATGAATCGGAGAATTAGCAATCGGTGAATTGGTGAATAGGTAAATTGGCTAATTGGTGCCTTCCTTTTGCATATTAAAGTTATCTCTGATATTATAATAAATAAATTCAGTTAATCTTTTCTAATTATAAATAATCTAGGAGAGGAAGAATTTAACTATATGGACATAAGAGAACTATTAGCTACCACCAAAGAAAGAGACGCTTCGGATTTGCATATCACTGTTGGAATTCCCCCAGTTCTGCGCGTAAACGGTAAATTAATAAAATTAAATTTACCTGAACTGAATCGACAAAATGTTCATGAAATGATTTATGGTATAATTTCTGATAAACAAAAAGATAAATACGAAGAACTTCATGAATTAGATTTTTCTTTTGAATTGGAAGATATGACCAGATTTAGAACTAATATATTTAAAACTCGATTAGGCGAAGCAGCTGCCTTTAGGCTAATTCCTGAAAAAATAAAATCTCTTGCAGAATTAGGTTTACCAAAAGAATTATCTACTTTCACTAAAAAATCAAAGGGTTTCGTATTGGTTACCGGACCTACCGGAAGTGGAAAAACAACCACATTAGCTGCTTTAATAGACATTATAAACCAAGAAAGATACGAGCATATTATAACTATTGAAGACCCTATTGAATTTATCCATACTCATAAAAATTGCATTATAGACCAGAGAGAAGTGGGAATTCATACAGATTCTTTTGCCTATGCTTTACGAAGTGCTTTAAGAGAAGACCCAGATGTAATACTAGTGGGAGAAATGAGAGACCTGGAAACCATTTCTATGGCGGTAACTGCAGCTGAAACCGGGCATTTGGTATTTTCCACTCTTCATACTAATAGCGCAGCAGAAACTGTAGAAAGGGTAATAAATGTATTTCCTCCACATCAACAAAATCAAATTAGAATGCAAGTTGCCGAATCTCTTTTGGGTATTGTTGCACAAACCTTAATACCTACCATTGATGAGGGGGGAAGAGTTCCGGCTATTGAATTGATGATTGCTACACCGGCAATTAGAAATATTATAAGAGAAGAAAAAATTCATCAAATGCCTGCAACCATTCAAATGGGCAGGAAAGATGGCATGATAAGTTTAGACCAATCTTTAAAAGAATTACTGGTAGAAGGTAAAATCAGTCGAGACGAAGCTATCAAAAAGGCCATAGACAAAAAGGTATTTATGGAAACCCGCGGAAGTTATCAACATTAGTATAAACTTTAGCCAGGAATTAGAGAAAAAAAACAGCCAATAAGTAAAATATAGAAAATATTTATAGTTAAAAAATAAAAACATTTCCGTATAAAATATTGCTTTTATTGTATAATACTTTTGAGGGCGTATGCAATACGCCCCTACTTTTTCTATCTTTTATTTTCTTTTTTCTTTACTATACGCTTTGCACTAGTTTATACGGGATACGAGTTATAAATCAGGATCCTGAATCTTTTCCTAACTCGATACTCGATACTGTATTAATTTGTTAATTGGCTAATCAGTTAATCGATCTTAGTCTTTTCTTAATTGGTTAATTGGAGAATTATAATATTAATTTGACTTTTTAGTTGAAATTATATAAAATTACCTAAATTTTAAAAACTAAATATTTTGAGAAATCAATAAATAGGAGAGTAGGTTATCTTTCTTTAGGGAACTAAAAAGTAGATAACCAAAAGACCCCTAAAAAATAAATTAAGTTGAAGAATTTAGTAAACTTAATCGGATAGCCCACGTTAATTGGCTGATAAGCGGAATGGATTAATTACCATTCAAACAGGGTGGCACCGCGAGCAATTCTCGTCCCTGATGATACTTATAGAAGTATTATCAGGGATTTTTTAATAATACAACAAATTAACAAATCAAAGTTCAAGAAAAAGGGGTCAGGTCTCAACATTTGACAGATTGTCAGGGGGACGGTTCTATTGACAATATTTTTGTACTATTTTAATATTCTAGTAAAATATTGTCAATAGAACCGTCCCCCTGACAAGAACCGTCCCCCTGACAATCAAATGTTGAGACCTGACCCCTGGATAGGGAGGAATATTAATATGGAAAAAGAGCAAGAAGAGAAAAAACACCCTCAAAAATTGGGAAAAATATTAATACACTATAAAATTATTACTCCTGAACAATTGGAGGAAGGGTTAAAAATTCAAAAAAATAAAGAAAAAAGAATCGGAGAAATTTTAATTGACCTGGGAAGAGTTACTCAAGATGAAATAAATTGGGTTTTAGGAAAACAGTTAGATCTTCCTTATGTTCAGGTAAATATTGGTAATATTGATATTCAATTATCCAAA
>Ga0208905_1000776_pt1 | contig 16147 bp, 14 predicted proteins | sample AntAceMetag02UKS_FD_184776 | JGI IMG/M metagenome (GOLD analysis project Ga0208905, IMG submission 184776) | Saline lake microbial communities from Ace Lake, Antarctica - Antarctic Ace Lake Metagenome 02UKS (SPAdes) (version 2) | ecosystem: Environmental > Aquatic > Non-marine Saline and... | reverse complement strand
AGGAGAGAGCAAATTTAAACTTTATCCATCAGGACAAAAAGGGAAAGATTTTTTCTTTCTCTTTTGTCTTGAAAAATTTTATTTTATTCTCCTCTGAAAAAGTTGCATTAATTACTTGAATTTAGGAATTATTTTTTTATTAGAACCAGGATATTATATTAAATGATGTTTTGGTATAAACAAATACTGTTTTTAAATACAAAATTAGTGTTTAATAGTATTTTTTTTATACTTTTGCCAATATTACGAATTACCATAATTTCAAATCTTAATAAAAATGAAATATTCCAGTCCTAAAAATTTAGCTCTATTAGTATCTTTTCTTATTGTTGCATTCTTTTCATTAATATGTATTATAATTAAAATAATATTTTATCCTGATATACAATTATGTTTACCGCTAATTATAATTGATGTTTTACTGTTTGTATTTTCCTATTTTGCTTATTCTCTTAGTTTGGAAAATTTTATTTATAAAAGAATAAAGTTGATATATAAAACCATTCACAATCTCAAATTATACAGGAGTGATAAAAGGAGAAAAAGTTTTTTTACAGGAAATTCAGATATAATTAAAAATGTTAATCATAAAGTTTCTGAGTGGGCACAAGATAAAAAGAAAGAAATTGAACAGTTGAAAAAGACAGAGAACTATCGCAGAGAGTTTCTTGGCAATGTTTCTCACGAATTAAAAACTCCTATTTTTAATATTCAGGGATATGTTCTTACATTATTAGAAGGAGGATTGGAAGACCCAACTATAAACAGAGATTATCTCTTACGAACAGAAAAGAGTATTGTCAGAATGATTGCTATTGTTGAAGATTTGGAAACAATTTCACAACTGGAATCTGATGAATCAAAATTAAAATTTGAAAAATTTGACATATTGTCTCTTACTAAGGAAATAATAAAATCACTTGAAATAACAGCAAAGAAAAAAAATATTAACATATATTTTGCCAAAGATTATGAAAAACCTGTTTGTGTCTATGCTGACAAAAAAAGAATACATCAGGTATTAGTCAATTTAATTGATAATTCAATAAAATATAGTAATGAAAATAGTAAAATCAAGATTAGTTTTTTTGATATGGATAAAAATGTGCTGATAGAGGTTACAGATAAAGGAATAGGTATTTTAGCAAAAAATATCCCTCATATCTTTGAACGATTTTACAGAGTAGATAAGAGTCGTTCAAGAGAACAAGGTGGCTCTGGCTTAGGTCTGTCTATTGTAAAGCATATTATCGAAACTCATAATCAGACAATTAATGTAAGAAGCTCTATTGACGGAGGAACAACCTTTGCTTTTACACTGGAGAAAGATTAAAAAAATATATAACTATTCAGGTATCCTGACAGGTCAGTATCAATAATTTAATATTGTTTCGGCTTCGCTCAAAAACTACATATTTATATATTTATAAGTCGGCAAAATAAATTACCGACTACATAGTATTTATGACTCTGTCAGACCTGCCCCGAGGGAAGTTTACTGGTTCAAAAAAAATAATATGGGGACAATAGGTTTTATTGTAATCATTCATAGATTGAAATTAAAATAATAAAATCAAAAGTATAGCGACTTGTAACATTTTTATTTTTAACTTTTATACTGCAAAAGGGTTAAATTTTTACTTTTATAATTAAACAATTTAACAATATAACCATTTAAAGTATAACCTTTGTCTTTTGATTTATTTTGCCTTTTGGTTTATTTTATCTTCTTTTATAAATGAGTGTTCTTTTCTTTTTATACCTCTTTTAAAACAGACAGTATAGATTGTTTTACCATTCTCATCCCAATAAGTCCATTTACCTTGTTTGAGATTGTTTTTATAGCTTCCTTTTTCTTTAATTTTTCCATATTCATAATATAAAATACTTTCTCCTTCAAGTTTTCCATCTACAAATCCTTGTTCCACATATTTATTACCATGCTCATCAAAAAAAGTCCAGTGCCCTTGTTTTTTATCCTTTTTAAAATATCCGCTACTTAACAAATTTCCATTTTCATGCCATTCCGAACATAATCCATTTTTTTCTCCTGTTTTATATGTTCTTTCATATTTTTTATTTTCATTTTCATACCAAAATACAGATATTCCATCTTTAAAATCATTTTTGTAATTTGTTTCATATTTTTTTTTACCATTGATATACCAACCAGTCCATTTGCCGTCCATTTTACCTTGATTAAAATATCCCTGATAATTTATTTTTTTGTTTTCATACCAGCTTATCCATTTACCTTGTTCTTTTCCATCAACAAAAGTTCCTTCATGCTCTTTCACTCCGCTTTTATACCAGGTTGTCCATATTCCTGTTTTTTTACCATTAACAAAATTACCTTGTTTCCACCTTTCTTTTGTTTCATAATAATATATCCATAAGCCATTTTGTAAGCCATTAACAAAGTTTCCTTTACTTCCGGTATTTTCGTTTTTATTATAAAAAATCCATAAACTGTCTTGCAAGTCATCAATCAAATTTCCCTGCATTTCTTTTTTGCCATTTTTTCTCCACCATATAGCAAAACCATTAATCTTGCCGTTTTTGTAAATACCTTGAAATTTTTTTGTTCCATTATCAAACCAAGTGATACTTGTATCTTCTTTAGCACCATTTTTATAATAACTTTTTTCTTTTATATTTCCGTTTTCATACCATATTGTCCATACTCCTTGTTTTTTTCTGTTTAAGATATTTCCTTCACTTTGTTTTTTGCCGTTATTATACCATTTTAAATTTATTCCGTTTTCAACATTGCATTCCTGCCATTTAGTTCCATCTTCATACCAGATAGTCCATTTTCCTGTTTTTTCGTCATTTTCATATTTCCCTTCTGACCATTTCTGACCATTTTTATACCAAAAAATCCATAATCCTTGTTTCTTATCATTTTTGTATATTCCCTGACTTTGTTTTTGTTTGTTGTCCCAGTATTCTGTTTTCAAATCCTGTGAAAAAATGCTTAAACTAAAGATTATTAACAGTATAATTAATAAATAATGTTTTTTCATATGTTTATATTTTTGTAATTAGTTTACCCCGTGAAATAATTTTGCGTATTTATCCCGCCTGTCCCGTTGAATCTGTTTTTATATCCAATTGGGGTGAAATCCGCATTAGGCGAATTAAGAGTGATTCATCTATTTTGTATTTTATTTTTTTTATTGATTAAACTTTGAAAATATCTTTAAAATTTTTGTTTTTTTGTTATAAAATTACAAAAATATCTTTTTTTAGTAATATTTATAAATCTAAATAACTAAATTCATCTTTGTTAAATTAAAAACATAAAAAAATGAAAATAACAACATTATTAATATTATTGCTCTTTTATGTGTCCGGATTTACTCAGGACACTTTAGATTTATTTAGTTGTTACAGTATAGCAGAAAAAAATTATCCGATTAATAAACAAAAAAAACTTTATCAATCTTCAAGCAAATTGAACAATAAGAACATATCCTCAATTTATTACCCGCAAATTAATTTATCAGGAAAAGCAACTTATCAGTCTGATGTAACGCAGGTAGATATTGTTATGCCTGAAATGCCGGGAATTGGACAAATACCATCACCTGAGACACAGAAAATGTCAAAAGACCAATATAGAATCTCATTAGATGTAAATCAGATATTTTTTGATGGTGGATTAAACAAAACATTAAAAGATATTGACAATGCTGATTTGAACGTAAATATACAAAAAGTTAATGTAGAACTGTATAAACTTAAAAAACGTATCAATTCTCTGTATTTTGGTATCCTTATTTTTCAGGAAACATACAAACAGCTTGATATAACAATTAAAAACCTTGATGAACAAAAAAAGATAATTGAATCAGGTATTAAAAACGGGATACTGCTAGAATCTGCTCAAGATGTGATATCTGCAGAAATTTTAAAACTTGAACAAAATCAATTAGAAATTGAAATAAATAAACAAAAGTTGCTCAAATCTTTGTCGGATTATCTATGCGAAGAGATTAACCCTAATGCAATAATATCAATCCCAAAGCTTGAATTAATTCCAAATGCTTCAATAAGACCTGAAAATATTTTATTTGAACTTAACAAAACAAAACTTGATGCATCTGCAAAACTATTAACAAAAAAACGTTTTCCTGTTGTTTATGGCTTTGGCCAGTTTGGTTATGGCAGACCCGGCTTAAATATGCTTAATAATGATTTTGATTCATTTTATATTGTCGGTGCAAAACTTAACTGGAATATCTGGGATTGGAAAAGAACAAAACGCATTCAACAAAATATTGAAATTACTAAACAAATAATTGATACTCAAAAAGAAACATTTGATAAAAATATCAATATTGCTTTGCAGAATACAGAATCTGATATTGATAAATTAGAGCAACTAATACAAAAAGATGAAGAGATAATAATTTTACGCGAAAAAATTACAAAAAAAACAGCATCGCAATTAAAAAATGGAATAATAAACTCAACTAATTATATTACCGAATTAAATTCAGAAACTATAGCAAGAATAAATTTAGCTATTCACAAAATACAACTAATACAAACAAAAATTAATTATCAAACTATTAAAGGATTTTAATATGAAAAAACTTATCAGATTATCAATTATAGCATTACTTTTTACAGCTTGTAATACAAGCAATGAAAGAGCAGATGCTTATGGAAATTTTGAAGCAATAGAAACAGTTGTTTCTTCAGAAGTAAATGGAAAAATTTTAGAACTTAATATAAGTGAGGGGCAAAATTTAAAAAAAGGAGATGTAATTGGTTTAATTGATACAATACAACTTTCGCTTAAAAAACAACAGGTAATAGCTCAAAAAAAAGCTGTCTCAACAAAAACAAACAGCATCCTTTCGCAAATAGATGTAATAAAAGAACAAAAGAAAAAAATAGTATTTGAAAAAGAAAGAATAACGAATTTGCTTAAAGACGAAGCAGCCACTCAAAAACAATTAGATGATATAAATAGCCAAATAGATGTTTTTGACAAACAAATAAAATCTATTGAAGTGCAAAACAGCACTGTTTTTAACGAACTAAAAGCAATGGAAAAACAAATAGAACAAATTGATGATCAAATTAACCGTTCTGTTTTAAAAAGTCCTGTTACAGGAACTGTTCTAGAAAAATATGCAGAACAGTATGAACTTGCTATTATGGGCAAACCTATATATAAAATTGCAAATCTGTCAAAATTAGAATTACGTGTATATATAAGTGGCTCTCAGTTAAACAAAATAAAACTTAGACAAAAAGTAAATGTCTTAATTGACGAAAATGCGGAAGAAAACAAAAAATTAAAAGGAGAAATAACATGGATATCTGAACAATCGGAATTTACCCCTAAAATAATTCAAACAAAAGAAGAAAGAGTTAATCTGGTTTATGCAGTAAAAATTTCTGTTAAGAACGATGGCAGTTTGAAAATTGGAATGCCTGGAGAAGTATTATTTAATGCCGAAAAATAAATTGATAACAGTAACAAACATATCAAAATCATATAATGGCGTTAAAGCCATTGACAATATTTCTTTTTCAATAAACAAAGGAGAACTTTTTGGATTTATTGGTCCTGACGGGGCTGGCAAAACTACATTGTTCAGAATTCTTACAACACTTCTGTTATCTGACACAGGAACAGCTTTACTTGATGGATTAGATGTTGTAAAAGATTATAAAAAGATACGAAAAATACTTGGATATATGCCAGGTAAATTTTCATTATATCAAGACCTTTCGGTTGAAGAAAATCTGAATTTTTTTGCAACTGTGTTTGGTACAAGTATAAAAAAAAATTATGAACTTATAAAAGATATTTATATACAAATAGAGCCATTCAAAAAACGACTTGCGGGAAATTTATCAGGTGGAATGAAACAAAAATTAGCATTATCCTGTGCCCTAATACATAAACCTAAAATTCTTATCCTTGATGAGCCGACAACAGGAGTAGATGCTGTTTCAAGAAAAGAATTTTGGGAAATGCTAAAAAAATTAAAAGAAAAAAATATTACAATATTAGTTTCAACACCATATATGGACGAAGCCAGTTTGTGCGATAGAATTGCTTTAATGCAAAACGGCAAAATATTATCTGTTAATACACCCAATACCATCATCAACAACTTTGAAAAAAATCTGTTAGCTGTAAGCACTTTTAATATGTATAAACTTATGCGCGATTTAAGAAAATATGAATTAACAGAAACTGTTTTTCTGTTTGGTCAAAACTTACATTATACATCAAAAAACGAAAGTCAAAATACCGATGAGTTAAGAAAATACTTAGAGCAGAAACAACACAAAAATATTCAGATAAAAAATATTAAACCAAATATTGAAGATTGTTTTATGAGATTAATGAATAAATAGAATGATTGAAAAAGAAAAAATAATAGAAGTAAAAGGATTATATAAGAAATTCGGAGATTTCACGGCTAACGATAATCTAAACTTTGACGTTTACAAAGGCGAAATTTTTGGCTTTCTCGGTGCAAATGGTGCTGGCAAGACAACTGCTATAAAAATTCTTTGTGGATTATCAAAACCAAGTGCCGGCAAAATATCTGTTGCAGGATTTAATGTATATAAACAAACAGAAAAAATTAAAAAAAATATTGGTTATATGAGCCAAAAATTTTCTTTGTATGAGGATATGACAGTTAAGGAAAATATTAGGTTTTATGCAGGTATTTATGGTTTAAGAAAAAAATATATTAAAGAAAAAACTATTGAATTACTGGACAGATTAGGAATGAATGATTTTGCTGATTCCTTGATATCATCAATACCTCTGGGATGGAAACAAAAATTAGCTTTCTCAATAGCTGTTTTTCATAATCCAAAAATTGTTTTCCTTGATGAGCCAACAGCAGGAGTAGATCCAATAACAAGAAGACAATTCTGGGACTTGATTTATGAAACAGCAAATAATGGAATAACTGTATTTGTTACCACGCATTATATGGACGAAGCAGAATATTGCGACAGACTTACTATTATGGTTGATGGAAAAATTGAAACTTTGGATACTCCTGATAACTTAAAATTAAAATATGAGGCAAATAATATGGACGAAGTGTTTATGAAATTGGCGAGGAGTTCATAATGATTAATGTGTATTTTATCATTGAGACCCCTCACTTCGCTCGGGGTGACAATTTAATTTTTTATGATGGGGGTTCAGAGTGCGGAAGCAAAGCTTCCGCACTCTGAACCCCTAAACTATCAACGGGTATTGTCATTCCGAGCGAAGCGAGGAATCTCAAACAATTAGAAGTAAACAAAATTTAATTTCGCTTTTTTAAAGCTGTTTTTTGAATGATTACTTTTTAGACTATACTCATTATATATAAAACAATGAACGAATTTATAGGTTTTATAAAAAAAGAATTTTACCACATTTTTAGGGATGTGCGTACTATGCTTATATTATTTGTAATGCCTATAGCCCAGATATTAATCTTTGGATATGTTGTTACAAATGATATAAAAGACATTCAAATTGCAATTCTTGATAAATCAAAAGATAATACAACAAAAGAAATCACAAATAAAATCCTTTCGTCTGGATATTTTATTTTAAATAAAAATTTATCATCAGATAAAGAAATTGAAGAAATTTTTAAAAAAGGAGATGTTAAAGAAGTAATAATATTTGAACCGAATTTTGACAGAAAATTTGAAAAAGAAAAAACAGCAAATATTCAAATAATAGCAGATGCCTCTGATGCAAACACAGCAAACCTTATTACCAATTATACATCAGCAATAATTTACGATTATCTGAAAAAATCAAATAAAAACGTGCAAGTGCCTGTGCAAATAGTTCCTAAAGTTAGGATGGTATTTAACGAAAGTTTAAAAACAGTATATATGTTTGTCCCCGGAACAATGGCACTAATTCTTATGCTTATTTCTGCAATGATGACTTCTATTTCTATAGCCCGTGAAAAAGAACTGGGAACAATGGAAGTTCTCTTGGTTTCACCATTAAAACCAATTCAAATTATTATTGGCAAAGTTATACCTTATATAGCAATATCATTTACTAATGCAATTACAATAATTCTTCTTGCCTATTTTGTTTTCGGGTTACCGGTAAACGGAAGCATAGTTTTATTACTGGCAGAAACCATACTGTTTATACTTCTGGCACTTTCATTAGGAATACTAATATCAACCATTGCAAAAAGCCAGCAAGTTGCTATGTTTATTTCAATGTTTGCACTTATGCTCCCTACAATGCTTTTATCGGGTTTTATTTATCCTATAGAAAATATGCCGGAAGTATTACAATGGTTATGCCATATCATGCCACCAAAATATTTTATAACAATTATTAAAAACATAATGATAAAAGGAACAGGATTTATGTTTGTTTGGAAGGAAACATTGATATTAACATTAATGACATTGCTTTTTATAATATTGAGTATTAAAAAATTTAAAATCAGATTGGAATAATTAATGCGCACAATAATTTATCTCATACAAAAAGAATTTATTCAGGTATTTAGGAACAAAACAATGCTTCCTCTAATATTTATCATGCCAATAGTTATGTTATTGATACTTGTGTATGCTACAACTTTTGAGATGAAACATATAAACCTGTTGCTCATAGACAAAGATATGTCGCAGACTTCAAGAGAACTTATAAGTAAATTTGAGGGTTCTCCGTTTTATAATGTTAAATACTGTTCATGTTCAGTTAAAGAAGCAGAAGATGAGTTGACAAAAGATAAATGCGATATCTTCATTAATATTCCTTATGGATTTGAAAAAAAACTTGTTAAAGAAAATACTTCCGATATTCAATTACAGATAAATGCTATTAATGCAATGACAGCAGGATTGATAAATGCTTATTCAATTTCAATAATTGCAGATTTTAATAAAAAAATAATAACTGAATGGAAAAACCCGCCAAAGGGATTAAAAAACAAATCAATAAACATTACAAATTCTTACTGGTTCAACCCCGAACTCAATTATAAAATATATATGGTACCGGGCATACTTGTAATTCTCGTTACAATAATAGGAATGTTTTTAACAGCTTTAAATATTGTGCGGGAAAAAGAAATGGGAACAATAGAACAAATTAATGTTACGCCAATTAAAAAACATCATTTCATAATTGGAAAATTACTGCCTTTTTGGATAATAGCAATGTTTGAACTTGCTTTTGGACTATTAATAGGAAAACTATTATTCCACATTCCAATAATTGGCAGCTTATTTACTTTATTCACTTTTGCCGGATTATATCTTATTGTTGCTCTGGGCATAGGATTATTTCTTTCAACAATTGCAAATACTCAACAACAAGTAATGTTTCTTACCTTCTTTTTTATGCTCGTTTTTATACTTATGAGTGGTTTGTTTACCTCTGTTGAAAGTATGCCGGAATGGGCACAAAAAGTAAATTACATAAATCCATACTATTATTTTATTAAAGTTATAAGAATGATATTACTAAAAGGTTCTTCATTTGCTGATATTTTAAAAGAAATATATGCAATGCTTATATATGCTACAATTATTATTAGTTTGGCAATTTGGCGATATAGAAAAACTGTCTGATTACACAAAAAAACATTGTTATTTAAAAAATTAGTTTCAAATTTGTATCTTCATCTGCCTAAGGTGGATGAAAGATGATAAAAAAGGATATACGGATAAAAATTAATGAACAAAAAATATTGCATACTGGTTTTTTTCATTTTTTGGACAAATTTTTTTGCAATTGCTCAAAAATTTGATTTCAAAGGACAGGCAGACAGCTGGCTGCTTACAAACAATTTTAACGATTTTACAGGTCGGTTAGGGATTAGATACATCCCTGATTTGAATTTCGGAAAAAAATTTAAAAATAATATTAAATTAGATGCTGATATTTCAGTTAAAACATTCGGGACATCTGATTATTTGAACAAATCATTTGAATTTAACAGTGATTTTAAACCATACCGGCTTTGGGTAAGGTTTTCAACAAAGCAATTTGAGTTACGCGGAGGATTGCAAAAAATCAATTTCGGTCCCGCAACAATGCTTCGGCCACTTATGTGGTTTGACCGCATAGACCCACGCGACCCTTTACAAATAACCAATGGTGTATATGGTTTACTGGCAAGATATTACTTTTTAAACAATGCAAATATATGGCTTTGGGGACTCTATGGAAATGACAAAACAAAAGGATGGGAAACAGTGCCCTCAAATAAATCACGTCCCGAATTAGGAGGACGATTTCAATTCCCTGCCCTGAAAGGTGAAATCGGAACTTCCTTCCACAACAGAGAAGTTGATTTCAGAAATGACACATCAGCAATTATCAGACAATTTGGTTTGGTTAACGAAAATAAAATTGGCATTGACGGCAGATGGGACTTCCTTACAGGACTTTGGTTCGAAGGTGTTATTATTCATCAGGACATAAAAAAACAATATTTTCCGTGGACAAAACAACTTAATTTAGGAATTGATTATACATTTGGAATAGGACATGGTTTATATATGGTCCACGAATTTTTTATTACAGATGTATCTAAAGAACCTTTTTCTTCCGGTCAAAATGTAAGTTTTTCCGCATTGTCAGCAAGATATCCAATAGGATTAACAGACCAGATAATGGTTATGGTTTATCATGACTGGGTAAACAATGATTGGTATAGATTTATAAACTGGGGAAGACAATACGATAAAATAAGTTTACATCTGATATTTTTTTGGAACCCTGACAAATTCCAAATATACCAAAATATGCAGGAAAATATGCTATTTACAGGAGCAGGACTGCAATTTATGTTTGTTTATAATCATTAAATATTTTGTTCATAATATACATATTTTAAACTAAAATATTAAATTTACGATTTATCAAAATAAATATTATGGAAAAGACAGTAATTATTTCACTAAAAGGAATCAAAAAGCACTTTCCGATAGGGACAGGAAAATTTACAGCATTAAACGGAATTGACATTGATTTAGCAAAAGGTGAATTTGCCGGATTTGTCGGTCCTAGCGGTTCAGGCAAAACTACCCTTTTAAACATAATCGGTTCTCTTGACACACCTTCTGAAGGAAAAATCATTGTCCTTGAGCAAGATATTAGTCAATTATCATCAAAAAAAACTGCTTTACTTAGAAGGCATAATATAGGTTTTATTTTTCAAACCTATAATTTATTACCTGTATATACAGTATATGAGAATGTTGAGTTTCCTTTACTGCTATTAAAAATGTCTGCATCAGAACGCAAAAAAGCCGTGATGGATTCTTTAGATTGGGTTGGATTAACCGATAAAATTAAATCACGTCCTGCTCAATTATCAGGTGGCGAATGTCAAAGAGTTGCTGTGGCAAGAGCTATGGTTAAAAAACCAAAACTGGTGTTAGCTGATGAACCTACTGCAAATTTGGATTCAGAGAATTCACATCACATCTTACGAACTATGGAAAATCTGAATAAAGATTTGCAAACAACATTCATTTTTGCTACTCACGACGATAAAGTAATCAAGTATTTGAAGAGAAAAATTCTTCTTGAAGACGGCAAAGTAACAGATGATAATATTATAACTAATTAAGGAAGACAAAACAATGTTAGCAATAAAATTAGCCTACAGAAATCTGGTTGGTGCAGGACTGCGAACCTGGCTCAATGTTATAATATTGGCATTTATCCTGTTTATGATGATTTGGCATTACGGAATTATTGATGGATGGAATGAACAGGCAAAAAGAGATATGAAAAAATGGGAGGTTGGAAACGGACAATACTGGCATCAGAATTACGACCCTTACGATTTCTTCACATTAGAAGAAAGCCATGCAAAAATTCCTGAAGCTTTAAATAATGTTATACTTGAAGGGTCTGCTACACCTGTTTTAATAACGCAGGGAAGTGTGTATCCCGATGGAAGAATTCAAAGTATGCTGCTTAGAGGAATTGAACCTGACCAAAAAATTGTTGCAATACCAAGCGATAAACTTGATATAATTTCTGAAGAAATACCTGTAGTCATTGGGAAAATTATGGCAAAAAATTGCAAACTTAAAGAAGGCGATATAACAACCATTAGATGGCGGGATATCAACAGAACCTTTGACGCTGCCGAAGTAAAAATTGTGAAAGTTTTTAATTGCAATGTTCCCAATGTAGATGCAGGTCAGATGTACATAGATATTAATACACTCCAAAAAATGATGCAGGCTCCGCAAGAAGCTACTATATTTATTACTAGTGATGATTTTGAAAAGGGTGAAGAAATTTTAGGATGGAAATATAAAGATTATGATTTCTTAATGACAGAAATGAATGAAATGATAAGAATAAAAAAAATTGGTGGGTCATTTGTATATGTTATTCTCATGCTTTTAGCAATGCTGGCTATTTTTGACACTCAAGTACTTTCAATTTTTAGAAGACAGAAAGAAATCGGAACATATATTGCTTTGGGAATGACCCGCAAACAGGTTGTTAGTCTCTTTACAGTTGAGGGAGCTATGCACGCTATTTTGGCAGTTATTTTCGTGGCAATAATTGGAACGCCATTTCTAATCTGGTTAGCTTCCATTGGAATGACTATGCCTGCAGGATCAGAAGATTTGGGACTTCCAATATCCGAAACCATTTACCCTGTTTATGGGGCTGGACTAATAGTCGGAACATCAGTACTTGTCTTCACAATTACTTTGATTGTTAGTTATTTACCGGCACGGAAAATTTCTAAAATGAAACCTACTGACGCTATAAAAGGAAAAATACAATGATACGTTTTTTATTTAAAGGATTATTAAGAGACAGGAACCGTAGTTTACTACCCATTCTGGTTGTTACTATAGGTGTTACACTTACTGTATTTTTGCACTGTTATATTATTGGTATTTTGGGTGACATGATTGAATTTTCAGCAAAATATACTTCAGGTCATGTAAAAATAATGACTCGTGCTTATGCTGAAAATAAAAATCAGGCACCCAATGATCTTGCATTAATAAAGGTAAATGACTTAGTAAGTAACCTGCAGAATGACTACCCAACCATAAAATTTGTTCAACGAATAAATTTCGGTGGTTTATTAGATGCCCCTGACGAAAACGGAGAAACTAAAAAGCAAGGCATAGTATCCGGGATAGCTGTTGATCTCATATCGGAAAATAGTAAGGAAATTGACAGATTAAATATAAAAAAATCATTAAGAAAAGGACATTTACCGAAAAAGTCAAATGAAGTATTAATAAGTGATGAATTTGCTGATAAACTAAAGGTTGAACCCGGAGGAACCGTTACACTGATAACTTCAACCATGTATGGCGGTATGTCAATTCAGAATTTCATAGTTTCAGGTACCATTGAATTCGGAGTACAAATGATGGACAGAAGTGGCATGATTGCTGATATTTCAGGAATTCAAAATGCTCTGGATATGGAAGATGCATGTGGTGAACTATTAGGGTTTTTAGATATGGCAAATTACGATGATATTGCTGCATTAAATGTGGAGAATACATTTAATGAAAAATACTCGGATACTAATGATGAATTTTCTCCTGTAATGAACAGGTTAAAAAATGATTCTCTTATGGCTGGATATTTTGACTACATAGATAGTTTTGTTGGCATAATTGTAACCATTTTTATACTTGCTATGTCTATTGTATTGTGGAATACAGGATTAATTGGCGGATTAAGAAGATATGGCGAGATAGGTGTCCGTCTGGCAATTGGTGAAGGAAAAGGGCATATTTACCGTTCAATGATCTACGAAGCAATATTGATAGGAATTGTAGGTTCATTTTTAGGAACCTTAATAGGGCTTGGTTTTTCATACTGGTTACAGGAAGTAGGAATTGATGTTGGAAACATAATGAAAAATTCTAAAATGATGATGCCAAGTGTTTTTAGGGCAAATATTACCACGCCTGCTTATTATTTGGGATTTATTCCCGGATTATTTTCTATAGTTTTAGGAACCATGCTTTCAGGGATAGGAATTTATAAACGTAAAACAGCACAGTTGTTTAAAGAATTGAATACTTAAAATATTCCTGCAAAAGCAGAAAGCTAAAAAATATATATAATTTAAACCAATAAATATGAAAACATTAATAACAACATTTTTATTAATAATGAGTTGCCTAATCCATGCTCAGAAACCAACAGGAAAAGAATTATTAGAAAAAATTGATAAAAATATGTCTGCCAAAAGTACCATATCAACATCAAAAATGGTAATACATGGTGAACGACAAACACGAACTATTGAAGCAAAATCATGGGGAACAAGAGACACTAAATCATTCACCAAATACCTTGCTCCGGCTCGTGAGAAAGGCACAAAAATGCTGAAATTAAAAGATAAACTTTGGATATATTCTCCAAGCTCCGACCGTATAATACAAATTTCGGGACACATGCTACGTCAGTCATTGATGGGCTCTGACCTGTCTTACGAAGATATGATGGATAACTCTAAATTACTTGAAGATTATGATGCAGATGTTATTGGTTCTGATATTGTTGATAGCAATAATTGCTGGATAGTTGAACTTCATGCTAAAACAGTCGGAGTTAATTATCAGGTACGTAAAATTTGGGTTGATAAAGTTCGTTACATTCCTTTAAAAGAGGAATTATACGCAAAAAGTGGCAAACTTTTAAAAAGAATAGAATTGCTTAATATCGTAAAAATAGATAGCCGCTGGTATCCAAAAAAAATGGTTTTCAAGGATATGTTAAAGCATGGAAAAGGAACGGAATTTATCATAGAAGAAATATCTTTTGATGTAAATATACCTGAATATATCTTTACTAAAGCAGCATTGAAAAAGTAATAAATATCCTGCCTAAGGTTTGTAAATATTAATAATAAAGTCAAAAGACAATTATATATAAGACAAAAGACAAAAATCAAAAATCAAAAGTGTATTGAATTCAGAATTTATGGGTCAAGTTCAAAAGTTGGGGACAAACATATTTAATATAAAAATTAAGCATAGATTTTTCCCAATTATACAAAAAAATGTTATTAAATATAACATATCTCAAAAATATGCTCATATTCTTAAAATTTCCTTTTTCAATAATAACAAAGGCTAACAAAAATATGTCATTTTTTTTTATTTTTTTTTATTAGTGTCCGATTAAAATAAAATTAGAATTTATAATAGTAGATTCCTCACTCCGTTCGGAATGACAACTTCATTATGTTGGGAAGGTGGGGGTAAGGACGCGTTTTACGCATCCTTACTCCCACCCTGAACTCTAAATAACACTGTCTTTCCGAGTGATAGCGAGGAATCTCATAATATTTAGAAACGATTTTACCTAAATTTTTAAATTTAGTCGGACAATAATGACATTATTTAATAAATATTTTTTATTTACCCCTCTTTCCTTATAATAACAAAAGCTAACAAAAATATGTCATTTTTTCTTATTTTTTTTTTAAAAAACATTTGACTTTTATTATCTTTAGTTATATCTTTGTGGTAACTTTGATATGTTTAATGTATTAAAATATTTATTTAATCTTTTTATTTATCTGAAAAACTTGTAATTATAAAAAAAAATATTACATAAAATGCTCTTGGACAACTAATTACAAAATAAATGAAAAAATAAATAAAAAAATGTTAATAATTTTTAAAAAAACACTTGACTTTTATTATTCTTTTTTGTATCTTCGTAGATTGTTTTCATTTTTTAAACCTTAAAAATTATATTGACTATGAAAAAAACATTACTTCCTCTAATTCTTACTGTTACTTTATTAAGTAATATAACAATTTCTTATGCCCAAGGTAATCAGCCATTTTGGAAAAAAACCGGCAACACTAACATAAGTTCCGAAAATTTTGTCGGAACCCTTAATTACCAAGATCTGATACTTAAAACAGATAATATCAAACGTGTAATCATTCAGAAAAACGGTCTTATATTGTTTAAGAACAAAGTAACCGGAGAATATCCGGTAAGATTGAAAAGCAAATTAACAGTTGACGGCATTGCATTATTTAAGGATAAAGCAACATTTAATGGCATCGGACATTTTAAAAACAGATTAATTGCAGATGATATAACAAGATTAAAAAGCAAACTAATAGTTGACAGTAATGC
>Ga0208905_1000774_pt1 | contig 16164 bp, 18 predicted proteins | sample AntAceMetag02UKS_FD_184776 | JGI IMG/M metagenome (GOLD analysis project Ga0208905, IMG submission 184776) | Saline lake microbial communities from Ace Lake, Antarctica - Antarctic Ace Lake Metagenome 02UKS (SPAdes) (version 2) | ecosystem: Environmental > Aquatic > Non-marine Saline and... | reverse complement strand
ACACTATCTTTTTTTTAAAAGCATAATCAATATTGGTTTGAACGCGCTATATTATATATGAGTTATTTTAGTAAGGGTGTGAGAAACTAATGGGTTTTTTTGATAGTGGCGTTTCAAGTATTAGTAATCGTGTTAGGTCTGTTGCTTCAGCAGTAAGTAATTCTTCACGTTCTAGTTCTGGAAGTTCTAGTGGTGGTGGTTCTACTACTACTCGTGAAGCTGTTTATAGAAGTGTGCCTGTTTATAGAACTGTTTTTGATCAAGCAGGTTATGATAAGTATGTTAAAGAAGAAACTGGTCGAGCTATCAAAGATGTTTCAAGCAAGGTTAGTGAAGAATCTAGTGTTAGAGATAAAGAAGTTAGTGTTCAAAGAAAACAAGCTGGTGCGAGACAACAATTTGTTAAACCTATTGAGGTTAAATCTAAAGGTCCTAGAGTTCAAGCGATTCAACAAAAGAGAAAAGAACAAGCTGGTATAAGAGAATCTAGTGCTACTGTTAGGGCTGAAGCTAGGTTAAGTAGTTTTAAGAAATCTAGGGAATCAAAGTTACAGGCTGATGTTAAAGCTTCTCAGTCAAAGTTTACTCGTAGAGAAAGAGCAGGTTCACAGAATGTTTTGGTTGGCACTAGAGTTATAACAACTACTCCAAGTGTTAAAGTTCCTGATTCTTCTCAAACTATTGATAGTATTCTTAAAACTGTTAAGAGTGTTGGTAGTGATTTGACTAGTAGTGCGACTGCTATTGTTGGCGATAGGAAGATTGATTCTGCTAAGGTTGCTGAGAATGTTTTGATGGGTTTGATTCAGTCTGATAAAACAAAGTTTTCTAGTGGACAAATTAGTCAAGTGAATATGGATACTCAAAATATTGTTTTGCCTAAACAACAAAATTTGTTTTTGGATGTGATGGGTTCTGGTACGGGAAAGCAAGAGTCTGATAATTTATTAGATTTATATTTTAAAGCGAGACAAGAATCGGGCAGTGTCGTTGGTTCTAAAGCAAGTGACAGTTTAGTTCCACAAGCTCAAGGTTATAGTACCCGACAACAATATAGTGTTGATGAACAGTTGGCCATTGATTCTAAAGCGGTTTCTGATTTTAAGATTAAACAAGGGCAATTTGATTTGAGGGTTTCTAATTTTGTATCTGATTTTAAGGCAAGAGATACTGACCCAAGCACTCCAGAACTTGAATTGAGTGCGAATGATTATGGGGATTATCAAAGACTATCTGCTAGTCTTGACCAAGATTCTAAGGCTTTAGAAAAAGAAGCTGATAGAATTAATGAGTTATTTAAATATCGTAGTGATTTTCAAGATGCTTATGCAGTTGCGAGTCCTGCTGGGAAGACGCAGTTTGATTTTACACGGGAATTTGATTATTTGGATTCTCAATCTAGTCCTGCTGAGATTGCTTTGCGGGGAAAGTCAAAAGATTTGCTTGGTGGTTTGTTAGCTATTCCTGAAACTTATGCTCAAGGAGATGTTCTTAGTTCAATTGATTCTTCAAAAGACTTAGTTGCCCCAACCAGTTATACTGAAGAATTAGAGTTTAAAAAACAATTTGGTTTAAGGGCTGCTAAACAAAGAGCTGAAGATCCTTATGAGTGGGAAGATTTGAAAGCAGATTGGATTGATATAAGCCACCAAACAGTTATTGGTGCTGGTCTTGGAGCTACAATTGGTACTGTTGTTCCTGGAGCAGGAACTGTCGCTGGGGGAATAACTGGAATGTTCAGTGGATTTGCAGGTGGAGTAGCTGGTGCTGCTACAAAAAATATTGTTTATCAACAAACAGGTTCTGAATTAATCTCAACTTCTACTGGTTTTGTTGCAAATATTGGAGGAAGTTTTGTTGGTGCTGGTCTTGGAGCAAAAGCAGTAAAGGTTTTATCAGTTCCAAAATTAGTTTCAAAAACAACAGTGTTTGGAAAAGAAACTACAATTGTTAGTGAGTCAGGTGATGATTTTGTTATTAGTGGTGGTGGAGCAACAACTGCAAAGTTCAGGTCTACTCTTGATAAGTTTAGGTTTAAACCCGCAACAATAAAATCAACTGTTTTTAGTTATAAAGAAAATGTTGATGAATTATTTAAAACTCTTAAAGCTCCTTATAAAATTAAAGCCATTGCTAATTTTGGTGATGATGCTGTTGTTGGATACCGAGCAGGACAATCTCTTGGTTTGAAAACAATGACTAAAGCTCAAGCAAAATATGTTGGGGTGACTCAAGATTATTCTGTTTTATTACCTGATGAGGAACTTGTACGTTTGACTAGTCTTAAATTTGACATGGCTTCTTCTTTGAAAGGAGAAACTGTTTTTGAATCAAGAGGATTAATTAGATTTTATGATGTAGGAAAAGGTTACACTGGTACTGGAGTTGTAAAAAGAACTTTTGGTGTCATGGGTGCAAAGAATACTATTGTTAGACCTAGTCCAACAGGGACTGCTGTTACAAAGGTTAAAATTAAAACAGGCCTTTCAACTTTGGATGATACAATATATGGTTCAAGGGTTGATTCTCAATTAGCACTTGTTGATGATGGTGTTATGGGAACTTACACTAAAACGATTGGTGGAACAAAAATTGAAGGACAACTGTTTACTGGAAAAACATATAATGTGTTTGGAAAAAAACCTGCTGTTGTTTATCAAGGGAAGCCGGGATTGATTTCTGATTTAATTAAGTTGAACAAAGATGTTGCTGATGATATTGTTATACCTATAAGTTCTAGTGGGCCAACTCAATTAATTACTAAAACTGATACTTCTGCTAAACTTGCTACTAAAGCTGCTAGTGCGGTTAAGATTACAAAACCTTACTTGGATGTTTATGGTTTACAATCTGCAATGACTCCTGCTAAATTAAATACTCAAGCTTTACTTTTTGCTGTTGGTGGTTCTCAAGTTGGTTATGATTATGCTAGTAGTGTAAGGAGTTTAGAAGATGCTAAAAGTTCATCGGGTTATAAACCTGCTACTGCAAGTTCAAGTAAAATTAGAGGTGTCTCTGCTGTTAAACTTAAAGAAGGATTAGCAACAAAAGTAGATACTAAAGTTCTTACTAAAACAACTGTTAAACTAGATACGGGAGTTAGAATTTTAGAAGATACTAGTAGTGCAATTAAAGTTGGTGAAGTAACTTCTATTAAGCTTGATGAAGGATTAAAGACCCAAACTTTACAAGTTACTGGAATTAAAACTATTACTACTCCAACAGTTGTCCCAACTGTTGTTCCTGATATTCCTTTTCCAATTATTACTCCTCCAATTATTTTACCTATTGGTTCAGATAGTATGAGAAAAATTGTGAAACCTAAAGGTTCTAAGCAAGGTTATGATTCTTTTGTTCGTGAATCAAAATTTGGAGTGATGCAAGAAACACAAGTTGCTAATGATGAACCATTTAAAATTGCTACTAAAAAAGCAATGAAAGCAGCAGATGGTTTCACTCAAAGAACTGTTATAATAAAAAAGGGCGGTTATACTAAGAAAAAAGATATTAAGAGCATTGGATCAATTACAAAGAAATTTAACAAGCCAGCTTCAAAATCAAAATTAAACAAGCTTGGTAGGCTTACTCTTGTTGAAAAGTCTAGGTATGCGATTGATTCTCGTGGGGAAAAAATGGGTATTCCTTATAGAGCAGCTAAATTAAAACGAAGTAAATATAGATTAAAATTATAGTAAAAAAAGCATAATCAATATTGGTTTGAAGTTACTATATATTATAAGGTGTAAAAAGATATGGGTATGACAAAAGGTATAGAAATCTTCTTCATGGTTGCAGTTGTTTCAATTGTACTGTTAAGTTTTCTTTCTGTTGTAGTTCCGGTTGCACAAGAAACTATTGATAATGCTCCGGCTGGAACTTTTGCTATGGCGGAAGGTTCTAAGTTAATGTTGGGTTTGATTGGTTTCATGTTTGTTGCTGGCGGAGTGTACGCGGGTATTAAGGAAATGCTGGCTGGAGAAGAAAGAACTCGGGTTGATGGCTACAGGTGATGCAGAGTGTGTTACCTTGCCAAGCCCTCTAGTTCTGATTGGGTTGATTTAACAGTTTCTCATAAAGGAGAATTACACGTTTTACATAAGTTTATACAAGAAGAACAAGGAGTTGTAGATTGTTATGTATAAAAATCTTCGATTTTTCTTATCCCAAAAACCTTTTGGAGGTTTTTTGAATGTATAAAAAAATATTAATCTTATTTTTATTTTTATTTTTAATAGGGAATGTTTTTGCATTACTAGGTGATGATTTAAATGCTTATTATAAATTTGATGAAACAACTGGAACTAATGCTTATGATTCAACAGGAAATGATTTTAATGGAACTGCAAATGCAGGAGATATACTAAATAATAGTGTTGGAATACTTGGAACTGCTTCACAATATGTAGCAGGAGATACTGACATAATCAATTATGCTGGTACTTTAACTAGCGATTATCCGTTTACACAGAATGTTTGGATAAAAGCAACAGCAGGAGCAGAAATTGGAATAATGGGACTTTATAATTCTGCTGATAGTACAACAATGCAATATTTAGGAGAAGATGCTGGGGATGCTAAAGCATATAGTTATTTTGGTGGTTCAAGTGGAAAAGCAGTAAGTAGTGAAAGTATAATTGATAGTGCTTGGCATATGGTAACTGGAATATTTATTTCAGACACAAATAGATGTGTAGCCATTGATGGAATAATAAAAAGTTGTGATACAACGAGTATTGATTTTGGAACATTTGATAGATTTTCTTTTGGTGCAGGAAATAGAGCAAGTATTTTTGGTTATGTGACTGGATTTATAGATGAAGCAGGATTTTGGAGTAGAGCATTAACAGAAAGTGAAATTGATGATTTATATAATGGCGGTTTAGGGTTAGCTTATCCTTTTTCTGTTCCTGATGTAAATTCAAATTTTATTTATTCAATAAATAAAGTTGATTCAGAAATAGATTTTAATGATTTAAGTAATCCAACAATGACTACTATTGATGATTGGAATTGGGTAATAAATGATGTTAGTGTTAGCACAGACCAAAATTTTAGTTATACAACAACAGCTTATGAAGATATTAATGCTTGTTTAATAATAGACAATAATGACGATACTTTAACTAGTACAAGTTGTCAAAGTTTTAATTCAGGAAGTTTTACAGGCAGATTAACAATTAATACTTTTGATGAAAATAGTTTACAACCTTTATACAATGTAAACATTAATTTTGATGGAAATGATTATAACGCTTCAAACACAATGGACATAAACACCCCTATAACAAGTGCAACTTCATCTGCATATACTTTTACTTTTTCAAAAACAGGTTATGGGACAAGAGAATATTCGATTGATTTAAATAAATATTCTGATGTTAATTTGGATTTCATGTTGATTCCTGAAGGATTAGGAACAGATATTGATTTTAGGTTTTTTATGCCAGACCGAAGCACAAAAGTTGCTAACACTTATATTACAGTTCAAAATTGGGACAAAGATAATAATTATTTAGAAAGAAAATTATCAGATGCTGATGGGGACATTTCATTTAATTTAAATGTATTAGATGGAAATTATCATTTCTTATTTGATTCTTATGATTATAATTCAGTTGCTCTAACTGTTAATCGCCCAAGAGATGAAGAAACAGCGGCTGACATTCCTGAAACTTGGGATTTAACTCTTAGTGGTCTTGCAGCTGCTTCATACCAAGACATTAGTGAAACCAGTCAACTGCTCGCAATTTATTCTAACACAGTGGATTATTATATCTTAACAGTTAGTTCAGATTCAAATGACCCGGTTTATTTATCAAGAAAGTATGAAATGCAAACAACAGGAAATCCCTCAACTCTAACACTTCAACCTTACCTTCCGGAAGCAGATATTGCAACTGCAATAAAAATTATCACAGAACAAGACAATGGAATAACAGTAACTCGATACCCACAAGTAACAGTTAAAATTTATAAGACTCTTGCAGATGAGGGAAGAAGTTTAATTGAACAAACTATTACTGATGCAAAAGGAGAAGCATTTGTTAGCTTGGTTGCCGGAGACACTTATGAATTTGAAGTTTATGTTGACGGAACAATAATAGAATTTTATGGTGATACAGTTCAACTACTTAAAGTTGCAGGTTCACAAATAGTTTTCACTATCAACGTTGCTCAAAGCGGAGCAAGCACAACAGATATTTCTGGAGTCAAAGTCGGTTGGACCCCAATAACAACCGGCTTAACACTCCAGACTACAGGAACTAAAACGTTTACACAAACAATAACTAATCTTAATGGAGATCCAATCAGTGCTAGTGTTTGGTATTATATGAACGGAGTGTTAATTGAAAGCGATTTTGTTCTTGGGACAAGTTCTGATTATACTTTTAGTGCAGATTTTAATTGGCTTGACTTAGAAAAAGGAGATTTAAACATTGTTGTATCTGTTACTTGGGATGGAAACACTTATTATTATTCTAAAACATACACAATCGCTACTCCGTTTGGTGGATACTATGATCCTATTGAAGGGTTAAGAACTGGTTTAAGAAGTGATTTAGCTTGTACTGCAACAGGAATATGTGGCCCTTTATTAGCTATTGCTCTTATTTTATCTACTGGAATAGTGGTATTTGCTAGCATAAAAATTGGGGCTTTAGGAACACAAGCAACAGCTATATTATTTGGAGTATTTTTAACAATATTTACTTATTTAACATGGGTTCCAATAGAATTAATCATTGTTACATGGGTATTAATCTTTGCTTTCATAATTACTGACAGGAGAGGAAGTTAAAATGCCTGATTCATTCATTGATATTGCAGTGTGGTTTACAATAATAATCCTTACATTTAATGTATTTGCAATGTGGGTAAACACCACCACAGAAAATCCTAACCTAAACATCACGGGGTTTGGTGATGGTAGTCTAGATTCTTTCACAAGTGCAGATTTAGGAGTTGATACTAATGGAACAAACACTATTAGTGACGATACAAGCCAAGCTTCTACTCAAAGACAAAATAACTTAACTGGTTATGAAGGAAACATTTTAGGATTTTTAAACAACTTATTTTTCATGTGGGCCATTGTTCTAAATAGTGTTATTCCTGCTTCAGCATCAATAATTGCAATAATGATGATTGGAATTATAGGAATGATAGAACTAGTGGGATTACTAGCACTTGGAATGAGACTAGCAGTAGCAATAGGAGCATTGATTCCATTCACTTAAGGAGATTATGATTATGTACACACCATTATTAATGATACAAGATTCTAATACAGTTGCTGGGTTTGTTTGGAACACCATAGTAGAGTTTACAGGCGGAGACTGGATTCTTATAGGCCTTGTTATTTTTGCAATGCTTGCTCTAGTAATGTTATTTGCTAAGGTTAGAAGTGGTGCTGCTATTGTTATTGGTGTTGGTTTTTCTTATTTATTGAGTACGTTTGTTCCTGATTTTGCGTTCATTTTTTGGATTGCAATTATAGCAGGAATGTTTATGTTGGTTCAAGGAATGAGAAAACAATCAACAGGACAATAAAAAAGGAGATGAAATAAATATGGGTACATTTGAAGATGCGTTTAATGCAAAGAAGAAAGAACTTGGAGAATTTGATAAACCGGTTGTTTCTGAACAACAAAAGAAACAAATGGTTCAAAAACCAAAACAACGACAAGGAACAACAGTTATCAATGTAAATGTTGGTCCGGAATATGGGCAAGGTTACACACGACCAATGAGAGTTCCAAGAAAAATACAAAGAAAAATGCCAATGACAAAAAAACAAGAATACATTGTTTCAAAAAAAGAACTAGATGCTGGAGTACAAATAGCAAGACAAGGAGCAAAAGCTACTGCAAGTGGAGCAAAAAAAGTATACAGTTTCTTAAAAAAACAAAAGAACAAAAAACCTTATGGAAAAGAGACCTGGCTAAAAAAATAGTTCTCAACAAATGAACACTGCCGGTCTTCCATCAAGGAAAACTTCACAATTTAGATCTATACTAGAAATCGCTACATAAGGTCTTGACAAATTATTATAATCAGGTTCAGGATAACTTGAAACAAAATTTGTATCATGTCCTAAATATTTTATCCACCAACCATACGACCAATCATTATAAATTGGAACATTTAAATCTTCTGCTAATAAAAAAGCATTATCAATATTATCAAACTGTTCTAAAGTTGGAGCAGTCCATAATCCCATAAAACTAAAAACTACCGAAAAAGTAATTGCAATATAAATAAGATTAGGAAAATGTTTAATGTTAGAATATTTTTCTTCAAACTTTACCATTCCAAGAGCAAGGAAAGGAATTGCGAATAACATATACTTTATTTTTATAAAACCTATTACAAATAAAACCCATCCAGTTAATTTCCATTTTTTTGGAATGTCTAAGATCGCTGGGAACAAAAACATCATTGGAATCATTCCAGCTCCAATAACTTCTTCACTAATTGGGTTTGCATTTGTAAAATTATTTAGTAAATATCCTATTAACATGTTAAATTTTATTAAAAAGATAGGAATTGATAATACCAAGAGAAAAAACACACTCAAACTCATCGCAAAGAGTAACAATAACGTGCCTTCCCAAGCCAAAGAAGAAAAAAGAATAGCTACTATGCCTAAAAACATATACTCAGCTTTATCCCTTACATTTGTTTCTTTGACCCCTATACCAATCAACATTAATCCAACAAAAGCAAGCGACCAACCAAAAATATCATTCTCAAACTTCAAAGCTTCCTGAAAAAGCAACGGAGTCAACGCAGCAGAATACAAACCAACACGCCAACCTAACTTTTCACCAACAACCGACTCACCAAACTTAGCAATAGCAAAAATACTAACAACATACAAACACAACAAAATAAGTTTAATAACAAAAATATTACAAGGAACAAAAGGAATAACAAAACTAGAATTAATTCCACACGCACCGCCCAAAAAAGCATACGAATCACCATACGCCAACAAAGGATTAAACAAATAACCAATGAATGGAATGATAGTAACAAACAACAAAATATACAATTGATTTCTATTCAAAGCCATCCCCAACTAAGTGCTAATTTATAGAACACATAAGCCCCAACAAAACCAGCAATAAGGCCAGGGATTGCAAAATCCATCATTGTCGGCCCCATTAAATCACCCACAATATCATTTGACAATAAAAACAAATTCATTTAATTCTCCTCCAACCATTTAACTATTTTCTTAACATCTTTCAACCATCTCTTTCTTCCTTTAACAATACTTTGTTTAGCTTGAATTCCAAGTTTTTCCCAATTTTCAAAACAAACTGGCAAGTCAGAATTATACAAAATACCATTAACTCCATGAGCGATATATTCATTATGGATTGGAGCATCAAAAGCAATAACACAAATACCCCTAGCCATTTGTTCCAAAAAACTATGGCCTATCCCTTCACTATATCTAGGAGCAATATAAATACCACAGTCTTTAGCAAACAACTTATTTTCAGCTTTAGTTAACCAAACATCTTTATATTTTACAACTAACTTAGATTTCTTAACTAATTTTCTAGCTAAACTCAAACCTATCCCATTTGTTCTTTCCCAAAAATAAACTGTTTCTTTCAAAACAACTCTTGACTTTACTGGTTTTGGGTAATATTTTACGAGCAACAAATCAAAATTATTGTATCGCACAGAATCAGCATTACAAAAACATAGCACTCTTAACCTAAAAAAAAGTTTAATCATGAATAAACTAAAATCAAGCAAACTTCTTTCTATAAAACTATAATGTATTTCTTGGTCATGCATTGGAACAAAAACAAGATTTTTACAACTAAATTTGTTCAAGATCAAGAAGTTAGGTATTCTTTGAAAGAACAGTATTAAATCTGGCTTCCAATTATTTATTTGTTCTAATTCTTTTTCATCAAATTTCTTGAAACCGTTACCCCAAAATCGTTTAACTGTATTAGTTTTGTTTAATACATCTACTAAAAATTCTGTTGAACCAGTTTTTTTATGACACAAATCATCAACAAAAGCAATCCTCATAAATATCCCCTAAAACAAAATAAATGATAAACTTCTTCTCTTTCCAATCTAACAAGCCCTTTTAAATTAATAATTTTTTTATTAAACTTACCATACTTCTTTTCATCAGGGATATACCAAAAATTATCAAAACCATTTTCAGAAAACAACTTAAACAATTCAAGTTCTTGTTCTTTTAAATAACCTTTATGAACTTCCAAAAAAATTGAATCAAAATCCTTCAACTTATCTTTAAAACTTTTTAAAGCTTCAAGTTCATATCCTTCAATATCCATTCTTAAAACATTGGCTTTATAATTAAACTTATTTAAGAAATCAAACCCAGTCATTAATTCAACTTTTTCAACATGGTATTTATGTGATTTATCTCTTTGAATTATTGAAGATAAATTTCCAGCATTACTCACATTAAAATCAATAATTCCATTGTGAGTTCCAATTGCAAGTTCATGAGAATTAATATTTTTTAAATTGTTATCAAAAACATTCAAGTTTAAAAAAGTGTAATTTAATTTACTTGGTTCAACAGCAATCACTTGTTTGCAAATTAAAGCTTCTTGCAAGACATAAAAGCCCATATTAGCTCCCAAGTCCAAAACAATATCTTGTGGTTTAATACATTCTAAAAAATATTTCAAAGCATTTTCTTCACGAATATGATTAACAAAAATATCCTTTGACATTCCAATATCTCTATTTGTAACCCAAAACCTTTGACCATTAAACAAATAACTTCTTCTTATATTTTTCCCATACTTAAACAATGCTTTTTTTATTATTTTCATTATAATCTCCCCTTCTCTAATCTTTCTTTAATTTTATTTAATGTTTCTTTATCATTATTTATTACTGCCATATTCATTTCAACAAATAAAGAATAAGCTTTCACTTGAATAGGACTCAATTTAGTTTTCCAATAATCATCTAGTTGGCCATTATGTTCCATCATAGTGGTTTGAAAATTTCCTTTATCAAATACTATTACTCCAAATAAAAGGATTCCACCTATTATAAAAATTATTAATAATGGAATTAAAACCATCATGGGAATATCAATATAAGGACTTAATAATAATGCAAAAATTCCTATAAAATTAAATGCTGTTAAAAAACTTCCAATAATAGTATATGATTTATTAAATCTTGTTAGAATCCATCCTGCAGCATCTCTCATTTGTTTTATCATTCTACTCATCTTTTTCCACCTCATACTTTTTCATTGAATCTAATAACTTTCTTTTAGCAACATATGTAGATGCCATCTCAATAGACTTATGCCCAGTTAAATTACGAACATAAAAAACATCACCAGAATTATTACCTGCAATTGATGCTCTTGAACGTCTTAACGAATGAATTCTAAAATCTTTATCAGCTAATTTCAAATGCCTATCAAGTCTTTTACGTCTTGTCCAAAAAGATCTCTGAATCTCTGCCCAACCGCCAGCAGGAACAGGAAACAAATATACTGCTTGCATATCTCCACTCTCTTTTTGCTGTTCCCTTAATTGTTTTCGTTCACGAACATAACCTAAAATTTCATTAAAGAAAGGATTACCCTTAGCAAATATAAGTCCATTCTTTGACCTATCCAAATCCTTTGTTTTAAACACAGGAACTTTATCTATATCTATATACAGCCCCAAAACATCATCGTTTTCGATATGCACATCATCAATGTTTATACCAAAAGTATTAGTCAAATGTTTCTTATCTAACAACTTACCCTTAATCTCTCCTTCTTTCTTTGAATATTTATGTTTAAAATGAGCATAAGGAATAATTTCACCCTCACGACACGCCAACCAGAACAACAAATAAGCATACACTCTATCTTCTCTATCAGATATGCTTGATAATACTTCCACTATCCGATTAAAACTATATGTTGGTGCTGTTTTGGTCATGATAACATATCCCTAAACGACTAAATCAACGCCGTCTGAATATAGTAATAATCAGACCACCTTATAAATATATTTAATTTTAAAAATATATCCTTATACATATTAATATGAAAGTATAAAGGCGTTACGAGATATACTTAGAGTGTCGCACCTTTATTGAGCAGTGAAGATATCTTTGTCGCAATAGTGCCACCTACATTAAGCTTTGCTGACACTAATCCCCAATCATATTTACCATCAATACATAACTCATCCTTTATCTCATTAGCTTCCACCCAATAGTCTTTGAATGTCTTAGGCTTATTAGCTTCAGCCAATTCCTTATCAGTAACCAACCAACCAGCTAACCTCTCATCCATAAACTGTCGCTTAATCTTAGCGTAACCCATAAAGATATGCTTAGGAGAATAAGGAAACCACAAATGCCTAATCCCATACATATTATTATTCATAGGACTAATAATCATCGGCTTCTTATTATAATGTTTACCCATTAACAAATTAGACTTAGACCAATAGAACGTAGCACAAATAGTTTTCTTAGCAGGATCCTGCTTCTTAGTCCAAAAAACACCAGTCGTTGCAACCAACTTAACATTCTTATCAATCTGAGAAAGACTAGGAGCAATATAAAAAACAATTAACTTATAATCCCTATAAATAGTTTTAAGATAACTCATTGTCTTATTTGTTTTTGACAACGCAGAACGAGAATCTGCACCTTCAGCCGACCCAGCAGTTTCATCAAAAATAATAGCCGACCCAATTTTTAATCTTTTAAACTTATCAGTTCCATCTTCATTCTTTCCAACAACTTCACCATACCTAATAATTCTAACAAGCTCTTTTGTAGAATAAACAATCCGCTGCAAATTAAAAGACTCATCCATATCATAAGCAACACGCTGAGCTAAACTAGATTTTCCAGTGTTATGAGTAACCATCCAATTATCTGTAATATATAATTGGCTTTTTGAATCTAATTCAAAACCATAAACTTTACATGGCTTACTTTTAATACAATCAATTGCAACTCTATTAGAAGATAAATAAACTGACTTGCATTTCTTGATTTTTCTTTCTAAAGTTAAAGGCAATTCCATATCATTTAAATAAAACGCAGCAGTATAATATTTTTTCTTTTCTGCCCAACCTTGAGCTTTTTTCCAACAAACCCTTACTCGCCCTCTACCACCAATAGAATAAACAATATCTATTATGTCGGTTGCTAACTGTTTTGACTTTGAAGTTATCTCATAACCCCCATTAGAATAATATCCATCAGTATCAATTAATCCAGCTAACAATTCTTTTCTATAATTTGAATCAGAAAGTTTAGCACCTAAAGGGATAAATTTGGCACCCGACTTTTTATTTACTAAACCTGTTTTTAATAAAGCTTTAAACAATTTACCATTAGGACTAAACCCATAAGCTACTGCAGTTGTTCCTTGTTTTGAATAATTACTCCTAATTTTATAATAGGTAGAAACTTTATTTATTATTTCAATATCATCTGAAGTAATACTAAGTTTATTTGCTAAAAAACGAATCAAATTATGTTCTTTTGATTTAGTATTTATTCTTGTATACAATTTCGAACTAAAATGCCCATCGCCCAAAACAACACCTAAAGTATATGGTTCAACAAAATAGTTTTGTTGCCCTTCAAAAGTTTTGATTTCAAATGAAGAAAATGCAATATTTTGATGGGATTTTCTTTTTATGCTCATTTTTGAAAATGTATCCGCACAATAATTTTTTAATTCCCATCGCCTGTTAAACGCATACCTTTTATTGTTTATTGTTTTACGATTATAACAATAATGAAAAGTTGGTATTAAATGATTGTATGAACAAGAATAAAGTTTTCTCTTGGTTTTATTTAATTCAATAACAGTGTAGTTCTCTTTTGAATCCCACGCTACAACACTTTTTACTTTAGAAAAAATATTTGAACCATCTTGTTGAGGACTAATTATCTTATCTCCAACTTTAATTTCTTCGATGTTTTTCCAATTACCATTAGTCATTAAAACCTTTGAACCTTTTGGTTGACAACCAGGTTCTCCAATTACAATAAAATCTGCATTGGAACGATAGTGATGAACTTTTCTATAAATCTTTGCATAACAAAAGTTCTGCTTGATGTGAGCAGGCATCGCTTGAACCATTTAAACTTCCCCGTTTCCAGCAATATCTTCTTCGTGAATGTCTCCATACCCAAGGCCTTGTGCTTTGTACTTGTCCCAAACACCATCGTTGTTTGCAACATAATAATCAATTTCAGGAATTGGTAATAAACCAACTAGACTCATTTCGTTCACGAGTAAAGAAAACCATTGGTTCCAAGCATCCATAAATTCAATGTCGTGTCCGTCAAAAATCTTTAACAAATCTCTAGTCTTTAATTTTAAAGCAGGGGCTTCATCTCTATATTTGTCTGATAAAAACTTTGTTAGTAAAGATTCTATGTAAAAATTAGATTGCCATAGTGACAAAGCGTTTCTATAAAAGTCTCTTGACTTGTCTGCGTTTACAGTTCCAAAAGTCATTAGGTATCCTAGTCTGTCTAATTGTTTTATTATTACTAGTTGAACGTTAAACTTTGTTCCTTTAACATCGCTTCCAGCATCTACATTAACAAAGTTACCAACATCATCCATTATTTTTTCCTCTTTGGTTTTGTGAATAATGGTTTCCAAAAATCTGATGCCCTCATTTGTTTCTCCAAATCATCAAAAGCAAACTTTAATCTTTTATTCATTTCATCCCAAGATAACAAACATCCATCTTTAATTGCATGACCAATATTTAACTTCATTTCTTCACCTTTTTCTTTTCTTCTAAATAAGACTCGCGATTAAAAGTAGTAACCAAAGCCAACAACTCCATTTTATGTATAAGTTCTTCACCTAACAAAAAATCAACAAAGTCTTTCTTAGACATCCACTCATTAGAAACAACATCTACCAACAAAGCTTTCGCTAACTGTTTTCTTCTTTTATAACCAAAATTATATTCTTTAATCTGCTCAGGAATAAATTGTCCTCTACCACACATAAACAATTTAGAAGTTTCTTTTCCAACTTCTAAACTAAACTTTTTGTTTCTACAAAGATTCCCAGTAGCCATTTTTAATCAACCAACCCTGTATTAAGTTCCACATACTTGTCCCAATCTCTAATCATGGTTTCACACCTATCAGATTCTAAAACATGGATTTCTCTAGCAGTCCAACCAACATAACCATCTTTAAAATGGTCAACGCAAGCATCAGGATAATACAAACAATCATTAGCCCAATAACAAATAACAGCATCATCAAATAACTTATTATAATATTCTTGAAGAACACCTTGTTCTTCTTTTACAAGAACCGCTTGTTTTCTTAAATATTCATTATTTTCTTGCAATTCAATTACTTTAGTGTTTAATTCATTTATTGAATCATTCTTTTCATTAAGTCTATTCTCTGCGTTTTGTAAACCAATAATTAATTCATCATTGTTATTATCTGTTTCTTCAACACAACCAAAAAACAAAAGGGTTGTTAACAAAACCAGTCCAACAAAAAATAATTTAGTGTTCATTCAAATCCCTTATATGTCCAACTCATTATTGTTCCAAGCCAACCAATGTTTTTTACACAAGCACCTTGTACTTCGTCTAAAAAGACTGCTGACTGTTAAGAAATAATCTGCTTTCTTTCCACAAACATCACATTCATCTGGTTCAAGTTTTATAACTGCCCACTTTAAACAAGTTCTCGCTTTCATTTTATGCACCTCCAAGTGCTGATACCATTTCATACAATTGCATTTGATAATAAGCAATTACTCCAAGGCCAGCAACCACTCCTAACAAAAGAATAGGCGTGATTTTAGCCATGTCAAACTTACCAGCACCCTCAGGTTTAATTGCAAGTCCAACAGATAATCCAGCTTGAAACTCTCCTTGTAATAACTTATTAAAATACTCAGCCGACATGTTAGTTTCAATGTTTTCAAAAGGATCATAAGAATTAGCAACCCCTTCAATACAAAAATGAACAGGAATACTAGAACCATTTAAGTGTCCCTTTGACTTTGTTATTCTAGTAATGTTTGTTACTTCTTCTCCTTTCTCATTCTTTGATTTAAATTCTACATATCTAACAGGTTTTTTAGAAGTAATAATTTCATAACCTCTACCAATG
>Ga0208905_1000767_pt1 | contig 16212 bp, 16 predicted proteins | sample AntAceMetag02UKS_FD_184776 | JGI IMG/M metagenome (GOLD analysis project Ga0208905, IMG submission 184776) | Saline lake microbial communities from Ace Lake, Antarctica - Antarctic Ace Lake Metagenome 02UKS (SPAdes) (version 2) | ecosystem: Environmental > Aquatic > Non-marine Saline and... | reverse complement strand
GCTGAAAGTTACAAGACCTATACAATGGCAACAGATGCGAACGCAGTAATAACAGCATTACTGACTTAAAAGAAGCATATTAGTATTATTTATTTAGAACCTCTTATAGAAATATAAGGGGTTTTTTCTATTAATAATTTGTAGTAATAACTAAAATTATTATGATTATTGGAAGTATTGAAAAAATTAAAATTCCTGTTATTCTTTTTATTGTGTTCATAGTGTTTTTTATTTTAAATATACTACACTTTTATCAAAATACCAAATTTTCATTTACAAAATCAACTTTTTTATATATATAGATAAGTAAGATGGAACTCGGCGAAAGTCGGCATCAAACTAAAAAAAACTAAAAGATAGATGAGTTTAAGATTTTTATATAATGATACAACTGGAACAACTTTTAATTTAATCATACTTGGTATAACTACAATTGGGGACACATACTATATGGATTTTGAAAATGAATTAACTGATGTATCAACAGGAATAACTTTAACAGACACAAGTTCCTACCCAGATACATATTCCACTTTTGAAATAATGATAAGTGGATTGACTTTAAGTGAAGGGTGGTATAGATATAGAATTTATACTGATGATACTAAAACAGATTTACTAAAATACGGACAATGTTATTGTTATGATACAGAAGGTAAAGTAGAGAATAGTCCTGATGATGTATCTTATACTGAAACTAAAAATAAATATGTATATAAAAAATAAAATAATAAAATGGAATTAAGTTTGAAAACTGAAAAAAATGACGGAAGATTTTTATTTAGTGCTTTATCGTATCAAGATGATATAGTCCTACCAACTTTTAATGATGCGAGACATCTTGATTGGGTAAAATATGGTGATGATAATATGTTTCCTCACGAATTATTAACCTTATTCAACAAAAGTGGAATACACAATGCTATTATAGAAAGTAAAACTCGTATGATGAGTGGTGATGGTATAGTTCAAGATAAAACAGAAGGGTTTAGTGATAAGACACAAATGTTTATTGATAAAGCAAATCCTTATGAAAGTATGGATCAGGTTTATGGTAAATGTGCCATGGATTTTGAATTATATGGACTGGCTTATATAGAGGTTCTATGGGGAAAAGGTAAAAAACAGATTGCTGAATTACACCACATAGACGCAACTAAAATTAGATGGAGTAAATTAAATGATAAGAATAGAATAGATACATTCTATTATAGTCGTGATTGGAGTAATTATAGAAAAGAACAATATGTTCCAATTGAAATACCAGTTTTTAATGACGAAAAAAGAGAAGCAAGACAGATTATACCAATTGTAAGATATACACCTGGTTTAGACTATTATGCGTTTCCTGATTATATAGCATCTACAAAGTGGATTGCTATTGATACAGAAATTGCCAATTTCCATTTTAATAATCTTAAAAATGGTATGACACCATCTATATTCTTTGGGTTCCCAGTAGGAGATACTACAAATGAGGAACGTGAGGTGATTGATGAAAAGATAAGAGAAAAATATGCTGGAACAAATAACGCTTCAAAATTTATCTTGGCTTTTTATGATGCGGAGGGTGATAAGAAACCAGAGGTTACAATATTAGAAAGCCCGAATGCTGATAAGATGTATGACATCTTAAATAAAACCACACTACAACAAATCTTAGTGGGGCACAAGGTAGTAAATGAAAATTTAGTAGGTATATCAACACCAGGTAAATTAGGTTCATCTAACGAGGTTTTACAAAATTACGAATTATATTTTAATACTGTAGTTCAACCCGAACAACAAAAAGTGTTGGATCAATTTAGAAGAGTTATGTTGATAAATGGTATGAACGATATAAGTATATTAGATAATAAACCATTGAGTATGGAATTTAGTGAAAGTATAATGGCACAAATATTAACTCGTGATGAAATGAGAGATGTAATAGGTTATGAACCAGGTGCTGTTGAAGAAAAAGTAGATGAAGAGGTTTTAGAAGAGGATATAACTGAAAGTGATGATGAAATTTTGATTAATAAGGTTAAGTTTAAGAAGATATTTGCTGGTGTTAGGACAATTGATAAGGGTAATGCTGGAACAAAAGTAGGTGAAGCGAATTTAGATGATACTTATATGTGGCGAACTACCACAAGTGATCCTTCTTGTAAAAGTTACGAGATACATCCAATGGACTTGGCAAAAATTCTACAATGGAAAAACAAGGACACAATGGCACAAGAGGTTTTAGAAGAGGATATAACTGAAAGTGATGATGAAATTGTGGTTAATAAGGTTAAGTTTAAGAAGATATTTGCTGGTGTTAGGACAATTGATAAGGGTAATGCTGGAACAAAAGTAGGTGAAGCGAATTTAGATGATACTTATATGTGGCGAACTACCACAAGTGATAATTGTCCTTCTTGTAAAAGTTACAATGGAAAAACAAGGACACTTGAAAACTGGTTAAAATGGGCAATCCCAGGACAAAGATCAGGAACAAATTTTGGTAGTGATAAGACATACATAAGTCCATTTACAAAACAAGATGGAGGAGTTCCATATGGAACTTTTTGTGAAGAAGATTGTCATTGTAAATTGGTAAAAGTAGGTAAAGTATAAAAAAAATAAGATATATGAAAGAAATTTGGAAAGATATAGAAGGATATGATGATTACCAGATAAGTAATTGTGGTAGATTGAAAAGTTATAAAGGTAAAACCGAAAGGATACTTAAAGAGAGTATTAGTCGTGGTTATATTATGTATTCAATTTGGAAGGACAATAAAATGAAAAATCTTAAATCACACATTTTAGTTTGGGAACATTTTGGTTCAAGTGAAAGATGTGATTTACATATAGATCATATAGATCACAATAAAACCAATAACCATATTGATAATCTACAATTACTATCACCCAGATATAATACAATTAAACATCACAATAGAAAAGGTAATTTATTGGGTTCATCATATAAAAAATCAAATAAAAAATGGCAATCACAGATTTATTCTAATGGTAAGAAAAATTATCTTGGTTTATTTGATACAGAATTAGAAGCACATAATGTATATAAAGATGCATTACAAAAAATAAATATAAAAAGATGAGTGATAGAGTTTTTTTCATTAGTGTAAATGATTTGACTGAATACACAACTATAAATTATGCGGTAGAACCAAGCCTATTAGAGAATAGTATATATGATGGACAAAAAATAGATATAGAAGCGATAGTTGGGACACGATTATATAAGAAATTGGAACAAATGATCACAGGATCAACCGTAAGTGGATACTATAAGGAACTTTTAGATGATTATATCTTTGATACACTGATAAAATCAGCAGAAAAGAGAACTTTACTATGGGTTTATAGTAAGATTAGGAACAAAGGTGTAGTAAATCAAGAGGGAGATACTGATGCAACAGTTGATATAACTATTTTGAATAAGATGAAACAGGAATTAAGTAATGATTTTGAGTATTATGCTAATAAATTAAAGTCTTATTTATGTGAAAATAAAGATAATATAGCAGAATATAAGGATTATAACCCTGATAGTAAGGACTATTATATAAAACCAGACAAAACAGATAGTTATTTTAGTGGTTTATTCTTAAATGATGTTCCAAAGAGGGATTGGAGGAACGAAGCGTGATACTAATTATTTATCTATTAGTGGTTTATGGACTAACTAACATAATAGTCAATGAAAGTATATTTGATAAATTTGTAGATAGTTTTAAGGACTTTCCATTTTTTTATCAATTACTTTCTTGCTCGACTTGTTTATCATTTCATATTGGGTGGCTTTTATATATATTAGTGTCGATAGACATTTCTGGACTTTGGTTTGTTGATTGGTTTTTAGCAGGGTTGATGAGTAGTGGATTTGTAAATATAATAGAACATATAAAAATAAAATTTGGTGAATAATGAGAATAATGGGATTGAGTTTATTACAAATAATTTTATGGGGTGGTTTTTGGTGGTTAATAGTATATTATAGTTTTTGGTGGTCATTAATAATAGTAATAGTAATACCAGCATCTATTTTAATGTATGAATTTACTTGTAAAATTGGATTAAAACAAAGAAGAAATAGAGAATTAAGGGAGTATTTTAGTGGATAAAAAAAATCAAGAATAATGACGAAACAATATAAACAAGTTTTAGATAAATTAGCAGAAATTGCTTTAAGTGGAACAAGTGAGAGCATAGTTGATTCTGTTTATGAAGTAGCGAGTGTGGCAAGATCATACCCATTAACAATAATAGATCCTCTATATAAAAATCACACATATCAAAATGGTATGCTGAACTTAAATGTAGATTTATATTTTGTAGATTTAACTTATCAGGATCGGTTAAATGAACTTGATGTGATAAGTGATATGGTGAGCACCGCAATTCCATATGTAAATTATTTAAGAGATCAAGAGGATACACTTGGTTTTTATTTTAGAAAAGATACAGGATCAGTAATCAACTTTGAAACATTTCATATGAAATGGGTAGATTTTGTAGCAGGTGTAAAACTGACATTAAATATATCTATACCTGATAATGGTGATCTTTGTAAAAATATATTTAATAAATAATGGTTGGAACTAATTGGGTTAGACTTAAAAAGATAATAATGGAATATGGTAAATCTGTATCAGGCGAAATGCGTGATAAATTAATGGATCAAGGACATATTGATACTGATAAATTAAGACAATCCATAAAACCATATACAGAATTTGAAGATGATAGACATTTTCTATATGTAAGTTTTGTTCATTACGGACAATATGCTGATAGATGGTTTAAGAAAGGAACAAGGATATTAGATGTTCCAACATTCGTTCAACCATGGTATGATAATGTAGATAAACTAACTGAACTAATTGAGGAGAGCGCCCGTGATGATATAGCAGATAATATAAGTAGATTTGTTGATGAATATAATAACAGATAAAAAATAAAAATAAGAAATGAGTTTAGGATTGATACAAGAACCAGTAATTTTATCACCAGTGAATAACCCATTACCAATTGTTTTTAGTAGTGGCGATAGTGGAGAAGATGGTTTTAGATATAAAGTGGTTTTACAAAATAATAAAGGAGATGACACGGAGGTATGGATATACCCAGATACAGATTATAGTAATTATTGTATCTTTGATTTTAGTATGTTAATGAGTGATGTAATTACCGACGATAAAGATAATTGGAATACAAGTGGATATACAGAAAGTTATAATAGTTGGGCATCTTACAATTATGATATAACAGAATATATTGGAACCACCAGTGGAGATACTTATTCATCAGGCACCTTTTATGTGTTTAGAGGGGTCAAGCAATATGGGAAGAATTGGACTTCAAGTGATTATATACCTCGTGTAGGGGTCACCGCAGAATTTTTATCAAATAAAATATACTATAAATATAAAACAGATGAGTATGCTACAATAAATACTTTTTACGGAGCATATGATGTATCATCAGCATTTAATAAAGTAATTATAGATTTAACTGATGGTGATATATTTAAGAGATACTATTATGAAAACCAATTAACAGGGGGACATATAAGATCAATTTATACATTACCAATAGGACCAGCAAATTTGAACCTTATGAGTAATGGTGGGTTAATAATATATAGTGGGGCAACATTAACACCGGTAGTTGGAGATTTAATAGACACAACATCATCATACTATAATGTTCATCTACAATATGATAGTGATATAGTAAGTGAAACAATAAAAGTAAATGTAGATCAGAATTGTTACAAACACGATGGAATCCAATTTTTATATCTTGGAGAACTATCTACTTATGAAACTTTTTCAGCAAGGATGGCTGATATAAAAGGTTTTTCAACTAAAAGATCAGAGGTCAAGAAAAACTATAATAATTACAATGGAACTAATTATGGATACTATCTTGGTGATAGAGGTAGAGATGTAGTTAATTTAACGACACAAGAGGAACACGAAGCATATACAGACTGGATTAAAGATGACGAATCAACTGATTTAATGGAACTTTTTAATAGTCCAGATGTTTATATCATTAAAGATGATGGAATATACCCGATCATAATAACTACAAAATCATACGAACAAAAGACAATTAGAAATAATAGATTATTTAATTATAAAATAGGTTTTGAAATGGCCTATGAAAAATTAAGTAATATATAAATGTATTGGTGTGTTTGAAGATGAATATGAAGCACATTTAGCATACGAAAAACAATTAGATAAATATGGATTACTCAATTGAGATTTTGGTTAAAGGAGTTGGTAAATTAGATATACAAACAAAAGATAGTGATGACTTTGGTATTCCTTTAACTTTTAATATAAGTGATATAAAAGATTTTGCTTCAAGAAAAGCCAGTTTTAGTAAAACCATAAAAATACTTGGAACTAAAAATAACAATATAATTTTTGATCAGTTATACGAAATCAAGGGACAGAATTTTGCCTTTGATATGACAGCTAAACACGACTGCGTTTTAATAGTGAATAAAAACCCGGTGATGAATGGATTTTTAGTTCTTAAAAAAATAGAAAAACTTTTAATAGGAAATAAATATCAAGTGGTTTATAATATAGTAATGTTTGATGAAACTAAAAACTTCTTTGAGGAAATTAAAGGTAAAGAATTACAAGATTTAGATTTTAGTAGTGGTTGGACTTATGGTGATATAACTTATGGTGTTGGGGATCACGTATATAATGAAACGACAATAAAGGAAACAGCAGAAAATACTTTTTTAGATGTTTATTGTTATTCTATGGTTGATTATGGATATTATGATGATGAAAAAGTTTTTCCATATAACGATACAATTACAACCAATCTATTATACCCATCAACATACTTAAAACCAGTAGTTGATAAGATTTTTAATGATGCTGGATATTCTTATGAAAGTGATTTTTTAGATGGTAGTTCTCATGGAGGTATATTTAAGCAAATGGTTATGCTTCATAACAATTCAAATGAATATGTTAATTTAAGAATATGTGAATATGTAACTGGTAGTTTTGTTTTTCCATCATCAAATAATAATGGGTTTATACCATTTGGTAGGTTTTATAACCAATTGATAGGTGGTATATCTACAAGTTATTATGAGGTTGGTGATTTTTATGGTGTGAGTGGATCAAGTGTTGGTATAGAAATACCTTTTGATGGTGATTATGAAATATCTTTAAGATTAGATGTGGGTGATGATGAAGGTGGATTATATGAGTGGCCTTATGGTTTAACTTGTGCTATTGATACTACTTATCATCTTGGAGTAAAATATAGTGATGGAGGCGGTGATACACTACAAACTTGGGACAGCACTTTTTTCAGGGATTATGTAGGTGATGACGAAGCAGTTGGTTGGTTTTGGGAAGGTATTGCTGATACTGGAAATACAGCAGATCTTAAACAAGGTGATATATTATATATGTTTGTTAATGGTGGAACTTATGGTATGGAATATGAACCACCAGCGGATCCTTGTATATCACAACAGGTTTCTGTAACTTTTGATGGTGCTTCAATTGAAGGTGTGTTAGTAAGAGAATTAGATGAAACTTTAAGTGGAACAACAGACGGACCTTTAATTACAATAGACCATATATTACCGAATATGAACCAAGATGATCTTTTAAGAAATTTAATTAAAATGTTTAATCTTTATATTTACACCGAAGATGATCCAAAAAAACTTTATATTGAACCCCGTGATGATTTTTACAAAAAAGGAACATTAGTTAATTGGGATAGAAAAGTAGATTACAATAAAAACATAATAATAAAAACACTTAATAATGATATAGCAAATGAAATTAGATTTGAATATAGTTTAGGTGAAGATTTTTATTCACAAAAATACTTTAATGAGTGGTATGAAACATATGGAACAAAAGTTTTAGAACAAAATAATCCATACTTAAAAGAAAATAAAAGTATTAAATTAGATATACAAAGTTATACTATGTTTAATGAAGATGATGATGAAATAATGCCAAGATTATATGAAAAGGATAATAGCCAACATACTATCTTTGATGATAGAATAGAATTTGAACCGATGATTGCTTTTGAAACAATTGTAGAAAAATCTGGATTGGGATTTAGGGTTGGTAATTTAGAATATGATGCTTATGGAACAACATATAGAAATGCAGGTATAAATAAATTGAAATTTGCTTCACATGCTGGTTTATTTGGTGGTTGGAGTTTTGATTTAAATTATGAAACAACTGGTGAAACTTTTTCTTTTACTGGTTATGATAATACAAGAGGTTTATATAAAATATTCTGGGAAAATTATATGAACGATTTGATTGATGATGATGCCAGAATAGTAGAGTTATATTGTAATTTTGATTTAGCAGATATATTGAAACTTAATTTTAAGAATATAATTTTTATAGATGGTCAAAATTATTATCTACAAAAACTTGAATATGACCCAAGTAAGAAATCTTCAAGTAAAGTAACCCTTCTTAAAGTGATGGATCCAATTGGAGAAGGATCATTTGATAGTTGTTTTTTACTTAAAAATGATAGTGGTGATTATATTTTAACAGATGATACAGATAGTAAGATAATAATTTGTTAATTTTTATATATATAAGAGAAAGAAAAAAGAAATGATATAAACAATGGATAGTAGGATACGAAATTTGAATTATGAAGGAGCACCAACAGGGACAACTTTATTTATAGTTGATGACGCGAGTTATACCAATGCTGAATATACAACTTTAACAGATGTAAAGGATTATATATTAGATGGATATAGTAGTGATAATACTTTTACAACAGGACAAACATTTGATACAAATACAGGTATATTAAATAATTATAGAAATGATGGAGGAATATACTTTGTAGATTTAGATGGTAGATATGCTTTAAGTGGATCAACAGGAACTAGTGGAACATCTGGAGTAGATGGAGCATCTGGTTCAACAGGAGCATCAGGCACAGACGGCACAAGTGGAACATCAGGAACAGACGGAGTAGCAGGAACAAGTGGGACAGATGGACAAGATGGTTCAGTAGGAAATACAGGAACATCAGGAACATCAGGAACAGACGGAGTATCAGGAACTTCGGGAGTAAATGGAACAGACGGCACAAGTGGAACATCAGGAACAAGTGGAACATCAGGAACAGACGGAGTATCAGGAACAAGTGGAACATCAGGAACAGACGGAGTATCAGGAACATCAGGAACAGATGGACCACAAGGACCAGCAGGTGGAACATCAGGAACTAGTGGTGTATCAGGAACATCAGGAACTAGTGGTGATGATGGAGGACAGGGTCCAGCAGGTAATGATGGAACAAGTGGAACAGATGGAACATCAGGTAGTTCAGGCACAAATGGAACAAGTGGAACATCAGGCACAGACGGAACAAGTGGAACATCAGGAACAGACGGAGGATCAGGTAGTTCAGGAACAGACGGAACAGATGGTGCTTTAACTGGAATTACTACTGATAGTAATTTTTATTACTTAAATGATGTTTTATACACACCTGAAATTAATTTAACAGGAACGACTGAATTTACATCTCACCCATCAAATTATTATGGATTGTTTATAGATCAAGAAAATGGTGATGTTTATGCCAATAGTGGAGGAACAGGTGAAACAGGCACATCAGGAACTTCAGGAACAGATGGCACATCAGGAACAGATGGGTTAGATGGAAATGGAACTGCTGGCACAAGTGGAACAGATGGGCAAGATGGAACATCAGGCACTTCAGGAGTAAATGGCGGAACAGGAACATCAGGCACAGACGGATTAACCGGTTCTACTTTTGATGTAGATTTATATTTTACAAATGATATACTTTATAGTCCTTTCTTAACTTTAACAGGAACCACAGGAGCAACGGATCACACTAACTTCAATAACTTATATATCGATACAGATAGTGGAGTTGTTTTTAGTAATACAGGATCAACTGACGGAACATCAGGAACAGACGGAGTAGCAGGAACAAGTGGAGTAGCAGGAACATCAGGAACAAGTGGTGATGATGGTTTATCAGGAACAAGTGGGACAGATGGACAAGATGGTTCAGTAGGAAATACAGGAACTTCAGGGACAGACGGAGTAGCAGGAACATCAGGAACAGACGGAGTAGCAGGAACAAGTGGAGTAGCAGGAACATCAGGAACAAGTGGTGATGATGGTTTATCAGGAACAAGTGGGACAGATGGACAAGATGGTTCAGTAGGAAATACAGGAACTTCAGGGACAGACGGAGTAGCAGGAACAAGTGGGACAGATGGACAAGATGGTTCAGTAGGAAATACAGGAACAAGTGGAACATCAGGAACAGACGGAGTATCAGGAACAAGTGGAACAGATGGACAAGATGGTTCAGTAGGAAATACAGGAACAAGTGGAACATCAGGGACAGACGGTCAAGATGGTAGTGTAGGTGCTTCTGGAACTTCAGGAACTAGTGGTGATGATGGCACATCAGGAACAGACGGCCAAGATGGTTCAATAGGAGTAACAGGAACTAGTGGCACAAGTGGAACAGATGGACAAGACGCATCAGGAACATCAGGAACCAGTGGTAATGATTATGATAGTTGGACTTACAGGGCAATAAATAGTGGTGGGTTTGAAATAAATTCAAGCACCATAACAGCAGGTGATACAGCCAGTATTAAAGAAGGTGATAATATAACTTTAACTTGGTTAGATGATATGATAATTGTTAGTGCCGATAGTGGAGCAACAGGCACATCAGGCACAGATGGAACTTCTGGTGATGATGGAACTTCAGGAACAGATGGAGTAGATGGTAGTGTAGGTGCTTCTGGAACTTCAGGAACTAGTGGTGATGATGGCACATCAGGGACAGACGGTCAAGATGGTAGTGTAGGTGCTTCTGGAACTTCAGGAACATCAGGAACAGACGGTCAAGATGGTAGTGTAGGTGCAACAGGAACATCAGGAACATCAGGAGATGATGGAACATCAGGAACAGATGGAGTAGATGCTTCAGGAACATCAGGAACTAGTGGTGATGACGGAACATCAGGAACAGATGGAGTAGATGCTTCAGGAACATCAGGAACCAGTGGTGAAGATTATGATGGGTGGAATTATAGAGCAGTAAATAGTTCAGGATTAGAAATAGGACATAGTATAATTACTTCAAATGATTATGCCAGTATCAAAGAGGGGACAAATGTTACTTTAACTTGGTTGGATGATTTAATAACTATTAATGCTGGTGCCGGAACATCAGGGACTAGTGGTGTAAATGGATCAACAGGATCAATAGGCCCAACAGGTCCAACAGGTCCAACAGGTCCAACAGGACCAAGTGGAACATCAGGAACAAGTGGTGATGACGGCACATCAGGAACTAGTGGTGATGATGGAACATCAGGCACAGATGGAGATGATTATAGTAGTTGGACTTATAGAGCATTAAATAGTTCAGGGATTGAAATAGGATCAAGTGATATAACAGCAGGAGACACAGCCAGTATCAAGGAGGGCGATAATATAACTTTAACTTGGTTGGATGATTTAATAACTATTAGTGCAGCAGATGGTGCGACTGGAACTTCAGGAACAAGTGGTGATGATGGCACATCAGGAACAGATGGAACATCAGGGACAGATGGCACATCAGGAACTAGTGGTGATGACGGATCAAGTGGAACATCAGGATCAGATGGAGATGGTGTAGTTGAATATATTGGAGTAGGTAGTTATACTTTATCACAATCTTTCGATATAACAGCTGGAACTAAACAAAAAGTTACTATGTTGAGTTCATCAAATAACCATATTGATTATGGTGATTTAGCATATAACAATACTAATGATGGAATCTATGTAGCGAACTCTGGTAATTACAAAGTTCAAGTTAATTTTGATGCCAGGTTTTTAGATCAAAACCCGATGCCAGTTTGGTATTTTAGTATATATGGTGGAACCACTAGTGTTGGAACAAGTTTATATCAAAGAAAATATCTTGATAGTGGATCAATTTCAGCGTCAGGAACATATAATATAATGATAATTAATAGTAGATGGATTACGAGTGGAAATTATATCTATCTTTATGTAGATGGCGGACTATCAGGGACAATTAATATAGAAAAAGTAGAATGGTGGGTTGAAAGAGTGTATATTTAAAAACTAATCATTTTATATATATAAGTAAGTTCGCAATCTTTTGGATTGTGTTTAACTAAAAAACAAAAGGAACAAATGGGAAATTTTTATTCAACAACAAAGATATTAAATAATGTATATTCAGGTGAAACTCTTAATGTATATGATTATGGATCAACAGCAGAAGTGCTGAATATGGTTTATGATCCAACAGCAAACGCACTTAAAGTAAATCTATCAGGTTATACTAGTGGTGTAGGAACATCAGGCACATCAGGAGTAGATGGGACAAGTGGAACAGATGGAACAACAGGAGCAGCAGGAGCAGCAGGGACAAGTGGAACAGATGGAACAACAGGAGCAGCAGGAGCAGCAGGGACAAGTGGAACAGATGGAACAACAGGAGCAGCAGGAGCAGCAGGGACAAGTGGAACAGATGGAGCAGCAGGGACAAGTGGAACAGATGGAGTAGATGGAACTTTAAGTGGTATAACAAGTGATACTGGATTTACTTATACAACCCCAGTTTTATCTATACCTAAATTAAAATTAACAACAGATCCAGGAGAAACAACGGGATTACAAGTATATAATACAGATGGAGTTTTATATAATGTTTATATCAGTGGTTCAACTTGGACTTTGGTAACAACATAAAAAATAAAGATATAAAAATGATTAACATATATTTTAATAATATAACAAATGAGGTTCTGTTAAGTTCTGTTAGTGGAAATACCGTTGTGTTGAAAGAGGAAGAAGATGTTTTAACACCAGTTCTTAAATGGAAATTAGATAGTGATTCTTGGTCAACACCTAATTTTATTGATGAAATAACAGGAGCGACTATGACAGTAGTTGGAACTACCCCCACATTCGACACAGACCATAATGGAACGGCAAACGGAGCAACAGATTTTACTTATGATAAATACTTAACATCTACCTTCGCAAACCTACCAAATATGCCTACCAATAGTGAGGCTAAAACAATTTGTATGTGGTTCCAGGGTGATAGTAATTTATATACCAGTTATAACGCACCATCTTTATGGATAAGTGGTGCTGATGGGGACGATAGCCCAATAAGTAAGCAAGTTTTAATCTATTCAAATACAAATGGAGAATTTACCGTAAGTAATAGAGGACCTGGTTATGATATGATCATTGATCCTTTCAAACCAACAGGGAATACTACCTTTTATCATATAGCATATACTTATGATGGTATAGATGATAATAACATTTATTTAGATGGTGCGTTGGTAGGAACATCTGGATATACTTGTAATGATCCTGATAGTGGTGAAGCACCAATAAATATTGGTAGATTAGAAGACTTCGGCAATTCAAGTAGATGGAGAGGTAGAATAGAAGATGTTAGAGTATATGATGTTGAACTAACACCAACACAAGTTTTAGCAGTATATAATGAATAAAAACTAATAAAAAACTTTAATATATAAATAAAAAAAACAATCTATACAACAATTATTAGATGGATGGATATAAAAAATAAAATCAATTATGGAAATAGCATTATGTTTATCTGGACAACCCAGATTTTACAAAGAAGGATTTAGTTATATTAAAGATTATATTAAAAAATATGATATGGATGTTTTTTTTCATACTTGGTGGAGTAAAGAAAATATAGGCAATCAATATGAAAAGGCACCTTGGCGACCACCATCGGTAAATGAATTACTAATTAAAGATAATGTGTTAGATAATTTGGTTGATATGTATAAACCTAAAAATTATATTTGTGATAGTGTTAAAAAATTTTCAACGGATAGAATTTTTGAAACTGGATATGATAATAAATTAGCATATAGTAATATAAAATCAACATTTTATTCTATGAAGCAAGTTGTTTCATTAAAAATGAAATATGAATATGATAATAACATAAAATATGATTTTGTTATTCATACTCGTTTTGATAATCATATTCAAAATATACCAGATATAACTAAATTAGATAAAAATTTCATATATTTTCAAGTAGCACCATATAAAATAGATGTGAAAACAAGACCCAAGATTTATGATGATATTATTACTATATGTGGTGGAGAATTATATGATATAAGATATGATATATTTGATAATATAGATAATTATTATGATAAAATGATTTATATGAGAGATAATAATATAGATAATGATTATCTAAAACAAATGGGTAAATTTATGAATAACGAAGAATTATTATCTTTTAATATGTATGATAATAATGTTAAAAACATAGAAAAATTACCTGATTTAAGAAGTGTAGTAATATAAAAAATAAAATCAATTATGGGAATAGCAGAAATAATTACAATTGTATCAATAGTCCTTTTTTATAGTGGCCTTTTAATTGGTTTGTGGGTTAAGATAAAAAACTATGGGGTATATAAATATAATTATTGACAGACCTAAAAAATAAGATTTTGATTAATGGGTAATATATATAGCGGAGGCAACGGAACCTTCGCTTAAATATAAAAATAATATGATATATGGCACAAATATATTTAGATGATGAAAAACTAAGAGCCAGCAGTAGTTAGTCCATCGTGGCCAGTATAAAAAAAAAATAAAGAAATGGGTAATATATTCTTAAACAATAATAGAGAATTGATTTATCGTGGTAATTATGGTAATGAAATTTTGTTGTTTGAAACACAGGTTATTAATTGGAAACAAAGTTCTATACTTTTTAATCGAACATATTCAAGAAAGGCAACTCTATCGTTAGATGGTAAGTATATGGCTACAACATATTCAAGTAATATATACCAGTCAGATGATTATGGAAACCCAACTGGTTCAACGATAGGACCAACTGGTAGTATATGGGATAGTGTAGGTTTTTCGGGTGTTGATTCAATTGATATATCATCATCAGGACAATATAGATTAACGTGTAATTTTGGTGATCCAAGTGCATCACAAGTATCAAATGATTATGGTGTAAATTATTCGGATGTAACAGAAAGAATTGTTTTCGCCCGATCAACATCTGTAAGTGATACAGGACAATATATGCTGACTACTGGACTAATAACAACAGCACAATCATATTTAGTATCAAACGATTATGGTGTAAGTTTTACTAAATCAGCAGGTAGTATAAATTATCGGTTTCTTAATAGTGATATAAGTGGTGATGGTAAATATATGGTTGGATTAAATTGGCAAACTACAAACGTTAGTATATCAGATGATTATGGAGTAAGTTTTAATACACCTGTTGATTGTGGGACTGATGGTCGAGGTATTAGTTTAAGTCAAGATGGAAAATATATATTAGTGAGTGGCACTAATGATTGTAGATTATCAACTGATTATGGAGTAACTTGGAACACAACTTTTAGTGGGATAAATGGACCTTATTATGCGTGTGATATGAGTGATAGTGGTGAGATTATGATACTTGGTGGAACAATAGAGGTTTTTATATCATTCAATTATGGTCAAGATTGGCACCTACAAACTGATGATTTTATTATAGGTGCTGAGGTGGCTGGTGTAAGTGGAGATGGTAAGTATTTTTTAATTGCAACTGATGAAGGTAGTGGAGATGATGAAAGATTTAAAGTAGGACAAAGATAAAAAATAAAATCAATTATGGAAATAGCAGAGATAATAGCAATTGTATCAATAGTCCTTTTTTATAGTGGCCTTTTAATTGGTTTGTGGGTTAAGATAAATGTGAAACTAAAAGAATTAGAAATTATGATACATAATAATAAACAAACTTTTAATGATCATGTTAGTTGGGGTGAAAATGAAAATGATAAGAATAGAGAAAAAATTACCAATTTATCAAATGATAATAAAGGGGAACATAAAGAAATGATTAAAACTATGAATTTGATATTATCAAAACTAACCGACTTTCAAATTGATATGGTTGGTAAGTGTGCTTACTATCATGAAAAAGATAAATAAACATTTTAACAATTTCTTTATATAAGTAAAACCTCTATGAGGTTCGTGTATATTTTTTTTTAGAACCCTGGATTTTTGATTTGGTCCAGGGTTTTTTATATATAAA
>Ga0208905_1000764_pt1 | contig 16260 bp, 13 predicted proteins | sample AntAceMetag02UKS_FD_184776 | JGI IMG/M metagenome (GOLD analysis project Ga0208905, IMG submission 184776) | Saline lake microbial communities from Ace Lake, Antarctica - Antarctic Ace Lake Metagenome 02UKS (SPAdes) (version 2) | ecosystem: Environmental > Aquatic > Non-marine Saline and... | reverse complement strand
GGAATCCGTCGTCCCCTCGATCTTGTCCCCGTATTTTCGCTGCAGCCTCTCGGCACTCAGTTTGACTGGCGTCAGGGGGTTTTTGATCTCATGCGCTATCCTCTTTGCGGCCTCCCTCCACGCGGCAATTCGCTCGGTCTTCTGAAGCTGGGTGATGTCTTCAAATACCGCCACAATACCCATATAGTTATTATCGTCGTCTCTCAGGATTGTTGCCGATACCAGGATTGCCATCACGCTGTCTTTGACTATCAGCTGAATCTGTCTCTCCACAAGACCACCATCGTGTGCATGCAACTCCTCGAGAAGTTCTCCTACCACCCCCATATGTTCCGGCTTCAGGACATCTTCATATCTCCTGTTGAGAATTTCCTCACTGTTGATGCCCAGCATCTTCTCGGCGGCCCTGTTTATGGTGCTGACCACATTATTCCTGTCGATGGAAACGACACCGGCCGAGACATTACGAAGGACGGTTTCCATGTATTTCCTTCGCTGTTCAAGGTCTATGTTAGCCTTTCTCAAACCAAGACTGCTCTCCTTCAGATCTTTCGTCATCTGGTTAAAGGAGTCCGCCAGTACCCCTATCTCATCTTCCGCCAGGACACCTATGTGGTAATCGAGGTTGCCGTTGGCTACTTCACGGGTTGCCTCGGCAAGCTCCTGCACGGGAACCGTGATCCCCTTCGCCAGGAAGAGACCAAACCACATTGAGGAAAAAATGATCAGCAGGGTGACGATGAAGAGCGTAATGGTGTAACTGATTTTTATCGGATTTTTCAACAGTTTGAGCTGTTTGTACTCCTCAGCCGTCCTGGAGATGATGGACATCTTGTCAATCATCTCTTTGTCTATATAGTAACTGACGGCTATGACCCCGATGACCTCCTTGGGGCTGAAATTGGAATAGATGGGGGCTATCCCGCTTATCATCTCGCCCCCTCCCGCGGAGCTGACGATTGAAAGGTCCTTCCCCATAAAGGCATCTTCCAGGACCTTGGGTGAAAACCGGGGGGGGAGGATATCGGGATTGGCCGGATCTTTGAGAAACAGTTCCTCCTCCCGGTTATCAAAGCGGACAGCTATGGACCCAAGATTGAAATACCTCTGCCGCAGCGTCAAAGATGCCTTCAGATACTCTGACTGCTCTTTTTCATATAACTTGTTGTCTGTGATCTCAGACCCGATCTGAAGGGCATAGTATTTCGCATTATCGGAAAACTTCTGATAGTAATCCTGGGCAACCTCGAGGGACAGATTAAATGCCCTGCCCATCTTTATGTCAAACCGGCTGTCTATGCTGTATGAGAGAAACTTGATGGAAACCAGGAAAAGCACGACCGTGGGTATAAGGGAAAGGATCATGAAGGCGACAACAAGCTTCGTCCTCAGCTTCGACCCCAGGATCCCTCGCCTTCGTTCGAATATAAGCTTGGTCAGATTCCGCGAGATCAGAAAAATAAGAAAAATGATAAGGATCAGGTTGATGTTGATCAGGCCGAAGATCAGTACCTCATTGGATATCGGCAGCAGGACCTCTATGGTGGAAAGATGGCTCTCTATATAGGTAAGGACAACGATGACGGCTATGACAACCAGTATGGCGATGCGCTCTGTGCGGCGTTTCTTTAATTCATCAGGATTCATTCATCTACCACTGCGCTAGACATTTTATTAACCTGAAGACTGTAGACTGTAGATTGTAGGATGCTATGATCAATCCATTCCCCAACCCGGACAAGCCGGAACCAAACAAGATATGTTTTTATCACGAAAGCACGAAGTTACGAAAACACGAAAAACAAGATTTGATTTCGTGCTTTCTTTCTTTTCGTGGTTTCGTGGATGTTTTTAATTTTCTTGCCATTTTTGCAAGGACGTTACAACTAAAGAACTAATCCCGACTCGTCGGGACAGCCTATCCCCCTGAGCAGTTACCATTCCGCCAAAGCGCCTGTTGAAAACTGAGTCACGCACCTCTTATACCGATTTGCTTCGCTCTCGGTGTAAATTCTGCCTGCAATTTTTATCGCGTCAGAGACTTATAAAAATTGGGCTTCATTCATTCGACTTACATCTCTCATTACGGCACAGCCTTATGAAACCTGAGCCCCATTAGTACACAAAGTCTTGCCTCGCCCAGTCGGTTTCAAAGTCCCACAGGGACACGAAAAAGAGGATATACTCCAGATGCAGCGGTAGCCGGACCTCTTCAAGAGTTGCCTTCACTTGCAGATAGTACCGCCGCCCCTTCGTCAACTGCTTCAAAGGTGTAAATACAACGCCATTCAGTTCCGACATGGTGATCTTCGCCTCTGAAAATTCCTCGAACTGCTCCGGGTTCCTCCCGTCTTCGGTAAAAAAAACGTACAGGATCTTCTTTATATTGTCGTATTTAATGGCGTGCCTGACCTCAAGAAGCGATATCCTCTTGTCAAACCACCAGCGCCGCTCCTGGTATACCTCCAGGATAAACGTAAAGGTGGTCGGGATCCCGGCAAATATCGCCTCCTCCATCTTTTCTGTAAAGGAGTTTTCCAGTTTGAGATACACGATCAGATTATCAGGGGTATTGCTTATAAGCAGGTCAGTAACCTTTGCTTCCACCGCAAATGACTTCACCGGCAAAAGAAAAAGGCATAATAATAATATGAGAAGTTTGAAGCTGCGCATAAAACTGATTCTCCGGCCCGTTACGTCTGACAGTCCTGTAGAATGCCAAACGCCAGTGCCGAAATATACTAAGGAAAGGGCCCCGAAAAAGCAAGGCTTATTTGGAGGATAGGGGGTTCATGGGCGGCTAATCCCCCGCAAGGGACGACATCTCATTCGGGGAATCATACGGACGGGCATCGATGATCTCATCGAATAGTTCCTGTTCACCGTTAAAATAATGGACCATCTCCCAGCATTCTCTGTGAGCCAGGAGTTTTCTCAGAAGGAGATTGTTGAGCCTGTGACCGGACCTGTATGCCACAAAGTGACCTATGATAGGCATCCCGAGAAGGGACAGATCCCCAATGGCATCCAGTATCTTGTGCTTCACAAACTCATCAGAAAATCTGAGTCCCTCCTTGTTGATGACCTTCTCCTCGTCCAGGACTATCGCGTTATCAAGGGACCCTCCCAGGGCGAGGCCCCGCGCCTGGAGATATTCGACCTCCTGAAGAAAACCGAATGTCCGGGCCGCACAGATACTGTCTTCATACGCCTTACGAGAAAAGACCATATCGTATGATTGTCTTCCTATCAGAGGGTGCCCGAAGTCTATGTCGTAGGTGATCCTGAACTCAGAAGAGGGAAGTATGGACGCCCTCCCCTCATCATCAGAGACGGATACGGGCTCTTTTATCACAACGAACCGTTTTGATTTATCCTGAGACAAGATACCGGCGTCCGTAAGGAGCTCGACAAACGGCAGAGAGCTGCCATCCATGATCGGAATCTCAAAGGAATCCGTTTCTATAATCGCGTTGTCGATCCCCATTCCGAAGAATGCCGACAACAGGTGTTCAACCGTTGAAATCCTTGTTCCATTCGTTCCCAGGGTGGTTGCCAGCGTCGTGTCGGACACACTCGTGGGTTCCGCCTTGATCCCATCACTCCCCGGCAGGTCACTACGGTAAAATACAATACCTTCATCAACCGCCGCCGGTTTGATAGTCATGTTGATTTTTCTGCCCGAGTGGAGTCCTACACTCTTGCAGTGTATCTCGTTTTCGATGGTCTTCTGTATATACATGGACTCCGCCTTTCACGCCGTATGGAGTGGAAACAGCAATAACCATACCAATGCCCCATACGGAAGAATGGATTCTCCGGCGCGGGCATAACTCCCCCGAAGCACAGGGGTTATAATTATTGGGTCACCATCCCGGGCAAGGAGAAACAGGGTATACTGACAATATGTGTGTTAAAAATGACACACTCGTCCCCTAGGGTTTTCTGTAAAATCTATCCTTTTCGCTGTAGATACAACCACAGTATTGCTGCCGGTACATATTCAAGTCTTTGGAGGCCCGGATCCCCTCCTTCCAACCCTCTCTGAAATCGTGGTAATAAAAACCTACATCATACTTCTTTGCAAAACCTTCACCCAACTCTTTCATAAGAGTGTGTTTCTGAAATTTGCTGTAGAGCAGTGTGGTGGTGAAACCGTCAAATTTGCCCTTTTTTGCAATGCGCGCGGTATAGCTCATGCGCATATGATAACAATATTCACACCTCATCTCTTCCCTGAAGGCCACGCCCCTGAGAAACTCCTCCATGGGATAATCGTCAAATGTGAGGAGTTTCAGGTCTATATTGTTCGAATACTCTATCAGTGTATCGAGCCTCCTGGTGTACTCGGTATACGGCTGAATATTCGGATTATAAAAGATACCGGTAACCTCGTGCCCCTCATTTCTCAATACATCAAGGGGGTAGATGGCACACGGGGCACAACAGATGTGGAGTAATATCTTCATGATCTCAATCCGGCCTGCCATTTCAGATTCCGGGGCCGGTATCCAATCCCGACAAACGGGATACGCGTGGTAACAAAGTTATCCCCTGCCGGAAAAACGCAAAAAATAATTCCGGTTCTTCTCCCATTTAGTTGGAGAGGAGGGTCCAATCCAGACTCGCCGGGACAAGGGTTTGTCTTCCAAAGACTTTATCAGCACCCTTAACCTTTGCCCGCTTTCTTCCATATCCTTCTGCCTTTATTTTAAGAATTAATTCCCCTCATCCCTCACGTATATCTTTCTTCCTTTCACTAGACCCCTTGAACCCTTGATTCCTTGAACCCTTATTGTAACTGCAACTAATCGGGAGATGATCCATAATTTCTAGCATCCTGAACCATATCCCCTCTGCATCGAAACATCAAATCCCATCTCAGAAAAATCCCTCCTGCTCCCTCGAAACCCATTTTCTCCCAAAGTGTTCATACGCGAGTTTCGTCGCCACCCTGCCCCGTGTCGTACGATGAAGGAATCCTTCCTGTATAAGGTAGGGCTCATAGACATCCTCAATGGTATTCTTCTCCTCGCCTATCGCGGACGAAAGACTGTCGATACCGACCGGTCCGCCGTCGAATTTATCAATCAGGGTGAGCAGTATGGTCCTGTCCATAAAATCGAATCCCCGGTGGTCCACCTCCAGCATCTCCAGGGCGCTTAAGGCCACATCCCCTGTAATGATGCCGTCCGCCTTCACCTGGGCAAAATCCCGAACCCTCTTGAGGAGTCTGTTCGCTATCCGCGGGGTCCCGCGGGAACGACCCGCTATCTCAGGGGCACCGGCATCATCAATGGGGATCGACAGGATACCCGCCGACCTCCTGATAATGATCGCCAGCTCCTCGGGCGTGTAGAATTCGAGCCTGAAACTCATGCCGAAACGGTCCCGAAGGGGCGAGGTAAGAAGTCCCGCCCTGGTGGTGGCCCCCACCAGGGTAAAGCGGGGGATATCCAGTTTCATGGAACGAGCGGACGGGCCCTGGCCGATGAGTATATCGATATAATAATCCTCCATCGCGGGGTACAGAATCTCCTCCACGACGTGCGGAAGCCGGTGAATCTCATCGATAAAGAGGACGTCGTGTTCCTTCAGGTTCGTCAGGATGGCGGCCAGGTCTCCGGGCCGATCTATGACCGGACCGGAGGTCACCTTGATATCAGCACCCATTTCCCGTGCCATGATATACGCCAGGGTCGTCTTTCCAAGCCCGGGAGGCCCGTACAACAACACATGATCAAGCGCTTCATCCCTCCCCCGCGCCGCCTCCATAAAGATGGAAAGGTTCTCCTTTATCTTCTTCTGCCCCACGTATTCGGCAAGGGTCCGGGGACGCAGAGAGTATTCGGAACTCTCCTCCTCACTGAGCGCTTCAGGGTCGAGTATCGGTGCCTTCATAACGATAACCACTCTGGTTCACGGTTTGTGGAGACTGAAGGTCTATAGTCTATAGCCTACAGCCTAATTGCCTGATAATATCTTCAGTGATTCCGGCAGGAGGACCTCCAGGGTCACCTCTCCCCCCCTCTGTACATATACCCTGTCAATGACATCTTTTGCGACATTGTTTTTGTACCCCAGATTAACCAACGCGGACAGCGCATCATCTTTCACCGCTGTGTCCGGGGCGCCCGCAGATGACCCCTCTGAGATCACCGTCGAAATCTTGTCCTTCAGCTCAAAGATCATCCTCTCGGCCGTCTTTTTCCCCACCCCCGGTATACCCACAAGCCTCCCGAGGTCTCCGCCGGATATCGACCCTGACAGGTCCTCCGGCGAGATACCGGACAATATATTGATGGCCAGCCGGGGACCGATCCCGGAGATTGATATCAACAGCCGGAACAGATCCCGTTCCCGGTGATTCAGAAATCCGAAGAGTTTCACCGCGTCCTGTGCCACATGGGTATGGATGACAAGGTGCACCGGCCCTCCGGTATCGGGAAGCTTGTAGAAGGTGCCCAGCGGAACAACCACCCCGTAGCCCACGCCATGGACATCGACGACAATGTGATTGGTGGATTTATGAAACAGTACACCCTTCAGACTCGCAATCATCTAGACCGGCACCTCTTTTGAAAAGTTTGCATGGCAGATGGCTACCGCAAGGGCATCGGACGCATCCGGGGGGGGTATCTCCTGAAGAGAGAGGATGGCCCTCACCATATGCTGGACCTGTCCCTTTTCGGCCCTGCCATACCCCACGGTCGCCTTTTTCACCTCAAGGGGTGTATATTCGTACAGGGGGATGTCCCTGTGGGATGCCGCCAGTATGATCACCCCTCTGGCCTGCGCAAGTTTCACAAGACTTTTGACATTTTTGCCGTAGAATATATCCTCCAGCGCCACGGCGTCTGGTGCGTATTCTGTTATGATTACCGAAAGTTGATCATAAATCTGCTTCAGACAGTCTGACATGGGCTGCCCTCGTTTCATCCTGATATCACCATGCGCTCTGTGGAGTAGACTCCGTCCCCCCGTTTCAACAACCCCATAGCCTGTCGTCTGTGTACCCGGATCAATACCGAGAATTATCATATCAAGGGTGCCCCCGGGGGGTACAAAGGAGGTGTCAACTGAGTTTTTCCATTATGTCGTCGGATATATCAAAATTTGCGTACACATTCTGGACATCATCGTTATCTTCCATCTTCTCCATCAGCTTCAGCATCTGCCCCGCCTTGTCTTCTTCCAGTTTAACGGTATTCTGAGGGATCATGCCGATCTCCGCGAGGAAGTATGGGACGCCCGCCGTATCCATCGCGGACCTGACATCTTCAAAGGCGCCCGGCTCGGTAATGACCTCATATTCGCTCTCCTGATCCACCACGTCTTCGGCCCCCGCCTCAAGCGCCACCTCCATCAGGCGGTCTTCATCAATAGCATCTTTGCTGAACAGTATGCTCCCCTTCTTTTCAAATATCCAGGCCACGCAGCCGTTTCCCCCCAGGTTCCCGCCATGCTTTGAAAAGATATGCCGTATCTCGGCGACGGTCCTGTTCTTATTGTCCGTCATAACCTCAACGAGGACGGCCACCCCTCCGGGGCCATAACCCTCATAGACTATCTCCTCGTATGCCGCGCCCCCTTCCAGTTCTCCCGAGCCCTTCTTGATAGCCTTTTCGATATTGTCCTTCGGCATATTCTCCGCCTTGGCCACCGCAACCGCCTGCCGCAGGCGCGCATTCCCCTCAACATCACCGCCGCCAAGGCGGGCCGCAAGGGTTATCTCCTTTATGATCTTGGTAAAGATCTTCCCCCGCTTTGCGTCGGCGGCGCCCTTTTTGTGCTTGATCGTGCTCCACTTTGAATGACCTGACATGAGAATCTGACTCCAAATAAAGATTTAATGTACCGACCCAGGTGGATAGACTGTGGGCTGTTTACTCAGGTTGTTTAGACTGCAGGCTGAAGGCATTGGGGTTACAAATAACTAAAAGCCTTTGGCCTAATCTGGACAAGCCGGAAGCAAACAAAATATATTTTTATCACGAAAGCACGAAGTTACGAAAACACGAAAAATAAGATTTAATTTCGTGCTTTCTCTCTTTTCGTAGTTTCGTGACTGTTTTTAATTCTTTTGCCCTTTTTGCCTGTCTGCGTGCAACGACAAAAACTTTACAACTGTGGGAACATAACACAGTGAAATGCTCCCTGTAAAACAAAAAAGCCCCTCCACAAATTTGGAGGGGCTAAATTAATTTCGGCAGCGTCCTACTCTCCCACACGCAATGTGCAGTACCATCGGCGCTAAAGAGCTTAACTTCCGTGTTCGGGATGGGAACGGGTGTGCTTCGTTATGACACGGCAGAACTTGTGATGTTCCCCCAGGGTGATGGACACACCGAAAGGGGAGAGATCACAAAAGGGGGGGTTGGAGGGTGTCGTTGACATGTGAACATCGTATCTTCACGAACGATCTTCCCGATACCCTTACATCTTCCCCTGTCAGAGGGTCACACATCATTATTGGTTCTACAGACGTTCCAGATCAATTTTCATCGGTTCCAGGAACCGGCATACCATGTGGTAGAATCCAACAGTGACCGTGAGCTCCACCATCTGTTTCTCGCTGAAGTGCTGATGCAGATTATTGAAGGTCTGATCAGATACGCGAACATCCAGACTGACTTCATCCGTATATTGAAGAACAGCTCGTTCCAGGTCATCAAATCGGTCTGATTCCTTCCAGTTGGCAATATCACTGACCTGCCCCAGGCCTAAACCCCACTCCAATCCCAACTGCCGATGGGCCCTCAATTCGTATTCCGCCCTGCAGATTTCCCCGACCCTGATGATTGCCAGTTCCAGCAGTTTTCTCGATATCTGACCTTTCATCAGCAGCGTGGTCCCCAACCGATTCCAGTCTCTTAGAATCTTGGAGTCGTGAGAGAGCGCTTTGAACAGATTAACCACCCTCCCAACACTATCTTCAGCCTTTTGATATAGTTCCGCAGCTATCGGTTCCACCTCATCTTTTTCCAGCAGTCTTATCCGTGCCATACGTTTCCCTCGTATTGATGTATCACATCCATTCGCACAACGCGTCACGTACATGGTCCGTACCGTGAGAAGGGTCAGGTCCGCAGGAGCTTTTCAACCTTGTCGGGGTCTCCGCCTGCTTCCTCAAAGGCCTTGGAAAGCCTGTCGGCGTTCTGGCCGGCCATCAGGTACAGGCGCATCATCATACGTGCATAATCGCTTTGTATTCCCTTCTTGAACAGGTCCCGGTTCAAAGCGAGGCCATCGTGCAAATTCAGATCGCAGCAGCCGTAGGTGATTTTCTTGATCAGGGAGAGGGCCACTGGCGATTTACTGGCCAGATAGAGGGCAAGCTGCATGACTTCGGTTTCCAGCTCATCAGGATTACAGGCCCTGGTAACCAGCCCGATTCTTTCGGCTTCATCGGCGTAGACCCTCCTGCCTGTCATGCACAGTTCCAGGGTCTTGCCCAGGCCAATCAATTGAAGCATTCGAGGAATCCCGTATCCCGGGGGAAATCCGGCGTGAATCTCCGATTGGCCTATAAAGGTATCTCGTGACATGAACCGGAAATCGCAGTACAGAGCAAGCTCGCAACCGCCGCCTTCAACCGGCCCGTTTATGGCACAGATGACCGGTTTGGACGTAATCTCGTTTATGGTCTTCGGCTCCTCATTTTCCGTCTGCCCTGCGACGACTCCTCCCCCGGCAGTTCCATCCAGCTCTTCAGCCCAGCCCTCAATGGTAGAGACATCGAAGTGTTGAATGAATGTTCCAGGCGTGGCGCTGGTTATGATTCCAACGCAGAGCTCGGGGTCGTTTTCAAATTCTTCCAGCAACTGGTTAAACTCGTCCACTGTTTCGAGGGACGCCAGGTTTTGCGGAGGATTAGAAAATTTCCAGGTCACAATAGGCCCTTGTTTCTCGACATGATAAAATCGGGGTTCGATCGACATTTTCTGCTCCTTTATTTTGTGTCAGCCTTACCGGCCTCACGCACGGTACGGAGAAAATCGGTAATTTCCTGGATGGTTCTGCCCGGGTCTTCGATGGCCGTCATGTGTCCGATACCCTCGATAACAACATGCCGTACATCAGGTATTTGAGCGGCCAGAACTTCACTCGGTTTCAAGAACATAAGGTCGAATTCGCCCAGCAGTACCAGGGTGGGACATTTGATCTGTCTCAGGCCCTCGACCATGGTATTCGGATCGGCGTAAAATCTCTCCATGAAGGTCCCGACTGCAACCGGATCAAGTCGTCGCACAAACCCTTCGTAGATTTTCCACATTGCCTCCCGTTCTGGATGTTCATCCATCTTGAACAGGAAAACCCCCGGATCGGCCCTCACTGCGGCAATCCAATCATCAGCCGTACTCTTTTTGATGGCCTCCGCCACAGCGAGATGAAGCTTTCTCGCTTCCTCCGGGTCGATTTCACCAAATTCAGCCGGTACTTCCGGGGCAGTGGCCGAGCCGGTATCGGTCAGCATCAGGCTGATCAACCGATCAGCGGTTGTCATGGCGTAACGCACTGCCGCCATCCCTCCGGTGGCGTGGCTCAGGATATGAAACCTCTCCAGACCCAATTCGTCGGCCAGGAGACCGAAGTCATTACCCATGGTCGCCGCGTCGTAACCGAAGGGTTCGCCGTCGATCATTGTCCGGCCATGACCCCGCATGTCCATGGATATCACCCGGTACTCTTCGGCCAGTTTCGCAGTCACACCGGTTTTACTCCAGTACGTGCCGTCCTCGCACAGACCGTGATTGGTGATGATCGGCTCCCCCTCACCGACATCTTCGTAGTAGAGTTTCAGGTTCGCCTTTTCTATATATGGCATCATTCTCCTTTCCTGCGGCAAAGAACCAAACCAGGCAGCCCGGCTATTTCTTGAGTTTCAGATCCGGCATTTCAATGTCACGATCCCAAGTTCGGTCCGTCACCCCCTGTTTCTTCATGTCCGCTTTGGCAATTCGAAGGGTTTTGGTGCGCGGTATATCATCCACCACGTCCACATATCGCGGTACCATAAAATGGGCCATGGTCTTGGCGCAATGGCGCATCAAATCCTTCAAGTCAATGGCTACGCCATCCTTCGGCCTGACCCAGATCATCACCTCATCTTCAGACAGCTCGGAGGGGACGCCAAACGCCGCGCATTCGGCCACCCCGTCATATTTCTCCACCATGTTTTCCACTTCCCAGGATGAGATGTTTTCTCCTCTTCGCCGTATGGAATCGGTTTTCCGGTCCACAAAATACAGGTACCCTTCTTTATCGACATAGAAAAGATCGCCGGTCCGTATCCACCCCCCCCTGGCTTTTTGGGTAGACGCCTCCGGGTTTTTGTAGTATTCGACTGAGCTGGCCTTGGCCGGTTGATTTTTATTCTTTGCGACCAGCTCGCCATATTCTCCCTGGGAAACCTCGACATCATTGCCGTCCACCAGTTTCCATTCCACCTCGGGTCCAGGTTTGCCAACCGATCCGACAGGGGCATCCCCCCGGTTAACGATGTTTATACCGCCGCCGTCGACCGCTCCGTAACCCTCCCAGATTTTCACTTGAAATCGTTTTTCAAAGGCCTTCCAGAGATTGGCGGGGCAGGCTGCGGAATTCACGATCCGTACGGGATTATCAGCGTCGTTGTCTTTTTCCGGCTGTTTCATCAGAATGGGGATCATGGCACCCAGACCATTGAACTGGGTCGCCCCATAGTACCGTATTCGATCCCAGAATCGGGAAGCGGAAAAGTGCGAATCCAGTCCGAAGGGAACGCCACCCGCCATGGCAAAACCAACCGTCAGCATGAGGGCATTGGCGTGGAACAGCGGAAGGCAGGTATACAGAACGTCATCCGGTGCAAGCAGCAGTGACGCACCCTGTTTCCACCACAACGCCACACCAGGCTGCTGACGGGCAACCACCCCCTTGGGGAGACCCGTCGTACCTGATGTATATAACAAGTAGGCAATATCTCCCTCCTGAATCGCATAATCCGGCTTTTCCGATGGTGCTGCAAGCAGCTCATTGAAATCCACTGTATGTTCAGGTAAAGGCTCGTTTGTGGTCCGACGCACGAAAACCGTCTCAATAGCCTCCAACGCTTCTTCAAACTCGGTGATTTTTGGGTAAAGCGTATCGTCAATGGCCAGGTATTTCACGTCGGAATTTGTTAAGATAAAATGGAGCCCGTCGCCCATGAGGGCGATGTTGATAGGGACACTGTATATTCCGGTTCGCTGGGTTCCGTAAAACACATACAGGAATTCCGGACAATTTCTCATCAGGATTGCGATACCGTCACCCGGTTTTGCCCCGTGAGCCAGCAGTCCGTTTGCCAGGCTACAGGTAGCCCGGTTATACCCGGCAAAGCTGATTTTCTCCTTATCGAACATGATATAAGTTTTATCGTCGAGAGTCTTCGCCTGGTCTTCAATGAGATCGGAAAAATATGATATTTGGGACTGATCTGTCATATTGTTCTCCTTTAAATATTTGTCAGGCTGCCTTTTAATCGACGGCGTCGTTTTCCGGCAGTCCTCTCGCTCCGAATCATCAAATCTTGCGGGCGATCTCGTTGGCACTGAAGATTGCTTCCTGTATCTGCGCTATCTGAGCACAGTCACCCACTTTATAGACCTCCGAAACCTTTCTCTGCAGCGATTCATACAGCTCATCGCTGCCCTTTCTTTCCCTGGAGATAATCAGTGTATCGTAGGGAAGAACCCGCCCCACCCCTTCATGGTTCACAGTTCTGACTTCATTGTTGGAAATATCCTTCACGGTAATGTGGTATAGGATCTCCGGATTACTTAACCGTTCACCTTCCGGCGTGACCCTGGGGAGTCTGACATCGGTCAGCTGTTTCAGGATATACAGCTTTCTGCTGTCGGAATACCATTTGGCCAGCGTCTCGACCCCCCCCCTGCCTATCATGACCACATCCTTGCCCTCTCGGGCGAGGGAGATGGCAAAATCGGCCGCTACCAGTCCCCAGATAACGACCTTTTGGCCGATCTCATCCATCCGACCCAGCGCGTCGATATGATCCATCACGCCCGGTTTCCCCCGGGCCTCTTCCGGGATCAGCATGGTCGAACCGGCAGCCAGGATAACGGCGTCAGGGTTCAGTTTTTCCACTTCGTCGAGTGTTGCCTCTGTATTCATTCTGACATCTACGTTTTGTTTTTCCATCTGAATGGAGAGGTATTCGACAATATTACCAAATTCTGAGGTCATCGGCGTCTTGGCGAGTGCCGCCACCATACCGCCGAGTGCGGGCGCCTTTTCCATCAGGGCCACCTGGTGTCCCCGCAGCGATGCGATTCTGGCCGCCTCCATCCCCCCTACGCCGCCGCCGATCACGAGAACCCTCTTCACCGTTTCAGCCCGGGTCAGTGGAATGTGAGCCTGGTGAATTTCGTAGTTAATGGGGCATGGGCCACAGGCCACATTGCAGCCGATACAATGCCGGATTTCGTCGGCCCTTCCCTCCAGATACTTCTTGGGCGTATCGGGATCGGATGTCAGTTGCCGGCCCATGTATATGAGATCGGCCTTTCCCTCTTCCAAGAAGCGGTTCGCCATATCGATTTCGATGATCCTGCCAACACCGATAACGGGAAGTCTTGTCGCCTTTTTCACCGCCGCGGTCATATCCATGAAACCAACCCAGGGATAGTACATGGGGATGAGAATCCCCTGTGTGGAACGGATCATGTCCCCCTGGGTCACGTCAATGCAATCGACCCCTGCCCGCTCCATGGCGGGGACCACATACTTGAGGGTATCCTGCAGCGTGATCCCCTTCTCGCCGACCAGCTGATCGCTGCTGATCCTGACTAGTATGGGGTAATTGTCCCCTACCGCCCTGCGCATCTCCTGGATGATCTCCGTGGAAAGGCGGAGCCGGTTCTCCCAACTGCCTCCATATTGGTCCGTCCGCTTGTTGTAGTAAGGTGAGATGAAAGAGCAGTTCAATGTGGCACCGCCATGGGCACAGTGAAGTTCCACGCAGTCCGCACCCGCCTTTTTGGCCCTTATCGCCGCCGCCACGAAGTACTGTTTAGCCTCCTCGATCTCCTCGATGGTAATCTCGGTTACGGGAACATCGAAGCTATAGATAATCTTAAAATAATCATCCGTAGCATCTTCCGCATCGGGATAGGGCGAAACTGATGGACCCCTGCCGGACATGACACCACCCACCGCCTCCAGCTGAACCCCGAATTTGGCGCCATACACATGGACCGCATCGGCTATCCTGCTAAACCCGTCGATAAACTTGTCATCGTACAGGCCCACACGGGTCATCCCAAGCATCTCCAGCATCGCAAAATCGGGTTCAGGCCCGGCCACCACCGCCCCGGTCATGACGAGCCCGGCCCCGCCCTTCGCACGGTCCTCAAACCAGCGGATCGTCTGATCGTTGATGGTACAATCATTGTTGGAAGGCATATTCAATAATGGCGGAAAACCCAGCCGGTTTTTGAGCACCATCCCATTAATTTCAAACGGTTCAAAAATTTTCTTTGTCATGGCTTCCTCCCTTTGTTGTTTGTCCTTATCAATACCGGTTGAGCGATCACATTTTTTCCAGCAAGTGGATCGCCATAGCGGCCTCACCCACACCGATGGTTCCGCCACCGTTCTCGGCCATGGCGATGCGTGGATTGTTGACCTGTCGCCTCCCGGCTTCTCCCCGGAGCTGGGTTGTCAGCTCGTATATCTGTGCAAGCCCGGATGCGCCAATGGGATGGCCCCGGGACAATAATCCGCCACTGGGATTCACCGGAATTTTTCCATCCAGGGCCGTCGCTCCGCTTTCGGCAAGTGGCCCGCCCCCCCCGATGGGGCAAAATCCCATCTGTTCGGTCTGATACAGCTCGCCAAAGGCGGTTGCATCGTGCAACTCCACCACGTCGACATCATCAGGCCCCACTCCTGCCACTTCATAGGCTGCTTTTGAGGCCCGACCACAGATATCGTTTTCCCCTATCCGTTGTCCTGATCTGATGATAGATGCACGAATACGAACAACCCTGCTGGAGGGATGCTTTTTCAGAAAACGATCGGAGCAGACAATGGCCGCCCCAGCACCGTCCCCAATAGGAGCGCACATTGCCCGCGTCAGGGGGAAGGCCACCTCATAATCATTCATGACCTGCTCGACTGTCTGCGGAAAGGTATATTGCGCCAGTGGATTCAGCGTCGAATTGTTGTGATTCTTTGCCGCAATCACAGCCAGCTGCCTCTGCGTCATCCCGTATGCCTTCATATGCGCCCGTGCACCCGCAGCGTAAAAGTCCATGAATATGGAATGGGACTTTTCCTTCTTGGGCTCAACCCCTTTTTCCCTGGCTTCCCTGGCTTCCCGTTCCCTCTTTTTACGGACCTCCTCTTTTATCTTTTCGATAAACTTCATCGTTTCCTCAACATCCGTTCCGGAGATGAATCCGTCCATCGATTTCTTTTTTACTTTCCCTTGATCATCTTTGGGGGGCGGGTAGTACATCTTCTCCACCCCTATAGCCAGAACACAGTCGTAAACACCGGCCTTGACTGCCATCCAGGCTGAATGAAGGGCTGTGCTTCCGCTGGCGCACGCATTTTCGACATTGATGATCGAGATTTTGTCCAGGCCATTGGCCGACAGTGCCACCTGACCGCGAATAGAGTGTTGAAATTCCGCCATCCCCCAACCGGTATTGGAAAACCAGGCCGCTTCAAGATCCTGCAGGGCCAAACCGCAATCCGCCAGCACTTTCTTGAGGACGTCACCGGTCAGCGCCTTTATCCCCTTGTCCAGATGCTTGCCAAACTTGATCATGCCGGTTCCATAAATATATACGTTGTCGCTCATTTCTCCCCTTCCTGTATTGCGAACCTGTTATTGTTAAAGATACTCGGCCGCCGCCAGCCCCAGGGTCTCGTTTACACCGTCTTCGATCATCGCAGCGCGGGCATCCCGGAACATCTTTTCCACCGGATACTCCTTGGTCAGGCCGTTTCCGCCGAAGATCTGGATGGCTTTACTGGCTACGTATGTGGCTGTTTCTGTCGAGAGACATTTCGCTGCTACTGCGTGTGCGCCGGAAGGCATCTCCCCCTTCTCCTGCTGCGTCGCATTATACAGCGCCATACGGCGGGCATTGGCCCTGGCCGCCTCAACCCTGGTGAACATCTTGAAGAGATCGAGTTTGATGTTCTTATGCTCAAAAATCGGTACGCCACCCTGGATGCGCTCCTGGGCGTACTTAAATGCTTCAT
>Ga0208905_1000761_pt1 | contig 16296 bp, 13 predicted proteins | sample AntAceMetag02UKS_FD_184776 | JGI IMG/M metagenome (GOLD analysis project Ga0208905, IMG submission 184776) | Saline lake microbial communities from Ace Lake, Antarctica - Antarctic Ace Lake Metagenome 02UKS (SPAdes) (version 2) | ecosystem: Environmental > Aquatic > Non-marine Saline and... | reverse complement strand
CAGAAATCCTGACCCAGCAGGAAAACTGACTGACACCTAACCTGGACAAGTCAGAGCCAAACAGGTTATACGTTAAATTGACCTAATTTCTAATTTTTAATTGACCTAAAAAATGACCAATTACCCAATGTCTATACTTTACGTGGTTATATTTTGTGTAATAGTCATTAAGTCATTCATCCTCCTAAGGCGGATTTGGCTTCGCCGTCATTCAGTTGCTAATGGTTATGTATTTGTTAAAATTATAATTGTTTATAGTATATAAAATATTTCAAATTATTACCGAGCAGAGTATAATTGGTCATTAGAAATTGAGATTTGATTAGGTCAATTAGAGCAATTAGAGCAATTAGAAATTATAAAAAAGTTCTATAAGTTTTTAAAATAATTTGGTATCATTTTCATTTTCCTATTTACCCCGTAGGATATATTAATTATCCAACGGGGTGAATTTTTTATACATCTTTATAATTCGTTGTAAATCAATTCATTAATAAATATGGGACAGGAAATCTGAATTATTACTTGTCCATAAAGTCAACCGCTAACGGACTGATGTTCCTTTTTTAATAAATCGTTAACGGTCTTTACAGGATTAAAAGTAATAACAGGAACTTCAACAAATATAGTGAGCCATCTATCCATAGCACCATTCCATAGTCCCGGCAATTCCTGTGCCTTTAAGTTTTTTCCGTATTTTGATTTTATGGTTACAAATCCGGTAGAATTGTTAACATATTTTTTTAAGTCAAAACAGTTTCCTTTATAATCACGCACTCCGCAGGCAAAATCACAAGGATTAAAATGCGTTGATTTTTCAAATATCTTATTTTGTTTTTTGTTTTTAAAGTCAATTTGTGAGCTCTCAACAATTTGAAGCGAAATATTTCCTTCTACATCTTTAACCCAAAAAGGTCCGCCACCCGGTTCTCCTTTGTTTTCTACCATTCCACAAATACGTATCGGACGATTGAGTTTATCAAATAAATATTTTATCTTATGATTTTTTGAAAGATTATCAAAATATGGATTTATTTTAATAAACAGATATTTTTTAATAAAATTAAGTATCTCTGTTATTTTGTTATCATTAATATTGCTGCTTTCAAGTATTTTAAGATATTTATATGTCTTTTTTTGTATTTTGATAAGATAAGCTATAATTATTTTCTTATATAAATATGTCTGTGGTTTAAATTTATCAGTAACAACATTATCAATATTTTTTGTAAGTATAATATCGGCTTTTATATCATTTAAGTTTTCTATTAAAGCTCCATGTCCTCCGGGACGAAACAATAAACTTGCATCAGGATTACGAAATGGCTTATTGTTTAAGTCAACAGCAATAACATCAGTTGAAGATTTTTGAACAGAAAAACCAATGTCATAATTAATATTAAACATTTTTTCATACCTTGATTTAACATTATTTATGTGCGTTATAAAATTTTTAAGATGTTGTTTTGAAACAGTAAAATGAATTTTGGCTGTATTGTTTTTGTCTTTGCAATAATTTGCAGCTTCAACAAGATGCTCTTCAACAGACGTTCTTGAATAATCGTTGTATTTATGAAATTTTAATAATGCTTTTGGCAAATTTGAATAATTCAGTCCTTTTTCTGTAAGCAAAAAGTCAATAATAGTTGTAAAATCCTTTTTTGATATACATTTATCAATATCAAAGCCATTTTTTTGCATTGAGTTTTTTAAGTCATTATAAAAGGAAAATTTTTTTAATTCAGAAAAGAATTTATGAACAGAATCGAAATTTTTATTGTCTGTTATTTTATTACTTTTTTGTTTTTCTTTAAAATAAAATAAATGGTTAAACATACGGGTAGCAGAGCCGGATGCAGGAACAAATTTTAAAATTTGTCTTTTTTTTGCTTCTTTTAAATAAAAAGCAGGTAATGTTTTTAATTCTTTATCATTTATTGTTTTAATGCCATCTTTAATTGTAGCAGCATTATAAAGATTGATAAAAGGGATTCCTTTTTTAAAATTTTCAATTTGTTTTTTTATTGTTTTTAAACTTATCCCTTTATCACTGATTTGTTTTATATCTTTTTTGGAAAACATATTTATATATTTTCAAACGATTATTTTAATTAGTGTTTGTTCATAATGTCCGATTTCTTCGTTATGCTTGTCTTTCAAATCAGTCATTTACAAAAGTAAACTCCTGATTTTCAAGACTGCGCAAGCCTCGAACTCGAACATTCTGAACTAAACACTTACTTTATGAACAGACACTAATTAGTGCTTGTCCATAAAGTGAGATAAAACCGTTAAAACGGTTCTTTGAGTTGTATCGCATCTCATTAACCCCTGACTTAAGTCAGGGGCTAATAGTAACTTACATTAATCTTTAACCGTTTTAACCCCGTTGGATAATATCCTACGGGGTTAACGGTTTTCCAAAATTTAAAAATTATACTTTATAGACAGACACTAATTAAAATAAATCATGGGAATTATATCAAAAAATGGACCAATCCATCAGGCAGTTGCCTGATACTGCAAATATAATTAAAAATTAAAAATTGAGCCCACTCCGAATAACGTCATCCTGAACTCGTTTCAGGGTTAGTTCGGAATCTTTAATTTCAATAATATCAATAGATTCTGAAACAAGTTCAGAATGACAAATAGGCAAATATCTGCTTTTCTGAGTGGGTTCAAAATTCAAATCAATAATATTTTTAATTTTTTTTCTATCATTGTATCAAAACCTTGTTCATTACTACAAAATCCTGTCCCAAAATTTTTACAAAATACATTCCTTTTGGTAAATTGCTGATGTCTATCATCCCTAAATATTCTGAAGGTGATTTATATGAATTTGCTTCACCTTCAGTGCCTGTCCCGGTCTGTAGGGATGGCTGGGAGGTAGTCAGCAGTTGTTTCAGCATTTCCTTCCCCTGTATGTTGTAAATTGAGACACTTAAATCAGTTGCGGGTTCCGGGTTACGGGTTACGGGTTTGAAATAAATAAATATTTTATCATTTGCCGGGTTGGGATAAATCGTAATTCCGGCATCATCCATAGTCCATTCCTCTATTCCTGAACCAGAATTTAATTTCACTACCCAATAATCAGACCAACCATGATTTCCGCTCACATCACCATCATGGGAATTTGTCCCTCCAGCAACAATATAGCCGCCATCATTGGTCTGTTGAATGGAATATGCATAATCATAATCAGTTCCGCCGAAAGCTTTTTGCCACTCAAGAATGCCTGAACAAGTCAATTTCACTACCCAATAATCACCAGAACCATGATTTCCGCTCACATCGCCATCATTGGACAGTGTATATCCTGCAACAATATAGCCGCCATCGCTGGTCCGTTGAATGGAAAAAGCAACATCATAAGAAGTTCCGCCGAGGGCTTTTTGCCACTCAAGAGTGCCTGAAGAAGTCAATTTTACTACCCAATAATCAGAATTACCATGATTTCCGCTCACATCGCCATCATTGGATTGTGTCTCTCCAGCAACAATATATCCGCCATCGCTGGTCTGTTGAATGGAATATGCTTTCTCATTAGAAGTTCCGCCAAGGGCTTTTTGCCACTCAAGAGTGCCTGAACAAGTCAATTTCACTACCCAATAATCATCATAACCATGATTTCCGCTCACATCACCTTCATTGGAATCAGTATATCCAGCAACAATATAGCCGCCATCGTTGGTCTGTTGAATGGAATGTGCAATAGTATAACCAGTTCCATAAATTCCGCCGAAAGCTTTTTGCCACTCAAGAGTGCCTGAAGAAGTCAATTTCACTATCCAATAATCATAATCACCATGATTTCCGCTCACATCACCATCATTGGATCCAGTATATCCAGCAACAATATAGCCGCCATCGCTGGTCTGTTGAATGGAATATGCTCCATCTTCATTAGCTCCGCCGAGGCATTTTTGCCACTCAAGAGAGGGCTGGGCAAAAGAAGTGAAAAAAGAAAAACTAAAAACTAAAAATAAACTGCTCAAAAGAAATAATTTTTTCATAGTGTTAAATTTTTAGTTAATAATTAAATGAATTAAATGAATTTACAAAGATAAAAAAATAATTAATAAAAAAAAATTTTTTTTACCTCCTAAAATTAGCAGGTCTCAAAAATAGTAAAAAAAATTTACATTTAAAAACAAACTATTTTTGAAATTTTGTGCAAAAATAATGTTTATTTTTATAATACAATAATTTAAGTTTCGGACTTATTACATTGCTGTCAATCAGGTTATTAAAACTAACAGGCAGTTGCCTGTCTGAATTAGAACATTTTTAAGCCCTGAAAGGGCATTATATATCAACGCAGGGTGTAGCCCTGTGAAAAATATAAATACAATACTAGGCTAAGCCCTGAAAGGGTTTAATCTCAATCCCATCGGTATCTTTCATCATACTCTCAGGCGACTGCCTGACTCCTTCAGGAACTCTAAATATTCTTCCTGAAAGGTCTTTTTTCGGTGATGAATGAGATTTCACTTTTTCCAACTTTGATTATGCCCTTTCAGGGCTTATGTCATTTGTTATTGTTCATTCACAGGGCTATCGCCCTGTGTTATTGATTTTGCCCTTTCAGGGCTTGTCGTTTTATAACATATTTTATAGTTTTGGTTAATACTTTTATAATTTCCTCAAAATTAAGAAATTACAAGTAAAATATGCTACTTTTTTTTATTTTTTATTAATATTCTTTTGTTGATTAACAACAACTTAGCAAGTCCGAAACTTCAGTTATTGATTCTTTAAATCATAGATGGATTGACTTATATAGTAATAAAAAAATTGACTAAGGGATTCTAACAAAAGATTCCTCACTGCGTTCGGAATGACAGTTAATTGTTTTTAGTGGGGGAAAGAGTAATCTCAAGCTAAATTAAAATAGGGTAGCTTGTAAAATACTATTTTATGTAGCACCTCAAAATCATTATTTCATTAATTGATATCACGTCTCACTTATATATGAATAGCTTCATTATAAGCATTAGCAGCAGCTTCTTTAATTGCTTCTGACATAGTGGGATGCGGGAAAACAGATTTAATTATATCCGGTCCTGTAATATTTAGTTCTTTTGCCAGCACTAATTCTGAAATCATTTCTGTAACATTTGCACCAATCATGTGTGCACCTAATAATTTGTCATTATCAGCATTAAAAATCAGTTTAACAAACCCTTGTCTTTCGCCGGATGAATTAGCTTTACCGGAAGCAGTAAAAGGAAATTTGCCTGTTCTGATTTCATAACCGGCTTCCTGAGCTTTTTTTTCTGTCAGTCCTATAGATGCAATTTCAGGCATTGTATAAGTACAACATGGTATATTTTTATAATTTATTGTTTTGGGATTTTTGCCGGCAATTTTTTCAACACAAACTATTCCTTCTGCTGATGCTACATGTGCTAATGCCTGTCCATGCACAATATCACCTATTGCATAAATACCTTTAATATTTGTTTGATAATAATCATCAACTTTTATTTTTCCTTTTTCCAATTCTATTTTCATTTCTTCAATTCCTAATCCTTCAAAATTCGGACTAATTCCAACAGCAGAAAATACTGTTTCTGCTGTATGGACTTCTTCTCCTTTATCTGTTTTTATGGTAGCCTCACATTTGTCATTGTTTACATTTATTGACTCAACCAAAGCATTAGTCATAATTTTTATTCCTGCCTTTTTAAAAGAACGGCTCAGTTGTTTTGAGATATCTTGATCTTCAAGAGGGATAATATAAGGCATAATTTCAACTAATGTTATCTCACTGCCCATAGCATTGTAAAAATAAGATAATTCTGTTCCAATAGTACCGGAGCCAACAACAATCATTGATTTAGGTCTTTTTGGTAATGTAAGAGCTTCTCTGTATCCGATTATTTTTTTACCGTCTTGTCTTAAATTAGGAAATTCACGCGAATGTGCACCTGTAGCCAATATAATATGATTAGCAACATAAAAACTTTCATTTCCTTGTTTATCAATGACTTTGACGGTCTTATTATCAATTAATTTGCCAAAGCCCTTTATTACTTCAATTTTATTTTTTTTAAAAAGATACTGAACACCTTTACTCATATTATCTGCCACTTTACGACTTCTTTCAATTATATGCAAGAAATTTACTTTTGCATCTCCGTCAATACTTATGCCATAATCAGCAGAATGTTTAATATATTGAAAAACCTCAGCACTTTTTAAAAGTGTTTTTGTTGGGATACAACCCCAGTTTAAGCAAATACCTCCTAATTCTGCTCTTTCAATAACGGCTACTTTCATACCTAATTGCGATGCTCTTATAGCAGACACATATCCACCAGGGCCACTACCAATTATTAATATATCGTAATTCATATTTTTATTCATAAAATAAAAGTTAAATTTTTTTTGCAAATTTAAGTATTATTTATTTTTCAAAAAAATTATACCTTCGCATTTTCAAAGTTAATTTAATTATAATTAATTAAAAGATAAATATTATGGACTTATTTGATAAAATTGAACGTAAGCCGGGTCCATTAGGACAATACTTTAAAGAAGCTCATGGATACTTTGCTTTTCCAAAATTAGAAGGTGAGATATCCAGCAGAATGATTTTTAGAGGAAAGGAAAAAATAATATGGAGTATAAACAATTATTTAGGACTGGCTAACAATGCAGAAGTAAGAAAAACCGATGCAGAAGCAGCAAAAAATTGGGGACTTGCATATCCTATGGGCGCAAGAATGATGTCTGGACAGACAAAATATCATAACAATTAGAACAACAATTAGCTGAATTTGTTGGCAAAAAAAACGCTTTTCTGCTTAATTACGGGTATCAGGGAATGGTTTCTATAATAGATTCTCTTGTTGATAGAAATGATGTAATAATTTATGATTCTGAATCTCATGCCTGTATATTAGATGGTATGCGTCTGCATATAGGCAAACGATTTGTATTCCCTCATAATGACATAAAAAATTTAGAGACAGAACTTGAAAGGGCAACAAAACTAACAGACAGAACAGGTGGAGCTATCCTGATTGTTATAGAAGGCGTTTTTGGAATGTCAGGCGACTTAGGGAAAATAGATGAAATAGTTGCTTTAAAAGATAAATATAATTTCAGATTACTTGTTGATGATGCACATGGTTTTGGCACAATGGGAAAGACAGGCGCAGGCACGGGCGAAGAATTAGGTGTTCAGGATAAGATAGATTTATACTTTGCAACTTTTGCAAAATCTATGGCAGGTATTGGCGCTTTTGTAGCAAGTGATAACGAAAATATTATTAATTTTTTAATGTATAATATGCGTTCACAGATATTTGCAAAATCATTGCCTATGCCAATGGTTATCGGTGCAATGAAACGACTGGAATTACTTAGAACAAAACCGGAACTAAAAAGAAAACTATGGGAAAATGTAAGATATCTGCAAAAAGGATTAAAAGCTCTTGGACTTAACCTTGGTAACACCCAATCGCCTATAACACCGGTATATTTATCAGGAGATATACCTGAGGCAACAAATCTGACAGTTGACCTTAGAAAAAATTATAATATATTCTGCACAATAGTTGTTTATCCTATTGTGCCTAAAGGTGTTATATTACTGCGGCTTATACCAACAACTGTTCACACCAAAGAAGATATTACTCTTACAATAAATGCCTTTGCTCATATAAAAGAAAATTTAGAAAAAGGAAAATACACAACAGGCAAAATTGCTGATATTGCTGAGTGAAGATATCTTTGAGATATGTCATATAAAAAATATCTATACTGTTATAAATGTTGCTTTTGAGCCATCAAAAATATAGAATGTTTGTAATATTTATTCCGCATAGGGCAGATAATCATTTTGCCTTGAATCTGGCTTATGAACAAAACAAAAAGTATAAAATTTTCTAATAAACATTTTTATTTGATGTATTATCAATTTATTTATTATATTTGCACAAAAAATTATCTATAATAGTTAAAAATAACGACAAATGATAAAATTAGTAAACATATCTGTGAATAATTTTAAAAATATTATGAATACAGATATTGAGATTAAAAATTTTAATGTTATTGTTGGTCCAAATAATTCAGGAAAATCTAATTTTATTCTGATTATTCCTTTCTTGGACTATATTATTAATGGTTCATTAGATTCTGTACAAAAGTCAATGGAAAACGGTTTTTTTCCTTCCGGTTTTGGCGTAATTGCAAATAGAATAAGTAAAAACAAATTAGAAATTGATATATCGTTACAATATTTTGATACAATCAGTAAAAATTTATTTAAATATCAAATTAAAATTTCTTATGAAGTAGATAAGGAATATCATCTCTCACATAAATATAAAATATTTTATGAAAATTTAGAATATAAAAATATTCATAATACAGGAAAAAATATTAACATATTTAGCAGGGAAAAATCTGATATAAATTTCGGAAAAGATATTTCAAAAAAAAATATTAAAAGTATTCCTGATTATGCGAGTGTATTTAGATTTCTTTCTCTTATTATAGAATCGCAAGAAATTACCAAAGGATATAAAGATGCGATTAACGGAATGAAGCATATTTTAAATGCTCCAATATTTTATTTTTCAAATATAGAACTTAAAAAAACTGACGATGAGAAACGTATTAAATCATTTGGTTCAAGAACTATTGCTGTGGATATAGAATATGACATTTTTAAATTAAAAGAAAGTAAAGATAAATGGAAAATATTTGCAGAGACAATAAATAATTTGCTTGATATTACAAAAATATACGCAGATTCTTTTCCAATCGGGAAAAAAGAAAATAAAATTAAATATTTTGTATATTTAACCCATTTAGGTTCAGGAAAATTATTAGATGAACTTTCTGATGGTTCACTATTATTGATTTCATTGGTAACAGAAGTATTTATGTCAAAAAGTGATATAATTTTTATTGAAGAGCCGGAAAATTCAATTCACCCAAAGGCACTTAAAGATTTAATTCTTTTTTTACGAAGCTATGATACTGAAAAACAATTCATTTTAACAACCCATTCAAGTTCTTTGCTTAATATGATAAAACCTAAAGATGTTTTGATTGCCAGATTAAGTAAAAATGGTAACAGTAAGTTAGGACGCGTTAATAATATAAAGGAACTTAATAAAAGACTTAGAAAAGGTTATATCAACTTTGGCGACACTTTAATCTATAATATTGATGAAGAGGATGAAGAAAGCAAAACCTATTAATAAAATTATACTGTTCTTATATGAAGGCGAAACCGATAAAGAATTTTACAATAAAATATTCCTTTTGAAATTAAGCGGAAAAGGAATTAGAATGCATAAAATGAATTTAAAGGGAGGTATTAACAATAAGAATGTAGCTGATGAAATATATGGATTTCAGATAGCACCTTCAAACAAAAACAAAAACGAAATTCATGTGTTTATTGGATATGATAGAGAAAGAAGGAGGAGAGAAACACCATTAAGAATAAATATTGAATTGCTAAATAAAGATTTCGTTAATGTAAAAAATAGTAATATAAAAAGTATTAATCAAATTATTGCAACACAAGATTTAGAAAGTTGGTTATTTATAGATATTGAAGGTATTTATAAATTTTTAATAGTTCCCAAAGCAAATAGAAATATTAAAAAATATGCAAATATAGAAAACTTTAATAATAAAGATTTATCTAAATTGTTTAGACAATTTGGAGCACAATACCAAAAAGGTAAAAGAGTAGAAAAGTTTATTGATAAATTAGACCTGACTAAAATATATACTAATTGTCCGGATTTAAGAAAAGGGATTAAAAGTATGATTAAATATTTTTAACTTCACACATAAATGCCCCGCTATTATAAATGTTGCTTTTGAGCCATCAAAAATATAGAATGTTTGTAATATTCTCCGCATAGGGCAAACAATCATTTTGCCTAATACAGACAGTTTGATATTATTTTCCTATACAAAATTTCCCAAAAATATTGTTAAGTATCTCATTATCAGTAACTTGTCCTGTTATTTCACCGAGATAATGCAAAGCATCTCTTAAATCCACATCTAAAAGTTCAGTATATATATTATTATTTATCCCGGTTTCAACATTTTGTATTGCTTTTAATATTTTTGAAAGAGCTTCATAATGCCGGGCATTTGATACAACAACATTGTCTTTTGTAATGTCTTCAGTATTAACTGATTTTAATAAACTATCAGTAATAAGATTTATATTTTCTTTTCTTTTTGCTGATATAAATATTGTTTCAAGTTCAACAAAATTTTTAAATTGCTTTGGTAACTCAACAAGTTTATCTATTTTATTACCAATAATTATTATTCGTTTTGTTGTTTTTTCTTTTATTTCATTAATTTCTTTTTTTAGTTTTTGTAAATTGGTATTGCATATATCAAATACATAAAGTATTATTTCTGCCTGTTCAATTTTTTGGTATGTTTTTTTTATTCCAATTTTTTCAATTTCATTTTTTGTTGTTTTTTTTAGTCCTGCAGTATCAATAAATCTAAAGCATATATTATTAATAATTAAGGTATCTTCAATTATATCGCGTGTAGTGCCGGGAATTTTTGATGTGATAGCTTTTTCTTCGTTGAGCAGAGCATTGAGCAGAGTAGATTTCCCGACATTAGGTTTTCCAATAATAGTAACAGGAATACCATTTTTAAGCACATTTCCAAGAGAAAAAGATTTAATCAAATAGGTTATTTCATTTTTTATATGGGATAAAAGGTCTAAAAGTTTTGTTCTATCAGCAAATTCAACATCTTCGTCAGAAAAGTCCAGTTCCAGTTCAATTAAAGATGCAAAGTTTATTAGTTTTTGTCTTAATTTTTTTATTTTATTTGAATAATTGCCTTTCATTTGTTGCAGAGCCAGGTCGTGTGATAATTTTGAGTCAGAAACAATAAGGTCTGCAACAGCTTCTGCCTGAGAGAGGTCAAATTTATTATTTAAGAAAGCTCTTAAAGTATATTCTCCCGGTTTTGCCATTCTGGCTCCGTTATCTATGAGTAGTTCTATAATTTTTTGTTGTATATAAAATGAGCCATGGCATGATATTTCAACAGAATTTTCGCCTGTATAAGATTTAGGTTCTTTAAATACAGATACTAATATCTGGTCAATTAGATTGTTGCCATCATAAATTGAACCAAAATGAACAGTATGTGATTTAACTTTGGATAGTTTGATTTTTTTGTTAAAAGGTCTAAATATTTTTTCACAAATATGTATGGCATCTTTGCCTGATAGTCGTATGATGGATATAGCACTAATGCCGGGAGGCGTGGCTAAAGCACAAATAGTTTTATTATCAATAATATTATTGTATATCATTACAGATATTAGTTAGATTCATAAGCTCCTAAGTCGGGACATAGTTTCCGTCCGTTTCCGTTTATATCGCAGCAGATATTATATGGAGAAGAAGTTAATACAGAAATACTTCCTTTGTCAATAGCAGGAGAGCCATAATTTAATTGATAATTATTTGCAGCATAATCAATAAATAAAGGGTCCAAATTTTTTATGCAGCTTACATAATAGTTTTCGTCAGAAGTGCTTAGTTCTGTTTTTAGCAGACAATGGTCAAATTTGTAACTAAATATTTCGTCTTGATTTTCGTCTAATAATATTTCTTTTTCATTATTTCCATAGATAATACAGTTTCCAAAATATGCTTTATTAAGAGGTCTTAGTTGTATTTGTCCATAAATATCTTTATACCAGTTGTTTAAGACCAAAGAAGGCGTTTGTCTTAAAGAATAATCCCAGTAGTTTCCCAGTGTGCAATGTCTGAAATCGTAATCACCGCCAAGAGAGAGTATTAATGAATATTGTCCGCAGTTAGATATGACGCAGTTAAAAGCATCTATAGCAGTTCCTTGTGCGAGTATCCCAACAGAACTCATATTTTTTATAATAGTATTATGTATTATAAGTGTTGGATTCAGAGAATTTCCTAATGTATCTGCCTGAATTGCTACAGTGCCGTTTTTTATTACGGCATAGTTTATTTCATTATCTTTACTTCCGGCAGATAGCCATATTCTGTTCCATTGTCCCGGAATATCTTTATAACTTTGTTCAAGCCTATCTCCCTGAAAATATACTCTATTATCTTTTGTTCCGTTTACTTTCATTGTTCCTCCATCATATACCCAAATCACAGCATTTGGATGCAAATAAATTTGTGTTCCTTCGGGTATTGTCAAAGTGCTGTCAGTATCAATCACCATATAGCCATATATAAGATGTGGCTTATCGTTTTTCCATGAAGTTGCACAGCCGGCATAAGATATATATATTCCCAGATTTTCAACAGGTGTGTCAGGTGTATGATAATATGCATCTTGTCCCCAAGCTATTAATTTAACTTTTTGAATGTTGTTATTCGTCTCAAAAATAATAGAATCCATAATAACTAAAGGGCTATTTTGATTTGTAGGGTCAACAGTAACTTTAACAAATATATATAAACTATCATTAGCATCTATTTCAATATCGTAAGCTGATACAGATGGATAACCATTAATATTAATTCTGAAATTAGAGTTTGTGCCTCCTGCTAAATGTATTGACGATATTCTTATTTTTTTATTATTTGTATTATATATTTTTAGTTGTTTTGTTGTTGAACCAACTGTTGTAAAGACAGTATCAAACAGGATAGAATCATTTGAAAAGTTTATTTTATATGATTGGTCAGTAGCAAAATCATCTTTTTTGCAAGATATAATTAAAATTACAGAAATTATAAATAAAATATTGAATATGGAAAATATTTTAACAGAGATATAATGTTTAATATATCTTTTTTTAAAAAATATTGTTTTTTTTTTAATATCTTATTTAAAATGCATAATTGTTTCTAATTTCCCGTTCAAAACTCTAAACTTTAAATTATTTATCTATCATTATATTTAATATTGTTTTATCTATTTGGTTTGCATTTTTTTCGTTTATTTTAATATAATTTTTAATTGTTTTTTCTACATCATCATCTATTATACCATCATTTTTTGAAGCGCCTATATTATCAATAGCAAGTAATGCGGATAATATTGCTGAGCTTACGCCTGTATATACTTTAAGGGAGCAGCCAGGTTTAGCTCCGTCACAAATAATTCCTGTAACATTAGCTATCACATTTTTTATAGCATAGTTTATATTTTTGAGTTTTCCACCTAACAGATATGTTATGCCACAGCTTGCTCCTATTGCAGCAACCATAACACCACATAAAGATGATAATCTGTCCATAGATGTTTTTATGTATATATTTATCAGATTGCTTATTATAAGTGCTTTTGCTAAATGTTCTTTATCTGCATTTATTTTTTCTGCTACTGCTATAACAGGTATAAAAGTTGTCAGTCCTTGATTTCCGCTGCCGTAGTTGCTCATAACAGGATATTTACTGCCTGACATTCTTGCATCTGCTGCGGCAGTAGTAAGTAATAATGCATAGCTTAAAATATCATCTTTCAAAAGTCCTTTTTTAATATTTTTTGATATTCTTTTCCCGATTTGCATCCCATAGTCCTTTTTTAATCCTTGTTCTGCAATAGTTCTGTTCATTTCTGCTCCTTTAAGGATAAACTTAATATCAGCAAATTTTGCGTTAGTAGCAAAATCAAAAATTTTTTCAACATTCAAATTAACATTATCATTTTTATCTGTTACAAATTTGTTATCTTCATATTTTCTTTGTTTTTCAAATATTTTTTTATTATTAAGTTCTATAAGTACTATGTTTGAATGAGTATGTTCAATAATTACTTTCGCATAATTTTTTTCCTTTATACAAATACTTTCAATATATAATGTATCAGTTTTATCTTTTATATTAACATTTATCTGTGCATTTTGAACCATTTTTTTAGCTTCCCGAATGTTGGCAGTATTAATATTTTTCAATACTTCTAATTTATATTCAGAAACGCCTCCTGTTGCTCCAAGAGCTGCTGCTATATTTAACCCAGTCATACCAGTGCCGGGAATACTAACGCCCATTCCATTTTTATATATATTTTTACTAACAAAGATATCTATCTTCTCAGGTTTCATATTCAAAACTTCTTTAGCTTTTGCTGTTGCAATCGCAACTGCTATAGGTTCTGTACACCCAAGAGCAGGAACTACTTCTTCTTTTATTAACTTAATTATTTTTTTTGTGTCAGTATAATTCATTATGTTATTATTTTTTTATCAGGCATCAGTCGGGCGCCTGACCGAACTGCCTGATTGTTTATTTAAAGTCCAAAATTAGTAAAAAAGTGCTATAACATATCAGTTGGTATTAAAATAGTTTTAAGTTAATATGTATTTTTTTATATAATTTAATGTTAAACTTTAGAAATTTGTATTATATTTGCGTTATATAATTATCTGTAATACCGATTTGCATTCAGTATTAAAAAGTAATTTTTAAAAGAATGATACATATTAATAAATTGTTAGAATAGAACCAGTCCCTTTTAAAAAAATACCAAGAAAAGAAAGAAAAAATAATCCAAATGCTATTTACAGAAATGAAAAAGAGATATGTAAAATGCTTAATAAATTGTATAATGAAGGATGGAGATTAATATCTGTTTCTGATCATATAACTAGCTCAGCAGATATTTCTTATCATACTTATTCCACTTATGGAGATATAATGTATTATTTTGAAAGAGATATACAGCAGAGCAATCAACAAGATAGTTTAAACATAAATAGTAAATAAAATTTAAACAATATTTATAATAATATTAAATTTAGTCGGACAATAGTGATAAAATTTAATAATTTTGGATTATTATAATTTTTTAGTTCTTAAGAAATTATAAATACAATAAACAAATGAAATTTACAAAAAAAATAAAAAATAATATAGGTAATTATTTTCTCAAAAAGGAGTTGTCTAAATCAAACAGAAAAAGGGAAATGACAAACCTAAATAATGCAAAAAAAATAGGTGTATTATATAATGCTTCTAATGAAAAAGATTATAAACTGATTTATCATTTTGTTAAAGGGCTTCAGAGAAATCAAAAGATTGTAAAAGCTCTTGGCTTTGTTGAAGATTCAATAATTCCGCATTATTGTTTCCCAAAACTTTCATTTGACTTTTTTACTATTAAAGATTTAAACTGGTATCATAAGCCATCTAATAATTTTGTTAATGATTTTGTTAAAGAAGAATATGATATTATCATTGATTTTTGTTCAGAAGATTCTTTCCCTGTTCAATATATAACAGTATTATCTAAAGCAAAATTTAAAGTTGGCAGATATGGAAAAAACCATAGAGATATTTATGATATGATGATTGAAACTGATAAAGAAATCACACTTGAACAATATATAAAACAAGTTACTCATTATTTAACAATTTTAAATCCTAAAAAAAATGAACAGTAAATTCAAAGGAACCGGAGTTGATATAGTTACACCATTCAGAAATTCAGGATCAATTGATTTTAATTCATTAAGAAATATTATTGAACATGTAATAAAAAATAATATCAACTATATTGTTACATTAGAAACTACCGGTGAAGCATCTACATTATCCAAAGATGAGAAGAATGCCGTTTTAAATGTTGTTATAGAAGCCGTTAATAAACGGGTTCCTGTAGTTGTAGGTATGGGCGGTAATAATACGCAAGAGGTAATTAATTCTATTATGAATATGGAGACCAACTTTGATGGTATTGATGCTATTTTGTCTGTTGCTCCTTATTATAATAAGCCAAATCAGCGAGGGATATTCTCTCATTATAAAGCAATTGCCAATGCAAGTCCGGTTCCTGTAATAATTTATAATGTTCCGGAAAGAACTTCTGTAAATATTGAAGCTAAAACAGTTTTAAAACTTGCTGATGAAGTAGGAGGCATTATTGGTATTAAAGAGGCATCTGGCAACCTTATGCAATGTATGGACATTATAAAAAATAAACCTAATGATTTTTTAGTAATATCAGGTGTTGATGCTTTGATATTACCTCTTATGTGTTTGGGTGCTGACGGTGTTATTTCTGTTGTCGCAAATGCTTTTCCAAAAGAATTTTCAAAAATAGTAGAACTATGTAAAAAGGGTTCTTATGAAAGAGCAAAAGAAATGCACTATAAACTGATTGATATAATTAAATTGCTCTTTGTTGAAGGAACTCCTGTTGGTATTAAAGCAGCACTTGAAATTTTAGGATTATCTCCCAATAATTTACGATTACCTCTTGTAAAGATAACAAAATCTACACATAATCAATTAGCTAACCTTATTGAAAAATATAAAAAAA
>Ga0208905_1000760_pt1 | contig 16311 bp, 15 predicted proteins | sample AntAceMetag02UKS_FD_184776 | JGI IMG/M metagenome (GOLD analysis project Ga0208905, IMG submission 184776) | Saline lake microbial communities from Ace Lake, Antarctica - Antarctic Ace Lake Metagenome 02UKS (SPAdes) (version 2) | ecosystem: Environmental > Aquatic > Non-marine Saline and... | reverse complement strand
GGGCAAACGGGTTGAAACTGCAAAAGTTTACAGCGAGATGGGATGGAAACCGGTTGAACTACAATCTAAAGAAGGTCTGGCACTACTGAATGGTACTCAGTTTATGAGTGCTTATGGCGTGTTTTGCACTTTGAAGGTATTTAAACTTTCTCAATTGTCCGATATTATCGGGGCTTTATCACTTGATGTTTTTAATGGAAAAATTGATCCTTTTCATTATCTGATTCAGAAAATACGACCCCATAAAGGGCAGATAAAAACTGCTAAAAGGATCCGGTTCCTTCTTGAGGACAGTGAAATGATTATGCAGAAGGGAAAAGCAGTTCAGGATCCGTATTCTTTCAGATGTATACCACAGGTTCATGGAGCTTCAAAAGATTCAATTAACTATGTTGCTTATGTGTTCAGTAATGAAATTAATTCAGTAACTGATAATCCTACTATCTTCCCTGATGAAGATCTGATTATTTCAGCAGGTAATTTTCATGGACAACCTTTGGCTCTTGCTTTTGATAATCTTTGTATTGCAGTATCTGAACTGGGGAATATTTCAGAAAGAAGAACATATCAGCTGCTTTCAGGAAAAAGAAATCTTCCTCCATTCCTGGTTGCAAATCCAGGTTTGAATTCCGGGTTTATGATACCTCAATATACAGCTGCCTCAATGGTGAGTGCGAACAAGCAGCTTTCCACACCTGCATCAGTTGATTCTATTGAATCGTGCCAGGGACAGGAAGATCATGTTAGTATGGGCGCTAATGCAGCTACTAAAGCATTTAAAGTTGTAGAAAACCTGGAAAGAATATTAAGTATCGAGCTTTTTAATGCTGCCCAGGCTCTTGATTTTAGAAGACCATTAAAAACTTCTGAATTCCTGGAGAAATTTGTTGGAGACTATCGCAAAAAAGTTCCTTTTATTGATAACGACAGGGTAATGTATGATGATATTAGTAAAACTGTGGAGTTTCTGCGTGAAGTAGAATATGAATTGGAATAGAGGGAATAAAGGGAGTAGAGGGAATAGTGGGCTATTATAAAATAACTGAGTATTAAACTGAAGAATTAGAAATATTAAATTATGTCAGTAGTTATAACAGGTAATAACCTGACAATAGAAAAAGTTGTTAGAGTCGCACGTAATAATGAGAAAGTTGAATTATTTCCCGAAGCAAAAGAAAAAATTAAAATTTGCCGGACAATGCTTGAAAAGAAAATTCAGGCACATGAAATTATGTATGGAGTAAATACCGGTATAGGAGAATTTTCAGAAGTTGTTCTTGATGATAGCCAGGTTAAGCAGTTTCAGAAATATCTGATATACAATCATGCTGCTGGAATAGGAGATCCTGCCCCTGTGGAATTTGTTAGGGGAGCAATGCTTGGCAGGATAAATGTTCATGCTAATGGCAGATCAGGTTGCCGGCCCGTGATTACTGAAACTTTGGTTGAAATGCTTAATAAAGGTGTAACCCCTTTTGTTTGTCAAAAGGGTTCGGTTGGAGCATCCGGTGATCTGGCCCCGATGGCTCAAATTGCATTGTTATTACTTGGTGAGGGGGAAGCATATTTTAGAGGTGAGTTGATGGAGGGAAAGAAAGCTATGGATAAGGCTGGAATTGTTATTCCCGGATTGGAAGCAAGAGATGGTTTAGCCACTATTAATGGTTCAAACTTATTAACTGCAATGAGTGCTTTGTTTATTTTTGATGCTAATAACTGGCTTAAACAGGCTGAGATAGCAGCTGCTATGTCGCTTGAGGCTCTTAAAGCTAATATGAAACCATATACTCCAAAATTGCACGAGGTAAGGGGTTTTAAAGGTGCTGTCCGAAGTGCCAAAGCAATTCAGAAAATCATTCAGGATGGCGATCTTATTAATGGAATTATGAAATGTAAGGTTCAGGATGCATATTCTATGAGATCAACTCCACAGGTAATTGGCACTGCTCATGATGCTCTTGCTTATGCTCGTTCACAGGTTGAAATTGAGTTGAATGGTGTGGGCGATAATCCTGTGTTTTTTCCGGAGGAGGATATGCAACTTACAGGGGCTAACTTTCAGGGCTCTCCTGTATCCTTACCTATGGATATGGCCGGAGTAGCAATTACAATGATTTGTGTTATGTCTGAAAGAAGAATGAACAGATTGATTAATCCCGCTCTTAGCGTTGGATTACCTACTTTCCTTACAAAAGGAGCCGGAATGTTTTCCGGCTTGATGCTAAGTCAGTATACCGCTGATATGCAAATTGTAGAACAAAAAATATTATCATCGCCTGCATCCATACAATCTATTCCGGCAGCTGCAGATCAGGAAGATTTTGTTTCAATGGGAATGAATACCGCAATTAAAAACTCACAAATACTTGATAATGCGTATGGAATATTAGGTATCGAGTTAATGGCTGCTGCACAAGCTCTGGATTTCAGAGAATATAAGTTTGGTAAGGGAGTAAAGAAAGCAAAGGAGATAATTAGGAAATATGTTGATTTTCTTGAAATAGACAGACCTTTATACACAGATCATACAAGAATGAAAGAACTTGTTAAATCGTGTGAAATACTTCTTGAAGTAGAAAAAGTTGTTGGAGCCCTGGATTAACCCGGAAAACACCCCCCGGTTTGTATTGTTTTAAAAATTTTGTTTTCCTTGATTTTCACGTCTGTTCCTGAGTTGGCGGAGAAGAAAAGTTTTATATTGTTCTTCTGCAATATATATCTTCATTACCTTACCGATGGGAAGAACCTCTTTGAATTTCTCATGGTATGCTAATAACAGGTCAGATTCCTCTTTCATAAGACGAATGTACTTTCCGGTCATCTCTTCAATTTCCTTCTCAGATAAATTATTGAAATTCTGCATGTAATACCGTGTTGAATTTCTTCTGTCCTGAATGATTTTGTTTTTACGTACCTGGTAATCATTATATACAGGCCAGAATTCCTGGGCTTCCCTGGATGTCAATTGTAGTTTCTTGGTAAAAAAGCCCACCTTTTGTGCCTGGAGTTCCTGAATTTTATCATAATTCTGTGAAGAAACTGTCCGTGTTCCCAGGAAAAATAAAATAAGGCAATAAAATAGCAATTTTTTTGAAGTTTTCATCCGTTTAAAATTTTATAATTGATTTGCAATTGTATAAATATCAATGTTTTCATTAAGTAAATAATTAATTATTTCTTCACTTAAATCCTCATCTGTTTCAATAGATTGTTGTTCTTGTTCTTCAAGCAACTCAATTATCAGTGTATTGTCAACATCATTCGAGTAGAAATCCATATACTCGGCAATTTCCCGGTTTCTGATTTGCGAATCTGAATTCCTGTTGATAAGATATCTGAACCCGGTATATCCTATAAGGGCAAAGCCAAGAATAGCAGCAGTAAGTGCCAGGTGTGGCTTTATATAGTCAATAATACGGGTTACAGGCATACTGATTGTTTTTTTGCCTGCATGAATGTTAACCTGTATATTTTCGGGTAGGTTGTCGAAATAATTATCCGGAACCCTGAAAGGATTTTCCTTCTTTATTCCGGAAAATTCTTGTTCAGATTGTGTTTCCATATTTATTGATCCTTCCTGCAATTGTTTGACAAAGAAAAGTTAAGATGGTTTAATCATTAGTTAAAAATTCTTTTATCTTTTTTACAGCATGATGATACGAAGCCTTTAAAGCTCCGACTGAGGTATCAAGTATCTCAGCAATTTCATCATACTTCATTTCATCAAAATATTTCATATTAAAAACGAGCCGTTGCTTTTCGGGAAGTTTCCTGTATTACATCATTAGCATCCTCATGCGAAATGACGATTTTACGAATATGCCAATATAATTTTTTCTGGTACCTTTTAACAATTAAGCCAAAAGCATAATCAGGATTTTCTCCGGTGTTAAATATTTGCAAAAGTTCTTTGTCACTATAGCTGTTTTCTGCCACCCTGATATCTTACTGAATAATTATGCTTTACGATAGATGTATTATTAGTTTACAGCCGTTTCCTGATTACAATATCCTGAGAGTCCCGGATTTGCCCGGCTCAATTGCAAAAGATTTATCAATAGTATAATAAACGCTTTTTGCACTTCTGGGTTTAAAAATTACACGGTAATTACCGGGTAATAATACAAGATTAGTTACCTTGTTCTTAGTATCTATATTATAGATCCACTCAAGATTGTTTTTCTTTTCCAGAAACAGGCCGCAATATCCTTCAGTACCAAAATTAAGAGTAATAATACCGGGACGGGGAATTTGAATAGTAGTGGTTTCGCTCTGAGAAACGACTACATCGTTAATAAGAAGCCGTGGGAGAGTTGGTATTTCTATGTCATATTTTCCTATTAAGTATTTTTCAGAATAATTTACTTTTTGATTGTTTAAAGTGGATTTTTGACCGGCTTTCCTGACAAGAAAATCTAAATTTCTGAATTGATTGCCGTTTGGAGGCTTAATAATTAAATTTCCCTGTGGAACATCAATAGCAATTATGTTGTGTTTCCCCTGATTTAAACGTATTGAATCAAGTGTTACAGGTGGTATTGAATGAACAACCATTTTGTATCTTATCATTGGGTCGAGATACAATGTATCCGGATTTCCACGGTGGTTAATTGCATGAATAAAATTATACATGATCCTTCCTGAATTAAGGTCATAAAAGGTCATGTTTATATTTGTTTCGCTGGGATACCCGAAAGAATCAAGCAGATTTACCTGGGCTGTGGTTTTATTAAGTGTTTTTGAAATTTCACAAGGGTCACCTTCACATGCTTCAATACCATCAGTAATTAAAATAATTATGTTCCTGCAATTGTCACATTCCGGAAAATCATTCCCGGCTTGCTCAAGAGAATATGCAATGGGTGTAGTCCCTTTGGGTATGAGATATCTCATGAGATGTTTAATATTCTTCCCGTTTTTGGGCGAGAAAGGAACCTCAAGCTTTGTATCACTGCAGTCCTGAGGCGGAACCGGGCTTTGATGCCCATACACTCTTAATGCCATTTGAACATTGGGGATTTTCTCAAGACTGTCAATGGTTTGATAAAGGAATTCACGTGCAACATTGATCTTTTTTTCATTTTGCCACAAACCGGCCATGCTTTGTGAGCAATCAAAAATAAACAGGATACGGGTCAAATGTTCCCTGTTAACTTGAGTTTGTGATTGTAACGGAAGTATTATAAGGGTTGAGAAAACCAGTGCAAATAATGTAGTTTTGATCATATATACTGAAATTAATCCTTTCTCAAATATAAGATATACTTTATAAATTAATAGGAAAATCAATAATAATTAATTCAATTCCAGGACCCAGTACCTAGTACCCAGCACCCAGCAACTTAGGTTAATTAATACAAACCAATAAATTTACAACTTGCAAAAAAAGACTGAGGCTGAAAAAAGCAAAAATACACTTTTTTTTGTGTCAGTATAAAATGTAGTTTTGTGTATTAAATAAAAGAATGAAACATGGCATTGAACTGTGGAATAATCGGGATAACAAATACCGGAAAAACAACCTTATTTAATTGTATTTCACCTGTTAAAGGCGAAATAACAAATTTTGCATTCAGTGCAACAAAATCAAATATTGGAATTATTAAAGTTCCGGATCCCAGACTTCAGGAACTTGAAAAGTTTCAATCAACGGAAAAGATTGTTCCAACAACAGTTGAGATCGTAGATATACCTGGTCTTACAAAGGGTTCAAGCAGGGGTGAAGGTGTTGGAAACAAATTCCTGAATGATATTCGTAATGCCGATGCACTGATCCACCTGCTCAGATGTTTTGATGATGAGAATCTTCTTCATACAGAAGGATCTGTTGATCCTGTCCGAGACCTTGAAACCATTGAACTCGAACTCCAGATAAAGGATCTTGAATCTGTAGAAAAAAAGCTGGAAAAAATTGAGAAGTTGGAAAGATCAGGTGATAAAGATGCCGGAAAGAACGCTGATGTTCTGCGTACAATTAGAAATCATCTGGAAAATTTTCAGCCAGCCAGGTCGTTGGAATTAAGTGATGAAGAAAAGAAATATGCTGAAGATTTGTTTCTGCTAACTGCAAAACCGGTTATGTACGTGTGTAATGTGGATGAAAAATCAGCAGTGTCGGGAAACAAGTATGTGGATATGGTAAAGGAAGCACTGAAAGAGGAAGAAGCGGAAATACTTGTTATTGCTGCGGGACTGGAAGCTGAAATTGCTGAATTGGAGGAAAAAAATGACAGGAATGATTTTCTTAAAGATATAGGCCTTTCTGAACCCGGTGTGAATAAGTTTGTAAGAGCAGCATACCAAATACTTAACCTGAAAACCTTTTTTACGATTGGACCTGATGAAATCAGAGCCTGGACTATTAAGGAGGGAGATAATGCCCGGAAGGCGGCAGGTGTTATTCATAGTGACCTGGAAAGGGGATTTATACGGGCTGAGGTAATGAAATATGATGATTTTGTATCACTGGGATCTGAACATAAATGCCGTGAAGCAGGGAAATTACATGTTGAAGGTAAAAACTATATCGTTGAAGACGGTGATATTTTATTTATTCGATTTAATGTTTAAGGCTTTGAAGCGTATAAATAGTTTTATAAAATATTTTTTTGGACTTATAATTATTTTGTTTGTTATGTTTCCGGTTTATGGACAAGCGGACAATCAAGTTTTAAAAGCTGCAAAATATCTCGAAGAAAGGGGAGAGGTTAATTTTAAAATAATCAGCTATGATCCGCAATTAATTAACAAATTATCTGAGATGCTCTCTGTTGTTAATGTCAATGGAAATGTCGTTATATGCAATGCTAATGCAGATGAGTTTATTAAATTTCTGGCGCTCGGGAAAGAATATGTCGTGATTCCACCTGCCGGTTATTACTGCAAACCTGGGGATTATAAAGGGGCTGTTGAGGATTGGCTAACTTATCCCACCTATGAAGAATATGATTCATTAATGCATGCTTTTGTTATGAAATACCCCGATATCTGCAAAATCGATACAATCGGATATAGCGTCGAGGATAGACTTTTATTAGGTGTGAAAATATCAGATAATGTTACCGAACGCGAAAATGAACCTGAAGTATTACTTACATCAACAATGCATGGTGATGAAACCGGAGGATATATCCTGATGCTCAGATTGATAGATTACCTTCTTGAGAATTATTCCAGCCAAACACGGATTACATCCCTCATTGACAGTCTTCAGATATGGATTAATCCCCTGGCAAATCCTGATGGTACATATGCCGGTGGTAACAATACCGTTTACGGTGCTACCCGCCGGAATGCAGAACCAGTAGCACCAGTAGATATGAACAGGAACTTTCCTGATCCGCAAGATGGTCCGCATACGGATGGACATGAATACCAGCCGGAAACAACTTCAATGATGGATTTTATGACAAAGCACCATTTTGTAATCTCGGCAAATTTCCACTCAGGAGCCGAAGTGGTGAATTATCCCTGGGATACCTGGCAAACTTATGATGAGGATGGACAATCTTTTCATTCTCCCCATCCCGATGATAACTGGTTTCAGCTTATTAGTAAAGAATATGCAGATACAGCCCAATTTTTCAGTCCTGCCGGCTATTTAACTAACCCTGCCTCCTGTGGATATGTATTAGGTGGTAACTGGTATATGATCAGTGGTGGCAGACAGGATTGGGTAACCTACTTTATTCAGGGTAGGGAAGTAACAATCGAACTTGATAATTCATTCATAACTCCTGTAAACGACCTGGATAATCTTTGGAATTATAACTACAGGTCGTTTCTGAATTATATCTCCCAGGCTTTGTATGGGATACATGGCGAAGTTACCGATTCTGTTACAGGGCAACCATTAAAAGCTGAAATCCGGATTAATGAACATGATCAGGATAGCTCACATGTGTACTCCGATTCGATTACAGGAGCATTTATCAGGTTGATTGCCGAAGGGAAATATAATTTATGGATCACATCAGACGGGTATCAGGATAAACGAATTGACAGTATCAGTGTAGAAAACTATCAAACAACAAACATCTCTATACAACTGGTGCCAATAGGATACGGGATAACAGAAGGATTAATTGATAAACAGCAAATGTTGAATCTTTACCCCGGTCCGGTGTCCGGAATACTCCATGCCGAAATAAAATCGGAGAAGCCCGGATTATTTACCATTGAAATTATCAGTGTTGATGGAAGAACATTAAAAACCATAGATAAAATAAATGTTCCATATGGAGGAACAGTGGTAAATACTAATGTGAGCGAATTAAGTGGCGGTATTTATTTCGTTCGCCTGAGAAATAACAATAAAGTATGGGTTAAAAAGTTTATTAAATCAGAATAGAAGAAACGCAACTAATTTATGTAAGTCCATAAAGTCAAACATCCCGAAAGCTTTCGGGACTAATTATCAGATAGTAAATAACAAATAACAATAAACAAATAACAAATAATATCCAATGTTTGAAAAAACAAAATCCAAATAATATATATACAAGAATTTGTTTGATTTTTGAGTCATTAGAATTTGAGATTTATTTATTCACAAAATAATTAATTTTCAAAGGTGTTCATGAGATCACTTCGTTAAGTTGTATTTTGGTGCTTGTCATTTGTGATTTTTAATATTTTTATTTAGACTTTCGGATTTTTTAGATGAACTCTAATTATTTATCTTAAAATATTAAACCATTAACAATGCTCAAAATCGGAAATATTTTTTGTCTTGCTTTTTTATTTTTCACATCCTTATTTTATGTATCAGCTCAGTCAGGACCGAAGATCCCTTCCGGGAAGCCAAAGTTAATAGTTGGAATTGTGATTGAACAGATGCGGTATGAATACCTGCCAAGGTACTGGGATAAACTAAGCGATAAAGGATTCAAAAAGTTGATTAACGGAGGTTCTTTATGCAGGAATGCCCGCTACAATTATCTGTTCACACAATCAGCTCCGGGACATTCCACTATCTCCACCGGTTCATATCCATCTGAACATGGTATTGTTTCTGACGAATGGTTTAACAGGTTGCTGAATAAAAAGATTTGTGCCACTTCTGATGTACGGATGCTCCCTGTTGGTGGTAGTTTTGAAACGGGCCAAAATTCACCAGCAAACTTGTTGCCTTCTACTTTTTCTGATGAACTTAAATTATTTAATAATTCCCGTTCCAAAATAATAGGCATTGGTATGGATCCTCATGCTGCCATTTTATCAACAGGGCACATGGCTGATGCTGCTTATTGGTATGATGATAAGACGGGTACATGGATGAGCAGCAGTTTCTATTTAGACTCTTTACCTGGTTGGGTTAATGAATTCAATAATAAAGCTTTCCCTGATATTTATCTTGAACGGATATGGAAACCTTTTTTTCCCTTGAGTGAATATACTGAAAGTCAGCCGGATACAAGTCGATATGAAAAAGGAATAAAAAATCAGAAAAATTTTCCTTACGATCTGGATATACTAAGCAGGATAGACAGGAATAAAAGAGATTATTCTGTGTTAAGATGCACACCTTTTGGTGATACATACGTTAAGGATTTTGCTATTACAGCAATTCTGGAGGAAGAACTCGGGAAGGATGATATTACTGATATGATAAATATAAGTTTTTCGGTATTGGATTTTATTGGACATGCTTTTGGGCCAAATTCAGTAGAAATGGAAGATGCTTTCCTTGTATTGGACAGGGACCTTGCACATTTACTTGATTTCCTTGAAGATACTTTTGGGAAGGAGAACATACTGGTTTATCTTACTGCTGCACATGGAGTATCTGCTTCCCCCGAGTTATTAGAAAGCAAAGGTCTTGCTACAGGCAAATTTGCTTCATTAAAGGCCATTTCACTTTTAAAAAGTTATTTAAATGTTACCTATGGTGAAGGTGACTGGGTGCTTGGTTATTATGGACAGCAAATTTTCCTTAATCGCAATTTAATTGAAGATTCCCGGTTATCACTTGAAGATTTTCAGACCAGGGTCGCCGATTTTATTATCCAGTTTTCTGGTATTGCTAATACAATTACATCTTCAACTTTGCAAACAACACAGTTCATGGGGGGAATTAATGAAAAGATCCGGAATAGTTTTAATCAGGCAAGGTCGGGGGATGTAATTATTAATCTGAAACCCGGATGGATTGAAGAGAATGGGAATGTTGCCGAACATAACTCTGCCTGGTCGTACGATACTCATGTACCGCTTATCTGGTATGGATGGAAAGTGCTTCGAAAAGAAATTCACCGCAGGGTGGATATTATCGAAATAGCACCTACATTATCCTATATGCTTAATATTTCTTATCCAAATGCGAGTACTGCCGATCCGATACAGGAGATTGTTAAATAAAGTGAACTAAAGTTGAGTAAGTTGAAGTAAGGAAGAGGGGGGAATGAGATGATGAGGAAATGAGGTAAAGAGGGAAGAGTGAATAGTTTGTAAAAAAATTAATTACAATGCGAAGGTTTCTGTTTTTTTTCATACTAATTTCTGTTTATTTCTCAGCATCCGTGGGGCAGGACAGGCTTATTGGGGACGAAGAAATGATGTCCGGAATAAAGCACGGACTGGACTATATGTATAACTACGAATTTGAAAAAGCTGATTCCCTGTTCTTGATAATTGAAAATAAAAATCCTAACCATCCGGTTGGTCCATTTCTTGGTGGGCTAAATATTTATTGGAGAAATGCACCTCTTAATCCAAACAATTCAGATGAAGTGAATATGTTTATCCAAAAGATGAAAGAAAGTTCCGTATTATCTGATAAAGTAATGAAAAGTAAGGATGATTATATTGAAGGTAGTTTTTTTAGCCTTGTTGCACATGCAATGCAAATGATGTATTATGCTGATAATGATCAGATTGGTAGAGTGATAAAACATATTCCTTACTCCTATAGGCGTGTAGTGAAAGCTTTTAAATTAAAAGATACTTTTGAAGAGTATAAATTTTTTACGGGTCTGTATAGTTATTATATTGAAGCGTATCCTGAAGCTCATCCGGCTTATAAACCCTTACTGATATTTCTTCACAAAGGCAGCCGAAGCGAAGGGCTAAAGGAACTTAATTGGATAGCCAATAATTCAGTTTTCATGAAAGCCGAGGGGCTGTTCTTTTTGCATCATATTTATTTGAGTTACGAATGCAATCCTCAAATGGCTTTGAATTATGCAGAACGACTGCATGAATTATACCCGGATAACACTTTTTATCTTGTTCACTTAATTTTGAATTTTTTTGTTGTTAATGACTATGAAAAAGCGGCTGAATTAATTCCAGAACTTGAACAGCAAAAGAAATCGGATGATTTTGCACAAATGATGGTATTGATTTTTGATGGGATGATAGAAGAACTCGTTAACCGGAACTATGAAGTGTCTAAAGAATTATATAATAAAGGTATTGAGATGGCTATTATGTTCAAGCCACGTGTAGACACCTATATTGCTATGGCATATGCAGGATTAAGCAGGATATATGAAAGAGAAGGAATGGTTATACTGGCAAGAGAGAATAAGAAAATTGCATTTGAGAAAACAGACTATCCATGTATTTTGGAATAATTATTGTGCATAAAAATAAAACCTGTTTTATTGAATATTAGGTTTAAAACATCTTTTTTATATATTTGCATTCCTAAATATATATATGTTTAATTAAATTTTTGTTATGATGAAGCAAAAGCAACTATTTTTAATTATTGTGTCAGTTTTTATTTTGGTTCCGTTTACTGGAATTTCGCAGATAAACAACGATGCAATTTCAGCCTATAATGAAGGAGCACAGTTAATTAAATCTGATCCCTCGGGTGCAATTGAAGCATTTAATAAATGCATCAAATTATGTGATGCTGTGGGTGATGAAGCAGAGGAAACACGTGTTCTTGCTGAAACCCAATTGCCCGGTTTGTATTATAAAATTGCAATGGAATCGTATAAGCAGAAAAAAATGGAAGAAGCTATTGAAAGGTTTATAGAAACCGAAGAGATAGCTAAGAAATACAATAATAGCAGTATTCAGGCAAAAGCAAAAAAAATTGTTCCACAACTCTATATGGTCCTGGGGAATTCACTAATGAAACAAAATCCGCAGGAAGCATTAAAAAACCTGGATAAAGCTGTTGAATTGAATTCTAACCTGACTAAAGCATATTTATCCAAAAAAACCCGTTATAAAGAGCTTGGTGATGAGGTAAATATGAAAGCTTCTCTTTCAAAAACAATTGAGGTTGGGTTTGCCAGTAACGATATTAAAACAGCAAATACGGCTGAGCAGGTGCTCAGAACTTATTATTTTAATTACGCTGTTAAATCTCTCCAGGCCGGGAATATGACTGAAGCTGAAGCTGGGTTTAAAAGTTCTGTTGAATATGGATCAGAAAATCCAACGGTATATTTTCAGTTGGGGAAAATTTATAATTCTAAGAAGGAATACGAATTGGCAGTAAAAACACTTAAGAGAGCTGAAGGATTTGAAAAGGGTGGAGATGTTGGGAAAGCAGGGATATTTTACGAGATGGGGAATGCCTACATTGGTTTGGGTAATACCAGTGAAGCATGTATTGCCTTTAAAAAAGCATTATTTGGTGACTATGCTGAGGGTGCTAAATACCAAATTGAAGAGGTACTTAAGTGTAATTAAGTTATAAACTCCAATTCTTTGTGATATAACTTATCTTTTTCAGGAAGGAAGTATCTTTCTCAATTGCATTTCCAATCACAATAATATCAGCACCTGCATTTAGGATATTTTTGGCATCCTCAGGATTTCTGATACCACCGCCAACAACAAGAGGTACTTTAATATTCTTTTTTACGCGGGTGATCATTTCTGTTTTTACAGGATGCTGTGCACCACTACCGGCTTCTATTAAGGTATGCCTTAGCGACTGGTCATTATACTCATCAGGATCAAGAAGAAGAGCAAATATTTTTTTCCCGTTTAAAACCTGCTTAACTATCCAATCGTAGATCATAAATTAAACTTTACTCGTATAAACGATAACATAATTATCATATTTAAAATAGCTCAAATCAAATTCTTCGTTAATCATATCACTGTTAACTTTTCCCTTAATAACACCTTTATTATTTACAGGAAATGGTTTAATGAATAAATTTAGTTTGAAATTAATATCTTTTTTGTCACATATTTTGTACAGTGCTTCTTTGGCACACCAGTGAACATAGAGATTATATTTTTCAGTAAGATCATTTTTGTTGATTAATTCACTATCGTTAATGAACTTATGAGCAACTTTCCTTATCCTGTGAGACATAAATTCAAGATCAATTCCAACTCTTTTTGTTTTGTTCAAGAGAATGGATGTGATTTTTTGTGAATGAGAAATACTGATATTTTGGGACCCATCTTCAATGTAAGGCTTTTGATTACCATTATATATGATTTTTGCATCAGGGTTAATCATTTTTGCTAATAGTGCACGTACACTCAGGAATTCAAGTTTTCGTGCATGACTAAGGAACCCGTCAAAACGTTCAAGTTCAGTATCGGAAAGTTTAACCTGGCTAAGAAGTACATTAATATCTTCAGTTATCTCCCACATCCCAAGCAGACTTCCATCTTTCAGTTTTTTTTTCAGGATTATTCCCATGATAAAGCATCCATTTTTCTCAGATATACTGGCAAGTTAAAAAAATATCACCAAATCCGTGATTTATTCTTTCCAGTTCATAGTTTCTATCAGGTGTATAATATCATCTTTGATAAAAGCTATTACAGGAGCAAGAGAATCTTCTGCAGGCTCAACCATGAAATACAAAGCGCCTCTTAAATAATGATTTGTACTGTCTGTTAACCAGAACTGAGTAGATGAAGCAGCATCACCGTGAATATCGTACAATATACCAAAAACTTTTTTTTCAGGATTTTGAAACATCTCTTCGTTTATAGCATCAGCTTTAATAGTGTGTTTATAAGCTAATGTATGAGCATCTTCAATCATCTCATCAAGGTTATTGTAAATTTTTTTATAGCTAATATGAATATTAGCATTATATGCCGGGTAAAATATGTTTATCCAGCATGGTTCGGTATTGAGATCAGTGTCAGCTTCTATCCTGGAATAAATAGGGTACTCAAAACTATAAGGGCATACTGAATCAAAAAGCTGGTAGTTTTTTTGAGGCAGGTCGATCCTGAAATATCCCCGTGGTTTAGGGAAAGTCTGTTTTTTACATGCTGTTCCGCCAAACATACTCCCCAATATTATAAAAGTTAACAGGAATAGTATGGTTGATGTGCTATTGTTTTTTTTCATTTTTAGTTTTTGAGAAACCTTCAATCCTGACCTCAACTTCTTTAATGCGACGGTTATCAACTGATGAAATATTGAATACAAAATTTCTGTACCTGATAATATCATCCTTCATGGGAATTTCCCCTTCTATTTCAAGAATAAGTCCGGCAAGTGTATCAGCTTCGCCTTTTACTTTATCAAAAACATTAATTTCTGATCCGGTAATCTTATAAAAATCATTAAGTTGTGTTTTCCCTTTAAAAAGAAAAACATTTTCACCAAGTTTTTTATAAGCTATCTCCTCCTCGTCATATTCATCTGTGATTTCACCAACGATCTCTTCCAGGATATCTTCAAGTGTTATTAATCCATATATCCCTCCATATTCATCCAGAACAATTGCCATATGGATCTTTTTTGTCTGGAATTCTTCAAGAAGATCATCTATTTTTTTTGTTTCCGGTATAAAATAGGGCGGACGAATAAGAGATTGCCACCTGAAAGTATTTGGTTTATGCATATGGGGCAGCAGGTCTTTTATGTACAACATTCCTTTAATGTTGTCGAGCGATTCAATATAAACAGGTATCCTCGAATATCCTGAAGAGATAATTTCTGGCAGAACCCTGGTGAATTTTGTGTCAATATTAATTGCAAAAATATCCATTCTTGCTTTCATTATTTCTTTTGCATCAATATTACCGAATCGGACAATGCTCTTGAGAATTTCTTTATCTTCAGTTATTTCGGTTGATGGAAGATCAAGAACTTCAGACAGGTCATCCATAGAAATACCTTCCTTTAAACGAGAAATTTTTTTCTGAATAATGGATGTTGATGATATTAGAACCAGACTGATTGGTTTGAAAATTTTATCAAGAATTGTGAGAGGCATAGCCATTACCCTGGCAAATTTAATTGCAAATTGTGTTGCATAAATTTTGGGCAGAATTTCTCCAAATAGCAAGAGCAGGAATGTGATAATTACCACCTTTAAAACAAACCCAATTCCTCTGGCTTCAGACAAATCCACTATCCTGTCGATAATATAGTTTGATATGATTACAATCCCGACATTAACAAAATTATTAGATATGAGGATAGATCCAAGCAACCTTTCGGGCATATCAATTAATTTTAAGATATGGTTAGCTTTCTTTCTTTTTCCCCGTTTGAGTTTATCTACATCTGAAGGTGAAAGTGAAAAATATGCCACTTCCGACCCGGAGATAAGTGCTGAACATATTAGAAGCAGGATCAGTACTGTTAACCAGATAAAAAAAATGGGGTTAAAAGGATGGAAAGTGATATTGCTGCTTATTAGTTGCAACCACGAGTAAGGATCATCTGTTTCCAAACTAAATGAATATATGTGAATAAATTATTTGCTTTATTAAAATGGGAGATCGTCATTCTCTTCAGTGGTTGAAGTATCCTGGTTATCGAAATTACCAGTGTCCTTGTCCGTATTAGATGTTGTAACACCCTTAATGTCAGATTTTGCAACCGGAACGTCTTCTTCAGAAGGAGGAGGAATACTGCTTCTGTCACCTTTGCGACCAAGCATTTGCATATTGTCTCCAATAATTTCTGTTATATAATGTTTATTTCCATCCTTGTCATCGTACGACCGTGTTCTGATTTTTCCTTCTATGTAAAGCTGAGACCCCTTGTTAACATATTTTTCAACTACTTCGGCTAACCCTCTCCACATAACAATATTGTGCCATTCAGTGTTTGTAACCTTTTCGCCTTGTTTGTTTTTATATTTTTCGCTTGTTGCAAAAGGAAAGTTGGCAACAGCTACACCGCTGTCAAGATATCTTACTTCAGGATCTTTTCCAACATTACCTACCAGAATTACTTTGTTTATTGACATAATAATAAATGATTGAATGATTAAATGCGTAAATGCTTAAATGATAAAATTGTTACGAGTTTCTATTTTGAACCCTGTCTGCCGACTTCTTCTTCATCGTTAATTTGTTAATTATTATTCGTGCTACATTATTATGTGACTGCCGACTGTTTAGTTTCTT
>Ga0208905_1000757_pt1 | contig 16328 bp, 13 predicted proteins | sample AntAceMetag02UKS_FD_184776 | JGI IMG/M metagenome (GOLD analysis project Ga0208905, IMG submission 184776) | Saline lake microbial communities from Ace Lake, Antarctica - Antarctic Ace Lake Metagenome 02UKS (SPAdes) (version 2) | ecosystem: Environmental > Aquatic > Non-marine Saline and... | reverse complement strand
ATATACTTGTCCGCTCCTTTTTGATCTCCTCGATCAGTTGTTTTGACAAAAAACAACTTAAGGAGCGGACACTTTTTTGTCAAGCAGGCGTCAACTTTTGAACGTTACCAAAATTTTAGGTTGAATTAAGGGTGAGGGCATCGGTCGGGCAGTACTTGACACACTCCGGCTCTCCCCCGCAGAGATCGCATTTCAGGAGTTCCCCCTCGAAGATTCTGAGCGCGCCCGGAAATGGGCACGCCTCGATGCACGCCCCGCAGAGATCACACTTATCCCGGTCATAAACGGCCCGGCCATTCTCGAGGTGCATAGCTCCGGTCGGACAGGCTTCCACACACTTCGGGTCATCACAGAACCGGCAGGTCTCAATCTTATCCCGATCCTCCTCACGGTAAACCCTGATCCTCGCCCGCTGCGGGTTGATCACTCCATAATGTTTCAGAGAACAGACCAGTTCACAGATCCGGCAGCCGACACACTCTTTAGCTTTGATCTTTCTCAGGTCGGAAGGCATAAATCACCTCATAATTTATTACAATAGAACAACAAGTAAAAATTTACAAGCCGGACTTACGGCCTCAACCACGTTCCCGGGCCTGGACGGCTTCCAGGACTTTGTCGGGGGTGAATGGGGTGCGATGAAGCCTGACGTCAACCGCATCATAGATGGCGTTGGAGATGGCGGGAAGCGGTCCACTGATACAGATCTCACCGACGCTCTTGGCCCCGAACGGTCCGGTGGGCTCGTAGGAAGGAACAAAGATGGTGGTGATCTTGGGGATATCCCTGGTGCAGAAGATATTATAATAACCGTAGTTAGGATTTAAGCATTCCCCCCTGGAACTGTAGATGTAGCGCTCCACCAGGGCATAACTGATACCGTTTATTAAAGCCCCGAGCGCCTGTCCGCGGGCCAGAACCGGATTGATGAGCGTACCGCAGTCTACTGCCTGCACATATTCCAGAATTCTGACCTTTCCCGTGGCCCGGTCAACCTCCACTTCCACAAAGTGGGCGGCAAACGGCGGGGGTGACTCATGAGAAATCCGGGAAGCCGAAGCCGAGATCTGGAACTGGTCTTCCTCGTAGAGCGCGTGGGTGCCGATCTGTTGGAGGGTTACCGACTTCTTGTCGGGTCCGATCACCCGTCCCTTCGAAAGATGGACCCGGGCCATCGGCGCCTGGAGAAGATGGGCCCCGACTTCCAGGATCTGCCGTTTTACTTTCTCGGCGGCATCCTTGACCGCCATTCCGGAGAGATAGGTGGTGGAGGAAGCATAAGCTCCCACGTCGAAAGGAGTGAGATCGGTATCGGAAGAATAGACAATAATCTTATCGGTCGCTACCGTCAGAACCTCGGCCGCGATCTGGGCCAGGACGGTATCCGAACCCTGGCCGATCTCGGTGGCCCCCATCAAGAGATTGAAAGACCCGTCGTCGTTTATCTTGATGAACGCCGATGCCATATCGATATAAGGTATGGATGACCCCTGCATCATTATCGACATTCCCATCCCCCGGCGGAAACGGCCGCCACCCGGCCGGCCGCGTTTCTTCTTCCAGCCGATGGCCTCGGCTCCGGCCTTGATGCAGGCGGCCAATTCACAGGAGCCAATATGAGGCTGGCCAATAACCGGCCCCTCGCCCAGTTCTTTTAAGATCGGCACTTCCGTCCCCCCCCGGATCACGTTCTTCAGATAAAAGTCCATCGGGTCCATCCCCAGCCGCTCGGCCAGATCATCCATGGCGATCGCGGTGGCCAGGATTCCCTGAGTCCCGCCGTAACCCCGGTAGGCGCCGGAGACAGATAGATTAGTATAAACTACATCACTGCTAAAATGAAGGTTGGGACACTTAAACATCGGGAGGGTCCGGGTCCCGACGTTGGAAGCAACGGTTAGACCATGGGTCCCGTAAGGGCCGGTATTGGATAACGCGTAGAGATCGATCGCGGTCAACTCGCCGTCTTTCTTAGCCGCCACCTGAACTTTTGTTATCATATTATGGCGGACCCGGGCGCTGATGAATACTTCGCGCCGGGTCAGGCGCATCTTGACCGGTCGCCCGGTTCGAAGGGTGATCAACCCCACGTACGGCTCTAGCAAGATCTCCTGCTTGCCTCCGAAACCTCCCCCCAGGCGCGGCTTGATGATCCGGATCCGCCGAACCGGAATCTTTAGCGCCCGGCTGACGATCCGGCGGGCGTGAAAAGGGACCTGAGTGGTGGAGATGATTACCAATCGTCCGTTATCATCCAGCCAGCTGAGCGCGCAATGGGGTTCGAGGGCCGAATGGCTGGCGGTCTGGTTCTCGAACTCATCCTCTACCGTCATCGCCGCCTGCTTGACTCCTTCTTTCACGTCCCCCACTGAAGCGTCTACCCGGGCCACTCGATTCTTCTCCGGTTCATAAGGGACCGGGATGTCTATATAGCAATCCTTCTCGTCATGTATGATCGGAGCGTTGGCCTGCATCGCCTTCCTTGGGTCCAGGACCGCCGGCAGGACTTCATAATCCACTTCAATCAGCTTCAGTGCTTCTTCAGCTATCTCAACCGTCTCGGCCGCCACCAGGGCGACCTTATCCCCGACAAACCGGACTTTATTATCGAGAATGAATTCATCATAAGGGGACGGCTCCGGGTACCCCTGTCCCGCGGTCGTAATCGGGATCCGGTCCACATCTTTGTAGGTAAAGACCGCCACCACACCGGGGAGAGCCCTGGCCTTCCCCGTCCGGATGGCCTTGATCCGGGCATGGGCATAAGGACTGCGCAGGAGTTTGGCGTGGAGCATCCCCGGCATCTCGTAATCATCGGTGAATCTGGACTGCCCGACGGCCAGGCCCAGTCCATCGACTTTGCGGACCCCTTTATTTATCTCGTTAAACTTAGGCTTTTTCACGTTTCTCTAGTCAGTTTTTCTTTTTCTCTGCCTTCATGCGCCGGGCGGCCAGTCTTACCGCCTCGATAATCTGGACGTACCCGGTACAACGACACAGGTTGCCGTCCAGGGCCTCCTTGATCTCATCTTCCGAAGGTGAAGGGTTCCGGTCCAGGAGCGCCTTAGCGGCCATGATCATTCCCGGGGTACAGAAACCGCATTGGACCGCGCCTGATTCAACGAAAGCGCTCTGGAGCAGGTGTGGCTTCTGGATGGTCCCCAGGTCTTCAACGGTAGTCACCTCTCTTCCATCGACAGTAACCGCCAGAATCAAGCAGGAGTTGACCGGACGGCCGTCCATGATCACGGTGCAGGCGCCGCAGGCCCCTTCCCCGCAGCCATACTTGACGCTCTTGTACCCCAACCGTCGGAGGAGATCAAGCAACGTCTCCGCCGGCCTCACCTCCACCTTTCGCGATTGTTTATTTACAGTTAAAATAATTTCCATTCGGGCACCTTTTGATCAAGCAAAATTCTTTCCAGGATCCCCCGGACCAGGGCCCGGCAGAGATCCCGCTTGTATTCCTCCGAACACCGGATATCCCGGGACACCTTGATCTCTTCCGCGGCAACCTCCGAGGCTTCGTTGACCAATATCTGGGAACCGATCTTCTTTCTCAATATCTCTTCCGCCGACAGCACTCTCTGAGGCAGGATGGTCGCTCCTCCCACCACAATGATAACATCCCGGCATACTCTTCCGGACCGGGCGAGAACAACCGCGACTTTCAGCAGAGCGAAGTCGTTCTCGGTCAGGGTGAATTTTTCGTAAGCGGCCCGATAGTTCTTTGGGAAGGGGGGGAAGACAATCTCCGTCACCAGTTCCCCTCTCTTCAAAAACTGACGGGGAAGACGGGTGAAGAACTCTTCCGCCGAGAGGTCCCGGCTCTTCTTTCCCTGAATCTTTATTCCGGCCCGAAGCGCCAGGACCACCGTAGAAAGATCGGACCAGATGAAGGGCTGGACCAGGTTGCCCCCTACTGTAATCAGGTTTCGGTTCAGGGTTGAACCGATCCGATGGGCGGTTTCCCAGAGGATACCGTCACCGTAATTTTTAACCGCCCGGGACGTTACCAGATCGGCGATCGGGGTGGTGGCGCCAATCCGCAGCCCTCCGTTCTTCCTCTTGATATAGTTAAGGGGAAGGCGGGAGAGAGAGACCAGTTCTTCCACCGACTGGAGCGGGGAGAAGACAAAAGAGACCCCTCCGGACAGGGCGACGGCGCCCCTCTTCTTATCCGAAAGGATCTGAATCGCCTCGGCGACCGTCTCCGGGTATGATACTCTCTGAAGTTTGGCTAATCTCATTGACTCTGTTTCCCGGTGGGGTGACCGGCACTCGAAAAGGCTCAAACGTAGAGTACCTCTCTGAAAAAATCAAGCTGTTTTTCCGGAATATTAAGGGACTTCAGAGGGGATATTGATTGTGCCAAAGAACCTAATCGAATTACAATAAGTTACATTACTCAACAGTATCCTTATTATACAAATATTACCTGGTAATATTTGTATAATAAGGGATATGCTAACTTAGTTGTCGTCCGCTACTGCCTGGATAGCTTCGACTATCTGGGTATAGCCGGTGCAGCGACAGAGGTTGCCGGAGATGGCTTCCCTGATATCTTCTTCGGTTGGGGTCGGGTTTTGATCAAGAAGCGCCGCGGCGCTCATAATCATTCCGGGGGTGCAGAAGCCGCACTGGACTGCTCCATGGTCGATAAAGGCTTGCTGGAGGGGGTGGAGATCGTCTTTGCCGGTGAGGCCCTCAATGGTGACGACTTCTCGACCATTACACTGGCCGGCCAAGATCAGGCAGGCATTGACCGCCCGGCCGTCGAGGATGACCGTGCAGGCGCCGCACTCGCCGATTCCGCAGCCTTCCTTGGTTCCGGTGAGACGGAGTTCGTCCCTCAGAAGATCGAGGAGGCGGAGATTGGGATCGATCCGGAGAGTGTGTTTCCGGCCGTTGATCGTGATTTTAAGCGTAATTTTCTTCATCTCTTTTCCACTGCTTCCCTCAATGCCCTCGTAGTCAGGGCCGCGATTACCGGTTGCTTGTACGGTGTCGACCAGCGGATGCCGCTTCGGTTGATCATCTCGCCGGAGACCTCTTTCCCGGCCCGGCGGAAGAGTTCTTCGGACGGCTCGTTCCCGATCAGGATCTTCTCGGCAGCCTTGATCCGGTCCGGCAGCGGGGTGGCGCTGCCGGGTGAGATTCGGGCTTCGACGATGGTGTTGCCCTCCAGAACAATGATCACCGCGATATTCATCCGGGAGATGGCAAGGGCGTTCCTCCTCCCCAGTTTGATGAAGCTGGACCGAGCCCCTTCGGGAAGACGTTCGAAACGGAGGGCAGTCAGGATCTCGTCTTCTTTGATATCAGTCCGGTACGGCTTGACAAAGATCTCTTTTAAGGGAGAGACGCGTTCACCGTTCTTTGATTTGAAGACCGCCTCGGCGTCGAGGACGATCAGGGCGGGAACGCTGTCCGCCGCCGGGGAGCCGTTGATGACATTTCCGCCGATGGTGGCGATATTCCGGTGCTGGGTAGCGCCGATGGTGGAACAGGCGGTCGAAAGCAGCGGCGCGTGCTCACGGATAATCGGAGAGGCGGCAATCTCCCGGTGAGTGGTCAGCGGACCGATCGTAATCGTCGATCCGTTATCCTCGATCCCTTTCAATTCATCAATCGGGGTGATGTCGAGGACAATGCCGGGTCCTTTCTCTCGAGGAGAGAGGCTTCTCAGTTCGACCAGGAGGTCGGTCCCGCCGGCGATGATTTTGACATCCGGGGGCTGCCGGTCCAGGAGATCAAGCGCCTCCTCGAGTGATTCAGCTCTGACCAGGTTGAAGGGGATCACCGGACTCTCCTTTTCTTCTTAACCAGTTTGTGCCCGAGGACGATCCGCTCCAGATTGAGGGGGAGATCGCGGATTCTTTTGCCGGTGGCGTGGCAAACGGCGTTGGCGATGGCGGCGGCGCAGAGCTCGGCGGTCGGCTCGGCGACGCACTTGGCACCGTAAGGCCCGTACTTGTCTTCATTCTCCAGGATGATCGCGTGAATCTTACCAACATCCATCGCGGTTGGGATCAGGTACTCATCCAAATTCATCGTCTTGGTCACCCCATCGACCATCTCGACCTCTTCCAGGAGGCCATAGCCGATGGCCGTGGCAACGCCGCCGCAGATCTGGCCCCGGACCGTCTCCGGATTGATGGCTTTGCCGACATCATGAGCAGCCCAGACTTCAAGCACATTAACCCTCCCGGTCTCGGGATCGACCTCGACCTCCGCGATCTGGCAACCATAAACATAGGTAAAGTAGGCGTCTCCCCTCCCCTCTTCCTCATTCCACCAGATGGGAGGGGAGACATGCCAGGCGAAGGAACTTAAGTTCATGCCGGCGTCCAGGGCCATGGTGGCCGCCTCCCGAAAGCTGACCGCTCTTACCGGATCGCCTTTTACCATGATCTTCTCATCTGAGGCGATTATCTTGGCGGGTGGAGCGCCCAGCTTTTCCGCCGCGGCGGCGCCGAGCTTCTCCCGGGCCGCGATCGCGGCCTTCCGAACCGCCGAGCCGCCAATAATGGTAGAGCGAGAGGCAACGGTCGGGCCGCCATCGGTTATGGTGGAAGTGTCGGTCTCCCGGTACTGAATCTTCTCGATCGGCAGGCCGAGTTCCGCGGCCACAATCTGGGAGAAGATGGTCTTCAGCCCCTGCCCCATCTCGCTCAGGCCGGTGGTCAGGTCGACCGAACCATCGGAATGGATCCGCACGATCGCCCCCGTGGCGTCCACCCCTTCCGCTCCCAGGGCAACCCCCCGGTAGGAACAGGCAAGGCCAATCCCACGCTTCATGATCCGGCCGGCGTTCTCTTCCGGGAATTTCTTCCGCTTCTCATCCCAGCCCGCGGCCCGGGTAGTTACCTCCAGCGCCTCTCCAACGCTGACGGTATGATCAAGCTTCTGGCCGGTGGCGGTTACGTCATTGTCCCGCAAGACATTCTTCAGTCGAAACTGGAGCGGATCCATCCCCAACTCCCCGGCGATCTCGTCCATCAGGGATTCGTAAGCGAAAGTAATCTGAGGGGAGCCGAAGCCCCGGAACGCTCCGGTATAGGTGTTGTTGGTATAGGCACCGTAGATATCGGTTTTGACGTGGGGAACACGGTAAGGGCCGGTGGCATGAACGACGGAACGCCAGGTCACAAACTGGGTCATCGAGGCATAGGCTCCGCCGTCAGCGACTATATTGATCTCCATCGCCGTAATGGTCCCGTCATCCTTGACACCGACTTTATAGTCCAGAAAATAGGGATGGCGTTTATAACTCTCGACCAGGGAATCCTCGCGGGAATTCGAGAGCATGATCGGCCGGGCGGTCTTGAGAGATAGGAGCCCCGCCCGGCAACCCAGTACCGCCATGCAGTCGTCTTTCCCGCCGAAGGAGCCTCCCAGGGAGGCCTGGATGATCCGAACTTTCGAGAGAGGCAAGCCTAGAACACCGGCTACCGCCGACCGGATGTTGAAGAGATTCTGGTGGGATCCCTTGATAACTAGCGTCCCGTCCGGATCGAGATAGGCCACCACTACTTCAGTCTCGATGTAGGCATGTTCGACTCGCTGGGTGGAGTATGACCGCTCGATGATCCGGTCCGCCTCCCCGAACCCAACCCCGACGTCTCCCTTCCGGGTCTTGTGGTGGACGATCAGGTTCCCCTTCTCGTGGATCCGGGGAGCATCCGGCTTCAGGGCTTCCCGGGGATCAAAGACTCCGGGGAGTTCTTCATACTTAACCTCGATCAGGTCCACCGCCCGCTCGGCGATCGCCTCCGTCTCGGCGGCGACTACGGCCACGGCATCACCCAGATAACGAACCTTGTCTCCGGCAATAGGCTGATTGTCAATGATGATGGCGCCGAAGGCTGGGTTGCCCGGGATATCGGCGGCGGTGACGACGGCGGCGACGCCCTTGAGCCTTTTGGCCCGGGCCGTCTTGATGCTACGGATCCGGGCATGGGGATATTCGGCATGCTTCACCCGGGCGAAGAGCATCCCGTCCATCCGGAGATCCTGGCCGTAGCGGGCGGAGCCGGTGACCTTCTCCCGGGCATCGACCCGTTTCGGAGAGGTGCCGATAATTGAAGGATTACTATTCATTTTAGAACCTGGCCCCGCTCTGACGGGGCAGTTATAAAAATATAGCCACTGCTAAGCGGACCTGAAGGTCCGCGACTACGGGGTTCGGATTTTAAATCAGTCTTCTTTCAGGGCCGCGGTTTCTTCCTCGTCCCGGTCGCGCAGGCTCAGGGCGCCGGCGGGACAGAGGAAGGTGCACATACCACATCCGATGCACTTCTCCGGGTCAGTCTCCGGAACTATCTTCTCAGTCATAGATATAGCCTGGTAGGGACAGCGGGCGCAGTTTCCGCAGTGGACGCAGAGGTCCTCATCCACGGTCGAGATCTGCTTGACCGGGGTGAGGTCCATGAAATCCCGGATCGGCTCGGGGAGCGCGATCCCGATCAGATCGGAGACGGACTTGATTCCCCGGGCCGCCATCAGGTGACTCAAACCCGAGCAGAGCTCGTCGATGATCCCGTAACCATACTTCTCCACGATGGTACAGAACTGGACCGTCTTCACACCCAGGGCCAGGAAGTGGGCCGCGGCCATGTAAGCCATCGCTCCGCCGTTTCCGGAGACATGAACGTCAAGGTTTCCGACCTTGGCCAAAGTAAGATAGTTGATCGGGGCGACCGCGGCGCCGCTCATCCCGACTACCGCGCCGTCCTCCCACTCTTCCTTGACCATCCGGCGAAAATCAAGAGAAGGGAAAGTATTACCAAGAGTGACACCCGCCTTCTGGTTCGGGTAGCGGGCGAAGACCTCCTTGATCGCCTTGATGATGGTGGTTATCTCGGTGACCGCCGGGGTCAGCTTGAAGAGCTTGGGGATCTCCGGGTTGCTGACCTGGAGGACCCAGTCAATGATCCGGGCAGTGAGGGCGGCGTTCTGGGAGACAATATCCCCTTCCGCCCCTTCCCCGCCCTGAGGGCAGGACAAACTGTACTCAATCACCATCGCTCCGGCGTTCTCCAGCATCCTGGTGTTGCTCTGCCAGGATTTCATATCACTCTCGTCGTTCCCGGTCACGTCGCCGCCGGTCGATGCACCGGTCAGACGGTCGGGATATGCCTTGATCAGTCTCTCCACTTCCGGGCAGACCCGGTCGAGGCGATGGCCGGAGACATTATCGCAGTTGGCGAAGGTATAAGGATCAAACTGATACATATAGTAAGCCGGGATATGGATCTCGGTGCCGGGAGAGAAGGCGGTCTTCATGATCCCTCCGGCCCAGCCGGCTTGATAAGCCTTCTCCATCTGGTCGAATCCGTCGCTGGGGGGCGCCGCCGAGAGGAGGAAGGGGTTAATCAGTTCGCGGCCAAAGAAGTTAGTCTTAAGATCGACGGGGCGGGAGTTATAACCGGGCAGGATTGCATCACTCTTCCCCGGCTCAACGATCGCCGGTTTCTCCGCCTTCCGGATAAAAGCGTCAATCTCCAGAGCGGCGTTCTTTCCGGAAGCTACCGCTTCCACCACGGTGGCCGGCCCGAGGGCGATATCGCCGGCGTAGAAGATCGCCGGGTTATCGATCTTTTGATAGGCAGACCGGTTTCCGATGGCAAGAATCACCCGGGCGATTCCCTCCCGGGTTTGTTCGCTGCCCGGGATCACGCTAATCGCGCCCAGACTAAAATCTTCTCCCGCCGGGAGATTCACCTTGACAGTGTCCAATCCGGTAATCCGGCCTTCGGCCGCCCGGATAGCGTTAACCTGGATTCTTCCATTTATGTCAATGCCGTTCTCCAGCAGTTCGTCGCGCTCGGTATCTGTCAAGGGCATCTCCCCGATCGTCTCCAGGGCGAACATCTCCACGTAATCGGCTCCGCTCTGTTTGGCGATTACCGCGCAGTCCGCGGCCACCGCACCCCCTCCGATGATAGCAACCCGGGTTCTTTTGAGATTAAACGGCACCGGGTCGGAGAGAAAATCAAGCGAGGTGATAGCAAGGTCTTCATTCGGGATTCCCGGCTTGATTGCTTTCCAGAGACCGGTGGCGACCAGAACCGCGTCGTACCCATCCTTTAGCAACGCGGCGAAGTCGGTAACCTCAATATCCGGCTTGAGGCTGATCGCCCCCAGGGAGAGACAGAACTCAATATCGGCGTCCAGAACACCATCCCTCAAGCGGTACGGCGGGATGCAACGAACGACACCACCGGCCCGGGAAGCTTTCTCATGGATATCCAACTGATAACCTTTAAGGCCTAGCAAGGCGGCCGCGGCCAGACCGGCCGGACCGGCTCCGATCACCGCCACCTTCTGGCCGTTGGAAGAAGACTTCTCAAGTTCCGGCATCACGCCCAGTTCCCGGGCCTTGTGGATGATGGTAGCCTGGAGCGCCGGGATATTGATCGGGCAGTCGAGATTTTCATGGACGCAAGTTCCCATACAATGACTATCCGGACAGACCATTCCGCAGACCCCGCCCAGGGGGTTAGCGGTCATGATTATTGCGGCGGCCCGCTTGATATCCGAAGGGTTTCCTCCCCGGGCGGCCATGATGAAGTCGGGGGGGGATACATTGGCCGGGCAGCCGATCTGACAGGGCTCTCCTTCCAGGCAGCCGGTCCGGCAGGGCTGTTCTTCGCAGTACTCACAGCGCCACAGTTCTTCTTTGAATTGGGCATCGGTCAAGATTAAATCTTCAGTTAACTTCATTCTATATCCTCCATTATATTTTCAAATGCTGAAAAAACCTAGACTAACAAGGGGAAAAATCACGGTCAAGGGATTGTTATTTGACCTCTGGTTCGTCGATCAGAATAACCCTCACCTTCTCCCCGTTTGCCAGAGGGCCTCGGTTGGGAGGGATGACCATCAGACCATTGGCGAGGACAAGGGAACGGAGGATACCCGAACCCTGGGGGCCGGTTGGACGGGCGTAGTAGATACCTCCGTCATTGGTTACGGCAACCCGCACCATGTGGGTCCGATCGGTCCGTTCCCGGAAATCCTCTTCTAAAATTGCCTCCACTTCCGGTTTGCGCAGTCTTGTCTTCCCCTCCATCTTCAGGAGAGCCGGGCGCACAAACTGGAGGAAGGAGACCAACACCGAGACCGGGTTACCGGGGAGACTGAAGACGGGGATCCCTCTGACCACGGTAAAGGTAAGAGGCTTGCCCGGCTTCATCGCCACCTGCCGGATCAGGAGCTCACCGTCTATCTCGCGGAGCGTTTCCCGGACCAGATCGTACTTCCCGACCGAGACCCCCCCGGAAGTAAGGACCAGGTCAGTGGTTAGGGCCGCGGTGAGTTTTTTCTTCAGTTCATCCTTCCGGTCGGGGGCAATACCGAGAGAAATGGGTATACCTCCATATTGCGCGACCGCAGCGGCGAGTGAATAGCGGTTGCAATCCCGGATCTTCCCGGGGGAAAGCACCTCCTCAATCTCCTGTAGTTCGTCGCCGCTACTGATAATCCCCACCCGGGGCGAAGGGATAACCTGAACCCGGGAATAACCCAGCGCCGCCAGCATCCCGATCTCCGGCGGACGGAGAACCGTCCCTCTCTTTATAACCAGATCTCCTCTCTTTACGCTCTCCCCCGCTTCCCGGATATTCTCTCCCTTCGATACTTCCGCCAATACCTCCACCCCATCTTCAACCTCCCGGGTATCTTCTACCATCACCACCGAATCAGCTCCAAACGGGATGGGGGCGCCGGTCATAATCCGGATCGCCTGGTTCCGCCCCACCTCGATCCGGGAGACCTGCCCGGCCGGGAGATCCGCAAGTACAGTAAACTTGATCGGCTTTTTTGGGGATGCCCCCCGCGTATCTCCGGCCCTTACTGCGTATCCGTCCATAGCCGAGTTAGTAAAGGGAGGAATATCTTCGCGAGCCGTGATCTCCTCCGCCAGAACCCGGTCCCGGCAATGGGCGAGTTCCAGCTCACGACTCTTCAGGGGCTTAATCCGGGCAAGTATTATCGACCGCGCTTCTTCTATCGAGATCATATCTTCTGCTTTCGTTGGCGCAAATACCGCAGCAACTCCTGGTCAAAATCGCCTCCCGGAGCCACGCTCTCGATCCTGATCCGAAGAGAGAAGACCGGAAGGTTCCCGGGAGGAAGACGGGGGAAGCGAACTGCGTCTTTCTCGGTGGTGAGAAGAAACTCCGCCCCCCGCCGGGATGCCTTATTTATAATATCGATCAACTCCTGCTGGCTGTAAAAATGATGATCGGCGAAGCGCCGGGAGTAGATGATCCGGACCCCGAGCTCCGAAACCATCCTTTCAAAGCCTTCGGGATGGGCTATCCCGGCCAGGACAGCGCCCGGGGCTCCTTTGATATAATCAAGTGTGGTCTTAAGAGAAGTTCGCATATCATAGAGATATACCGGGCCATGTCGGCACTCCAGAACCTCCGCCCTTTGATTCAGCCGATAGAGTGACTCTTTCAACTCCTTCTGCTCCCCCTCAACTGCCTTGGTAATCAGGAGCAAGTCGGCCCGGGCCAGGCTGCGCAGAGGTTCCCGGAGAATCCCCCGGGGGAAGAGATGAGCGTTACCAAACGGATGGGTGGCGTCAATCAGTACAATATCCAGGTCTCGTTTTAAACCAATATGCTGAAACCCGTCGTCGAGAATAATCGTGTCGGCCTTGAACCGCCGGATCGCATAGAAGGCCGCTTTGACCCGGTTGCGGTTTATCAGGATCGGAACGCCCTCCAGGTTGACAGCCAGCATATAAGGTTCATCCCCGGCCACCCGGGAGTTGAGCAGTATATTGCTTCCGTCGGAGACCACCCGGGTGGTGGGAGCGCCTCGTAATTTCTCTTTCAGCCGCTTAAACAGCGGGCCGGTCTTCCGCCGGTACCCCCGGCTGACAATAACCACTTTCCTGCCCCGGGCGTGGAGAAGACGGGCCAGCCGCTCCACCACCGGGGTCTTTCCCGTCCCTCCCAGGGTAATGTTTCCGACACTGATAACCCAAGCCGTAACCGCGCGGGCGCGGAATATCCGGAGGTGGTAGAGAAGAGAACGGATTTTAATAACGCAGAGATAGATCAGGGAGAGCAACCAGAGAAGGGCCTTGAAGAGCCAGACGGAAAAACCTTTCTTTCTCCCCGCCAATACCTTAAGGTAATATTTTTCAATTCGTTCCCGCATAAAATTTTTCCTTCAGAAAAATTTTAACTACGATCTCTCAAAATTCAGAAGATCATTAATGAGCTTCAGGTTCCTTAGTGTGGCTCCCCGGTGGCTCTCCACAACCCGGCGCCCCTTCTCGCCCATCCGTTGCCGCCGGGCCGGATCGGAGAGTAATTCGGAGAGCCGTTTCTTGAGTTCGGATTCATCTTTGATGATGATTGCCCCACCGGCCGCCACCAGCTCCCCGGTAATTTTCCGGAAATTCTCCATGTGCGGCCCGAATAGAACCGGCCGGCCCATTGATATCGGTTCGATCGGGTTCTGCCCTCCGTAACCCCTCAGACTTCTTCCAATAAAGACCACGGAGGCCAGACCGTACAGGTTGCATAATACACCCATCACATCCAAAATAACAACCCCCCCCTCCCCTTCCCGTGGGAGGGAAGAGAAGAGGAAATACGACCCTCTCTGAGAACGGAGATAGGCTTCTATTGAGGCCACCCGTTCAAGATGACGCGGAGCCAGTATCAGCCGGAGGCCCGGGAAGCGGGGAAAGAGTTCACGATACACCCGATAAAGAATTCGATCTTCCCCTTCAAAGGTACTCCCCCCCACAATCAACATCCCGTTGGTCTCAGTCCCTAGTCGCGCTTCCAGATCTTTCCGCACCTCGGGGGAAAAGTCGGGGCCGATCAGGGAATCGAACTTAATATTTCCGGTCATAATGACCCGGCCGGGAGGAGCCCCCAATCTTCGGACCCGGCGAGCATCTTCTTCCGATCTCATGCCGAAAGCCGAGACCATCCGCAGAAGCGGCCGGACCAGGAAAGTCACCTTCCGGTAGTTACGGAAAGATGAAGAAGAAAGCCGACCATTGACGATCACAATTGGGATCCTGCCGCGGCGGGCCGTTATGATCATGCCGGGCCAGATCTCAGTCTCAATCAATATTAAGATGCGGGGGGAAGTAAGCCGGATGAAGCGGTTGACAAAAAATCCCAGGTCGAGGGGGGAGAGTACGACCTTTATACCATCGCCTATCTTCTCCCGGGCCACGGCCCGGCCGGAAACCGTCTGGCAGGTTATGACTATCCTGTCTTCCGGGTGATTCTCCCGGAGTAGTTTAATCAGGGGAATAGCCGCGGTAACTTCCCCGACGGAAGCGGCCTGGATCCAAATGGAGGAAGAGGAAGCGAGTCTCCGCTTCCCTTCTCCGTAGATCGTGAGCCTCTCTCTAAGACCTCGACGGAAACGACGGGTGGTAGCCATCCGGATCAACAAAAATGGCATCGAGAGAATTAAAGCAAGAAGAAACAAACAATTATAAATTATGTAGAACATAAATTAGCCCCACAACTGTGGGAACCCCGCCCCGGCGGGGCGATTATCGGGGCTGGAAGCCCCTCCCACAGAAGATTATTGAAATTTTAAAGGAGGTTTACACCATATTGAAAATTCCGGGCCTTGACAACAGTTATAACCTGGATTAATATGAATCAACTTAAATCTTCAGACAATTGATAAATAGGAGGTGTGCTATGCTCTGGATTCCTGTCGTCATAATCGCCGTTTTACTGATCTGGTCGGTGGGAGCTTATAACGGCTTGGTCCGGCTCCGCCAGCGGGTAAAGAACGCGTGGAGCCAGATTGATGTCCAGCTCAAGCGACGCTATGATCTTATCCCCAATTTAGTCGAGACCTGCAAGGGCTATATGAAGCACGAGCGGGAGGTGCTGGAGAACGTGACCCGGGCCCGGACTCAGGCCATCGAAGTAAAAGGGGGCGCGGCCGAACAGGCGAAAGCCGAAAATTTCTTAACCCAGACCCTCCGCTCACTCTTCGCCGTGGCGGAGAATTATCCGCAGCTGAAGGCCAATGAGAACCTTCTCCAGCTCCAGGAGGAGTTAACCTCCACCGAGAACCGGATCGCCTTCGCCCGCCAGTACTACAACGACCAGGCAATGAAATTAAACACCAGGACCGAAGTCTTCCCCACCAACCTGATCTCCCAGTCTTTTGGTTTTAAAAAGGTGGAGTTCTTCGAAGTTGAGATTCCGGAAGAAAGACAACCGGTAAAAGTCAGTTTTTAAGATTATGTACGAAGAAATAAGTCAGAATAAACGCAATTCCTTTATCCTGATAATTATCTTCGTCGCCGGAATCGTCTTCCTCGGTTACCTCTTCGGACTGGTAGCGGGCTTCGGGCCCGGGGCAATGATCTTCGCCTTCATTATTTCGGCGCTCATGGCGCTGGCCGGTTATTTCAACGGAGATAAGATCGTCCTGGCGGTGAGCCGAGCACAATTGGCGGCGCGGGAGAAATATCCTCAGCTCTATAATATCGTGGAGGAACTGACAATCGCTTCCGGCCTTCCCATGCCAAAGCTTTACATTGTTCATGATGGCGACGCCCCCAATGCCTTCGCTACCGGGAGAGACCCGGCCCACTCCTCGATCGCCGTCACCACCGCACTCCTTAATCGGCTTAACCGAACCGAACTCCAGGGGGTGCTGGCCCATGAACTGAGCCATGTCGGTGATTATGATATTCTCTTTGCCACCCTGATCGGGATCCTGGTCGGAATGGTGGCGATGTTCTCCGACTTCTTCCTCCGTTATACCTTCTGGACCGGAGGCGGCCGGAGAAAGAACAGCAGCGGCGGGTCCGGTGCAGGGGTGCTGATGGTAATCGCCCTGATTCTGGCCATCCTGGCCCCGTTATTCGCCCTGATCATCCAGCTGACTGTCTCCCGTCAACGGGAATACCTGGCCGACGCCAATGCCGCCCTGATGACCAGGTACCCGGAAGGGTTGGCCTCCGCTCTGGAGAAGATCTCCCGGAACCCGGGCGTCCTGGAAGTCTCCAACCGGGCCACCCAGCATCTATATATCATCAGCCCGATCAAGTCGATCCGGGACCGGAAAAAGAGCAGCCTCTTCAGCACCCATCCCCCGGTGGCGGAACGGATCAGAAGGCTCCGAGGGATGGCGGGGAACATGGCGAGCGGTGTGAAAGCTGACGGTTCTCTAACATAATTCAGGCACTGGTAGACGATTAGGTTGCTATTTTAGAATAATTCTTTCTAACGTATGTAAGCCAATTGTAAATTTTAGGTAGCTCAACGCCGGCTAATTGTAAGGGAGATAAATTATTACGAGCATTAAAC
>Ga0208905_1000753_pt1 | contig 16364 bp, 14 predicted proteins | sample AntAceMetag02UKS_FD_184776 | JGI IMG/M metagenome (GOLD analysis project Ga0208905, IMG submission 184776) | Saline lake microbial communities from Ace Lake, Antarctica - Antarctic Ace Lake Metagenome 02UKS (SPAdes) (version 2) | ecosystem: Environmental > Aquatic > Non-marine Saline and... | reverse complement strand
GGGATGCGTGGAATGCGTATTGGAGAAAGAGAATGAACCTACAAAATAGGTGTCAAATTAAACTGGTCTATTATAAATGGCGGAGAGCGGCCTAATGCCCCACCTCAAGAAAATGGGACGCTCTTAAAAAATTGATAAAATATTTCATGCCCATCCCAGATTACCAAGCTGGTTTTTAAATAAACTCATGTTCTTTCTCAGATCTAAAAATATTTCCACAAATAGTACCGATTAAATGCTGCATCCTGTTTCAATCTAAGACTTGTTTTCGTGGTCAAATTTTATCGTAGTCGTCACCGTAGCGTAAGAAGGTTGCAAAGTTATCTCAAGAACCGGAATCCGGACCTTTTCAAAGTAGTAGAGAGACTCCCATCCTTGAACCAGTTCGATCCTGGCCGTTTCACAGTCCGGCAGGATCTTAATTATCACACCGTCCGCTATGCAGCGCAATCCTTCCAATCTCCACGTCAACTCCGACGCCAACCTCCAGTGGAGAACCGCCTTCGTGCGAAACCCCGAGAGAAAATCCGTTATTGTCCAGACATCATCCAGAAGATCAACTTCAACTCTCCGACGGTGGACGCAGGAGCTCCAGTCCAGGTGCCCCCCCTCCCACCGGATCCGCTCTTTCGTCTCTGTAAGCGGCTCTGTAGTACGTACTGCCAACCAATCACCAAAGAGAAAACGGCTTAAGCGCGGCATTTGATTATGTCCGTCAAACTCAGCCGTGTTATGGGCACCGGTCGAGGAGAAATACGTCTCCCAGGGGGGATCATTGTAACTATATGTACCCGAATCACGGAGGATATTGGTGCTCCCCCGCCAGAGGTCGAGATGAAGTTGATCGGCGTGAGACGGGCGGTGGCGGTATTTCGATGTGCAGCGAATCATCGCCCGGGAAATCTTTCCCCGTAGAATCAGGTAACCGCCATCCTTGAAATAGCTATTCACCCGTAAAGCCTTTCCAGTGGGCTTGACATCTTCCAGGGCCGGTAACCCCAGCCAGAAAAGAGCCTCATCCCAGGGCCCGGGAGTAAATGCTCGCTTCCCGGCAGTAAGGATCAAGGCCGCCTGGACGGTCGGGCGGAAGTCAAGGTAATTACAGTTGGTTAGGGGCAAGATCAAAGCACCATCATTAGCACCGAGGTTGGGTACCCGGCCAGTGTCCGGATCAATGATCTCCAGGAGAAATAATCCGGCCGCTTTTACCCGGTCCATCACCGGCTCTGAAAATTTCTCGCCATTTTTCTCGGCCAGGGAGAGCACCCACAAATAATCATCCAGCATCAGCCGATGATAATTGGTCGAGTGCTGGGAAAAGGTACCGTCCGGGTAGATTAACTCAAGTGCGCATCTCTCCAGAATCTCCCGGCCGCGTTCCTTCCAGCGGGCAGCATCATTGAACTCCGGGAAAATTATTCCCGCCGTCCATAGCCCCATCGCCTCGCTGATGGGATGGTTATTCTTCTGGCTCAAAGCGTAAGAAAGATTACTCTCGATCCGTTCCGCGGATACGGCGATCATCTGGGCGAGGTTTATGAGACGTTCCGCAGTGGTGGCAGGGGCGTCAAAGGAACCATAGAGGCCGAAAACCCAGGCCATAATCCGGAACGCGACTTCCTGGCCACACTTCCACTGCGGGCCACATCGAGGTGGATTGCATTCCCGCCAATCTTCAACGAGTCTCCAGAAACCTTCCGCGTATTTATCGTCACCGGTTCGCCAGTAGGCACGGATTAATGGATAAACAAAACTGAACCTGCTCAGCTCCCAAACCACCTTGATGTCTCCCCGAGAGAAGTCATCGATGACGGACCAGTGCTGAGCCTGTAGCTCAAGATCAAATCCGGCAGTTTTCTGAAAAGGATTGGCAAACCAATCCGGGGGAAAACCGGCCTCAACCTCGTGATGGGAAAAATATCGGAATACTCCCTTAAGGATAGTATCCGCCTCTACGACACAATGGGCGGCAGAACCTTCCTCTCCCATCCCATCAAACCGGAACAGTTGAGAACGGGCGGTGACGCGGTCTTCGGGTGAAAAGAAGAAATCAGAGGTGGCAATGCGGCGATGCTTCAGATATCGTCCCGGTTCCGCCAGTTTCGGGTCGGTCAGGAAAGAGGCCAAGGGCCTATCTTTCCAAGAAATACACGGGAACCGGCGTCTGAACCAGCCGGACTTTATTTTAAGCCGGTACAGTGCCCGGGAAGCCAGCCACCTGGGCCCCATGCATTTCAGAAGATACCAGTATCTTAGGGCCTGTCCCCTATTCATATAAATTCCATCAAGCTAAGTCAATCATTCGTTTCTCCCGGGCGGAGGCCACCGCGGCGAAACTGGCTCTTGTTACATTAATCAACTCATTAAAAGGGATGAGAGGTTCGCCACCCTTGATAACGCGGACAATAAAGGCGCTTAACTCCGCCCGGTGCCCCTTGTCCTGGCGGCGGGTCTTGAAGGAGCGAAAACCCTGAAAGCCATATCCCCGGGTCACCCGGAAGTTCTCCATCTTCAACACCCGTCCGTCGGAGAAGATTTCCAGCATCTCCTTGGGATAGCTTTTAGGACCATTGGCGAAATAATTGACTGTTCCGATCGAACCATCAGCAAATCCCAAGATGATAGAGGACTTGTCACCACGGACGGCAGGGCCTTCCCCGACCATAACCGCGGAGACAGTCCGGACCGGACTTCCAGCCAGATAAGAGAGAAGGTCAATAAAATGACACCCTTCCCCGATAATCCTCCCTCCACCCCGCTCCGGATCCTGGGTCCAGTGATCGGGGGGAATCTCACCGGCGTTGATCGTCATGTTCATGCAGAGAGGGCCGGAGCGGCTTTTCAGAAGTTCTTTTAACTTCTTGGTATGAGGACTGAATCGGCGATTAAAGCCGACGGTTAGAGAATGGGGAATGGGGAGTGGAGAATGGTAAACAGAAATGACCTCGCTCAGTTCGGCTTCGTTCAGGGCAAGGGGTTTTTCTACGAAAGTGTGCTTTCCTGACTGGAGAGATTCACAGATCAAACGGGCGTGGAGGTGGTGGCCGACAGTGATGAAAACGGTGTTGACTTTTGGGTCGTCCAGGATCATCCGATAGTCGGTAACCGCCTGCTCCCCGCCATATTTTCGGGCCGCACTACCCGCGGCGACAGCGTTCAAATCGGCGATATAAGCTAATCGAGCCGATGTCTTCGCGAGTGCCGGGAGGAGGACCGCGTTGGCGAAATTGCCCGCTCCGATCACACCCGCTACCCCCTTACTGGCGGCGGCAGAAGGAGCCTGCTTCAACCTGACCACCCCGGACCGCTCAACCGGGCCCGGATATTGGAGGATAATTCCCAGCGAACCGGGATTAGACGCGACCTTCTCATAGGCCGCGCCGGCGTCACCGATCGGGAAACGGTCGGTAATCAAGTTATCGACCCGGAGTTTCCCATCCCGCAGCGCGGCCAGAATCGCTTCAAAGTTCCGCTGTTCGGTCCAGCGCACAAAACCATAAGGATAATCCTGTCCGCTTTGTTCGTACTGCTCATCGTAACGCCCCGGCCCATAGGAACAGGATACCTGAAATGAGATCTCTTTTTCATAGAAGTCGCTCCGCTGGAGATTGAGGCCGACTACCCCGATCAGGATGATCCGCCCCCGTTTCCGGCAGGCCTGTGCGGCTTGATGGACAATCTCATTGGTCTTGGCCGAAGCGGCAATCAATACCCCGTCCACTCCGCTCCCCCCGGTCAGTTCCCGGGCCATCGCGATCGGGTCACCGCCGGCAGAGAGATCGACGGTCCGGGCGCCGAACTCTCTGGCTAATCTTAAACGCGCAGGCACAAGGTCAACCGCCAACACCTCGCATCCGTTAGCCCGGAGGAGCTGCACCACGATCAATCCGATCAGCCCCATCCCAAAGACCATGAACTTTTCTCCCAACTCCGGTTTTGCCAGCCGCAAGCCCTGGAGAGCAATACTTCCCAGAACCGTAAAGGCCGCCTCTTCATCGGTGACATCATCCGGGATCTTCGCGCAGAGGTTCCGGGAAACAGAGACGATCTCGGCGTGGGGACCGTTACTGACCACCCGATCTCCCGGATGCAGATCATGGATCCCCGATCACGTCTCCAGCACCACGCCGGCATTGCAATAACCCAGCGGGAGTGGTTGGTCGAGCTTGCGGAAGACCGCGTCCAGGGTAGGCATCAGCCCATCGGCCTTGATCTTATCCAGAACCTGCCGGACCTTATCTGGTTTCTGCCGGGCCTTGGAGAGAAGATTGGCCCGGCTGAATTCAACCAGCATCCGCTCGGTTCCCGGGGAGATCAGTGTCGCCCGGCTCTGTATCAAAATCTCTCCTGTCTCCGCCCGGGGGGCGGGGAGCTCCGCGACTTCCAGTTCACCGGTCTTTAAATGCTGCAATATCTGTTTCATTTTAAAATGATAATAGTATCTATCATTATTTCCTCGAATTCCTATTTCCGCAAGAAAATTGATAAATAATCCTGTTGAGTCCCCCTAATCTCTTGCCTCAATATTTCTAAGCTTTTTTAGAACACAGCCGCGAATCCGGTCATCAGTTATGCGTTTAGCCCACTTCCGGGCACTCGGGAAACTGAAAGAAGAGCTAAAACTCAGCTCCGGGAAAACGCCAAACCTCTGTCCCTTTCGACTGGATAGATACAAACTATCCACCAGTGCTTTTTCGGGGGCGGCGACCAGAAAATCCTGACGATTACCATACCAGTCGAACCCGCAGAAAATTTCCGGCATCAATTGGTGAAACGAATATGTAGCTATATCGGTAGTGATAGTTCGCCCATGCCCTGTCGTAGCGGCATAGATCACCTGGGGTATCTGCTCAATAATTCCATGAAGATGTAACGCGGTGATAAAAGAAACATATGCGCGGTGACCGGGAACAAGAAATGGAACAACGGCAAAAGGTGAGAACCTTGGATCGGAAGGGATACACCACACCCCTCGTATCAGTCGCCGGACCAATCCCTTATTCTCCAATCGAGACAATGATTGGGATGTTGAAGATAAAGAACCGTCCCTCAAAACCGATAATTCCCTGGTGGTGAACACCGGTCGAATAATTAATTGCAATGCCTGGCTGACAGTCCGCTTACCCATGTTTAAGTTCCCTATCAATGAAAGATAAAACAACCAATCGCATTTCATCCCACATGTTTTGTGAATTATAGTGAGCCTGATCTTCAGAGGATAGAAATAATACAACCGTATTCCGATATTGCTCATAGTCAATCGCATAGATTTTATCCCGAATTTCTTTTAACTTTTTCTCCGATAATCTACTTAAAAATAATCTTCCCTCCGCTCTAATTTGCGAATGGAGGATATAAAGATCAAATATATCTCTTGCTTCAGTTTTTCGTCGAGAAAGAAGAGCAGTAATTTTTTGATTTACAGCTGATTCAACTGAGTAATGCGGCACTATAATCGGTGGAAGTAAATACCGGGATAGAACAGACGAATCTATTGGATCCGGGGCGGAGGGGGCATCAAATCCCCTGCGGGAGAATTCTATTTTTGTAAAAAGGTCCTCTCCCGCTGAAGTAATAAGATGAGTTTTAAAACGCTGGACTGTTTGAGTTTGCTTGGCATACTTCATATCCGCGGGAATAATTTCATCAATTCCAAAGGTGCGAAGTCTGCTTAAAAGAAGCTTCGACTTTAAAATCGCCAAAGTCCGCTCCTGTAACGTATTCACGGATATCTTTTCAACATCCAAATCCATATCTTCTGAATAGCGGATTGATCCAAAGAAGAACCGAAGATTACTTCCTCCCTTGAGCACAAATGCCGAAGGAGGGATTTTCTTAACAAGTTCTCGCAGAAACTCAAGATGAAAGACTTCTCTAAATTGTAAAGGTGAGAGGTTCATGATCAGTTATGTATTCTAATTTAGAATATTCTAAAGTCAACAACATAAATCACAATACTTCTGAAAAGCCTCTATATTCTAAATTTATTGAAGAGACTTTTAACCTAGGTTGTGTTGTTGGCGTGGATCCACCTCCGCTAAAGCTACGGCGGACAGGTGAGATGTGTCAAGATTATACGGCTGGAGCGCAAAGATTACGGGAAACGGAGACAAAGTCGGCATGCGATGCGTGGTTAGAGGCGATATAAATGAGGTCGATCGCCGGGGCGGGAGACGCCTACCTGGCGATTACCGTTCTCTGCGCGGCGGCAGGCCATCCGATAGACATGATCGGTTTTGTCGGAAACGCCGTCGGCGCGCTCGCCGTCCGCATCGCCTCATCTGAATAATCCCGAATCCGGCAGAGGCGGCCGTCTAGTTCCTCCACGCTTCCATAGGGGCAAAGATAGCCGATATCTTCTCTTTCGATCCACGGAGCCTTCCTCAACTCCGAATTAGCAAGGATTGGCCGTCCAGCCATCATCGCATCAAACCACTTGTTGGATGCGGCAAGCCGGTTGATTTTTGACGACGGATCGTAGAAAGTGAACATGACATCCGCACGGAAGCAACCATGGCAAAGAGGGCAATGTAGCAGGAGGCCACCGCCGGGTCGATCAAGGTGGTGAGACTCAAGACAATATTGACCGGCACGAACACAAATAGAGCTCCGGCCAGTAAGGAAAGAGACCAAGCGGCGCCGAATAGCCGGGATAGGCAGAGGATCGAATACATTCCCACCAGGAGGAAGGGGAGGTTGAAGGCGTTCAACAGACGAGAGAGTCCGGTCGCCCGGACCATTATAAATCCCATCAGCTCCACCCCCTTGGGCCAGCCGTTAAAACGCCGGTTTATCAGGTTACTCCAATCCCCATCCCCACCATCTATCCAGTGAACGTATCCCTTTGAGGCCCAGAAATGCATGGTGGGGTTATGATACCAGAGGCCGTCAAAGCCGGTATCGGGAAGAGCGTACGCCGTCATCCACAATAACAGATAAAGTACAATGACCACCCCGAAAATCAGGGACGGCAGGGGAGACCTGAAGCCCGGGCGGAGAGACTGCCCGTCCCGTGAACGCCCGAGAAGATGCCGATATCCGGCGGCGACAAACAAAGAGCCAAGAACAATGGCTATCGCTCCCATCTGGGAGATAGAAGTCCTGGTTAAGCTGACGGTAATGGTGATAGCTTGAATACTTTCCAGAAAAATCAGGACCACCGTCAGAAGCTGAAAAAGCCCATCGAAGCCGGCGGTCTAATTTTTTGTATCACTGTTTTTCACGGTATATTTTCAGGGTCGGGGGAGAGCGCAAAATTATACGCCAGCAGATAGAATCCCCCGGGGGCGAACTCCCGCAGGAGAGAGAGCTTTTTCAGGGGCGGAGGAATCCTGATCTCAGGGTCCCAGACAACAAAACGAACGTTCCGTTCTTTCAAATACCGTTGGAGGTTCTCCCTGTCACCGGCAATACGGCGATCGAGAAAGTAGATCCTTCTCTTCCCGAAATTCTCGGCCTGGATCAGCCGCCCCAGCAGAAGCCTGCGACGCCCTTCGAGGGGCCCCAGAGCCACCGGCGCGGTTCCCGCCAGGATCTTATCCATCAAACTCCCCTTTTTATACCCGGTCGGGTAATCTTCTCTCACTGATCGAGCAAGACAACTGATCAGTCCGGAGGCAACCTCCACTTCATCCCGACGGCGAAAGGTTAATCCCAATTCAAGATGTAATGTAAATATTCCTTCCAGGAGCAACAATACCGCGACAGCTATAAACCAGGCGCGCGCTCCCAGGCGAACCAGGCGGGCCCGGCAGTTCCACATTTTTTCACCGGCAACCGCGAAGCAGGGCAAACCTACGCCATAGAGCCAGATGGTATAGCGGGCAACGTGGTTATGATGCCGGGGCATCGCGAAAAAGAGAATAACAATAAAAAGAACGAGAACGATTAAAATCCAAGGGGAGGAGATAATAATCGCCCGATCGGGCTGTCGCCGTTTCAGGCGGTTAATAACCACCGAACCCAGGACCCAAACAATAGAAGGGACACATCCCAGCAGCCAGAGAAAACCCAAACCTCCGCGCAGGGATCCATAAGTCGTCCGCGCCCACTGCCAGTTGCTTATTCCCTCTATCCAGTTGAATAAAATTCTTCGCGCCTGGGACCACTCTTCAGTTCCCGCCGCGTAGGGACAATGGAATCGACTATTCCAGCCTAGGTCGGAAAAGATAGTCCGGCCGGCGATTGTTATCCCGACCGGATTCAGCGGATTGCCGGTGTGGAGATAATTCCGGATCGTCCAGTATCCCCCGACTAAAATCCCGATTAATACCGTCAGGGAAATAAATCCGGCGATAATGAGAAGCCAACGAGATGGAGATTCCGCCCGAAAAGTTTTTTCCTCTGCCTCAGCCGGTAATTTCAATGAATGCTTTCGTGAGTAAAAAAACATAAAACCCACCAACAATATGATAATAACCAGGGGAAGAAAAATTATGCCGGTGGCTTTCGCGCCCATCGCCAGACCCAGGGCGCATCCCAGCGGCAGCAGCAGGCGCCAGGGAACTGTCCCCTCCCCGAGCCGCTTCAGGATAACCGCGAGCATCGCCAGAAAAGAAATATAGCAGGCGGCAGTACCGACATCAACATAAGTGGTGATGGCCTGGGCGATATTAACCGGAATAAAGAGGAAAAGAAGGCCGGCCGGGAGGGCGAAACGGGGGGACGCTCCCAGAAGAAGGGCCAGGCAGATGACGGCAAGCATTCCCAGGGGGATAAAAGGCAAGTTGATTGAGTTCAGCAGCCTGCTTACCCCGGTCGCCTGAATAAGCAGAAAGGAGAAGAGTTCCACCCCTTTGGGGAAGCCATTGTAACAGTTATTGATGAAAGGATCCCAGAAGGCGGATGGATCCGCCGTGATCCAGTGAATTCCTCCTTTGAAAGCCCAAAAATGCATCGCTGGAATGTGATACCAGAGTCCGTCATAAGAGAAATCGGTCAGGGCGTACGCCAGAATCCACATAATCCCGTACACCACTACGGCTAAAGCAGAGAGAACGATGAGCGGCCACCCCGCGCGGGTCCAGAACAGAGTCTGAGGATGATTCGCCCGGGCCGCGGGACCGAGCAGCCGCCGATAACTCCACGCGATTACCAGTGCCCCCAGAATGATGGCTATTGCCGACCGGCGGGAGATGGTAACGCCAGCCAGGCTCAACGCTATAGTGAGAAACTCTATTGCGCCCAGAAAAACCAGTATCGTTGCCAGCAGTTTAAACCACCAGTCCGGGAAACTAGGATCATCGGACCCCCTCCCCCGGCGAAAGTCTCTCACTGATCGGGGCGAAGTAACCGAACCGGACCGTATATTTAACCTATTCGATGGCACGATCAATCCTTCGATAATCTCCCAGGGGGGAATCCATTATCCAGGCAGCATTCCGGCGGGAGAAAGCAAAGCACCCCATCTTCTCTTCCGGGAAGAGCCACTCGTACATACCATCCATTCGATTGCCGATACCTTTGTGCCAGCATAAATCGGGCAGATACTTCGTGATCCTCGGCTGGATGTACAACCGGGCATTTTCGTTGATCTCCCCCGTATCGATACCAGTCCGAATATGGGCAATCAGCCGCCTCAACGGATCAAGGTGACGATTAACCGTCGCCACGTTACGGTAGAAAAATATATATTGGCAAACAAGACCGGCAGCAGAAAGGAAGAGATAATCACTTTTCCCCACCGTCCCGGGCGAAGTAACGTGCCGATAACAGCCACCACCATCAGGAAGAGCAACGCGTTGGAAACATACTGATAACGGAATTGTACCAGGATATGATTGAGATTACTCAAGGATAAACGCGCCAGAGATACGGTGAGGAAATTTGAAACGTACAGGTACAAGAAAAACAGCAGAATAAAGAACAGGATAAACTTCTTCCTTCGCCAGAGAAGCCAACCCCCCCCGGCAATCAGAAGCATCATCCCAGCACCAACCCCGATGACGGTTACGGGTAGAGAGTGGAAGGTGATATTAGCCGAGAATCCTCCCATTTCGACCCAGTCCCCAAAACGACACGGCAGAGCCAGAAAAGGGAAGAAGTTAATAATAATACCATTATAGAGTAGATTATAAAATACCGAAAACAGGCCTACCGCGGCTTTTCCCGGCCCAAACTCGGGCAGAGAGCCGGTGCTGATGCTCGCGGTTCTGGTTAACCAGAACCCGATAAGATAGAGAAGATAGACTATCCCCAGCATCAACAATTCGGGGGGATATCCAATCGTTTTAGACCTGTCCGGTGATGATGGAGCCCGTTGTCGATGAAGCTGGTGAAGAATGATAATCGAGAGAGGCCAGAGGCTAAAGGTCTCATAGCAGAACATACCGAGCAGGAAGAGCAGACCCACCGGAATCAGGAGACACCTTCTTGCGGTCATAAGCCATCTGAGGTAGATGATAAAGCCCAGAAGAAAAGAGGAGAAACCTATAATAACGAACTGGTGAAAAGTCAGAGTGAGGATACCCGAGTGGGTGAAGAGGAATAGATACAGTCCTAAAAAAGCCGCCGAAAGAATTTTGTCCAGCCCGAGCTCCCGGGCCAGTCGATAGAGCAACACCACGCTGAGGCAGTAGAGGAGAAAGTTAACGATATGATTCCAGATAAACCGGGCGCCAAACAGATTATGTTCCAGGTAAAGGAACAGGTAGGAGAAGGGGCGATAGGTCCCATCCTGCCAGGGATCGTGATTGACTACGGCGCTCAGGTTCGGCGGCGCGGGTGAGGCATCAACCAGGTGGAACAGGTGAAAGGCCTCCCAGTAATCAACGTGGGGAGGGTTGTGGAAGGAAGGGACGTATATCACCGCCAACAGAAAAAAAACAACGATGAAATAAAGACCAATCCTGATTTTTCCAGATATCAACAACATCTAATTATCATTCGAGAGTGATTATTGTAGCGGAGCAGAGATCTCGAGGTCACGCTTTGCGGGATAAGCCATAAAATTGGTGTAGGTCACCAAGCCTAAACGTATAAGTTAGCGCCTTCGACGGAACTGTGGGAGCGGCCCCGAAAAAATATCGGGGTAAACTTCCAGCTTGCCCGACTCTGTCGGGCCGCGATTATCGGGGCTGGAAGCCCCTATCACAGAAGATTATTGAAATTCCAAAACAGTAAGATAGATTTAAATATTGGCGGGAATAAATCCTTATGTCAATGGATATTAATCAACACGTATTAGTCTGTCTGGACAATACCTGGGTCAGCCTGCAGTGATGTAATATATAAAATTGATCTATAAAATTGTTGACTTTTGGGGAATACATTACAATATTCCTAATAAAGATTCCGGTCTTGGGTTTGTTATAAAAAACGGCGAAAGTCCTGGTGGTTTTATAATTAACACTCTATTAGGAATTTAATATTTCTTTATATAACAACGAGACTTTATCAGTTATGTTCGAAAGTGAATCAAATAACTTAATCGAATCCAGCGCTCAGATACCCCGAGAAATACAGGTTCGATTCAGTGAGCTGAGCACAATAACAGCTGCCCGCACCGTATTGCCCTGGGGCGAGCACTGTACTGAATGCGCCGTACCGGACTGCTATAATACTTGCTCTCTCTACGAGCCCAGAGTAGATAGAAGATGTCGGCGGTTTCTGGATGGCATGGTTCGAGTCAAGGGATTGGATTCCCTAAGTTCTTACGGGCTGAAGATAATCTTCAAGCAGTGGGGGCAACTGTGGACTGTCGGCAACTGTCACCTTTTTTCCAGGAGAAACGCCCGTTTGTTGGAATGGCTGGACCTCGTTAGCGGCGCTATTTTGAGGAATCTGCCTCTACCGGCAACTCATCGTTGGAGGTTTACTCTTAGGTGGTACGACTGTAAAAAAAAGTGGGGGCGTTCCCTGAAAGCCTCCGAACCGTTACCCGAATCTTTTCTCTTAGCCTGTTATAACCCTCAAAATGAAAGCATCCCTCTCTCTATTACAATTCGACCGATGGATAAAAAAAAGCAAAAACTACCCTTTCAGGCCTCGATTTTATTAAGACCCGGTTTTAATCGCGAGTCTATTCTCGTAAGTAATATAGCTCAATACGTAAACCTTCATGAACAATTCGAGATTTTTATTATCCCCGATGAAGCTCCTGAGGGAACAACAATCTTTTTCGGAGCAATGGATTTTATCATAGACGGGCAAAAAGCTTCGGGAACCGTAAGAAAGTATAAATGTGTGGTATGGGATCTTGACAATACCATCTGGAGCGGCACCTTGGTGGAGGATGGTGCCGACAACCTGGTTCTCAAGCCCGGTATTACCCATGTCATAAAGGAACTGGATCAGCGGGGCATACTTCATTCCATCGCCAGTAAGAACAATCACGATGAAGCAATACGAGTACTTAAGAAATTTGGGTTGGAAAAATATTTCCTTTATCCTCAAATCTCCTGGCAACCTAAAAGCAAGGCTGTCCGCCAGATTGCGGCAGATATCAACATAGGCATTGACTCCCTGCTCCTGATGGATGACTCCGAATTCGAGCGGGCTCAGGTAAAATCGGCTTGTCCAGAGGTGAGAACCGTCGATGCCGGCCATTATTCCGAACTGCCCGAGTGGAAAGAATTTCAAATTGTTCCAACCGAAGATAGCCGGCAACGGCGAGAGATGTACCTATCACAAATTGTGCGGGAAAGGATTTACGCGGACTTTGAAGAAGAGTATATCGATTTCCTGAAGCAATGCGATATCACGCTCCGGGTAAAGACAATGAAATCCGATAACCTCCAGCGAGTACATGAACTCACTCAGAGAACCAACCAGATGAATTTTTCCGGCAACCGCTATGAGCTAGAACAACTTGAGAAGATGATCAACAAGAAAAATATCAGTGCTATCGTGCTCGACTGCAGGGATAAGTTTGGTAACTACGGCACGGTTGGTTTTTGCGTAATCGATAACCGGCGACCAATTATGAATGATTTGATGTTCAGCTGCCGTATCCAGAGCAAGAGAGTCGAACACGCTTTTCTGTCCTATATCTTGAATAAATATGCCGGAAGGGACTTTTTCGTCCGCTACCGAAAAACCCAAAAAAACGCTCCTTCTGGAAAAGTGTTCGATGATTTTGCTTTCGAGACACTGGAGATAAAGAACGGGATATCATTTCTCATTTTTCGAAGAGAACGGGAAGTTCCTCCTAACAATATTGTCAGTGTTATCAACACAGACAGGAGGGAATAAGATACTGAAAATTTCTCAACTATACTTAAAAGCCAGATACAGGGGGATGAACTGGTTAAGTTGCCACCTATATAAGAAAATAGTTCGGATACGTCTGAAGATTCCGCTCATCTCTTTCACATTCGATGATTTTCCCCGTTCGGCTTTAAGAGCAGCCAGGATCCTCAAAGAGCATGGCTGCCGGGGAACATTTTATATCTCGCTGGGTCTTATGGGCAAATACGGAGAACTGGGGGAGTTCTTTCATGCGAAGGACATTAAGAACTTAGTTGACGATGGGCACGAACTAGGCGGTCACACTTTTAGTCATTTAGACTGCCTCGAAACATCGCCGGAGGAGTACCGAAAGGACGTCCATAAAAATATCAACGGTATCTACCGGGAATTGGAAGGGTACATTGTTCGGAACTTTTCTTTCCCCTGGGGTCATGTTTCCCCGGGGTGTAAGAAGACGATTTCGAGGTATTTCCGTTCCATGCGAGGAACGCAAGGTGGCGGAATCAATGCTGGAATGGTTGATTTAAACCTGTTACGGACGAACAGCCTCTATAACCGCACAAATACAATCTCCGAGATAAGGGATCTCATCCGTGTCAACTTAGAAGAAGGCGGCTGGCTGATTTTTTACACTCATGACATCCGTGAGAACCCTTCTCCCTTCGGTTGCACACCGGGCTTCTTCCAGTCAGTCCTTAACGCTACCCTGGCTTCCCCGTCCCAGATACTGACTGTCAACCAGGTGCTTGAACTCCTATTGTCTGAAGCTCCAAACAAACCAAATAAGCCTAACCTTAAGATAAAATCTGCACCTACAGGTTTTGACACGAAATACTTAGGGATGAGTAAAGAATGAGAAAAATAAGGTATAATTAAATTTCAGGAACTATCTATTATGTCTATAAGAGATTTTCTCTCAAAAACAGTTGCTCTCATCAAGATTTTTTTAACTTTGCCACTCAGCTTTGTGTATTTTCTTTCCGGTTTTATTCCAAAAAACAGCGAGATCTGGGTCTTTGGCTCATACCATAACAGGTTTCAGGATAACACAAAATATTTCTTTAAATACATAACAAAGAATCGTAAAAATATTAAAGCCTTCTGGTTAACCGATGACAATAAAACTTATTATCTGTTAAAGAAGAAAGGATACAATGTCCTTAAAAAATATAGTCTGCAAGGGTTCTGGATAAGTTCAAGAGCTAAAGTTATTATTATTGCGTCGTATCGTACGAATGTGAATCCTTATGCTATAAGAAATGCATTTGTGGTAAATCTCTATCATGGAACATTTCTAAAAACGATCGAGTTTGATATTCCTCCCGGTTATAATAAAAATTCTTATCAGTTGATGAGGATTCTCAATAAGTTATCTGTAGTATTCCCATTCTATAAACTCAATTACGATATGGTCACCGCTTCCTCTGAATTTCATAAAAGGATTTTGCCACAGGCTCTTAGAATTGATCCCGCTAAAGTTTTTCTCACCGGCGTTCCCGCAAATGATATTTTTATAAACAGATCGGTTCCTCTGAATGAGAATAAAATAATATTATATCTCCCCACTTTCAGGGCAAACAAACAGTTTAATTATTTCTCATATAATTTTGCAGCTGAAAGATGGCAGCGGATGTTAGAAGAAAAACAGTATTATTTAGTAATAAAGCTACATCCTGCTCGAGGGTGTGAAGATAATCGCTACTTAAGAAAATTCACCCAATATTCAAGAATCAAATTTAGTACCGTAAATGAAGACGTCTACGATCTATTATTGAAGACAGATCTATTAATAACCGATTATTCAAGTGTTGCGAATGATTTCTCGGTTGCCAAAAAACCGATATTGTTCTTTGCCCCGGATTATAACCAATACATCGCAGAAGAAAGACCAATATATTTTGATTATCAGGAGGTTACCGGGAATAATAGATTTGATGATTGGGAAGAATTAAGAAAATTTATCAAAAGTAAATCTACTTTAAATAATATAAAAAATTCAGATTTTATTGAGAATATCATCAAATTTAAAGACGGCAAATGTTCCGAGAGAATTTATAATTTAATCTGTTCCCAAATTGTATATCCGGGGAAAAATAGAAAGGTTGTCGCGTCCCATTATAAGTGATACTGGCGTTTCACTTTAAATGAGACTCACTCCTCACTTGTCTCACGCCTCACTCGCTCTGTGGTTTTGAAGAACAATTATACTGCAGATCTGAGCGAAGTCAGAGCGGGCACAAGCGGAATCCCACAGCAAGCCTACTACCTCGTATTGCTTTTGTTTTTATTGCAGCTTCATCAACAACCTTACTAACATCTTTTATCATGCCATAATCATGCCATATTATTATCCCTTTTGGTTTAAGATGCATAAGAGCTTTTTCAGTATCGTTTTTCACGTATAAATAAGTATGGCTTCCATCAATAAATATCAAATCGAATGGCCCCCCTAAAGTATTCCAATTTATCTCTGCAGAATCACCGTAAACCTGAATTATTTTATTTTCATACATCGTATTTTTATATTGGATTCCTACTTTTTTCCTATTTGTTAAGTTTAGATTGTTAGTGTTTAAATACGTTTTGGAAATACCTTTTACAAAATTAAGAGGTAAATCTAAAGTAGTAACAAGAGCATCGGGAGGTGAGGATGCAGCTAGATTTAATGCCGTATTTCCATCCCAAGTACCTATTTCTAAAATGTTTTTAGCTTTTAGAAATTTTGTAATAGCTGAAAGAATTACAATCTCATAAGCATCAAGTGATGTTCCAATTTTCCTATCAAATAATTTCTCTATTGTTACACTAACCTTTTCAATGCCTGGAAATATTTCAGTTATTGCAACCCTATTCATTTTACCAAATTGCCACTTAAAAAGACGGGCAGCTTCTGGATCTTTGAATAAAAACGAGAATTTATGTGTTAATATATAAATAATGGCTTCTTTGGGATTCTTTATGACGTAAGGGATTTTTTTAATTAGTTTAATCAATCTATGCATTTAAAGTACCTCCGTATAGAAAAAATTGAGTTTTTGATAAACATATTGCAGTATCTTGTTAAAAATTAAGAGCGTCCCATTTTCTTGAGGTGGGGCATTAGGCCGCTCTCCGCCATTTATAATAGACCAGTTTAATTTGACACCTATTTTGTAGGTTCATTCTCTTTCTCCAAT
>Ga0208905_1000746_pt1 | contig 16487 bp, 15 predicted proteins | sample AntAceMetag02UKS_FD_184776 | JGI IMG/M metagenome (GOLD analysis project Ga0208905, IMG submission 184776) | Saline lake microbial communities from Ace Lake, Antarctica - Antarctic Ace Lake Metagenome 02UKS (SPAdes) (version 2) | ecosystem: Environmental > Aquatic > Non-marine Saline and... | reverse complement strand
TACCAAGTGTTAGGGTATAAATGAGGAGGATAAACAGAGTAGCAAATGAATATTTTAATAAATAAAAAATTGTTAAAATGGGCATTAGATAATGTTGTATGGTTTATTTTGCTTGCTTTAATAATCGTTTTTAGCCAAACTATTCCGGGATTTAACCAGTGGAGTATTTACAGAAATATACTTTTACATTCTGTTTTTATTGGTATTTTAGGTATAGCCGGGGCAATATGCATTATTAGCAAAGAAATGGATTTGTCTACAGAATCAGTAATGGCCTTGTCAGCAGTTGTAACGGCGTATTTAGCTGGAACAAGTTCCGATGCATCCGGATTACTTTTAAATGGTGTTACCACTTTATTAATAGTATTGGCAATGGGTGTACTTGTTGGTCTTTTTAATGGGTTTTTCATTGTAAAAATGAAAATAAATTCTTTTATTATTACACTAGCGGGTTACCTGATGTTTAGAGCTGTTGGTCTTGTGATATCGAGAGGCCGAGGAGTTATTGGTATCAGCAAAGATATTGTAGTAGTGGCTAGGACAAGTATTGGACCACTTCCTTTAATGGTTATAATACTTATAACTGTTTATGGTGTATTTCATCTATTTTTGTCTAAAGCTAAATTTGGTAGATATATTTATTTTATTGGTGATAATCGAGAAGCGAGTTACAATGCGGGTATTAGAATTGATAAAGTCTTATTTGGAGTTTTTGTATTGAGTAGTGTTCTATCTGCTTTTGCGGGTTGGTTAATGGCTGCGAGAATAAACGGTTGCTCACCCAGCTTAGGAATGGGCATGTTATTTGAAGCAATGGCTGCAGTGGTTATTGGTGGTGTTAGTTTACAGGGTGGTATCGGAAAATTAACGGGAGTTTTTGCCGGAGCTATTCTTTTAAGCAGCATATCAACAGTCATTAATATTGTTGGTATGAATCCTTTCTACATAAATATTATTAGAGGGTCATTAATAATATTTGCAGTTCTGCTGGATTCAATTATTAGACAAATTCGTTCCCAAATTACATAATATCATTTTAATAAAAGGAATATAAGAAGGAGTGTAAACAATGAAAATTATAACTTTAAAATTAATACAAAAATTGTTTCAGCCCTTTGGTAGAATATTAGAGAATCTGCCAACTGAAATCCCAGAAGTTTCCGAAAAAGACATTTTTAACTTTTATGTTATTTTTAAAGAATTTGCTGAGGGTTGGCAGATTGGATATCTAGAACAAATGGGAAAGACTTTAAAAGCATTGGAATGCCATCCAACTACACCTGAGGTGTTTATTCCTTTAAAAGGAGAGTCAATTTTATTATTGTCTGATAGACCCGAAGAAGAAATCGTTGCTTTTAAACTTGATAAACCTATTGTTTTAAATCGGGGAATTTGGCATGGAGTAATATCTTTTACAGAAAGATCGGAAATATTGATTGTGGAAAATCAGGGCGTAACCGATGAATTCTATAAATTGAAAGAACCGATAACGGGTAAATCTCTAAAATTAAGCTAATCTATATGATGATGTAAAAATGAAAAATATAAAGAGGTGTTTTACATGAATAAAAAAAAGGAGTATATGAAAGCAATAGTTTGGGATGGACCTTTCAAACTTTCACTACAAGAAGTTGAGAAACCTATTCCGTCAAGTGTGGAAGTTTTAATCAAAACAAAAGCTGTAGGTATTTGTGGTAGTGATTTAGAGATATTTGATGGGCGCTTTAAGCAGACTATCCCCCCATTAGTTATTGGTCATGAAGGAGGAGGAGTAGTTCAAGAAATTGGCCAGGATGTCAAAAAGGTTAAAAAAGGAGATCGAATAATCGCAGAATGTCTGCTTTCCTGTGGAGAGTGTGAAAATTGTAGAAAGGGTAGATATAACTTATGTTTTAACCATAAAGTTATGGGTATGATTGGTCATGATGGCGAATATGCAGAATATTTTGTAATCCCCGAGAATAATGTTCATAAATTACCGGAAAATATAAGTTGGGCTGAAGCAGGATTGATTGATACTTTAGCTGGCCCGGTTGCCGGTATAGAGAAAGCCAATATTCATTTAGGTGATTCTGTTGCTGTTTTTGGACCTGGACCGGCTGGACTTTTTTTCTGTAAATTAGCAAAATTGAAAGGTGCCGGGAAGATATATCTTATAGGGACCAGGGATGAAAGGCTTGCATTTGGCAAAAAATATGGAGCAGACGTAACACTCAATGTACATAATAATGATGTGGAAAAATATATTTTAAAAGATACAGATGGCCGGGGAGTAGACCTCGTAATTGAGTCAGCAGGTTCTGCTCAAGCATTAAACGGCGGTTTAGAAATTTTAAAAAAGGGTGGAGAATTACTGATTTACGGAGTATTTGGAGGAGGACCTGTCCCTGTGGATATTCAACCTATTCAGATCAATGAATTGATTGTAAAAGGTTTAAACGGTGCTCCTTTTAAATACCCTGAGGCTATTGAATTAATAAGTAGCGGTAAAATAAATGTTAAAAACTTAATTTCTCATACATTTAAAATGGAAGATTTATCTGAATTATTTTCAACTGGTTTTATTTCTGATAGAAAAGAAAATTATATGAAAGGAGTTGTACTTTTTGATTAATAATCATTATATAAAGTACAACATTGAGTATTTTGATATATTAGGGGGAAATATATGATAAAACCTAAAATCGTACATGATATTAAATCTGAAGTTGGGGAGTGTCCTCTTTGGAATTCTTTTGATAAGAAGTTGTATTGGATTGATATTTTATCAAAAGTTGTTTACCGGTATAATCCTAAGGATGGTATAGTTGATGAAGTGTATCGGGGCGATGTAATTGGAGGATATACGATTCAAGAAGATGGTTCTCTGCTTTTTTTTATGGAAGAGGGATCAATTAAACTTTGGAAAAATAATAAATTAGTTACTGTGGTAGAAAAAGTTCCCGAACTTAAAGGTACTAGATTTAATGATGTAATTGCTGATCCGGTAGGCAGAGTTTTTTGTGGAACGATGCCGGATAAAAAAGGAGAGGCCTATCTTTATCGTTTGGACCTGGATGGAAGCTTAACTTTAACCTTGGATGGATTGGGACTTTCTAACGGCATGGGCTTTACCCCAGACAAAAAACAAATGTATTTTACGGATTCAAAAAAGGGCGAAATCTATATTTTTGATTATAATAAGGAAAATGGTTTTTTGTCTAATAAGCGTCTTTTTCATAAAGTTGCGGAAGAGAATATAGAACCGGATGGATTAACGGTTGATGCCGAAGGCTATGTTTGGTCTGCACAGTGGAATGGTCAATGCATTAAAAGGTTTACACCAGATGGTTATGAGGATCTAAAAATAATTTTTCCAGCAAAAAAGATTACTTGTATGACCTTTGCGGGATCAAACTATCAAAGCTTATACGTTACTAGTGCAATGGAAAGCAAAACACAAAGAAAAGAAGAAAAGGCGGGCTCTCTTTTTAGATTAGACCTTGAGATAAAGGGTCTTCCAGAGCATTTGTCTAGGATTTATTTGTAGTTTTTAATCTTTAAAAGATCAATTTTAAAATAAAGAGGGTGTAATATCATGTTAGAAGGCGAACTACAAAGTCAAAATAATTTACCTGCTTTAGAGGTAAAAAATATTAGTAAAAAATTTAGTCATGTCAAAGCTTTAGATAACGTAAGCTTTAAGATTAATAGAGGAGAGATAGTTGGATTACTTGGTGATAATGGAGCCGGAAAATCGACATTAATAAAGATAATATCTGGAAACTTTCCTCCTGATGAGGGTAAAATATTTATGGAAGGTAAGGAGGTAAATTTTAATGTACCTGCTGAAGCCTATGCATCTGGTATTGAGACGGTTTACCAGAATAGTCCAGTTTGTAATCATGCTTCAGTTTTTGAAAATTTCTTTATAGGAAGAGAATTAGTAGGCAATTTTTTGGGAATAAAATATGTAAAAAATAATGAAATGCAAGAAGAAACATTGAAAGTACTGAAAAATACTGGAATTGCAATACCATCTATAAAAGTTGAAATGGGCTTACTTTCAGGAGGACAAAGACAGGCAATAATATTGAGTAGATTTTTTCACTGGGGTGGCAAAATGGCACTTCTTGATGAGCCTTTTGCGGCCTTGGGAGTTAAAGAATCTGGAAAAAGTCTTAAATTAATTAGCGATTTAAGTAAAAAAGGTTTACCAATTATTTTAATTACCCATAATATTGAGCATGCTTATCAAATAATTGATAAATATATTGTACTTCGACATGGTAAGATTGTTGGAATAGGTAAAAAGGAAGATGTTACAAGGAATGATATCGTGTCAATGATTACAGGAGCAATAGATATCAAAAACTGAAGCTTAGGAGGTTTTTTAAAATGAAAAAAAACAAGGTCGGAGTCATTGTTTTAAGTTTGCCACGTGAAAGAACAGATTTGGCAGAAAAATTTTATGCTGGAGCAGTGGCTTCTCTAAAGAAAGAAGGTTTTGAAGTTGGTTCTCATGAAGGTTTAATTTTTGATACTAATACATGCATTGAGACTGCAACTAAAATGAAAGCAGAGGGAGCAAGTTCAATACTTTTATTACTGGGTACATGGGTCGATACACCTGTTGTAGTCGATACAATCAGAGAGGTAAAAATACCCTTTGCTATCTGGGCAGAAGATAATCCAGGTTCTTTTTCTTTAACTGCTGGCGGCATTGTTCATGGCTCATTGGATGAATTAGACATAAAACACCGTTTTTTCTATGGTTCTCCCGATTCACCTGATTTAATGAATGAGATATCTACTTTTATAAATGCTGCTTCGTGTATTAAAAAGTTGAATAATAAAAAATTATGTGTTATTGGCGGACGTGTGCCGGGCATGTATACAACTATGGCAGATATTATTCAGGTGAAGAAAATATTTGGCGTTGAAATTGTACATGTTGATTCTTTAAGAGTATACCTGGAAGCTATTAATGCAAAAAGTGAAGAAATTGAAAGAATTAAGCAAGAAATAATCCCTCAATTCGGAAAAATTGATGTACCAGATCAGGCCCTTGACAGATCTTTTAGACTTTATTTTGCTTTAAAGAAAATTCTTATCAATGATGAATGTGAGATTGCTGCAGTAAAATGCATGGATGAGATGACAAATAATTATGCACCTTTCTGTTTGGCTAATTCTTTGCTGAACGATGAAGGATTCACTATATCCTGTGAAGGGGATATTAATGGTGCTTTAACCATGAAAATTCTTGGAGAAATATCAGGAGGTATTGCTCTTTTTGGTGATATAAATTATCTCGACCAACAAAAGAAGATACTTAGAATTGTTAATTGTGGTTCAATGCCTTCTTTGATGGCAGAAAGTAGAAAAGATGTGGATTTGGCAAGTCAGTATGAATATATTAGCAAAGCAGGTGGAGCTACTACTGTCTTTGCGATTAAGGACTCTCCTGTAACGGGAGCGAGGTTATTTAGAATAAATGGAGAATATGGTATGGTGGCCTTTGAGGGCGCTACCTTTAAACAGCCTAAGGAAAAATTTAAAGAGGCAAGAGAATATTGGCCTCATGCTTTTATCAAATTGGAATGTAATACAGCTGCTCTAATCCAAAATTTACGATCAAATCATATGCATGTTAGCTTTGGCAAGTATCTCAATGTCCTTGAAGAATTTTGCAGACTAAAAAATATAAAAGTAGCAGTACTGGACAAATAATTCACTATACTCTATTAAAACCAGTATATACCAGTTTTAATAGAAGATATTATTGCGAAATCGAGAAAGACGTAAAAGTAAAAATAAATATACTTATGGAGAGCTTTGAATTTTAAAGAAAGTCACAGTAAAATAATAAAAATATTTGCCGATTACGAAATATGCAAAATGAAAGAGTCATGTTTTACAGATAGGTATTAAAATAGTAATTTCTAAGTAATGTTGAAGAAGTAAAAGTCCCAATATATTATAATAAAATATATTATTCAATTGTAGTGAATATGAAAAAGAATACTTGTTTGGCGCATATTCAGGTAAATGTAATAACGGCGCGTTGCTTGTAGGATATGATTTTAAATAAATAAAACCGATCAGTGAAATTGAAGATTCTTCAAAGATAATTAAAATGATAAGAGAAAAGAAATAGAATTAATCAAAAAAATATTGCTTGAGATATGAAATAGAGATAAAAATTTAGTGTAGAATTAGGTCGTGCTATAAATCTTATAAAGTTATGTTTTAAAATTTTTTTAAAAATATTTATTAAAAGGAGTGTTTATTTATGAAAGCAGTTTTATATAAAGGACCAAAACATCTGGAACTTGATACAAATATTGAAAAACCCAAGCCATCTTCTTGCCAAGTTCTTGTAGAAACTAAAGCAGTTGGAGTATGTGGAAGTGATCTTGGAATCTTTGAGGGGGAATTTCCAAAAATTAATCCTCCTTTAATTATTGGACATGAAGGTGCTGGAATTGTTCGTGCTGTTGGAGATAAAATTTCAAGTCTAAAGATAGGAGATCATGTTGCTGTGTCTCCGATTATCCATTGTGGAAAATGTGAAGCATGCAAACAAGGAAAATACAATTTATGTAGCTCTAGTAAAACCATTGGAATGATTGATTTTTCTGGTGAGTATGCTGATTTTTTTGTTGCTCCTGAGGAAAATTGTTATCTTTTACCTAAAAAAATGTCGTGGACTGTTGCTGCATTGGTTGATACACTGGCAGGACCTGTTCATGGAATGATGGAAGTTATCGATATTCCCATAGGTTCAACTGTTGCTGTATTTGGTCCTGGCCCTGCAGGTTTATTTTTTAGCAAATTAGCAAAATTGCGTGGAGCATCTAGCGTTTACCTTGTTGGTACACGTGAGGAGCGACTTCGTTTAGGATCACATTATGGTGCTGATGTTTCCATTAATATTCATAATGAGAATGCATCAGAAACTATTATGAAACATACAAACGGAAAAGGCGTTGATATTGTCATTGATGCTGCTGGCTCAAGTAAGTCATTAACAGATGGTTTTAACGTGTTGCGTAAAGGGGGAATATTTTTAGCGTACGGGGTATATCCTATTAAACCAATAATGGTAGATATGCAAAAAGTTGTTCTCGAAGAATATTTTATTTATGGTTATGCTTCTAATAATAATGGTTATCCTGGAGCAATTGATTTACTTTCTAATGAAAAAGTTGATGCTGCGCCATTGATTACGCACACATTCAATTTAGAAGAGCTTATTAATGCATTTTCTAGTGGATTGATTAAAAATAGGCATGATGGCTATATTAAAGGAGTTGTAGTATTTTAAACTAATTTAATCAAAATTATTTGGAGATTTATTTTATTTAATGGAAGCAATTTTTGCTCCCATTGCAGATTTTAACTTAAAAGGTAGAATACTATGGATTTACCCGTGAGGTTTGCACAAAATTAGGAATTTTATAGTTAGTAGTGCTGGATTTACGGTATAACTAAAAGTAGATAAACAGTATTCTTAATTTTGATTGAAAGATTTAAATAAAAGAGAAAAAACTAATAATTTACAGATGATCTCTAATAGAATATTAGAAAAATGTTAATTGTGTAGAAGAATATGTAAATTCTATGATAGCTGGTAATTTTCGGCTAAAAAATTTATGATTCCTGTCAATAATCAAAAAGGAGACTATTTTGGCTACATTTGAAAGTTTAGGAATAAAAAAAGTAATTAATGCATCAGGAAATAATTCACGATTGGGTAGTTCAGTACTTAGTCAAGAAGTTCTTCATGCCATGAACGAAGCTTCAAAAATTTATGTTAATATGAATGAATTGCATTTACGTTGTGGGGAATATATTTCCCAAATCACCGGTGCAGAGGCAGGATTGATAACATCAGGCGCAGCAGGTGGACTTTTACTTTCAGCGGCAGCTTGTATTACTGGTACTAATATAGCTTTGATATCGGAATTACCAAAAGCAGCAAAGGGCAAAGAAATAATTATTCAAAAAGGGCATCGGACAGGATATGATCAAGCTATTAGGACTTTCGGAGTGAACTTAATAGAAGTAGGTATTCCTTACCAAACCTACCCGGAACAAATTGAGAATGCGATAAATGAGAATACTGTCGCAATATTGTTTACATTTGGAGAAACAGTTAACCGAAACGGGGAAGTCCCTTTGAAAGATGTTGTAAAAATTGCAAAGAAGAATAAAATACCGATTATTGTCGATGGGTCATTAATAAATTATCCATTTCAAAGGTTAAAGGATTGTGTGGCAATGGGTGTTGACTTGTTGGTAACAAGTGGAGGAAAGCATGTATTTGGACCTCCGGGCACAGGTTTTCTTTGTGGAAAAAAGGATTTGGTAGAAGCCTGTCGTTTACAAGCCGGTCCTGGTTATGGCATCGGAAGACCTTTAAAAATCGGTAAAGAAGAAATTATTGGACTGGTTACCGCTTTAGAAATCTATCTAAAAAGAGATCGTGATGCAGAACATCAAGAATGGGATAAGAAAATTCATTACCTGGTATCAAAATTAAATAAATTAGATGGTATAGAGGCAATTCAAACTGAATTTGATGAGGTTGACCGACCAGTCCCTAGAGCTCGACTACTTTTTGACGAAAGTAAAATTGCACACAATGCTTTCGAAATTGCTAAAGGTCTTCAATGTAGTGAACCTTCAATATGGGTACAGGAGTTTAGTTTGCGTGAAAGTGTAATTTTACTAAACCCAATTTGTCTTGCAAATAGGGAAGAGGAATTGATAGTAAAGGGATTTCAAGATCTTTGGCAATCATGGAATCTGCTATAAATCATATTTTCAAATAAAATATAATTAATTAAACCGAAAAGCAGAATGTCATAGGCATGTCTGTGGATGAATGAATATTTAGGTAGAACTTGATAGTATGGTGATTATATATCACCATACTATCAAGTTTAGAAGTAGTAAGCAGAATAAAATGTAAAACTACCAGAGTAAACTAAGGAGAAAGTTTTTCTATTGATTTAAGGTATACAAAGAAAGAGAATATCGTTTAGTCATCAAAATACTTTTTCTTTGTTATAAGCATGGACGAAAAAAGTATATTAAAATACGTAAGATATTAAAAAGTCAGGATTTAGTAAAGTAAGCGAAACTCGAATTCATTACAGTATTACAGACATTCAAGTGAGTATTTATAAGGAACTATTAGTTCTATCTCTTCTCCTTATAAGACAGTATTTCAAGCAAGATTTATTATTTAACACCTTCTAAAAAAAATTGTATATTTGATTATTTTTCTAAGTATTAGAGTTAATGATAATATAGTTTGTAAAATTGACTGAAAATATTTTGTGGTTAAAACTGCAAATTGATTTGAAAATTCATATCACTATATAGGAAAAATAATATTTAAAAGGGTAAATAAAATAAAATTTGATTGCATCCTAATGCGTTTCCCAATATATCTAATTAATTTTATATGAGAATAAATATTCGCAGTGTTTGACTTTTTTTTCGAAAGATAACCACATAGTATAAATATGATGAATATAGATACGACATTTAAAAAGAAAATATTTAAACTGATAATCAGAAAATTTCAGAATAGTTCGTTTCTTATTTTTTTCTACCTAAATTAAAAAATATTAAGTTAAAAAGAGGCAAATTAAATGAATGAAGTTTTGAATTTTGGTATGGTAGGAGGTGGTTACGGTTCTTTGATTGGCGAAATCCATCGCAAAGCGGCTACTTTTGACCTTAAGGCAAAATTAGTGACTGGTTGTTTTTCCAGGAATTATGAGAATACATTATCAACAGGTAAAAAATTAGGGTTAAACGTTAGACGATTATATAAAAATTTCAGAGAAATGGCGGAAAAAGAAGCAAAAAGGAAAGATAAAATAGATTTTGTTATTATTGTCACTGTGAATAATTCGCATTTTGAGATAGCGAAAGCTTTTTTAGAAAAAGGTATTAATGTAGTTTGTGATAAACCTTTGACTTTGGAGGCTAAAGAAGCGGATCAATTAGTTGATTTCACTAGAAAAAATGATTTACTTGGCTGTGTGACCTACACTTATTCCGGTTACCCTATGGTGAAACATGCCCGGGAAGAAATTAAGAAAGGCGGGATTGGGAATATTCGAATGGTAATGGTGGAATATCTCCAGGAATGGCTGGCTATGCCGGTAGAAAAAAAGGGAAACAAGCAGGCCTTGTGGAGAACTGATCCTAAATATTCCGGAAGATCCAATTGTGTAGCAGACATTGGAAGTCATATTGAAAATATTATTTCTTACATAACCGGTTTAGAAATTGAATCTCTTTGTGCAAATTTAGATATTTTTGTTAAAGGAAGAGCGCTTGATGATAATGCAGAAATTTTAGTCAAATATACCAGTGGGGCTCGGGGAATTTACTGGTGTTCCCAAGTGGCTATTGGATATAGTAACGGTTTAAAAATTCGTATATTAGGAGAAAAAGGGTCTATTGAATGGGAGCAAGAAAATCCTAATTGCATGAAAGTTGCATATTTGGGTCAACCGGTTCAGATTTTATTTCGTGGGAGAGATAATTTGAATCCTTTGGCTTCAAAGGTTACTCGACTACCTGGGGGGCATCCGGAAGGGATGTATGAGGCTTTTGCAAATATTTATACTAATTTTTCCAAAGCATTACTAACCAAAAAAGCCGGAAATTCTTATCGGAGTGAAATTGATTTTCCCACTTTTGAAGATGGAGCAAGAGGTGTAAAATTTATTAATTTATGCGTGGAAAGTTCACAAAGAGGAGCATGTTGGGTAAACTTGTAAGAAAATAAAATGCTTCCTGACAAGAACTGATGGTCAGTAAATATAAATAGATATAAAATAATCAGAAAAAAGCAAATTATATTCCGAAAAATTAAAGAGAAGATGGAGTAATTTATGAAAGAAAATGCAATAATAGGACAATTTGGAGGACCGACTTCTGTCATTAACTCCAGTCTTTGTAGTCTTATCCAGGAAGGCCTAAAATCTGAAAAAATTGATAAAGTCCTTGGAATGAGAGACGGGATTATCGGCTTTATGAAAGACAAAATCGTTGATTTGGGGAAGGAAGAACCTCGTGTGATAGAAGGATTGCGTCAAACCCCTTCTGCAGCTTTAGGCTCATGCCGCTATATATTAAAACAAAAAGATTTCCCTCTTATCATGAGACAACTTAAGAAATATAATATACGTTATTTTTTCTTTATTGGTGGCAACGGTTCTATGGAGGTCCTTAGGCAGATAGAGAAATATTGTAAAAAAAATAATTACAAACTAAATGCAATTGGGATTCCCAAAACTGTAGACAATGATCTTTGCGGAACTGATCATGCTCCGGGTTTTGCCTCTGCAGCAAGATATGTGTGCCTTTCCGTCCAACAGGCCGGCAGGCTGGCCCGGGACATGCAAAGCGTTGATAAATATGTTATTTTGCAAACCGTAGGAAGAAATACCGGATGGTTGGCAGCATCAGCAGCATTGGCTAAAAAAAAGGAGTCCGATGCTCCCCATCTGATATATATGCCTGAAAGGCCTATCTCTAAAAAAAGATTGATATCAGATGTAAAAACATGTATCAAAAAATATGGCTGGGTCTCTATTGTCTGTGGTGAAGGTATCCTATGGGAAGATGGCAGCTTTGTGGCTTCCTTTCGGGAACAAGGTGATATGTCCGATATAGAATTTGGTGCCATGGCAGGCGGGAGCGCAGCTCTCAATCTACACAAATTGATTCATCAGGAAACCCGTTACCGGGGTGAATTTCAAATCACCGAATCTTTATCCATGTGTGCGATAGACCGGGCGAGCAAAATTGACCTGGAAGAAGCCTACGCATGCGGGATTAAAGCCATAAAATTAGCCGAAGAGGGTATTTCGGGGGTGATGGTTTCAATTCACCGGATTAGTTCCGCTCCTTATCATATCGAATTAAGTACCATTTCTCTTGATAAGGTTGCCCTAAACATAAAGTCGGTGGATGATAAATATATCAATGCTCAAGGGAATTTCGTTACTGATGAATATATAGAACATATCAAACCTCTGGTCGGTGAAATCCCCGAATATAGCGAGTTAAACTTTGATAAAGTCAATGGCAATTCCCAATTGAAGGAGATAAAAAATGAATCTCAATGAAGATAAATATAACAAATATTTTTTAATCAGGGAAATGCTGGAAACTGCTGAAATAGTCAAAAATTTGGATATCAATAAAATATTATTATGCGGAAAAAAGGTGAAAAAAAAGAGAGTATTTGTGACCGGAGAAGGTTCGTCCCGTATTTTTCCGGCAAAAAAAGTGATGTATGAAGCCCGAAAAAAAGCTTATAAGGAAGATTTTTATACCGATTGTGCAACTCAGGCACTTGAATATCAACTTTTAGACAGTACTGTTTTTGTAGCATCTAATTCCGGAAAAACAAAAGAAGATTTAAAATTGATTCGAAAATTAAAAAAAGAAAACCACGATAATATTATAGGTATTATTGCCAATGCCGGGACACCGGTCATGAATGAAGCAGATATATCTTATTTGCTCAGCTGTGGAAAAGAGACGGCTGTCGCTGCCACAAAATCAGTCATTGAACAGGCACTTTTCTATGACCTGCTATTTAAAAAGTCTAATAATGTTCCTCTGCCGGATGTCGGAAAACTTGGACAACTTTTAGCCGAGGTTCTACAGATGTCGATAAAGGAAGAGATTATAGAAACACTCACAAAATCAAAATATATCTACTTTACAGGCAGGAATAATGGCGTGGCAGAAGAGCTAACTCTCAAGGCAAATGAAATCGCCCGTAAGAAATCGGATTATTTAGAAGGGACTTATGTATTTCACGGTATTGAAGAGGTGATGGATGCTGAAGAAGTGGTTGTTATTATTGACCCTTTTAAAGATGAAGAAGAAGTGTATAAAAAAATACTGATTGATGGAATAGGGTTAAAAGTTATTGCCATTTCCACCAGAAAAACCATATTTCCCACGATACTCATTCCCGAATATGGTGATTTTACAAATTATATTGAGGTTGTAGCCGGCTGGAATCTCCTGGTAGAAGTTGGCATCAATATGGGCATTAATTTGGATAAAACCATACGTGCCAGGAAAATAGGTCATGAGTACACACACTCTTAAAATTAGTTATAAAATGCTGTTTTTATGAAAAACGCAGCAAAGTCACAATTTTGATTTATTTGCACTTATTACAACATTGATTCTATAAATTTATATCCAGCATGATTTGAGCTTCCGGTTCCTTCCCAAGCCATAACTATCCACTGATAACCTATTCTAACATGTTTTTTCACTCGAATCTTGCCTTAGACTATATACCCCGATACTCGATATTCTATATTTTTTTAAGTTTAATTCATCATGTATTCATGTTAGAATAAAAAGGAAAGTCAATTAAATTAAATGGTAAAAAATAGATGATTACAAGAAGGAGTTATTATTATGAAAAAACAAAATATCTCAAAAGGATTGAGCTCACCTCTGCCTTTCGGAAACAGGTTACAATGCATACTGTTTTTCTTTTTTATCGCAATATTATTATTATTTTCTATCTCATCTTCGGTATTCGGTGCTGGTCAGGATGTCAGAGAAGCCATTGTTAAAGTTTATGTTGTCAGTGATTCTCCGGATTATTATAATCCCTGGAGCATGCAGGGTCCAAGGGGCGGCTCCGGCTCCGGATGTATTATAGAAAATAACCTCATTTTGACCAATGCACATGTTGTCAGTGATCATACTTTTCTCCAAGTGCGTAAATACGGAGATACCGAACGTTATAAGGCAGAAGTGATTGCCGTTTCACATTTAACCGATCTGGCCTTAATCAAAGTAGAAGATCCTGATTTCTTTAAAGATGAGCCTTTTTTAACTTTAGGAGAACTGCCTGAATCACAGCAGGAAGTCCTGGTTTATGGATTTCCCATGGGCGGCGATATGTTAAGTATTACCAAAGGGATTATATCTAGAATTTGAACATCAGCCCTATGTTCACAGTTCTTCGGCATTTTTAGCGGGACAAATTGATGTTGCAATTAACCCGGGAAACAGTGGTGGTCCGGTTATCGTAGATAATAAAATTGTTGGTGTTGTTATGCAGGGAATTTCATCCTCTCAAAATATTGGTTATATGGTCCCGACTCCTATTATCCGCCACTTTTTTGATGATATAGAAGATGGTGAATATGAAGGGTATCCCAGCTTGGGAATCAGTATGCAAGAGATGGAAAACAAGGGTTTGCGAAAATATTACCAGATGGATGAAAGTATGAGTGGTGTTTTGGTTAATCAAATTATTCAGGGATCTCCCTCTGACGGAAAATTAGAAACTGATGATGTTTTGCTTTCTATTGGAGATTACAAAGTTGGAAATGATGGAACCATTGAATTTAGAAAAAATGAAAGAACCCAGTTAAGCTATGTTATCCAGGAAAAACAGATTGGTGATAGTGTAAAAATGGGCGTTTTAAGAAAGGGCGAAAAAATAGATTTAGATGTAAATCTTTACCGCTCTTCGGAAAAAGATCAGCTTGTTCCATTAGAACAATATGAAACATTGCCTTCTTACTATATTTATGGTGGATTTGTTTTTTGTCCATTGACTAAAAATTTGTTGAATATCTGGGGCCCTCAATGGTATCAATCCGCTCCCAAAGAGTTAATCAGTCAATTAATGAATAATATTCCTGAAAAAGAAGACCAGCAAGTGGTTGTCCTCTTAAAGGCTTTGGCATCCGATGTCAACGAAGGTTATCAAAATGTGAAAAGCTGGATTGTTGATTCTGTTAATGGTGAAAAAATATGGAATTTGAAAGATTTTGTAGAAAAAATAGAAAATATAACAGATGATTATATTATATTAAAAAATGAGTCGGATCAAAAAATTGTCATTGATCGTGAATTGGCTGTAAATACGCATCAGGAGATAATGGAAATCTATCGGATTCCTTTTGACCGATCGGATGATTTAGTGAAATAAATAACCCGGACTATTAAGAAATTCAATCACATTTTTTTAATAGTCATTTTAAAAGTATAGAATACTGTGTCATCCAAGCCATCTTAAAATATGATTATTTTAGGATGGCTTGGTTTTAAAGAACAATTAATAAATTAGAAAATAAAATTTTAAAGCAGGTATAGATTTGTGAAAAATTCAAGACTAAAAAAACAAATACAATTTATTATTGAAGCTGATAAAATAAAACATATTTTTCGGCAAAATTATCTTATCAATAATTCAAGACGGGAAAATGATGCAGAACATTCCTGGCACCTGGCACTCATGGCCATGATTTTGAGCGAGCATTCCGCAGAGAATTCATTGGATATGCTAAAAGTATTGAAAATGTTGATTATTCATGATTTGGTAGAAATAGATGCCGGAGATACTTTTGCTTTTGATAAATTGAAAAACAAAGATAAAAAAGAACGGGAAGAAAAAGCAGCAGAAAGAGTATTTGGCTTACTTCCTGAAGATCAGAGAGATGAGATGATTGAATTATGGCATGAATTTGAATTAATGAAAAGTGATGAAGCAAAATTTGCAGCAACTCTGGATCGACTGCATCCCTTGATCAATAATTACAAAACAGAGGCGGCAGGGTGGAAAAATCATATCATTACAAAAAGGGATATTGAAAAAAGAAATAACCACACCAAAGAAAGTGCCCCGGAATTATGGAAATATATTGAAGAGATTATCGAAGAGATTATCGAAAAAGGTTCTATTATTTCTGAAGATAAGCAGTGATTGAAAAACACATAGGGAAAAGTTTATTTTTCGGAACCATCAAATCCAATGACGATTATATTTTGGGCAGGAGTTTTTTCGGCAAAAATTATGCAGGAAAAATGGAAACAAAGGGAAGTATACTTTTTTGGTTTTGGAGCAGTACTTGCAACCCTGAGTTTTTTATCATTTATTGCCTTAATCGGAACCTTTAGCATGACCTTTTTGCCTGCTATAGATTAAAATAGGGGACGGTTCTTTGTTTGACATCACTTCAACTGATAGTATAAAATTATTGACGAGGTGTTTCCTATGCCAAGAGAAGCAAGAAGAATAAGTAAATAAGTAAATAAGTAAATAAGTAAAAGAAAAATATATCATAAAAAAGAAAACCCTATCCGATAAAGAGATAAGGAACTTAGTATTGAAGAAATATCATTTAGACTTAGCCTTATTTTGCAATGTGCCATCACCAATACAAGCTGAGGTTTTGAAATATCTCAAAGAACAGGAGGGGAGCTCATTAAGGCAGTTATCCAGATTGACAGGGTTTACACTTAATAAGATCTTTAGAGCTTGAAACGAAGAACCGTCCCTTGTTTTCTTTTCTATACCAGGACGGTAAATTTGCCATAGAATTCTTTTTGATAATAGAATCATTCTTTAAATGTAGGAGGTAAATGGAAAATGAAAACCAAATATAATCGGGTATACCAGTTCAGGATCACATTAGAAG
>Ga0208905_1000744_pt1 | contig 16529 bp, 14 predicted proteins | sample AntAceMetag02UKS_FD_184776 | JGI IMG/M metagenome (GOLD analysis project Ga0208905, IMG submission 184776) | Saline lake microbial communities from Ace Lake, Antarctica - Antarctic Ace Lake Metagenome 02UKS (SPAdes) (version 2) | ecosystem: Environmental > Aquatic > Non-marine Saline and... | reverse complement strand
ATACCGATAAGGGCCGCAAGTAAGAAGAGTACGTATGCTTCGGCCTTCACGAAACGGGGCGATAGAGTTCCTTCCACAAGGGGGTGCGGCCGATACTGTGCCGTCGATACCTCCTGCGAATCAATCTCGCTTGCTACATCGTAATAATCATTAATAAGGTTCGCCGCGCCATGCATACAAATCGTTCCGATCAAGGTCAACAGGTAGAGACCCCATGAAAAAGACCCGTCTATCGCACCGAGGATGGCGCCAACGCTCACCGAAATGGCAGTCATCGTAAATGACCAGGGCCTGCTGGCTAAAAACAGGTTCTTATAGAGGTACATACTTTCCCTATTCCTTATAATAGGCTTTACAATACTATATATTAGATGGAACTTTGTAACTGATTTACCGAATAAATTCAAGATTGGCTTATCCGATAAGGAGGTCCAGTAGATGACACGCATCCGTTGTTGCTCGAAACCGCGATGAAACATCACAGTACTCGAAATTTCCATGACGAAATACTCGATGAAAGCCTTACCTGCAAATCTTCGATACATGCGGGCACGGAAATCAACAATTATCATTCCAAATCATAAGCTTAATCGCAAGAAATTCCTTGACAGGCGATTTTTAATAGTATTGTGTTTCTCGGTAGATTGAACCGAATAGCGAGCGCATAAAATCAAAAATTTTCCTTACTAAAGAAAACGGTTTCGTAAAAAGTTCCACTATGCCGACGGATTGGTATTATAATGGAAAATAACTTTTGTCTGGGGACATGATCCCGATCCCGACATGTTGGGGTATCGTGTCCCGATGACAAGTTCCTTGAAAGATTAGAACGATGTCCCATTTCTACGTGAGAATTTATTTGACCCCGTCGAGGATGGTGAGGGAAAAAATATGACCAACAAACATTTATGCGAGGATTTAATCCAGCGAAAAGAGAAAGCGCTCCGCATGGGTGGCGAAGAACGGGTTAACCGACAGCACGAAGCGGGTAAATTAACTGCAAGGGAACGCATCGAAAGTCTGCTGGATTCGGGCTCGCTTATTGAACTGGGTATCCTCGCCTGTTCCGATATGGCGGGAATGGAAGAGAGTACGCCCGCAGACGGGATAATCACAGGATACGGATGTATCAACGGACGTCAGATTGGAATAATTGCCAGTGATTTTACCGTGCTCGCATCTACGAATGCCCGGATCTATACAAAAAAGGCCCATAAACTGAGAGTTGAATCATCCAAACGGGGACTTCCTCTTGTATGGTTGGGTGAATCCGGTGGCGGGAGAGTTCCCGATATTCAGGGTGCGAAAGGGATTGTTTCGCTTATTCCCGGCGATAACGAATCGGTATTCTCGCAATACAGCCACATCAGGACAACGCCGTGGGTCACGGCAATCATGGGACAATCCACAGGTGTTCCCACCTGGCAGGCCTGTGCTTCTGATTTTGTGGTGCAGGTTAAGGGGAGCACACTTGCCGTGGCGGGTGCCCGGGCATTGCAGAAGGCTATAGGAGCGTCCTATACCGACGAGGAAATGGGGGGATGGAAGGTCCATGCAGAGGCAACGGGAATCGTGGACAGAGTGGCTGAGGATGAGGAAGAGTGTTTCGCGATTATTAAAGAATTTCTTGATTACATGCCGTCTCATAACGGGGAACTGCCCCCGGTAAAAAAGATTCCCGAAGGCTCGGGAAAGGATATGGAAACGATACTGGACATTCTCCCCGAGAAGCGAACACGCGGCTACAACATGTACAAGATTATCAAGACTATTGTTGACGGTGGAACAATATTTGACATCAAACCTTTATTCGGCAAAACCGTCATTACCTGTCTTGTGAGGATTGGCGGCCGGGCAGTAGGATGTATTGCCAGCCAGCCCATGATAAACGGCGGCGCCATGGACACGGATGCCCTGGATAAAATGACCAGTTTCATGTGTCTCTGCGATTCCTTTAATATTCCGCTTCTGTTTCTGCATGACACGCCGGGCTTTCTGGTGGGAAAGGAGGCAGAGCTGAAAAAAGTCGGTGCAAAGGTCACCAATGCGATGGGGGCACTCGCACAGGTCACGGTACCAAAAATCTCAATCGTTATACGAAAAAGCTACGGACAGGCAGCAGCAAACATGTGCGGGCCCGGTACCGGTCCCGATTTCATGGCAGCATGGCCGACCGGTGAGTCAGGCTTTGTCGATCCCGTGGTTGCCGCAAATATTGCCTTTGGTTCTTTTCCCGACGAGGAGCGAAAACGTCTGACTGAACAAATGATAAAGGATACAGATATTTATCCTCTTGCACAGGAATTTTATCTTCACGACATCATCGATCCCAGAGATACTCGAAATATCATTATCAAGATGCTTGATATCGTAGGAAATTCCCAGACCGCCGGTATCGGGGAACATCGTCTCTTCAACTGGCCGACCAAGTTTTGAGCTTCCCTGTCGTCAAAATCATCTCTCTGATCTCATTTTTGGCACCTTCTCGACACGATCCGAAAGTATCCCGATCGGCACATCGTTGCCTCGTCCGCAGGCAAAATCGCCAGAAATGATTTTTCCAGACAGACTAATCATTGAGGAACAACGGTTGACGTTACAGCAGGCAGCATAAACCGGAGATATCGATGGTCTCGTTACTCGTAATTGCGAACATTCCTTGACGTGACCTCGCGGGCTGTTAAAAAAGAATTGACAACACCCCGCACAGTCTGTAGATAGCCCAATAGCTTTGAATAGCGGGGGGAACTATCTTATTCGATGAACTTCTTTTTCAATCCTGATGGTATCGCCGTAATCGGCGCAACCGATAATCCGTTCAAGGGCGGCTATCATATCCTGAACAACATACTGGGGGGTTACAAGGGGAGGGTCTACCCAGTAAACCCCAAATATGATTCCATCCTGGGGCTTCCGTGCTACCCCGATATCAGATCCATACCTGATGATTTTGACCTTGCTGTCTACTTTATCCCGGCCACCTTTCTCCCTGACGCAATCGAGCAGTGCGGATCGAAAAAGGTAAAGGGAATTATTATAGAATCAGCGGGATTCGCCGAGGTCGGAAACGAGGGGGCAGAGCTTCAGGAAGAATGTATCAGACTCGCGAAAAAACATCACATCCGGCTCTGGGGACCAAACTGCATGGGGCTTCTCGACGGCCATACGAGAAACGTATTTTCTTTCATGTACACCGACGAGTGGAAGACCCTCATGACACCGGGGAATGCCTCCTTCGTCGTCCAGAGCGGCATGCTCTCGGCAAGCTTTCTCATGATGATGCTTGAACGGGGCGGAATGAACATCAGCAAGATGTGCTCCATAGGAAACAAGTGCGACGTGAACGAGACGGAACTCGTCGATTATCTCGCCTCCGATCCCCACACCGATGTCATCGGACTCTACCTCGAATCCATCGTCGATCCGCGCCGTTTCATAGAGATCAGCCGTTCGACCGACAAGCCGATCATCGTTCTGAAGGGCGGGCGAAGCCCCTCCGGTGCAAAGGCCGCCATGAGTCATACCGCAAGCTTGGCGGGCAACGATACGATTACGAGCAATGCCCTGAAACAGGCGGGCGTCATAACCGTCCACGATTTCATCGAAATGATGGATTTTATGCGGGGCTTTTCCATAACGAAAGGGAGCAGGAACAGCGGCGGCACGGCGATTGTCTCCTTTTCAGGAGGCGGAGGTATCGTGACTACCGATTTTCTCCACGATTCCAATCTTCCCCTGGCCCGTTTATCGGGAGAAACCCTCTCGGCCATAAAGAAGGTGTTCCCACCCTGGATGAAGCCGGCTAATCCGGTAGACGTATGGCCGGCAGTGGAGAGAAACGGAATCGAAACGGTGTACAACGCCGTGGTGGATGCCCTCATGCATGATGACAATGTCGATTCTCTTATTATTCACCTCTTCTCGGGAAGGATGGACACCGAGATGCTGAAACCTCTTGCCGAAATGAAGGATCGGTTCGAAAAACCCGTTATCGCTTGGCTTATCGGAACAGGAGACCGCTTCCGCATTATCAGAAAGGAAATGGAAGAAATGGGCATCCCCGTCTTTGAGGAGATGGGAAGGGGGGTAAGCTTTCTCAACGCGGTCAAAAAGCATTACGACAGGAAGGGTCGGGTACATCAGCGCACACCGTGAAAAAACAGCATCACTCACCACGTATATACATACAAACCTACCCTTTCATATTAAAGCTAAAGCTCCCCGCTCTGCGTTGCGAGGCATACGCACGCTGTTCAGTTCATAAGAAAATTTATTGGGACGGAATTAAAAACAGATGGTTCAGAAAAACAGTTTTTACGGATGGAATCTCGTCGGAGTTCTCTGGCTGATTTACCTCATCAACATCGGTTTCGTCTTTTACGGCTCAAATGTCATCAACACCTCGATGGTGCAGGAGCTGGGAATGAGCAGAAAAACGCTCGGTGCGGGTTTTGCGCTCTTTCATCTGATACAGAGTGGTCTCTCCGCTCCGCTTATCGCCTTCATGATCAATAGAAAGGGAATTCGATTCACCCTGGCCTTCGGATCTCTGCTGACCGCGGTGGGCGCAGTGGCAATGGCCACACTTGTAAACGGTCCTGTGCTCTTCCTTGTTATCTTCGGCATTATCATAGGATTTGGCGTCGGTTTCGGTGGTGTCATCTCCGTACAGACAGGAATAACCTTCTGGTTTGAGAGGAAACGGGCGCTTGCCATGTCTATTGCTCTCACCGCCGCCGGTATCGGGGGATTTATGGCCGCACCGATACTGAATACCCTGATTTCCTCGATGGCGGATAACTGGAGAATCGCCTGGTTTTTTATCGCGGGTCTCTGCTCGATTGCCACACTGGCTGGCCTCCTTTTCGTTAAAAACAGGCCCTCAGATCTCGGGCAATTTCCGGACGGTGAAAGTGGGGCATCAAAATCTGCCAAAGATACGCATACAATACATGGACATATTTATCGCACTACCAGGGAATGGACCACAAAAGAGACACTGAAAACGACCAGTCTCTGGCTGATTTTCATCGCCATCCTGGGGTTTCTCGTACCCTATTTATTCTGTGTCTCCCACGGAGTAATCTATCTCATTGACAGCGGATTCCCCAAGTCTCTCGCCGCAGTTTCACTCGGTCTTATTACCCTTTTTAGCATTATCGGCCGGCTCATCGGCGGTGTGCTCGGCGATCATATCGAACCCCGCTATATGTGGTGCATTGCCCTTCTTGTTATGGCAGGCGGCGTACTCATATGCATGTTTGCCCGGAGCACGGTTCATGTGTACCTCTACACGATCTTTGTGGGAATCGCTTTCGGTGCATCGTTCATCATGATGCCCACGGTCATCGGAAACTATTTCGGGATGTATGCCTTTGCGTCGATCATGGGAATACTCTCCCCGCTTTTCACCATCTTTTCGTCTTCATCCCCCCTTGTTGCCGGTGTGATCCGTGACCTGACCGGGAGCTATACCATTGCTTTTGTGGGTGCTTTTTTATTCTGTATCGCCGGTGCAGTGGCAATAATCGCTGTGCGGCCGCACAGCGAAGAAGACGAAAAATCGCTGACAGTGTAACACTTTAAATTTCTTGAGATTGTCTCTCACGTTACCTCCGCTTTGATCGGAGAGCAGAGCACCGCAGGGACAGAAAAAACCGTCTGTAGCATGCCGATTTATCGGCAATACATCGCGCACAATTCGTGTCATACAAAAACATCGCCATTGCGCGTCCCGATAAAATCGGGATGCGGCACTCTAGTGAACCGCCAGTACACCATAAAAAAGGCGGGAAGAATATCTTCCCGCCTTGCGAAACCTTACTTTGATTTTGAATTACACGGCAAAGGCATCGTCAGTAATTCTGACCGCACTGATTTCGTCCTTCGTCAGATTCGCCAGTTTTGCCGGAACCAGATCGGTCACACGGTTGATGAAGAACTTCGCGCCTTCGATCTTGCCCGTGTAGAATGCCTTTTCCTGATCCACATCGGCATCGGCCAGTTTTTCTGTCGCCACCCGTGCCATCCAGAGGTGGAACCAGCCCATCAGGGCATCGCCTAAGCAGTTCAGGTAATCCATTGCTCCTATAAGGGGCACAAAGGGATTTGTCTTGATGAGCTTGCTGAATTCCATGGCTGTCATGGCGCAGGAATTCAATGCATTTTCGACGATTACCGCTTCGTCCTTGAAATTTTCAAGCTCTTTCGCCTTTGCAACTTCCGCCTGGGCCTCTCCGAGGAGGTTCATGAAATAGAGACCCTTCTTCATGCCAAGCTTTCTGCCCAGAAGATCAAGTGCCTGAATACCGTTCGTTCCCTCATAGATACAGTTGATCTTCTGATCACGCATCATCTGCTCTACCGGATATTCCCTGCAGTAACCGTAGCCGCCGTAAGTCTGGACAGCCGTATCGCATACCATCATACCCCAATCGGTGCAGTATGATTTGATAATCGGTGTCAGCATCTCAATCATGCCCTGCCACTTTTCCGTTTCCTCATCCGTCGTTACTATCATCTTCTTATCCATGACATAATAGCAGTAGTATGTAAGTAGCCTCATACCTTCGACATAGGACTTCATCTTGATGAGCATCCTTCTTACATCGGGGTGCTGAATGATCGGCACAGCGGGTGCATTGGGGTCTTTCATGTTCATCACGTTGGCACCCTGTACCCTGTCCTTGGCATAACTGAGGGCATGGAGGTACGCAGCACTGGCAAGGGAAACACCCATCATTCCCACGCCCTGGCGCTCTTCGTTCATCATGTGGAACATGATCTTCATGCCTTCACGCTCTTCACCCATGAGGTAGCCGATACAATTTCCGGTATCACCGAAATTCAGTGTACAGGTTGCGTTTCCGTGAATACCCATCTTGCTCTCGATATTGCCGGTCACGACGTCATTGAATTCACCGACAGAGCCGTCCGCACTGATCCTGTACTTGGGCACGACAAAGATTGAAATGCCCTTCGTTCCCGCAGGGTCACCCTCAAGGCGGGCCAGAACGGGATGGATGATATTTTCCGTGAGGTCATGATCGCCGGCGGAAATGAACGACTTCGTTCCTGAAATTGAGTAGGTTCCGTCCGGATTTTTCTTTGCTGTGGTCTTAAGTGCCCCAACATCGGTACCTGCACCCGGTTCGGTAAGACACATGGTACCCGCCCACGCGCCGGTATACATTTTTTCAAGGATAATGTCTCTCAGTTCATGCTGGAAGAAGTCCTCCACGAGTCTTGCAGCACCATGGGTCAGTCCCGCGTACATGAGGAACGCCTGATTCCCCGACAGGAACATGTGCGAGCAGGCAGCGGCTACCACGGCGGGAAGCTGTTGACCACCCACCTCGTAACTGTCTGCAACGGCCGTCCAGCCGCCTTCACAATAAATCTTCCAGAGCCTGTGATAGTCTTCGGGAACAAAAACCTTACCATCTTTGAATACTGCCTCGACCGGTTTCCTGTGAACCTCATCAGGATAGCTCGGCGCCAGTTCATTCTCGGTATACTTGGCAGCCTCTGTCAAGACCATGTTCACCATATCGGCATCATGATCTTCATAGCGTGCCTTTCCGAGAAGCTCATCACCAATCTTCAAAACTTCATGGAGCAGGAATTTGTTGTCCCGCTCGTCTACCCATTGACTAGCCATAATACCTCCTTTATATAAGCAGTAGTTATTGTGCCCTTTTTCGAGTGAGCTGCGCACTTATAGTCTTTATTTGACATTCTGTCAATAAAACTTTTCTTTAACTGTTTCGGCATGTTACGATGCAAAAACGAAACACCGGGGTATTCGTGCAATTATCATGAATGATTCGCTTGAAATGAATGCATCGAAAAGGTAAGAGATAACACAGCGAAGAAATGGAGAAGATCGGTTTGAAGCTGATACTGATTCGACACGGCGAGACTCTCTGGAACCGTGAAAAAAGGGTGCAGGGGATAAGCGACATAGAATTGAGCGAGCGGGGAATAGGGCAGGTTCAAAATCTCGCCAACTCCCTGAAAGATGAGGCAATTGATGCCATCGTATCGAGCCCGCTTAAGCGGGCATACCAGACCGCACGCATCATCAATCAATTTCATAATCTCGCCATCGAATCGGAACGGGATTTACAGGAACTTGATCAGGGTGATCTGGAAGGTGTGAGATTCAGCGAGCTTATGGAACATCACCTCAGCTTTCTCGAAAAGTGGCTCAAGGACCCGGCTTCCGTCGTCATGCCGAATGGGGAGGCCCTTTCCGGCCTCCAGAGGCGCGCATGGAGTGTAATAGAAAGGGTCATGAAAAGCGGCAAAAACACTCTTGTCGCTACTCACGGGTTTACCATCATGACGATACTCTGCAAATTTCAAAATCTCAGCCTCTCACAATTCAGGGAGGTTCATGTGGATACGGCATCGAAAACCGTGGTCACAATCAAAGACGGAAAGGGATCGGTAGACTCTTTAAACGGCACTGATCACCTGCCGTAAATGTAATGTAGTTGAAGCTCCCCGCAACAAGTTGCGGGGAATGCTCGCTTTTCAATTCAGTTCATTTTATTGACGAGAAATGAAAATAAATAACAAAAAGGAGTTACTGTAATGTTGGATAAAGATTTTTTATTAAAAATTGGTCTGGCAGAAATGTTAAAAGGCGGCGTTATTATGGACGTAACCAATCCTGAACAAGCCAAGATTGCCGAAGACGCCGGCGCCGTTGCAGTTATGGCGCTGGAACGCATTCCCGCGGATATTCGCGCGGATGGCGGAGTCGCCCGGATGTCGAGTCCTAAAATGATCAAAGAAATACAAAAAATGGTCTCTATTCCAGTCATGGCTAAGATACGCATTGGACATTTCGCAGAAGCCCAGGTTTTGCAGGCTATCGGCGTTGACTTTATTGACGAAAGCGAAGTGTTAACCCCTGCCGATGAAAATAATCATGTTTGGAAACATGATTTCAAGGTGCCTTTTGTTTGTGGTTGCCGCGATTTGGGCGAGGCCCTGCGAAGAATTGCCGAAGGGGCAGCCATGATACGCACAAAGGGTGAGGCCGGTTCCGGCAATATTGTGGAAGCAGTGCGTCACATGCGGGCGGTGCAAAGTGAAATGCGCAAGATTCAAACACTGAGTAAAGACGAACTGATGGCTTGCGCCAAGAATTTAGGCGCGCCTCTGGACCTGGTCCAGCACGTGCATGAAAACGGGAAATTGCCCGTACCCAATTTTTCCGCGGGCGGTATTGCCACCCCGGCGGATGCTTCCTTAATGATGCAATTAGGCGCTGAAACAAATTTTGTCGGTTCCGGAATTTTTAAATCCTCTGATCCCGCCGCCAGGGCCAAAGCCATCGTTCTGGCAACAACCCATTTCGATGATCCGGTTATTGTAGCGAAGGCCAGCGAGGGACTTGGCGATGCTATGCCCGGTTTGGAAATAAACGCCATCCCGGAAGAAGAACTGTTAAGTAAGAGAGGATGGTAAAAGAAAATTGAAAATAGGGATTTTGGCTTTACAGGGAGATTTTTATAAACATGGCGAGGCCGTGCAAAAGCTTGGCCATGATGTTTTGTATATCAAAGATTTACCAACCTTAAAAAAAAGCGACAAACTGATTATCCCGGGAGGTGAATCAACCACATTTTTGCGATTGATCGAGAAGCTTCAACTGCGTGACCCCCTTGTTGAGTTTGGCAGGACAAAAAGCATCATGGGGACGTGTGCCGGTTTAATCACCATTGCAACACAGGTAGACGGGCTGCCTTTCCCGCCTTTAGGATTAATTGATATAACAGTGGAGAGAAATGCTTACGGAAGACAGATAGACTCATTTATCGATGAGGTAAAGTTGGACTTATCAGGCGATATCGTATCATTTGAAGGCGTCTTTATCCGCGCTCCAAAAATACATGAAAAAGGGCAAGACGTAAGAGAGCTTGGATGGCATAAAGAATCTGTGGTAGTGGTTGCCAATGAAAATATTCTAGTTTCAACATTCCACCCTGAACTTAGCGATGACCTCCGGCTGCACGAATTTTTTATTAACAATTTTAATTAATTTCAATAAGTTATACCTGCCAGCACCCATATATAAGCGGGGCCTTTGCTTTTGCTCCGACACGTTGCAAACGATAACTATGCTATCATAATTGACACACCGGTGATAATTATATATCATTGATTTTGTATTTAGTGGCGTACTATCCCGCTTCCGTCCAGGAACTAAAAAAAATGGGGGAAATGAAGATGCAGAAAAAGGGGAAGGAATCTCTCAAAAAAATCGGGAACATTATTGTAATACTGATTCTGGCCCTGGCACTCACGGCCATTATCTCATGCGGGCATAAAAAACATATAATCCTGAAGCCCGACAAGACAGGAAAAGCCTATTCCAACAGTGTCGGTATGAAATTCGTGCTCATACGAAAGGGAACCTTCTCGATGGGAAGCCTCTTTCGCGAAAAGGGACGAAACAAGGACGAAAAACATCACCGCGTTACACTCGAAGAATCCTTCTACCTGCAGACGACCGAGGTGACCCAGGGACAGTGGAAAAAAGTCATGGGGGACAAGAATAATCCTTCATATTTCAAGGACTGCGACGATTGTCCCGTGGAACAGGTTTCGTGGAACGACGCCCAGGCATTTATAGCGAAGCTCAACAAGATGGAAAAAACAAAAAAGTACCGTCTCCCCAAAGAGGCGGAGTGGGAATATGCCTGCAGGGCAAGGACCAAGAAGGCATACCAGACCGGTGACTGCATCTCAACAGAAGAGGCGAATTTCAACGGGAAATATCCTCTCACAGGATGTCCCGCAGGAGAATTCAGAGAAAGTCCCATCGCGGTGGGGAGTTTTGCACCCAATCCAAGGGGACTTTACGATATGCACGGAAACGTATGGGAATGGTGCCAGGACTGGCTGGGTGATTACCCTTCAAGCCAGGTTACCGACCCAAAGGGTCCCAAGCACGGAAGCCAGAGGGTCATTCGTGGAGGCTCCTGGAACAGCCTCGGAAGAGATCTTCGCTCCGCCTGCCGCTTCGGCAGTGCCCCCGATAGCAGTGCGAACTACATAGGATTTCGCATCGCAATGACCCGCTAAAAGCACGGGGCCGGGACAGAATCCCGGCCCCGTTTTTATTTTGAATCTGCCCGCCCACAGGGCGGGGCTTGAAGGTGCGCCCCCGGTCAATACACCCAGCCGAGAATCCCCAGACCAATGACATTCCCCGCAATCGCAATGGCATAAATGATGCTGACCATGGTGACCTTTGCCCTGATCGTTTTCAGGCTCATGACGATAATGGCAGCCACAAAAAAGTGGAAGTACCCGAAGAGGAAGATAAGCCAGACACCGGCAAAGGAGCGATACCACCAGGGATATTCCCAGACAAGGTGGCCGCCCATATTCAGGATACACTCCACAAAGACACAGAATACGGCATAGCCAATCGCCCAGAACCACCAGTTCGGTAGTCCAAGGATTTTGATACGTTTATCCTCAAAGACAGTATTAAAAAATATGATCCCCACGATGGCGAACATGAACATAATCTCTATGTTCCATCCAACCATGGTCCTGAGGGCAGTGTCACCTGGAGTCGTCCAGAAGGCTGCACGCTGGGTCAGATGAAACACCCAGCCGTTCCATGTCTCGTTGATGAAATCCATGCCGAAAATCGTCACCCCGGCAAAGATGGCATTCCAGTTTCCCGAAGCCCAGGCCTTTTTCATCTCATTGGTGTAGATGTAAAAGACGAAGGCAAGCATGGGAATTACGTACCACTTGAGCATGGAAAGATCTCTCAACCCCTCAAGTGCAAGCCGCGATGCTTCTGTCATAACGAACCCTCCTTCATTGTGATAGTAAAATATTGAAAAATGTAACGGCGACTCCGGAAATGAGATAACCGGACCCGCATACGTGAATTGAACAGCAAGCGCATTCCCCGCTGCTTGTGGCGGGGTTAGCGAGCTAATAAAAAACAGACACTTTCCTTAACAATCGGAGATTACCCGCAACTTGTTGCGGGGAGCTTCAATTTGAAAAAGGGTGGGTGTTGTTGTCGTTTCTTACACAGGGAGTATAAGAAAATGCCCTTTCCCTGTCAACGGGAAATACCGTCGGCATGAAGACTTGATACATCAAATCAAATAAGGTATGCATCTCCTATGAAAAAGGAGGACTGACTGCCCGATGGTAACAAGGGAAGATATTGAAAAAGCATACGAAACCATCCATGACCACATTGTTGATACACCGATTATCATCTCTGCCACATTATCGGATCTCTGCGGCTGTATGACGCTCTTTAAACTTGAAAACCTTCAGATAACGGGGGCTTTCAAGGAACGGGGCGCCCTCAATAAGCTGATGAGCCTTTCCGATTCGGAAAAAACCCGGGGCGTTATCGCCGCGAGTGCAGGGAACCACGCCCAGGGTGTTGCCTGTCACGCAAAAAGGCTCGGCATTCCCGCCACCATCGTGATGCCCCGCGGGACCCCTCTTGTCAAGGTTACCTCTACACAATACTGGGGGGCAAAAGTCATCCTCGAGGGGGCATCCTATGACGATTCATACGCCTTCGCACAAAAACTGGCGGAAAAAGACGGTACCACCTACATCCACGCCTTTGCCGATCCTCTCGTCATAGCCGGTCAGGGAACTATCGGCATCGAAATCATGCGACACCATCTATGTGGGGATTTAGACGCGATCGTAGTCCCCATAGGGGGAGGCGGCCTCATTTCGGGTATTGCCGCTTATGTCAAGGCTCTTCACCCCGAGGTGAGAATCATCGGGGTTGAGACGGAAAGCTGTCCGGCAATGAAAGAAACACTCGACTGCGGGCACAGCCTCTCCATTTCTTTGTCGGAACCGTCCTGTCTCGCCGACGGCATTGTCGTGAAAAAAGTTGGTGATATAAATGTGGAAATGGTGAGACAGTACGTGGATGAAATCGTCACCGTCAATGACGACGAGATTGCCAATGCCATCCTGCTTCTTCTGGAAATAGAAAAAAATGTTGTCGAGGGAGCCGGTGCGGTGCCGTTGGCTGCCCTTCTGAACAGAAAGATCACCGGCGTTTCCGGAAAGAAGGTTCTTTCAATACTATCGGGCGGAAATATCGATGTAACGCTCCTCTCACGAATCATTACGAGGGGACTCGCCTTCGACGGGAGACTCGTTCAGTTCCAGATTCAGCTGCGCGACGTGCCCGGCACACTTGAATCGGTGCTCCATCTCTTTCACGAAGCCAATGCCAATATCCTTGAGATCGTCCACCATCACTATACGGCAGGGGCACCGATCGGCCGGATAAACGTGACCATCACCCTTGAAACCAAGAGCTTCGAACATATCGGGGAAATCCAGGAAAAACTTGATGAAAGCGGATACATCGCCTACCGAAACGCCCCTATGTCGGACATTAACGAACCCTTAGAATAATCTCACAAAAAGTGAAGCTCTTACATGCGTTCCTGTATCAATCTATGGACATGCCGTGCCACGGGTATGCATGAAGTCAACCCGGGAGACTCAATGCCGATACAATTAATCAGTCCGGGATATCCAGCTCCGCTTTCCTCCCTTATTATGAAATCTCTCGATGGTTCTTTCGGACCCTGAAGCTTTGGCCGAATGCCCGACATATCGGGATGAAGGGATTCTTCTTTTATGCCGGGGAGATAGGTCCTGACAGAGCGGTAAAAGGATTCTCTCTTCTCACCCCTCACGTCATATTCCAGTTCATCAACATACTCAGTATCGGGACCGAATTTCACTCGACCCCCCAGGTCCAGCGTGGCATGAATTCCCAGGCCTTCGTTTTCTCCCTGAGGAACGGGGTAGACGAGGTGGAGGAGTTTTGGAGCGGGCGATGCGGAAAAGTAATCACCCTTGCAATATCTCAAACGATATCCACTCTTCTCCAGATCAATGCCGAGAAGCCAGCAGACGCGATCGGCATGAAGACCGGCACAGTTTATCACAATTTCTGTTTGAAACTGATACTCGCCACCGTTAATTTCGATCTCGTACCTTTTCCCATCAAAGCGTGCAGCCCTTACCTTTGAACGAAAGGAAGTTACGGTACCATGATCCCCTGCTTCGATATAAAAAGATCTCAAAAGGCTGTGCGAGTCAATTATGCCTGTGGAGGGAGAAAAAAGTGCCGCCCGTGCCCTGATTTCAGGTTCTTTCCTTTTGACCTCATCTCCCGAGAGAAGGGAAAGGTCAGTGACGCCGTTTGTCTCGGCCCGTTCCCTCAAACGCAACAATGTTTCTTCTTCCTCCTCCGTCACTGCAACAATGAGCTTCCCGGTCTTCCTGTGCGGAACATCCCTTTTTCAGAGAGTTCATAGAGGAGGCCATTCCCCTCTTTGCAGAAACGGGCCTTGAGAAAACCGTGAGGGTAGTAGATGCCCGCATGAATGACGCCGCTCTGCCGGCTGCTCGTCTCCTGACCAAAGGTATGTTCCTTCTCGAGAAGGAGGACGCTCCCGAAATGGCGGGACAGCTCTTCGGCAACGGCAAGGCCGATCATACCTGCACCTATGATGGTAATGAAAAATTTGTCCACCTTCTGTTTACTCTCAATCTATCTTATTATGGGGAAATCCCTCCGCCCACCTATATAGTGACCCCTCAAGGTTCCTGATCCTCTGGAACGACAACAGCCCAGGCGTCAAAGAGAGAATTGTAGCGAAGGATAAATTCCTCACCTTCGTTGGTTACAACCTTGAAATAGTAAAGAGAGGGGATTTTTGCGCTGCGTCCCCCTTCGTACCACCGATCGACGATTTTCTTCACCTTTCGTCTCTTGCCCTGCCAGGTAAAGGCCAGGGGACGCTCGTTCGCCCTGTAACCGCTGTAACACTCGACCTGTATGGTATCGAAAATCATGACTTCAGATAAGAATGTTGTTGAGCATAGTCCCTGAGGTTCCTATCGGCTGCCGCCTCCTATCCCCATCGCTTTTCTCACCTTTACCTTGGCCTCAATGAGCTTTGTATGGGTAAGGTGCAGAAGGTCTGCCAGCTTGTGAACCAGAAAATCCTCATGTTTGTCAAGCTTTCCGTCGGTATAGGCGATCCGCCAGACCATCTCGACAATCTCCGTCTTTTCCTCGGGCGTGTAGTTCTGGTTTATCAGACTGGTAAACTGCCAGAGATCGAGACTTCCCTCCAGTTCGCCTTTGGCAGATGCGATGAGGGTATCGGCCTCTTCATCGGATACATGGTAGTCGTTCTTCAATATCGCCACAATACCATCCCGCTCCAATTCGCTGAAATTGCCGTCTATCTGCGACATCTCAAGAAGGAGTGCCAGGGTGGCGATACGGATATCGTGAACAGACTCTTTTTTCTCTTCTCTCTTTTCACCACCACGTTTTCCGAAAAATTTCTTTACAATATCGATCATGGATGAATATCTCCTTTTCTAATCATCAGTAAAAATCATCGACGCGTAGGTTACGGCACTTCTGGTCGCTTCCTCATCGTAGGTCTCATGAGAACATGTCTCGGAATGAGCCCCCTTCAGAAGTGATGAAAAGACAAGCATAGAGGGAAATCCGCATACGTTGAATCGATTGTTTGTCTCCACTGCGTTTTCAAAAATCTTCTCCGGATTCCCCTCGCTGAGAGCGGAGAGGATTTTTTCGTCATTTTTCCGGGCATCGGGAAGGAGCGCATTGGCCGGTATCCGATCATCGAACTTGAGTCCCACATGGGAGAAGTCCACCCCGGAGACAAGAAGAACATTGCCATCCCGCTCCTCTATGAGGCTTCTAAGTGCCCCCACCATACCCTGAAACCGTTCATCGTCGAAGATATTCTTCCCCTCCATGATAAACTCATGAATGCTTCCGCAGAGGATCGGAACGATGAGAGGTGATTTCTCCAAGTAATAATCGAGAAAAAGTGTCTGGAACTCTATTGAATGCTCCATCTTATGGCCGAAATCGTTTGTCGTGAGTGTCCCGGCGGGAACACGTTCCTTGAGCTCAGATATAACATCTCGCGCCGCCCTCAGCGTGCCGAAGGGTGTAACATAGTTTTTTTCCGAGACAGAATATAATCCGTCCTGCCACTGGTGATTCACCCCCAATATAACTGCAATATCGTACTTTCGCCCCTGCAGATGGTGGTAGAGGCTCACATAGGATGCTTTGGCTACTTTGATATCGATATGGGGCGCCAGGATCCCCGTAATGGTCCTGCCGGCAAAGTCCGGTCCTTTTCGGGGAAACTCATCCTCGACATCTTTGATGAAGCGGCTCAATTTTGCAGGGTCGGCATCATAAGAGTTTCCCGCGTGGGAAGGAAAACGGTCTTCTCCTCGTTCGAATTCTTCATAGAGAAACCGCATCCTTTCACGGAAGGTGTCGCTCTCCAGGAGGAAAAACTCATCCAATCTCCCGATAAATTCATCAATCTCCGCGATCGAAACAATCCCTCCCCCTCGGCTTCGCATTATCTCTACCTGTAAATCACGAAGATCATTGGTACCATCGAGCAGCTGCAGGA
>Ga0208905_1000740_pt1 | contig 16576 bp, 16 predicted proteins | sample AntAceMetag02UKS_FD_184776 | JGI IMG/M metagenome (GOLD analysis project Ga0208905, IMG submission 184776) | Saline lake microbial communities from Ace Lake, Antarctica - Antarctic Ace Lake Metagenome 02UKS (SPAdes) (version 2) | ecosystem: Environmental > Aquatic > Non-marine Saline and... | reverse complement strand
CTGCTGACTGCCGACTGCCGACTGCTGACTGCTGACTGCTGACTGCCGACTGTGGATTGCCGACTGATTAGTCGCTTAAATTTAAATTTTTATCTTTACTGATTAATTAATAAAATCATTCACTAATTTAACTTCCTATGAAAAATCGATTATTGCCGTTAATTGTACTCTTTTTCCTGATTATTTCACCATGTGTAATAGCTCAGAAAATTGATATTCAGGTTGGCACTAAAGCAACTGAATGGGAATTTTTAGATGCAGACAAAAATCCTTTCACCATGGATACATGGAAAGGCAAAGTTTTGCAGATCAATTATGTTGATCCTGATGAATCTGATCTTAATGATGAATTCAATGACCTCGTAAAGATAGCCATTGATGTTGACAGCATTATCTCCAGGGACGATTTTAAAGGCTTCGGTATTGTTGATTGTGCTTCTACATGGAAACCTGATTTTTTAATTCGTGCTATTGCCGGGAAAAAAGCAAAGAAATTTGAAACAACCATTCTTTTCGATTATGATGCCATACTGCGTAACCAGTGGAATCTTGCAAAGGACAGCTATAATGTAATAATTCTGGATAAAAACAAGATATGCAGGGCTATTTACAGGGGTAAAATTTCAACTTCAGAAAACCAGGAGATTATTGATCTTATTGCTAAGCTAGCTAAGGAATAGAAGTTCAGAAGAAGTTTATAAGTGGAGAAGTTTATAAGGGGAATAAATTTATCCGCCTAGCGGTTTTAAACCGCTTGGCGGATTACTGCTAATTGCATGTTTATAAGTTTAGAGGGGTGCTTTACGACTCAACAAATCAACAAATAAACTATTTTCCAAAAGGGTTATTTTTTAAAAAATCTTTTTTGAAAAATCAGGATAAGTGTTACGCCTACGGTGATAGACGAATCTGCAATATTAAATACAGGGCGGAAGAAAATAAAACTATCACCACCACGGAATGGGATCCATTCGGGAAAAGTGCCTTTTATTATAGGGAAATAGAACATATCAACAACCCTGCCATGCAGGAATGAGGAGTATCCGCCTTCTGCAGGAAACATGCCGGCAACATGATAATAACTGTTTGAAAAGATCATGCCATAAAAAGCACTGTCAATAATATTCCCTACTGCTCCTGCCATTATTATTGAAATGGTAATAATAAGACCGGTTGGTGCCTTTTGTTTTATCAGATATATAAGATACCATCCAATACCTGCCACTGCTCCAATACGGAAAAGACTTAGGATTATCTTGCCAAATTTGCCGGCAATCTCCATACCAAACGCCATCCCATTGTTTTCAATAAAATGAATAATAAACCAGTTTCCCAGAATATGATATTCCTGACCAAGTACCATATGGGTCTTAATCCATATTTTTAATGCCTGATCAAGCAATATGATCAGTAGTACAATCAGGACAGATTTCTTTGCGATAGTCATATTTGTTGGTTTAAAAAAAATGATTGAAACATGAATGTCTCAATCATTGACAGTGTTAATACACAGGTTTTTATCGACTCTTATTTTTGTCTTTGTTTAGCTTCCATACTAAGTGTTGCATGAGGAACAGCACGAAGACGTTCCTTTGCAATGAGTTTTCCCGTTTCACGGCAAATACCGTAGGTTTTATTTTCTATTCTTATCAAAGCTCCCTGCAGGTGCTGAATGAATTTATGTTGTCTTTGTGCCAAACGTCCTGCTTCTTCTTTTGACAGAGTAGCTGCTCCTTCTTCAAGCACCTTAAATGTAGGTGATGTGTCTTCAGTATCATTACTTTCCTTATGAGTGATAGCATTTTTTAAGAGTTCATAATCTGTTTTTGCTTTATCAATCTTAAATAGGATAAGCTCCTTAAACTCAGCCAGTTCCTCGTCTGAATATCTTGTCTTCTTATACTCGGCCATAATTCAAAAATTTTGGTTAAATATACTATATTTTTTCGAATGAAAAAATGAGTAAATGAGTAAATGTGTAAATGTGTAAATGCGTAAATGCGAAAATGATCAGGCTTTATTAATGGACATAAGGATGTTGATATCGTTAAATTCCAGATGAATAGCTTTATCATCTTTCATGTTTTCAACCAGAACAACACTTAAGGCGAGTGTTTGTGTGCCAATATAATCTGCGTATTTTTCAATTGCAGTATTAATGGATACTTGTTTTTGTATCTGAACATGTATCTTGTCTGTTACATTAAAGCCACTTTCTTTCCTTAGATTCTGAATACGATTGATAAACTCACGGGCAATACCTTCTTCTTTTAGGTCACTTGTAACAGTAACATCCAAAGCTACAGTAAGCTGCCCATCGTTAGTAACAAGCCATCCCGGAATATCTTCCGAAATAATCTCCACATCTTCAAGGGTTATTTGAATTAATTTCCCCTCAATATCAAGCTCAAATTTGCCTTCTTTTTCAAGTTCCGCAATATTATCCCGACTCATTTTTGTAATTGCAGGAGCAACAAACTTCATTAATTTTCCATACCTGGGTCCCAGAGATTTAAAATCAGGCTTTATTTTCTTTACAAGAATTCCTGATGTATCAGTAATATATTCAACCTCTTTTACATTTACTTCCGACAGGATCAGGTCTTTAACAGCATCAAATATTTTCTTAAAATTATTATTCAGCACCGGGATCATGATCTTATTCAACGGCTGACGTACTTTAATACCTACCTTTCTGCGCAAACCGAGTATCATAGAAGAAACTTTTTGAGCGATATTCATTCTTTCTTCCAGATTCTTGTTAATCAGGGTAGTATCATATTTCGGGAAGTTTGTGAGGTGGACAGACTCATCGGTATCCTTTCCGGTAGTCTCATTTAGATCCAGGAAAAGCTTATCCATATAAAACGGGGCAATAGGCGCAGCCAGGCGCGATATAGTATCAAGGCATGTATAGAGAGTTTGATATGCGGAAATTTTATCAGCGTCATATTTCCCTCCCCAGTAACGTTTACGATTCAACCGGACATACCAGTTACTAAGATATTCCATTACAAAATTCTGAATTGCTCTTCCTGCTTTAGTGGGTTCATAATCGGTATAATACTCATGAACATCTTTAATAAGACTATTTAGCAGGGAAATGATCCACCGGTCAATCTCCGGTCTTTTTTCCATAGGTATATTTTCTTCCTTATACCTGAAACCGTCAATATTGGCATATAAAACAAAGAAAGAATATGTATTATGAAGTGTACCGAAAAATTTGCGTTTTACCTCGTCCAATCCGGTAAAGTCAAATTTGAAATTATCCCATGGTTGTGCGTTTGTAATCATATACCATCTAAGTGGATCTGAACCATGCTTTTGAATAGTATCAAACGGATCAACAGCATTTCCAAGTCTCTTTGACATTTTATTGCCGTTCTTATCAAGTACAAGTCCATTTGAGATTATATTCTTAAATGAAACAGAATCAAACAGCATCACAGCAATAGCATGCAATGTAAAAAACCATCCGCGTGTTTGATCAACACCTTCGGCAATAAAATCAGCCGGAAAAAAGTTCATAAACGCCTGATCTTTCATGGAAAAGGGATAATGATGTTGTGCATAGGGCATAGATCCTGAGTCGAACCATCCATCAATAAGATCGGGCTCACGGAACATTTTTTTGCCTGATCCGGAAACAAGAAAAATATTATCTACGAAAGGGCGGTGAAGATCAAAACTCGAATAATTTTCCTTAGAGAAATCGTTATTTTTATAATCAGCAATCGGATTCTTTTTCATAAATCCTGCTTCTACCGACTTATCTATTTCCTCTTTCAATTCGGATACCGAACCTATGCACTTCTCTTCCTTTTTATCTTTTGTTAGCCATACCGGCAATGGTGTTCCCCAGTATCTTGAACGGGAAAGGTTCCAGTCAACCAGATTCTCAAGCCATTTTCCGAAGCGCCCTGTCCCTGTGGCAGCAGGCTTCCAGTTAATGGTTTTATTAAGATCTATCATCCTTTCTTTAAAAGCAGTAGATTTAACAAACCATGAATCAAGCGGATAATAAAGAACGGGCTTATCTGTTCTCCAGCAATGGGGATAATTATGAACATACTTCTCAATTTTGAAAGCTTTTCCTTCATATTTGAGTCGTACCGCTATATCAATATCAACAGAAGTATCACTATAGTCTATATACTTATCATACTCATTTTTAACAAAGCGCCCGGAAAATTCTTTATAAATTGTAGTATTGACATTATTATGAACGAATTTTTCATCCATGTTTTCAACCTTGAAAAATCTTCCTTTCCTGTCAACAAGGGGATTGATTATTCCCTTTTTATCTATAATTGTCAGAGGTGGGATATTGTTTTTGGCAGCTACCTTCATGTCATCTGCACCAAAAGTAGGAGCGACATGAACAATCCCTGTTCCTTCGGTAGTTGTAACGAAATCGCCTGTAACAACTCTGAATGCATTCTCACCCGGATTTACCCATTCGAGCAATTGCTCATACCTGATCCCGTTCAATTTATTACCCTTAAATTCATCAATAACCTTATAAGGAATATTTTTATCCCCTTCATTAAAATCTTCAAGTTTCAGATCTTTGTTTTTTTTATCGAAAAAATCATGGAACAGCTCCTTTGCCAGAATAACAGAAACGGGAGATCCGTTATATGGATTAAATGTTTTTACTTTGACATAATTAATATTCTTTCCTACAGCAAGAGCAGTATTTGACGGAAGCGTCCATGGAGTGGTAGTCCATGCCAGAAAAAACAGATTCTTATTATTATTAGTGAAAAGGAATTCGGATTTTTCATCCATAATCACCCTGAACTGAGACACAATAGTTGTATCCTTAACATCGCGGTAACAACCCGGTTGGTTTAACTCATGACTGCTCAGTCCTGTTCCTGCAGCAGGGGAATAAGGCTGTATAGAATACCCCTTATACAACAATCCCTTGTCGTACAGTTTTTTCAGCAGGTACCATACCGATTCAATATACTTGTTATCATAAGTAACATAAGGATCATCCATATTGATCCAGTAACCCATTTCCCGTGTAAGATATTTCCACTTGTCGGTAAATTTCATCACATCACTCCGGCAGGCATCGTTATATTCTTCTACGGATATCTTTTTACCGATATCCTCTTTTGTTATTCCAAGTCTTTGTTCTACACTGAGCTCAACAGGTAAACCGTGTGTGTCCCAACCTGCCTTTCGTTTAACATGGTATCCTTCCATGGTTTTAAACCGGCAGAAAACATCTTTTATAGTACGACTTATAACATGATGAATACCGGGCATGCCATTTGCAGAAGGAGGCCCTTCAAAAAAGACAAAAGAGTTATCCTCTTTTCTGTTGTCCAGGCTTTTTTGAAATGCATTCCGCTTATCCCAAATTTCCAGTATCTCTTTATTGATCTGTGAAAGATTGAACTCCTTATGCTCCGGAAACTTCTTGTTCATCAGTTGATTTTTATTAACCTTTTTTAAAATTGCCCACAAAGATAGGGAAAAAGAGGGAACTAACTTTCAACTTTTCCTCCTTCCCCTATCCTTTTTTTAAGGTAAAGCTAAAAGTGCTGCCTTTTTTAATTTTGCTGTTCAGACTAACAGTTTGTTTATGTGCTTCAATAATATGTTTTACTATTGCCAGACCAAGACCGGTGCCCCCCAGGTTTCGTGATCTGCTGCGATCAACACGATAAAATCGTTCAAACAAACGGGGGATATCCTGTTTTGTAATTCCAATACCATTATCAGCTATTTCAACCATAATATTTTCACCTATACCGGTAAAAGAAATTGTTGTAACACCGTTTTTTTTGCCGTAATTAATTGAATTAAGAACCAGATTATTTAATGCCTGGTAAATTCTTTCCCTGTCGGCTTCTACAAATATTGGTTTATGGGAAGAATGTGTATGTTTTAATGTAACATTATATTCTTTTGCTCTAATCTCCTGTGTTTCAAACACCTCTTCCACCAGATGGATAATATTAAATCTTGTAATCTCCAGCTTTAGCTCTCCCGATTCCAAGCTGGAAATAATTCCAAGATCATCAACAATTGAGATCATACGGTTAATGCTTTTTTCTGCACGCTCCAGGTACATACGATTAACATCCGAATCATCAATTCCGCCATCCAGAAGCGTTAAAATATATCCCTGGATATTGAAAATAGGGGTTTTTAATTCATGTGAAACATTACCAAGATATTCCTTCCGGTATTTTTCCATTTGTTTTAAATGGGTTATTTCCTGTTTCCTGTCTTTTTCCCAGTCGATAACATCTTTCTCTGCAGTTGAAATAATGTCTTTCGGATTATTATCTTTTAAGGCTGATTCAGAGATGTTTATATTTTGAATTGTTTTATAAATAGGAGTGATTTTATTTATAATAAACCGTTGAACTATTTTTAACGTAATCCAGTTAAGTAATAAAAAAGCCAATAAGAAAACAACAATTGCTATAAGCCAATTATTAAGGATAGTATAATTGCAGAAGAAAAAAGACAGAGTTAAAAAAACCAGAGAAAAGATTAATGAGATAACAAAGGATATTATTTTTGGAGATGGATCTTTCATAAGAAAATGCTTAAATGCGTAAATAAGTGAATGAGTGAATGAAAAATTGTTTTATTTTGGGTAAAATTAATATAATATGAGTAAGCATCCTGAGAAAAGAATGATAAAATTTTTACACGACCACCATGTTCTGACGCTTGCAACATCGCAAAAAAACAAACCATGGTGTGCAAATTGTTTTTATGTTTATCTGGAGGATGAAAATTGTTTTGTGTTTACATCTGATTATGAAACGAAACATATACGTGATATTCAGGAGCAGGATCTGGTTGCAGGATCTGTTGTTTTGGAAACACATATTATTGGTAAAATACAGGGGATACAATTCAGGGGGAAGATTTACAAAGCTGAAAATGAAATACTGAAAAAGTCAAAAAAAGCATATCTGAAAAAATTCCCTGTTGCAATGTTAATGGAAACTACCCTTTGGGTTGTCAGACTTACGTATTTGAAGATGACAGATAACAGGTTGGGGTTTGGGAAGAAGATTGTATGGGATGAAGAGACGAGGGGACGAAAGAACGACGGGGCGAGGGGGCGACAAGGCGACTGGGCGAAAGAACGAAAGAACGATAGGACGAATCAGTTAAAAATCTAAAAAAATGATATTAGTAACTGGCGCAACGGGTTTAGTAGGCAGTCATCTGGTTTATGAGCTACTTAAGAAAGAAGAAAAAGTCAAAGCTCTGAAACGGCAGTCGAGTGATACAGGTCAGGTATTAAAAACATTTGGTTTTTACACGAATGAACCTGAAAAGCTTTTTTCACGGATTGAATGGGTTGATGGGGACGTATCTGACCTGGAGAGTCTGGAGATGGCTTTTGAAGATGTTGACAGGGTTTATCATACTGCGGCAATAATATCGATGGATAGTGCCGATAGTGCTGAAATGAAGAAAATTAATATTGAGGGGACAACAAATATTGTGAATCTGTGTCTTGAGAAGAAGATAAGTAAACTTTGTTATGTTAGTTCTGTGGCAGCTATTGGTAACAGAACGGCACCAAACAAAATAACGTATAGCTCAACAAAATTCAATGCTGAGATGGAGGTCTGGCGGGGAATGGCTGAAGGGCTGGAGGCTGTTATTGTAAATCCGTCAATAATTATTGGTCCGGGAGTCAGGGGGAAGGGAAGCATGGCTATGTTTGATAAAATAGCAAAAGGATTAAAGTTCTATACACGTGGGGTTACCGGGTATGTCGATGTCAGAGATGTTGTAAAAGCAATGATAATTCTTATGGAGAGCGAAATAAAAGGAGAAAAATTTATTCTAAATTCAGAAAACCTGTCGTATAAGGAAATATTCGAAATGATTGCTCAGGCACTAGATAAACCTTCCCCGAACATTTATGCTAACCGGTTTATGACAGGTCTGGTGTGGCGACTGGATTATCTGAAAAGTAAACTTACAGGAGCGACTCACATAATAACAAAAGAGACAGCTGAAATAGCTCATAGAAAAACATTGTTCTCGAATGAAAAGGTGAGGGAAGCAGTGGGGATGGAGTTTAGAGTGATAAAGGAGAGTGTTGAGGAAACAGCAAGGCGACTGGGCGACAGAGCGAGGAGACGATGGGACGAAAGAACGATAGGACGAAAGAACGATAGGACGAAGAGAGGCGGCTAACTTAAAAACCAAAATTAACCCCAAAACTAAATGTGTTTGTTTTGCCGTACCAGAATGCCGGAGAGTAATTTTTATTGCCGGTAACATTACCATTAGTAAAACCGGCAGATACAAATCCGTCATTTATAATTTCGTACCGGGCAGACAGAGAGAACATGCTACTTTCCCATTCAACCGATTCCATAAATGGAAGTCCGAGACGCGGGGTTCCAAGTGCAGTATAATCGGGTCCTTTTTGTGCAAATGTATAGGATGCTTTCAGGAACAAGCCACGTAGCGGTTTGGCTTCAAGTGATAAGTAAAGCTCTTTGCAGTTATCACGGAGATAATGCCCCAGGTTAAACCGGTTCGATTCAAAGGTTAAGGTGGGCACATAATGCATGAATGACAATGGATTTGTACGTGTATATTCGGCAGTAACTGACATGTTTTGTGCAGGGAACCGGCTTGCCCTGAAGCCCAGTTTTGTTGAAAAGAAATTGGAATGTTCTTCGGGCTTGAACATTCGTCCGATAGATACCTCATCAACAAAAAATGAGGCATACAGGTGAAGGTTTTTTAACTGCCGGGAACTTATATCAAAAAACATCTGGGAGTTTTGATTATCAATTCCTGAGTTGAGGGTGTGATCGATAGATTTAAAAAAGAAAAGGGGGATGAGATATCCCGGATGTATTCCTATATCAGAATAAACAATTGAGTTACCGACAGAAATATTCAGTTTTTCAATTGGTGTAAATGTGAAAAGGTTGGTTGCAATGAATTTCTTATAAAACACCTCCCTGTAATCTGTGCCGTAGCTGTTTACCAGGAAGTATGATCTTGAGCTGTCAACCACTTCAGACACAAGCCATCCGTGAACATAGTTAAATTCGAACCAGGAAACCGGCTTCAGGTTTAATTTTATATGGGCAAAAGAGGGAGTACGACCTGAGAAGATATTCGAGCCATTATAATTTGTGCCCCATGTAAAATGATCCTTCACCAATCCTATCATTCCCCAATCCCATGAGTAGGTCATCCCGCCCATCATTTCGCTGTAATCGTAATGTGCCTTATAATTTCCTCCCATACGTTGGTTAAGGAATTGATCCTCCGATAGTTTTTCATTCTCGTGGTTATCCCTCAGACTGGCATAAAAGCCCCAGTGATCGCCGTAATATGCAAATGCTTCTGCCCCGTTCCAGCGATGCCATACTGCGCCGTTTTTGTTTGTCCAGTATTGGATCCCTCCTATCGGGTTTATTGACAATGTAAAAACCGAGTCTTTTTTATATAGCAGATCCAGCCGTTTGGTGAATTGTTTGCCAGGTTTCACCTCCTTATTAAAATCCTTCAGGTAGAAAGCAATATCTTGTTGCTGACGGCTATTAAGCTGGTCAGTTTGTTGCGCTGCTTCTTGTAGTTTTTTTGCGATAACCATTCGCGAGTAAGGTTTTGCAACAGTATTTAGATCAATTATTTGCTGGTTAGCAAGTTCGTCAAGGAAATTGTATAATGATTTATGAGAAATATGGTGATAGATACTTTGTCCAAAATTGACCTGGATGGAGGTAGATAGAAGTAAAACTATGAATATTTTTTTCATTTACAATAATTACTTAACCGCAGAGATCGCAAAGAAGGCGCAAAGGTCGCCAAGAATATCTAAAGATATTAAAGATTTCTTATATATTTTTCATTATCGTACTTTGCGGTTAATTGCTACGGGCTTGTTTGATAACAATATTGAAAATCGCTTTCCAGAAATATTTCCAGTCGGTGCGGAATGGGGCTTTTTCATAGGCTTCCAGGTACTTCATTTCGGATTTCTGGATATCCGTGAGGGTTTTTGGGAGGTCGTAATAGAAAGGAGGGATAAGTCCGGGTTTATGTTTTGTTCGTTTGTCCTGTAATTCTTTATCATACAGGTTAACCCAAGTTGAAAATGCATAAATGTAAAGTATTCGTTTTCAATGGCATACATTTTAAAAGTTTACAATTGGGTCACTACATTTAATTTCCGGGTATAAGGCCTGTGCCGCCACCCAAGGGTTTCATATATTTGCATTGCTTCACTATTAGGACGGGAACATACCCTTGCATAAACTTTTTTGTCTTCTTTGGCATTCATAATAACCGTGGCACATTGTTGGGACTGCATTATGGTTGATATTTTTGACCAACTATGATTAATCCCTTTGTCTTTCAGCCCAAGTCTTATGTAATTAACAATTTGATATGCCAGCAACCCCATCCAGATATGAGGTTCTATATATTTATCTTTCTGATGAAATATTGGCCTGATATCCAAATCATTTTTCAAGCATCGGAAGCTGGCTTCCACCTCGCGGGTAAGGTTGTAAACATCCCATATTTCATTTTCTGTAAGCTTCTTCCTTGAATAGCGAAGAAAATATTCCCCTTTGGGTTTTTCTTTTTCCTTTTCGCGTTCCCAGGTAATGTCTTTTACCAAACCATTTTTATGGTCTTCTACATAATTTATTTGGTAATATTTTGCAACTTTCGAGTACTGGTCTTTCAGCCTGCCTACATGTTCATGAACGGCCGTTATTTTTTTTAACCTTCGTGGCAGTGAAAGCCCTTGCTTTAAATATCCAAGGCGCTGTTCAAAACGCTGGGTAAGTTTGTCGTCCATGGATGATTCCTTCATGAACTTGTTTTTACTTTTTACCCGCAGGAAAGTATCTTCACAACCTTCAACAGATACCTTTTCTATTTCAATTTTACCCCCGGTATTGTCTTCTATAGATAACACTTTTGGTGATATTCGTAAATACCCTTTTGGTTTTGAACGGCTTACACACACGTAATCATAATCCTCCTTCTTTAACATAGCAAGATTCTCATTCGTGGCTATCCCTGCATCCATTGTAACCACGGGTTTTTCTTTTTTGACAGGCAGTTTTCCCCTTATTTTGTCTAGCACATCCTTCAGGGTGGATGGCTCACTTATATTACCAGGATACAACTGGCTATATCTGAAAAATCCAATACTGTCTATGACCAGCGATAACCCTATTAAACGGCAATCACTCCTTTTTTCTTTGCTGCGCCCAAACATGGCTTTCCCTGATCCCTGCATCCGGCCCTCGAAATACATGTTGGTTAAATCGTAAATAATGATGTTGTCATGGTTGCTGAAAAGTCCACTACAAAGCTTGTAAAGAGTGTCCTCTATTATCTCCTTCGCCCCGTGTAGCCTGATCGCTGTCTTATATAACAGGTAACGGGTAATAGACCCCGGTTCAAGTCCAAACAAGTGTGGCAGTTCCGTGTTGTTTTGTAGCCATCTTTCTATTTCAAGTTCACTGGAAGGATGGAGCATCTTTGCTGCTATCATTACCATGGCCATGGCAGCTTCGCTTTTATCAAATCCTATTGAGGTCAGGCACCGGGACAAACCTGCTTTTTCAAATGCCTGCTTACACAACCAGGCACCACCTACTTCCCTGCTATCCTCCATATCTATTGATGAAAGATCAACTTCTTCCCATTCACCAAAACTCTCTTTAACCAGTTTTGTCCTATTGCCTGAAACAGGGAAGAGTCTTTTTTTAATGATCTCGGAGGAAAATCTCCTGGCAATAACATCAATCTGGTTATCCGTATTATGAAACATTGATGTCGTGCCCACTACCAGCTCTTCTATCCTGTCAGCCAGTAGTTTATGCTTCTCCCTGGGTAATCCTTCCAATGTGCCCAGGTTCAGCAAAACTTGTTGACGGCTTTTATTCCCAACCCTGTAAGCATGCACCAGCCGGTAATACCTGTAGGTTTTGCCCTCTTTTTTGTTCTTCTTATCAACCGCGCGTATAAACATGTTGCAAATATACAAAACGCGAATCAAATAAACAAATCTATGGGTCACTACAAAACGATGGCGAAAATCTTATATAGCTGTATATTAATATGTTAGTATTTTAAAAAAGTGAAAATTCACTGAAAAAAGATGCTTTTTAGTAATTTTCTGATTGAAAATTTTCAACTTGGGTTAAGCGATTTTCAAGCTTTTCTTTAACCTTCTTATCGATAATTTTATCCAACTTCAAATCGGGTGTTACTTCTTTTCGAATGGTATAAACCGTTTCAAAATTTACGGTTTTTACTTTATCGGCGACTCTCTCCGTATGAAGTTCATTCAGCCAGATTGGCTTTTTCGACAAGGCATTTGCTCAATTGCCTTCAACCGTACCCTTCCACCCCGTTCGTTTATATAGTTGAAAAACTTGTTGGCATGTGTCATTTCTTCCTGAAACTGTATATACATCCAATTGGCAAAACCCGGCAGGCCGGTATTGCTAAAATACGCCGACATCGATAAATACAGAAAAGCTGAATACTGCTCTGCATTAATTTGTTCGTTTAAAGCGTTTAACATTTTTTCTTTTATCATGACTTTTTGTTTTATTGTTTGGGTTAAAAATAGGAAAAAGGGAAGAGATATAAAATAATAAAGGCTCAAATTTGAGCCTTTATTAATGTTGATTTTCAATTTAGGTTAGAAAATATTTATGAGTTTCCAATTCAATTGTCTTTCGACGTTTTAAAGGTCCATGTAGGACTGTTTGCAACATTGCTGCCTTCGAACTTGGCTACCACATACCAAAAATAGGTAGTTTCATATTTTAATCCGTCAACAACCACTTCTTTTGCCGTTAGGTTCTCTCCTACAATCTGCTGCACTGTTGAGTTTGACTCAAAAATGTAGACCGTATATTCCAGTTCTTTGCCTTTATTTTGCTGATCAACTTTCCACTGGAAGGTAAAAGATGTATTCTGATCTACTGCTCCATTTCCCGGAACCGGGTCGTAAATGGTTACCCAACCTACGTCATTTTCATCCTTCAAAAGGAAGAAAGTAAGGTTAGTGGTATCGTTATCGTAAACTGACACACTTACGCTGCTACTCAGAAAATCTTTTTTTCGCGCTGTTACTGCCACATCTCCTTCCACAACCTTGGTAAACTCAAATTTCCCCTGGTCATCTGTTATTGAAGTAGAACTTGCAGGATTGGTGGAAACCAGAACACCCGATAACGGTGTATAATCGTCCCCATCAAGGATTACTCCTGACATTGCCCCGTATTTGCCTATATCCATTTTAACTTCTTCGCACCCTGCGAAAAAGAGAACCAGAAACATATAAATGATTAATCTTTTTGTTTTCATTTCGGTATTTTTTCTTTAGAAATAAATTTTTAATCCCATTTTAACTCCCCAGTATCCGTCATTAAATGTGCCCGTTTTTGAACCATCGTAATAATCGGACAGAAACTGATTGTAAAACATTTCGCCGGTGAATCCCAGCTTCTTTGAAACCAGGTATTCGGCTCCACCGGTTACCGACAGGTACGGCAGCGCTTTCTTTTCTGAAGCACCAACATTTTGCCCAAAATCATAAAGGGTTCCAACACCAAATGACAAATACGGTGAATACCGATCGCGGGTATTGGCTAAAAACACGAGGTTAATATCTCCGAAATATTCAAATGATTCGGTTATATCCCGCACATTGAGATTTTGTGCACCAAATTTGGTTTCAATATAAAATGAATTATTAAGTGCGAATCCATATCCGGCAGATCCTCCAAAACGAACATCTCCTCTGGAATAGTCACCATTAAATAAATGGCCCGATCCCGTCAGGCTCATGTAATTTTTACTCCTGTAATTTTCTTCGTAATCCCTGCCCATTATATCGGTATGCCGATTCTCTTCTTTTTCTTTCAGATAATCTGTAAACAAGGGTGAATTTTCCTGAGTGGAATCATTTACAGCCCATAAATTATCCATTACTCCTTCTATAATTAAACCGTACAATGCCTTTTCTATGGCTTCTGTAATGGCCATTTCCGTGGGTTCGTTGTAAGTATATCCGGTTTCTGCTTCCAACAAGCGTTTAAACTTCACATAACGAAAAACTCCCATTGATACTTCCTGCGACAATATGGATTTGGTGGTGTAAATAGTTTTTAAAATTTTACTGTTGCTTGTAGAAACAGCACGTAAATAGATGCTCACACGGTCTTCGCGGTATTGCGCCGAAGCATCGGCACCAAAATATCGAACACCGGCTCCGCCGGTAAAAATATTGGTTTCGTAGGATACAATTCCGCCTTCCAATAATACTCCGGCAAACAGTAGCGGAGGCAGCATTACATTTGCACTGCTCTCGTATTGCTCCCGGCTGGCACGTATTATTTTTCGTTCATTCAGCAAGTTACTTATGTTCTCCCTTTCAATGGGGACAAACCATCCGGACTCCTCGAGCGCACGGATGAGTATATTGGTAGCTCCCTGTGTTACTGCCGTGGACCAGCTTGCTCCCGTCTCCGATGCCTTGTATTGCCCGGTTTGATCGCGGAATTTGTACACAGCAACAACTATTTTCTCTTTCGGCTCTGGAAGTTCCAGCAGCTCTTTTTTCAATGGCGTTTCCGGCCCTAAAACCGCTTTGCGGTTTTTTAATGGTTGATGAAAAAACGGACTGCAAGAAAACAATATTCCACTCAGCAAGGAAAACCATATACTCCTGAAAATAAATTTCTTCAGCATAATTAATTATTTATATTTTTCCTTTGGTTAAAAATAGGGAACAGCTACCGTTGTGGTGGCCCCGGTTTTATTATCCACTATCGTAATATCTAATCCGCCATCGGAATTACCAATGTCAATCTGGTAATCGCCTAATATATAAGATCCTTCGGCAAGTGAGTTTTCACCAAATTGGCGGGTTACCAGTTCGCGCGACAACCGGCTTAAAATCTGACGATTTAAACTCTCAGCAAAATCATCAACAGGATTTGAGCTGTAACGGCTGTATGGATCTGTTCCATCTGTCGGTGCTTTGTAAGTGTCCTGTGCCTGTGCCGAGCTCAACAACCAGCTGTAATTGTATGGATTACCTCCAAATGCCGGATTTTTAGGTTGATAAACTAATTGTTGTGCCTTGGTTTGTGTTGAAAACAAAAGCAGTATTCCAGTAAAAAGTATTAATAATTTTTTCATAATGTATGGTTTTTTGTTTTTAAAAAATACCTGACCCCGATTGATCCTCCCCTTCCATCTGACGCAATAATTCCTCGTAATTGGCCAGATAAAGTTGTGTTTGCGAAACGGCTTGTTCAGCTAATTGCTCAACATCGTTTCGTGGTTGAAGGAACGATTGAAACACAGTTGTTTCATTTATTTTAATTTCGATTAAGGTTGTGGTAAGCCGATAAGGTTTTTCGCTTATAAATATAGAAAAATTCTTTGCATTTGCAGGGGCTTCCCAAGCGTTGTAAAAAGAGTCGTAAAAATCTCTTCCGCTTTTCGTTTTTGTTTCATCGAAAAGCAGGCCATCAATTTCAATATCTGCATCGGCACTTGCCTTTTTAGTTTCTTCCGCTGTAATTTCCTCGATCAGCTTTTGCAGGCTCGCCGGTGCTTTTTTTAATTTAATCGTATCCCGTTTACTACGGATAGTATCGGTTTGAGCTGCGCCGGTTAAGGCTAATATCAATAATAATAATATGGTATAAATCAATTTCATATTGAAATTATTTCATTGGGAAACTAAAAGCCGAGTGAGTGATGGTAATAACAGCGCCTCCGGTTTGTTCCACTTTCAAATACGGGGCATCAAAATGATCCAGTATTAATTCTGCCATATTTGCATTCCCGGTTTGAACAACTGAAACCGTACAATCTAAATCAGTACTTAAACTATTTCCCATCAATGCCAATTCAATACTATTGCTACGGCCATGCTGTACAAGAGAAGCAGAATGCAATTGAGCAACTTTATTATCTATATAACTGTTAATAAAGTTGCCATTGCCCTTTTGAATAACACTCGTATTTGCCAAATTGCCGGATGACCACAGATTGGCCTCGTTTCTATTGCCAGACTGCCTCAAACTCGTTTGGTGACTTTCGCCCATTTGGTTAATATAACCGACGTTACGAGCCCCATGTTGATTAGACAATATTTGGTTTGCCGAAACACCCGGGTTTTGTTGAATGGTAACAATATTATTCTGAGTACCTGTCTGTTTTATAATCGTTAAATTAGAGTTCAACAAAACACCAGACTCCATTATATCATAATCAAGTAATCCCCAAGTATTCTCATCAGAACATACCTGGGCAGTTGAGGCTAACGCGAAAACAGTCAGAAAAAACAGAAATGTTAAAAGGTGTTTCATAGCGTTCAAATACAGTTTATTTCCTTTTTACAAAATAGTTGTGCTTATTAAAATCTCCTGCCACCGGCAGGGTGCATAATGTTTGGTGAAAGTTCCCCCGGCAAAAGCCGGGAGAACTAAACCATCACATTAATTTGATCGAGGAATCACCTAACTTGATGGCCAGGTATCTTTTAATCAATTAA
>Ga0208905_1000734_pt1 | contig 16648 bp, 15 predicted proteins | sample AntAceMetag02UKS_FD_184776 | JGI IMG/M metagenome (GOLD analysis project Ga0208905, IMG submission 184776) | Saline lake microbial communities from Ace Lake, Antarctica - Antarctic Ace Lake Metagenome 02UKS (SPAdes) (version 2) | ecosystem: Environmental > Aquatic > Non-marine Saline and... | reverse complement strand
TTTTTAATATGCTCTTCATTCTTTGCATGCTCCATGAACCAGTCTCGTGCAGTATGCGCATTGGTCATTGTTTCCTGCGTGGTGAAGGTTTTGGATGCGATCATGAAAAGTGTGGTTTCCGGATTTAGCACCTTAAGAGTTTCTGCAATATGAGTGCCATCCACATTTGATACGAAATGCGGCGTGATATTTTTCCAATATGGTTTGAGCGCTTCAGTTACCATAACAGGACCCAGATCCGAGCCGCCGATACCGATGTTTACAATATCCGTGATCGGTTTCCCTGTATAACCCCTCCATTCTCCGCTGATGATCTTATCTGAGAATTCATTCATTTGACGAAGTACTACCCTCACCTCCGGCATGACATCTTCCCCATCCACGTACACCGGATTGCCTGAGAAATTTCTGAGTGCCGTATGCAGAACCGCCCTGTGTTCAGTTTCATTTATTATATTCCCGGAGAACATTTTTTCAATAGCATCTTCCAGTTCACAATCCTGTGCGAGCTCCACAAGCAGTCTCATTGTTTCATTATTTATGATGTTTTTTGAATAGTCGAGCAGAATATCCTCAAAAATTAATGAATATTTATCGAACCGTAATGAGTCCTTTGCAAACATCTCCTTCATTGAAGTGTGCTGCATTGTTTCGTAATGTTGCAATAGTTTATTCCATGCATTGGTTTTGGCAGGGTTGATCTTTTTAAGCATGAAACCTCCGTAATTATGATAGATGAAGTTTTGAGAGGAAGGATATTTTGTCAAAGAAAGTGGAAACCGGAGGAAGAAAAATGGAGGAGGGAGAACTAAGGAAGTTTGGACTTCACTGGCGGCGTAGCTGACGTGTAGTTCAAGAAGGTATAATAACAATTTATAAAAAAAGAATGAAATATTATTGCCCTTGACATTTATTTTCATTAAATATGGTTTTATCTCACTAAAGGAAATAAAATTGTATAATTTTGCATTTGAAGAATAAAATACTAAATGAGAAAAAGATATTTTGGAGTAATGTATGAGTAAATTGATCGAGTCTGATATTCAAAGACAAAACATTCTTAATAACCATTTTGCTGTTAAAAGAATTCAAACCTACATAGGTTTTCCCGGCATGTTGTACCAAGGAGAATATAGGTTTACAAAAAAAATGGTGGCGGAATTTTATGAAGTGGAAGAAAGAACAATTGAGAGGTATTTAGAGAATTTTGCCAAAGAATTAAAATATAACGGATACGTTTTAATACGAGGTAAAAGCCTGCAGGAATTCAAGTTAGAATTTGCTCCCGTCATCAATGTCGGTACCAAAACCACTATCCTTGGCCTATTCAATTTCCGCTCATTTCTAAATTTGGGTATGCTTTTAAAAGAAAGCGAAAAAGCTCAGCATCTGCGCTCTAAAATTCTGGATATTGTCATCCAAACCGTTAATGAAAAAACTGGTGGCGGCACAAAGTATATTAACAGGCGAGATGCAGATTATCTGCCGGTAGCCATTCGAGAAAGTAAATACCGCAAAGAATTCACCTTAGCCCTGAATGAATGCGTAGAAATGGGCAACTATAAATATGCTTATTACACTGATATAATCTATCTCTACATCTTTCGCGAAAATGCCAAAGAATATAAACAAATCCTAAAGATGAAAGAAAAAGAGAATGCCAGAGATACGATGTATGCCGAAATTTTGAACTTAATTGCTTCATTTGAAACAGGTCTTGCTTATGAAATGAGAAAGAAATCAATGGAATTAGAAAGAAGGTTAACTCCTTTCGAAACAGATGAATTGTTCAAGAATTTCGCTCAGCATCCGCTCCAAAAACCACACATCGAAGATGCCCGAATCAAAATGTCCTCCCGTGATCTACACTTTCGTGACGCTATACATCGCAAACTGGAAGAATATATTCACTCCGTTTCACCGCAGGATTTCGAAAGATTCCTAGGAGAGCAAAGTGTAGAATTTGAAAAACAACTTCAAAATGCTAAAGATGTACTCAAACGCCTGAAAGAGAATAAATAATGCCTATAATTTACTTCAACGGGATCGAAGAAGTTATTCAAATTCACCAAAAAACAGTTGAGGCAAGCTATGGCGGAAGCACGGAGATCATTAATACCGCTTCTCTCGAATGTGCGTTGGAACATATCCAAAATGATGATTATTATCCCGAATTCATCGATAAACTTACCCACCTGTTTTTTATTGCAAATAAAAGCCACTGCTTTATTGATGGCAATAAGCGTATAGCCATTACAATTGGCTCGATGTTTTTACTCAAAAACGGTCTCCTCGATGCTGCTCAACGCTTCCTTTTCAAAATGGAAATGATCTCCTACCAGCTTGCTGCCGGCAGGATTTCCAAAGAATTGTTGCGTGAATTGATCTTTTCTGTTGTTTACGAAAATGACTATTCCGAAGACCTAAAGCTGAAACTGATAGAAGCCATTTCTGCGGAGTAACCATTGTAAACATACGATAAATACAAAAACAGTGGAATCGAATAAATCGGATGGAGGTGTGTTATGATGCTTCGGAACGTACCTTACATACCACATATATGCTGAGTATGAAACCCTACAAAAACATGGTAAATGCAGGATATTTTGTCAAACTTGGAAAAAATAAACTTTTATGAATGTAATATAGTTAAATTTCTTGACGCAGAAATAGAAAAACAAATGAAAAAAGAAATCAATTAGTATGAATAGATTATTTGCTTTTTGAAGGAATATAAATGTTTGAACAAACTTTCAAAAATATCGATGATGCACTCAGGAAGGATGCAGGTTGCAGTAGCGAATTAGATTACGTCGAACAAACTTCCTGGATTCTATTCCTCAAATATCTCGATGATCTCGAAAAAGATAAAAAAGCTGCTGCTCAATTATCCAGCCGACATCACACTCAAATCATAGATAAGGAATTCAGTTGGAATGTCTGGGCTGCTCCAAAACTTGTCCTGAGCGGTGTCGAAGGGGGTGCTGATGGCAAACTCGATCATCACAAAGCTCTCAGTGGTGATGATCTCAAAGATTTTGTCGATTTACAATTATTTCCATATCTCAAGAAATTTAAAACTAGTGCTGAAAGCCCGAATACTATAGAATACAAAATCGGAGAGATATTCAGCGAACTAAAAAATAAAATCCAAAGCGGCTATACTCTCCGTGAGGTTATCAACCTTGTAGATGAACTCAAATTCAGAACTCACAAAGAAAAACATGAAATGTCCCATTTGTACGAAGGCAAGATCAAAAATATGGGAAATGCCGGCAGGAATGGTGGAGAATACTACACTCCACGTCCGCTAATCAAAACCATTGTCAAGGTAGTAGCTCCCGAAATTGGCAACAAGATCTATGACGGTGCTGTCGGTTCTGCCGGTTTCCTGGTTGAATCTTATGAATACTTGAAAAAACATAACAAACTATCTACAGCAGATATTGTAACTCTGCAAAAAAACACTTTCTTCGGGAAGGAAAAGAAATCTTTGGCATACATTATCGGCATCATGAACATGATCCTGCATGGCATCGAAGCTCCAAATATCATTCACACCAACACGCTCGCAGAAAATATATTCGACATCCAGGAACGTGATCGCTTCGATATCATTCTGGCAAATCCTCCTTTTGGTGGAAAAGAGCGAAAGGAAGTACAGCAAAACTTTCCGATAAAAACAGGTGAAACAGCTTTCCTTTTTCTACAGCATTTTATTAAAAAGCTCAAAGCAGGTGGTCGCGCCGGTATTGTTATCAAAAACACTTTCCTTTCCAACACAGACAATGCTTCCATTTCGCTTAGGGAGGAACTGCTTAACAGCTGTGATCTCCATACTGTTTTAGATTTACCAGGTGGTGTATTTTCAGGTGCAGGTGTAAAAACTGTTGTGCTTTTCTTTGAAAAAGGCAAACCCACCAAGAATGTCTGGTTCTATCAGCTCAATCTCGATAGAAACCTTGGCAAAACTAATCCGCTTAATGAAGCTGATCTCGCTGAATTTGTTGAATTGCAAAAAACAAAAGCTGAAAGCGAAAATTCTTGGACAGTAAACATTAGAGATATTGATCAAACCACTTTTGACCTTTCTGCAAAAAATCCTAATACTCCCGAAGAAGCACCCCTTCGACAGCCAAACGAAATTCTGATAGAAATAGCAGAATTGGATAAAGAAAGTGCTTTAGTTTTAGAAAAAATAAAGGAAATGATATGAGCAAACAAAATAAAATCCAACTTTTCCAAGAACAAAAAGTAAGAACTCATTGGGATGAAAAAAAAGAAACTTGGTATTTCTCAATTGTAGATGTTACTGCTATCCTTACTGAAAGCAAAAACCCGCAAGCATATTGGCGTAAATTAAAGCAACGATTAAAAGAAGAAGGAAATGAAACCGTGACAAATTGTCACGGTTTGAAAATGCAAGCAGCAGACGGCAAAATGAGGAAAACCGATGTTGCGGATACAGAACAGCTTTTGCGATTAATTCAATCTATCCCGTCACCAAAAGCCGAACCTTTTAAATTGTGGCTCGCAAAAGTCGGTTACGAGAGAATTGAAGAAACCGAAGATCCCGAACTTGCATTTGAACGTGCAATGGCAACCTACCTGAAAAAAGGATATTCCAAAGAATGGATAAACCAGCGTTTAAAAAGCATAGAAGTAAGGAAAGAACTGACCGACGAATGGCAGGAAAGAGAAATGAAAATCGGTTTGGAATATGCAATTTTAACCAATGAAATAACTAAAGCTTGGTCAGATAAAACAGTAAAAGCTTATAAAAAGCTCAAAGGATTGAAAAAAGAAAATTTGCGTGACAATATGTCTAATTTAGAATTGGTCTTGAATATGTTGGCAGAAGCTTCCACTACTGAAATCTCGAAAGAGCAAAAGCCAAAAGGTTTGGAAGCAAATAAGAGCGTTGCTCGTAAAGGTGGTAATGCAGCGAAAAAAGCAAGATTAGAAATTGAAAAACAAACTGGGAAACCAATTGTAACTTCTAAAAATGCTTCGACAAGCTCAGCAACAGCGAAAAATCTTTTGGATAAACACAATAATAAAGAGATTGAAAATGAGTAAAGATTGGGGAATCAAGAATTTTGTCAACTGCCTTGAAAAGATAGTTTATACAACAAAAATTAAATGTAAAAATTTCCTTGATATTGGTGAATTTCCTATCATTTCTCAAGAACAGGATCATATAAATGGATACTGGAATAATTCGAATGATTTATTTAGAATCAAAAAACCTGTTGTGATATTCGGTGATCATACTAAAGTCTTAAAATTCGTAGATTTTGATTTTGTTTTAGGTGCGGATGGTGTAAAAATATTACAACCTATTAATGAAATTGAACCAAGATATTTTTATTACTATTTGCAAAATGTCAATTTGGGTGATTTAGGTTATGCAAGACATTATAGGCTTTTAAAAAAAATAAAAATCCATTATCCCAAATCACTACCTGAACAAAAACGCATTGTCTCTATCCTAGACAAAGGTTTTGCAGCTATCGATAAAGCTGTTGCCAACACAGAGAAGAACCTGCAAAATGCTAAAGAACTCTTCGATTCCTATCTCAATGAGATCTTCTCTAACCCCGGGGATGATTGGGAAAGGAAGAAATTGGGAGCCATAGCTGATGCTGAATATGGTTTTACAGCTAAAGCGAAATCAACTGGAGAATACAGATATGTTCGAATTACAGATATAGATGTTAATGGTTCATTAACTCACAATTCAAAAAAATATGTTAATCATTCTACTGAAATTACAAAATATGTTTTAAAAAATAACGATTTATTGATGGCTAGAACAGGGGCTACATTTGCAAAAGTTCTATTATATAAAGATATTGAACCTTCAATTTTTGCTTCTTATTTAATTAAGATTACCTTCCATGAAAAAAATGTAAATGAACTTTATTGGTTTTTCTCAAAAACAAGATATTATTGGGTCCAGGCAGAAGAATTATCATCAGGTACAGCACAACCTCATTTCAATGGAAAAGCATTGAAACAAGTATTTTTCCCTTATCCTAAATCTTTGGATGAACAAAAATTGTTAATAACTAAATTTAGAAATCTTTATGCTGATACCAAACGACTTGAATCCATCTATCAGCAAAAATTAGATAATCTAAAAGAACTAAAACAATCGATCCTGCATAAAGCTTTTGAAGGGGAGTTGTAATTATGGACGATAAAAATAATAATCAAGCTAATAAACTTGTCATTTTCCAGAGTAAAAAAATCCGCAGAATATGGAATGAAGATGAATGGTATTATTCTGTGGTGGATATTGTAGCTGCTCTAACCGACAGCCCTACACCAAGGCAATATTGGGGTAAGGTGAAGGAAAGAGAATTTATTAAGCTTCAACTGTCCCCAATTTGGGTACGGTTGAAATTACCAGCCAAGGATGGGAAAATACGTCAAACTGACTGCGTCAACACCAAGGGTGCTTTTCGTCTCATCCAGTCTATTCCTTCCAAAAAAGCAGAGCCGTTCAAACGCTGGCTGGCTCAGGTGGGACAGGACCGGCTGGATGAAATTGGGGATTCATTTATCTATTTTCTCAGATTGTGTGATGAACTGGGAATTGATCCGATTGAAGCTGCAAATGATAAAATGCTGAAAAATGCCGAGAAATACCCGGCAGATAAAGCTAAAGGAAATGCAAAGAAGTATACTGAGTTTTAATTGGATGGATTATTTGTCAAAAAAAATAGAAGCGGAGGAGGGAAAAGGGAGAATGGAGGAAATTTGGATTTCACTGGAAGCATAGCTGATGAAAAGTTTAGAAAAAATGAAATAAGGAAATTAATTTAAAAAAATCGTACTTATTACATTAATTAACAAAGTGAATTCTATTGATTTCATTTACAACTTGACAACTGAAGCTACTCAGAACATTATTTATACTAAAGAATTCAATAATAAACAATTATATTTGTTTGTTGTCCGAATTTTAATAATATAGGAATACCTAGGAGGTTTTGCGGTGAAAGTTATTGTAACGGAGCAAGTCGATGTAGGAGTAACAGACACTGAGATTTTGATTGGGATGTCCACGGTTTTATCTGGTCCTTCAGACTATTTGGGAATTAGCTTCAAAAATGGAGCAATGGCATATTTCAATCGTATCAACAAGTTGGGTGGTGTGAATGGCAGAAATATTAAACTGATTGCCTATGACGATGGATATGAGCCGGGTCGCTGCATCGAGAATACTTATAAATTGATCGATGAAAACAAAGTTTTTTGTTTATTCGGAAACGTGGGAACACCAACCACCATGGCCATAAAACCAGTTATTATTGAAAAACAAATTCCGCTCGTTGCACCATTTACCGGAGCTGAGCCGTTAAGGCATCCGCTGGTGAAAGAGATATTTCATTATCGTGCCAGCTACTACGACGAAGTAGAAAAATTTATTAAAGGAGTTGTAGACGAGCTTGGAATGACCAAAATTTCCTGTTTCTACCAGGATGATCCTTTTGGATATACCGTGCTTGAAGGCCTAAATAACTCATTAACAAAAAGAGGATTAAAGATTCATTCCCGGGGAACTTATCAGAGAAATACTTCTGATATTCAAGCGGGATTAAACAAAATTCTACCAACAGATCCGGATGCAATTGTAATGGTCGGAACCTACGGAAGCTGCGCCAAATTCATTATCGAAGGAAAAAAGCAGGATTTCAATCCAATTTATATGAACGTGTCTTTTGTTGGAGCACACAAACTACTGGATATTTTGAATGATGCAGGACAGGGTGATGGAGAAATTATCACTCAGGTTGTTCCTCCCGAATACAGTATGCTGCCCGGAGTGGTGGAAGCTAGAAATGATTTGAAAGTATATGCTCCGGACGTAGAATTGAATCATGTGAGTCTTGAAGGATATCTCGCTGCCAAGGTTTTGGTAGAAGGATTAACCAGATCTAGTAAAAACCTTACAAGATCAAATTTTATTACTCAGATGGAATCAATTAAAAATTTAGATATTGGTATAGATCATCAGGTTTCTTTTTCTGCAACTGATCATCAAGGTTCAGATAAAGTATATCCAGCGATCATCAATAATGAAGAATATAATTATTTCGAAAACTGGAAAGTAATTAGCACTTATTTTAAATAGCAGATTTTGTTTGTCGATCAGAGTTCTGATCCGGCAAAACTAATATGTAATTATAGAGTGAGTCTGGTTCGATATCCTTAGATTTCGGAGTGCAAAAAATTTATGTTTAATTGTCAGTCATTTGCAAATTTACTTAAAAAGGAATGCTAAATGCCTAATTTTAAAGAAAATGCCAATCTCATTTGGAAAGTTGCAGATTTACTGCGAGGTGATTATAGACAATCAGACTATGGAAAAGTCATTTTGCCTATGACAGTTTTGCGACGTTTGGACTGCGTTCTAACTCCTACGAAAGATAAAGTTCTGGAATATTTAAAAAAGATCGATATGCTTACTGATAATGCCAAGGATATTGCTCTCAATAAAATTGCCGGTTTCAATTTTCACAACCGTAGTCAATATGATTTTGAAAAACTTACAGCCGATCCTGAAAATATTGCTGCAAACCTGCGCAATTATATCAGCGGCTTCTCAGCCAGCGCCCGAGAAATCATCGAATATTTTAATTTTGACGATCACATTCACAGGCTCGATGATCCCAAAACCGATTTACTATTTCATATTACCAAAGCTTTCGCAGAAATAGATTTAACCGATCTGACTACAATGCAGATGGGATACATCTTTGAAGAATTGATCAGAAAATTTTCAGAACTTTCCAACGAGACTGCCGGAGAACATTTCACTCCACGCGAAGTAATTAAACTTATGGTAAACCTTATCTTCACCGATGAAAAAGACATTTTTACCAAAGGAATTGTTAAAACCCTTTATGACCCAGCTTGTGGAACCGGCGGAATGCTGTCTGTGGCGGAAAGCTATGTAAATGAGCAAAATCCAGATGCCAAGCTGGAAGTATTCGGGCAGGAGGTCAATCCTGAGTCCTATGCTATCTGTAAATCTGATATGCTCATCAAAGGTCAAAATCCTTCCAATATCAAGTTTGGAAACACCTTCACTATTGATGGCCTGCTTTACGAAAAATTTGATTATATGCTTTCCAATCCACCCTTTGGTGTGAGTTGGAACAAAGTTCGAAATATTATCACTACAGAACATCAAGGCAAAGGTTTTGCCGGTCGTTTCGGTGCCGGTCTGCCACGTATTAATGACGGATCACTTCTTTTTCTTTTGCATATGATATCTAAAATTAAGACAGACGGTTCTCGAATCGCTATTGTATTTAATGGTTCACCATTATTCACAGGTCAGGCTGGCAGCGGAGAAAGCAACATTCGTCAGTGGATCATCGAAAATGATATGCTGGAAGCCATAATCGCAATGCCTGACCAGTTGTTTTATAATACCGGCATTTCTACATATGTATGGATTGTTACCAACAAAAAAAGTGTTATTCGCAAAGGAAAAATCCAATTGATCAACGCTACAGGCGCTAAAGATGAAGAATTGATCAAGGAAGGAAAACTTACCGAAAACCGATTCTGGCATAAGATGCCCCGCAGTCTGGGCAATAAAAGAAAACTCATCCCGGAAAACGGAGATGACAAAGGTATCGGATTCATTTCTAAGATTTATGGTGAATTTCGGGAAGGACCTTTCTGCAAAATTTATCCCAATAAATTCTTCGGTTATCATCGCATTACCGTTGAAAGACCACTAATTGATGAAAACGGCAATGTTAAAAAAGACAAATCCGGCAATCCTAAAGCTGATTCTAGTTTGCGGGATTACGAAAATATCCCTTTCCTGCAAAAAGATGAAACTGGAAAGCTGGTCATTCAAACTATCGAAGAGTATTTTGAAAGAGAAGTGAAACCTCATGTGCCGGACCTACCTGCGCCGCAACCCAAACCTGGAGAATATTGCATCTATGTATTAAAATGTATTGATGATTCGTTTTATATTGGACAATCTGATAACTTTGATAGAAGGTTTAATGAACATTTAAATAAACAAGTAAGTTGGACAGCTCCTAGACTACCAGTAGCACCAATTCATTGGGAAATCTTCAAAACAAGAGAAGAAGCAGTTAAAAGAGAAAAAGACTTGAAAACAGGATTTGGAAGAAAATGGTTGAAACGAGAATACAAAAAAGGAACATTAATGAATGCGTCGCGGCAGGCAGGCGCCTGGATCAATGAAACCAAAACCAAAACCGGCTATGAAATCAACTTCACCAAATACTTCTATGAATTTAAACCGTTACGCTCACTTGCAGATATCAAAGAGGATATTTTAAAACTGGAAGAAGAAACAACCGAAATGGAAAAAAAGGTATTGGAATGAAACAGAAAAATAAGCAAAATATCATAATTTACAACACAGCAGACGGTAAAGCTTCTGTTTCGTTATTTGCCAAAGACGGAATGGTGTGGATGAACCAAAATCAGTTGGCAGAACTTTTTGACACCTCTGTGCCAAATATTAGCATGCATATCTCTAATGTGCTGAAAGAAGAAGAATTAGACAAAATTTCAGTTATTAAAGATTACTTAACTACTGCCGCTGATGGAAAAAATTATAACGTTACTTTCTACTCCCTGGATATGATTCTGGCGATCGGTTTTCGTGTGAGAAGCAAACGGGGCACTCAATTCAGGATCTGGGCAAACCGAAACCTGAAAGAATATATGATAAAAGGGTTTGTGATGGATGATGAGCGCTTAAAAAATCCCGACGGAAGACCCGATTATTTTGATGAACTCCTGGAACGTATCAGAGAAATCCGCGCCTCGGAAAAACGCTTCTATCAAAAAATCAAAGAACTGTTTGCCCTGAGCAGCGATTATGATAAATCTGATAAAGCCACTCAAATGTTTTTCGCTGAAACCCAAAACAAACTGCTCTATGCTGTTACAAATAAAACGGCAGCAGAAATCATCAGCAGCAGAGCCGACGCTCATAAACCTAATATGTCTTTAACTTCCTGGCACGGCAGTATCGTTCGCAAACAGGATATTTACATTGCCAAAAATTACCTGAATAAAAACGAATTAGACACCCTCAACCGCTTAGTCGTTATCTTTTTGGAAACAGCCGAATTGAGAGCAAAAAACAGAATGGATATCACGATCAAATTCTGGCGTGAAAATGTGGATAATTTATTGCAGTTCCAGGAAAAACCTGTTTTATCCGGTAAAGGTAAAATTAGTAATAAAGCTATGGAAGAACACGTGAGAAATCTGTATGATTCATTCGATAAAAAAAGAAAAATGTACGATGCCAATAAAGCCGATCAGGATGACCTGAAAGAATTAAAGCTCCTGGAAGAAACAATAAAGAATAAACTATGAAACCCTATCCCAAATACAAAGACAGCAGCATCGAATGGATCGGAAAAATTCCCGAACATTGGGATGTTGAACAACTTAAATGGAATACAACGTTTGAATATGGAGTTTCTCTATCATCAGAGGCTAGAAAAGATGGTGATATTCCTGTATTTGGCTCGAATGGAATAACAGGATTTCATGATGCAGCTATAACAAAATCTCCATGTCTGATAATCGGCAGGAAAGGTTCATTTGGTAAAGTAAATTGGTCTGATAAAGAGTGCTTTCCGATAGATACAACCTATTACGTTGATCAAACTAAAACAATAAATAATTTAAGATGGTTATATTATATTTTGTTGAATCTTAGATTAGATCAGTTTTCACGAGATACAGGGGTTCCTGGCTTAAATAGAGAAGATGCTTATCAAAATTTTTTACCCTTACCTCCAATCTCCGAGCAAACCGCTATCGCTGCTTTCCTCGACCGTAAAACTGCGGAAATAGATAAACTTATCGCCAACAAACAAAAACTTATCGAGCTGTACGAAGAAAAGAAACAAGCCATCATCAAACAGTCGGTTACCAAAGGTCTCGATCCCGACGCATCCATGAAAGACAGTGGTATTGAATGGCTGGGAGAAATCCCAGAGCATTGGGAAGTGAAAAAGTTGAAGTGGGTTACAAAGAATATATTAACAGGTAAAACTCCATCATCAACTAATCCTTCATACTATAATGGAAATATTAATTGGTTTTCACCCGGAGATTTTAACGATGAAATAGTTTTGAGTAACTCAACAAGAAAAATTACTTCACTTGCAATTAGTGAAGCAGGGATTAGCATGTATCCTGCAAATTCAATATTACTAATTGGTATTGGAGCAACACTTGGTAAAGTAGGATTAATAAAGGATTCTGGAACTTCCAACCAACAGATAAATGCGATTATTTGCGATTCTGATTTCATCTTACCTTATTATGGATTGTATTTTTTGTATGTTCATAAACAAGTCATTATTAGCCACTCCAATTCCGCGACATTAGCAATTTTGAATCAATCCCATACAAAAGAATTAATTGTTACTGTACCACCTATAAACGAACAAAACGCCATCGTAAAGCACATCGAAATAACTTACGGTAAGATAGATCAGATCATCGAAAAATTAGAGAAACAGGTTGTGTTATATCAAGAATACCGCACTGCTCTCATCAGCGAGGTGGTAACGGGTAAGGTGAAAGTAGCAGAGGAGAACCAATGCCAATAACCAACGAGCAAACCTTTGAAACCGCTATTCTCAGTTCCTTAGTAGAAAATGGTGGATATCAGGAAATACCGTCAGACCAATACAGCCCCAAACTGGGTATGTTCAAAATATGAAGTACTCGAGTTTTTGCAGCAATCTCAACCTGAAACCTGGCAAAAGCTGGAAGAAGTTCACGGCGAGAACTGCAACGAACGCATCATCCAGCGGCTTTTCAAAGAATTAGATTTACGTGGTAGTCTGGATGTTTTCCGCAATGGTTTTGTGGATTATGGCATTCGTTTTCAGATGGCTTTCTTTCAGCCGGAAACCGATCTCAATCCAGAGACGATCAAGCTTTATGAGCATAATCGGTTGCGCATAGTGCGTCAGGTTTATTACAGTGAAAAGAACAAAAATTCTATCGATCTTGTGCTGGTACTCAATGGGCTTCCCTTTGCCACTTTAGAGCTAAAAAATATTTTCACCGGGCAGAATACTGACAATGCTAAAAAACAATATAATTTTGATCGCGATCAGCGCGAAATGCTGTTTGCCTTCAAAAAAAGAGCTTTGGTTCATTTTGCCGTCGATTCCGATGAAATCTACATGACAACTAAAATTGCTGGAAAAAATACACGTTGGCTGCCTTTCAATAAGGGTGTGAATAATGCTGCCGGTAATCCAATAAATCCAAATGGTTATAAGACTTCTTATTTATGGGAAGAGATTCTATGCAAAGATAGCTGGATGGAAATATTGCAAAGATTTCTTCATCTCGAAGTGGAAGAGATAGCTATTGAGGGCAGGATCATTAAAAAGGAAAAACTCATTTTCCCGCGCTTTCATCAATTGGATGCCGTGCGAATTATCACTTCAGATGCCAGAAAAAATAAAGCAGGTAAGAATTATCTGGTGCAGCATTCGGCAGGTTCCGGCAAAAGCAACACCATCGCCTGGCTGGCTTATCGTCTTTCCGGTTTGCATACTGCAGCCAACGAGCGAATTTTTGACAGCGTGATCGTCGTAACTGATCGCAGAGTTTTAGATCAGCAATTGCAAAACACGATCTATCAATTTGAACATAAAAGCGGAGTGGTGCAAAAGATCGACAAAAACAGCCAGCAGTTAGCCGATTCTCTGGAAAAAGGCAAACACATCATCATCACTACTTTGCAAAAGTTTCCTTTTGTTTTGGAAAAAGTCGGTGAGTTGCCAAAGCGAAAATACGCTGTCATCATCGATGAAGCACACAGTTCACAGGGTGGTGAAGCCAGTAAAAAAATGAAAGAGGTGCTATCTGCCAAATCACTTGAAGAAGCTATTGAAGATAATGATTTTGATCCGCAGGATGAGATCAATGATCTAATCGTACAATCTGCAGCAGCGCGCGGTAAACAGGAAAACATTTCCTTCTTTGCCTTCACTGCTACACCCAAGTATAAAACTCTGGCAGTCTTTGGTGAGAAAGGTGTGGATGACAAACCTTATCCTTCTCATCTCTACTCCATGCGTCAGGCTATCGAGGAAGAATTCATTCTGGATGTTCTGCAGAATTATACCACTTATAAACTTTATTTTAAACTTTCCAAAGCCATCGAAGACGATCCTGAACTAAATAAGCAGAAAGCAGCCAAAGCGATTGGCCGCTTTGTTTCACTGCATCCGCATAACCTAGCTCAGAAAACAGAGATAATTATTGAACATTTCCATAATGTCGTTGCCAAAAAAATTGGTGGTAAAGCCAAAGCAATGGTTGTCACCGGTTCTCGTTTGCATGCTTTGCGCTATTATCATGAATTCCGTGCTTACATCAAAGAAAAAGCTTACAACGATATTCTGGTGTTGGTTGCCTTTTCCGGTAAAGTTATCGATGATGATTATCCTGATGGCGTATCTGAACCTGAACTTACCGGTTATGGAGAAAAAGAATTACCTCGTATTTTCAATAGTGATGAATATAAGATTCTTATTGTTGCTGATAAATATCAGACTGGTTTCGATCAACCCTTATTGCACACAATGTATGTAGATAAGAAGCTTTCCGGCGTGAAGGCAGTGCAAACGCTTTCTCGCCTTAACCGGATTTATCCCGGCAAGGAAGATACTTTTATTTTGGATTTCGTAAATAATCGCGAGACAATTTTAGCGTCTTTCCAACCTTATTATGAGCTTACTTCTGTAACTGAAGAACCGGAGCCGAATCATTTATATGACCTTAAATCCAAACTTGATGAAAAACAAATTTACTGGCAATCCGAGATCGACGCTTTTGCTAATATCTATTTTCGTCATTCTGCCAAATTATCCTTCAAAAATCAGGCTAAGCTTTATGCTCTCATCGATCCGGCTGTTTCGCGGTTTAGCCAGATGGAAACCGAGGATGATCAAGACGAGTTTAAGAAATCTTTGCGCACCTGGACCAATCTTTATGCATTCTTAGCTCAAATCATGCCTTTCAGGGATTCCGCTTTCGAGAAGTTTTATGCATATGCCAAGTTACTCTATACTAAGTTGCCGAAGAAATCTATTACTGACAGATTGAAGCTGACAGATGAAATAGCGATGGAATATTATCGTATGCAGAAGATTAAAGAAGGTTCTATCGAGTTGGAAAAAGATATTGATGGTGAATTGGATGGTTTAAGCGAAGCCGGAATAAAAAGATCCAAAGAAGAAAAGGAAGTGTTATCCAAAATTATCGAAGTGCTAAATGAACGTTTCGGCACTGAATTCACAGATGCAGACAGATTGTTTTTTGATCAGATCGAAACCGAATTGATCCAGGATGAAACCTTACAAACTCAGGCAAGGGTGAATAAAATCGATACTTTCAAATATGCTTTCGAAGAATTATTCATCACCAAGCTGATTGATCGGATGGATCAAAATCATGAAATTTTTGAGAAAATTTTGGAAGATAAAGCTTTTGGCTCTTTGGTAAAACAAATGATGATGAAGAGTGTTTACAATAAATTAAATATTAAAGCATAATTCAAATTTCTATATTCTTTTTTAGGGTAATAAATTATGAAATATTTCCATAAGGAATTTTATAAGGAAATTATTTCGTTGAATTCCCCCCTTCCCCTCAAATACATTGACTCAATAACCACCGGATTTTGATCAGGCTACTTTTTTGTGACCTGCTCCAAAAGAAATAATCATGAAATGAAAAATAATGAGAAAAATTAAAAATATCGCTATTATCGCTCATGTTGACCATGGCAAAACCACTTTGGTGGACGCAGTTCTAAAGCAGTCCGGCATATTCCGAGATAACCAGAAAATTGTCAATTGCGTGATGGACAGCAACGACCTTGAGCGAGAGCGGGGCATCACCATATTTTCCAAAAATGCCTCCCTCACCTATAAAGACTATAAAATCAATTTTGTTGATACACCCGGGCATGCAGATTTTGGCGGCGAAGTCCAGCGCATCATGAAAATGGTGGACTCTGTTTTGTTACTGGTCGATGCCTTTGAGGGACCGATGCCTCAAACAAAATATGTGCTGAAAAAATCTCTGGAATTAGGCATAGATCCGATAGTTATCATAAATAAAATAGACAGACCCAATGCACGACCTGTCGAGGTGCTTGATATGGTTTTTGACCTGTTTTGTGACCTTCATGCAAATGATGAACAATTAGATTTCCCTGTTCTTTATGCATCCGGGAAATATGGATATGCCAAGTATGAGCTGGAAGATGAAAATGATAACATGGTACCTTTATTTGAAACGATTATACACAAAGTGAAAGATTCTGAAGGTGATGAATCCAAGCCATTTCAAATGCTGATCTCTGCGATCGAATATGATAATTACCTCGGGAAGATCGGAACAGGAAAAATAACAAACGGGACTGTGAGTCAGGGTGAAGAAGTCGTATTATTAAAACGCGATGGAGAAAGATTGCTCTACCGGATCACTAAGATATTCCATTATGAAGGATTGAAAAAGAAAGAAACAAAAAAAGCATTTGCCGGAGATATTGCGTCTCTCGCCGGAATGGAGCGTGTCG
>Ga0208905_1000731_pt1 | contig 16670 bp, 16 predicted proteins | sample AntAceMetag02UKS_FD_184776 | JGI IMG/M metagenome (GOLD analysis project Ga0208905, IMG submission 184776) | Saline lake microbial communities from Ace Lake, Antarctica - Antarctic Ace Lake Metagenome 02UKS (SPAdes) (version 2) | ecosystem: Environmental > Aquatic > Non-marine Saline and... | reverse complement strand
AATAATCGGTAATCCCTCGTTACAGTCAAGAGCATTGATAAGTGAAAGAGGCAGGGGATGGGGCTGATATCGCCGATAGTTTAACCCTTCTGTTTTGTCACCGATTTCGTTTTTCTATCCCGAGCAAACACCGCCTTTTGGCTTCACAGTGGTCAGTTCGTCTTTCCAAAACCCCTAATCAAAGGCCTTGTGAAGACTGTCCCAAGTTTCCTCACCGTAAGATCATCGTAACCCATCCCGGGAGTGGGTTGTCGCATTTCTCGGCATTTGGTTCTCTCAGTCCCTCCCCAATCCTGTCTTTCTCTTGACACTCACCCCTCTTTTTTCTATATCAGGGGAAACATTTCTTGTTTCCCCTTTTAAAGGAGCCGATGCCCGTGATGATTCCCACCTCTCCATGTGCCATGATGGCGCGAGGATACTTTACCGTCCTCCCCAACGTCCACCGCTGTCTGGACGGATGGAGAGTGCGCGCGGAGGGGATCCCGGACCCGGAACTCCGCAGGCAGGCGCTCCTGAGCATAGAGACAAAGGCCTTTCACTGTGAAGGCGGGGCCGCCTACGGACTCCTGGCGGGGGGGGAATGCCCGGAGGCCATTCGTTTCATTGTCGCGTACCAGACGATCAGCGATTATCTCGACAACCTGTGTGACCGCAGTACCTCCTTAGATCCGATCGATTTCCGCGCCCTGCATGAATCGATGCCCGATGCCCTGACACCCGGGGCCGCACTCGGCGATTACTACCGGTTTCACGGCGAACGGGACGACGGAGGATACCTGGCATCGCTCGTGGCAACGTGCCAGGAGGTGCTGGGAAGTCTTCCCGCATACAACGCGATCGCTCCGGCACTGGGCGAACTGGCGGGCCGTTACTGTGACCTGCAGGTACATAAACACGTCAAGAAAGAGGATCGTGTCCCGCGCCTGAAGGAGTGGTTTGAGGCGCATCGGGTCGAGCTCCCCGAGATGAGTTGGTTTGAATTCTCGGCATGCTGCGGTTCCACGCTCGGTATCTTCTGCCTGGTTGCCTGCGCCTTTGGCGAACGGTGCGGGGCGGACCTTGCGGCGCGCGTAAAGGACGCCTACTTCCCCTGGGTGCAGGGATTCCACATCCTTCTGGACTACTTTATCGATCAGGAGGAGGATCGCATCGGCGGGGATCTGAATTTCTGTTTTTATTATGAGGACAATGAGGAGATGCTGCGGCGGCTGGAATATTTCTTTCACCAGGCCGACAGGAGCACTGCCAGGCTGCCTCACGCGAGGTTTCATCGGATGGTCAATCGAGGACTGTTCGCCATCTATTTGTCAGACGGGAAGGTGGAACGGCAGGCGTCGGTGCGTGAAATGGCTCAAAAGATTCTCCACCACAGTGGATTGATGACACGTTTTTTCTACATGAATGGGTGGCTGTACCGGCGTATCAAGCAGTTGCGGCCGCTGAAAACACAGGATTCCTGACGAACAGATATCTGCCGCCCGGCCCGTGAACTCTCTTGACTGAAGGGGGAAGGCTGTGTTACTTTTCCTCTTACCGAACGGAGAAGGTCACGATGGAATTTACACACTTGGACGAAAAAAACAGGCCACGGATGGTCGATGTGACTGCCAAGGAGCCCAGCCTGAGGGAGGCCATTGCCGGCGGGAGGGTGTTGATGAGGCCCGATACCGTCAAGGCCATTGAATCGGGGGGTGTTGTAAAGGGTAACGTCTATGCCACCGCAAAGATCGCGGGGATTATGGCCGCCAAGAAAACAAGCGATCTCATTCCGATGTGCCATCCCCTTGGACTGACCGGAATTGACATCGATTTTTCAAGCGATCCTGAAAAGGGAGAAATCGCTATTACGGCACACGTCAAGACCCTGGACAGAACAGGGGTGGAGATGGAGGCCATGACAGCGGTGAGCGTGGCGGCGCTGACGATATACGATATGTGTAAGTCCGCGGACAGGGCGATCGTACTGTCCGACATACGGTTGCTCAAAAAAAGCGGGGGGAAGAGCGGCACCTTTGTGAGGGAAGAGTAATCCATGGAAATAAACACCTATACGACAAGACGGGGGTTTTTCCTCCCCTTCTCTCTGGTTTTCCTTTTTCTGATCGTGCTGATGATACTCTCCGTATTTGACAGGACATTTCCACCGGAAATCGTTGTCCTCTCAATCATATTTGTTCCCATCTTGTACATCTTTCTTGAATCATCCCGGCGCAGGACGACCATTGAGGATGACGGCATCAGGATGAGAAAGCTTTTCAGAGAAAGACACCTCCTCTGGGGGGATATTACCAATATAGACGTTCTGGCCGTGCGTAAAAAGGTGTATCTGCTGCTGACCACCACGAAAGGGTTTTACGCGCTTGCCAATTCTTACGGGGATTTCACCTCTCTTGTCCGGGATATTGTCGGGCATGTCGACCGGGAAAAGGTTGAAGAGGGTGTCCGGGATGTTATCGAGCATCCGGTAGTGAGAATATCAGACGTGATATCCGCTTGGATTGCCTCCGTTATCCTGCTGGGGGCGATTGTTCTGAAGGTCGTCTACTAGACCTTTGTTATTCCTTACATGCATTATTCATATTCTACCCAAAAGGAGCGTTTTATGGGAAAGCGGGAACGGATCAGGGCGATGATGAACGAAGAGATGAATGGGTCGTCTTTCCCCCTCATAGAAGAGGTCTTTGAAAAACGAATTGATGAGGTTGTTACGGTTCTTGGCTGTGAAAGAAACGGCAAAGAAGGGGTCTATGTTGAGGTCCTGACAATGGTCGAAAAGGCACTGATAAAGATCGCCATGAGACGTTCCAATAATGTAAAAACCGCCGCCGCCGATTTTCTCGGGATAAACAGAAACACCCTGCACGGCAAGATAAAAAAACTGAAGATATGATATCTCTCCCGGGCTTTTTCCCGCGCGTCTGCCCGGGGAATCCACATCCGCGGCGTTTCTCGTCCCGACGCGTCGGGACGAGAAATCTTTATTCGGTTTCCTTGACTCCTTGAACCCTCGAACCCTTTTGCATCAACTAATCAGAAGAAGAACCAAACCTTTTTCATACATGGCAAATAACCGTATGACTCGCCCCGTGAGGAGCGGTCAGGACAATCTCCTGTCGGCCGGATCGATGCCGTCCAGTATGCGGATCATGTCGTCATGTATTGCCCTGTTTGACGCGAGTATGCTGGGAGAGTCGATGTGATAGTCTCCGCCGGAGATGTCGGTCACAACTCCGCCCGCCTCACTGACAAGAAGCCACCCGGCTGCCGTATCCCATGGGTGCAACTTAAGCTCCCAGAAACCGTCGAAACGCCCAGCCGCCGTATAGGCGAGATCAAGCGCCGCAGACCCCGCGCGGCGGATAGCCTGGGCCTTCAGGGCCATTCCGGAAAAGTAGTTGATATTATTGTTCGGGTCTCTTCGTATATCATACGGAAAACCGGTTGCCAGAAGACTCTCTGAAATCTGAGTGGTTCCGGAGACCGAAATACGACAGCCGTCAAGAAATGCCCCTTCACCCTTCCCGGCCACGAACAATTCGTCTGATACCGGATTGTAGATGACACCCGTTATGATCTGTCCGTCTTTCTCCAGGGCGATTGAGACACAGAACATGGGGAACCCGTGGGCATAGTTGGTCGTCCCGTCAAGTGGATCAATGACCCAGCGATACCGTGAGGCTCTCTCTTTCCGCTATCTCCTCGGACAGGATGCTGTGATCGGGAAACCTTCTGCTGATTTCCGAGATCAAGATCTTCTCGGACATCCTGTCCGCTTCCGTAACAATATCGATTTCCCCCTTGTAGTCGATCCTGTGTTTTTCCTTGAAACGATCCTTTAGCAATGATCCAGCTTCCCTGGCTATGGATATGGCAAAGTCTCCCTGTTCCGGCATCTCTCTCTCCCTGACAGTGTATTGTAAGAGAGTTTGTAACACGATTTCACGAAAAAGTTGAGACAATTTCTGTTGCTTCCCCTGTGGATTAGTGATAAATATTTGGGTGTTTAGCAATCTTCAGGGAGAGTTGCATACACCGTTATGGATGAAAAGGAACAAGACATTGCAACGGAAAATATGGGCGTGAGTTCTGAAAATCCGGAAGAAGGAGAGGTGATTTCGGAGGGGTCCACCCTTGACCTGAGGACGATCAGAGAGTCGAAAGGCATCACCCTGCGGGACGTGTCCTCATCCACAAGGATAAGCCCTTCAAACCTTAAAGCTATTGAAGAACAACGGTTTGAACTGCTTCCGGAGCCGATATATGCCAGGGCCTTTATCGAGACGTATGCCAGGGTCCTCGATGTCGATGGCAAACAGATACTTTCCCTCTATGAAAAATACCTCGAAGGTCTGGATACCGATAAAGACAAGTATGAGGTGCTGAAGAAAATCACAGCGAAGAAGCATCATGAAGTCCGGATATGGATAATCATCATATCAGGGCTAGTCGCCCTGATCGGGGCCTTCTTCATATACCAGTGGAGCACAAGCGGCCGTCAGGCAGAAGAGGGGCCCTCCCCTGTCGCGGAGATTGAAGGCGCCGGGGGTGGCCAGATCGAGCCTGAAGAGAACATCCCCGCGGGTGAAAGCGGTCCTGTCGCCGTCGAAGGAGAAGACAAACCTCAAGAGGTGAAGAGCGCTCCGTCGGCAGACCTTCCCGCAGCGGATAGCACACAAGGGACGGATCAAGAGGTCGAAGAAGATAGACGGCCAGTGATGGAAGATAAGCAGCCGAAAGAAGTTGCCGTTCCCGATACGGCCGTTCCCGCTGAAGAAAAACCGTATATCCTGGTGATAGAGGCATCGGAGCTGACCTGGATAGAGATCTTCAGAGATAGGGAGCCGTCATTTGAGGTCATGTTGAGGCCGGGAGAGCGAATCACGGAAAGGGCGTCGGAGGGATTCGGCCTGATCATCGGCAATGCCGGAGGGGTGAATATCCGTTTTCAGGAAAGGTCACTTGGCCCTCTAGGGGAACACGGAGAGGTCGTCCACCTGATACTCCCCGCGAACGAGTGAAACAGGCGTTGACATAAACAGCCGTATACTGGCTTTAAAGAGAGATTGAGAGAGGTGAATCGAATATGTTCGGAATAGGCATGCCCGAGTTGGTGATTATACTGGTCATTATCCTGATCATCTTTGGTGCCGGAAAGCTTCCCGAAATAGGAGGGGCGATCGGTAAGGGTATCAGAAACTTCAAAAACTCTTTTCAGGAGACCAATGAGGTGGATGGTACCGAAGACCCCAAGAAGATCAAGAAAGACAAAAAATAAACCGCCCCGCAGCGAGCTGCGGAGCGGAGCGTCAATCCGGTATGAATGAAGCAAACCCGTTAAAAGGGAACATCGTCTTCAGGCATGCTCGAACCGTTAGGGGACGGCATCCCACCCCCGGCGCCTGCTGACGCGCCTGCTGACTGATAGCCCCCTTGCTCTTTCCGCTCCAGCATCTGCATGTTGGATGCAACTATCTCCGTGGTGTAGCGTTTGTTCCCATCCTTGTCGTCCCAGGCCCTCGTTTGAATCCTGCCCTCGATGTAGACCAGTCTTCCCTTGGCCAGGTAGTTGCCGCATATCTCGGCAAGTTTTCTGAACGTGACGATCCTGTGCCACTCCGTTTTCTGGACCTTTTCTCCACTCTTGTCTTTCCACTGCTCATCGGTGGCAAGGTTGAAATTGGTTACCATGGTACCATCCTGGGTATACCTCACCTCAGGATCCGCCCCCAGTCTTCCGATCAATATCGCCTTGTTAACCATTCGTCTCTCCTTGTAAAAGTCTCTTTGTAACGTAGTACATAATGTATATCACTGTCAAACGAATTATATGATTGTTCCGTGTTAGCATAAAAGCCGTATATTTTCCATTGACTTCGCCGGCGTTATTCAGTACAAAAATTGAGCACATCCATCGCCTGTGTCCCGATTGATCGGGATCATCGACATCACCTTCGGGAAAGGAAAAAGGACAAGACCGTTGACTCTTTGGGAATCGATCCTGCTTGGAACAGTACAGGGACTGACGGAATTTCTTCCCGTGAGCAGTTCCGGCCATCTGGTAATCATACAGAGTGTTATAAAGGGATTCCATCAGCCGGGTGTACTCTTCGATGCCATGCTCCATTTCGGAACACTCCTGGCGGTGCTCTTTTTTCTCCGGCGAGAGATCCTGGAGATCCTGACCTCCCTGATCCCATCCGGATGGTCCGCCGGCTCCAGGGAAAACCGTGATGACGAGCGGGTGAGCACCAGAAGAAAGACAGCCCTCTATATCGTCATTGCAACGATATGTACCGGGACCATCGGTCTGCTGTTCGAAGAGAGGATACACTACCTCTTCACATCCCCCCAGACGGTCTCCTTCATGCTCCTGATCACCGGCGCCTTGCTGTTCATATCCGACAGGTTCCAGGGGAGCCGGGTGGAGAAGGACATGAACATAACCGACAGCCTGGTCATCGGCATCGTTCAGGCGATCTCTCTGATTCCGGGGATATCCCGGTCTGGCTCTACGATAGCGTTTGGTATCTTCAGGGGCCTGGACGGGTCCGCGGCTGCACGGTTTTCATTCCTGCTTTCCATACCCGCCGTCCTGGGGGCGGTGATCCTTCAACTGAAATATGTAGAGGCGGTCTCTTCGCCCGATATGTTGATATATCTCGCCGGAATGGCCGCCGCCGCCGTGACGGGTTTTCTGACACTGAGGCTTCTGCTCTTTATAATCAGAAAACGCAGGCTGAGCATCTTTGCTTATTACTGCTGGATTCTTGGAATTTCAACATTGATTATTAGATTGATTTAATCTAATCTTACCTGACAGCGAGGGGTTGATTTGAGTAAAAAGGGTGCCGGCCGAGAAGGTATGAGGATGAAGGAGATAGGGGGGGTCATATCCATCGCCCTTGCCGTCTTTCTGTTTTTGTGCCTCTTTTCCTACAATCCCCACGACCCCTCACTTACGCACTACGTGGCGGGAAAGGTGAGAATAGCCAATTACGGCGGCCTTGTGGGCTCCTATCTCTCCGATGGTCTGCTGAGGATCTTTGGGATAACCTCGTATCTCTTGCCCGTGGTGCTTGCCTTGTTTTCTTTCAGGCTCTTCCTTGGTGGGGAATTCAGGATAGTCGTCTCTTCCGTCCTGGGTTTTATGGGTCTCATATTTGCCACATCGGCGCTTCTGTCGGCACGACACGGCACCATTTCTTTGTTTGGCACTGATCTCAACCCGGGAGGGTTTCTCGGAAAATTCTCGCTGGGAATACTCTATTCCGGCCTGAATCGGATCGGGACCGACATCGTCCTGATTGTCACACTGGTAATCTCCGTGATGGTTACGCTTGATGTCTCGCTCGTGGCACTCGTCAGGAGGCTGGCAATCGTGCTGTCGGGCACGCTCCTCAGGCTGAAGACCGTTACGGTGGTCGCAATGGGAAGGGTGAAGAGGAAAAAGAAGGCCGTAACGAGGAGACCCCCCCGGATTTCAAAGCAGGTGCCGGTTATCTCCGATGAGAATATACAAAACCAGGAACCCAAGAAGGACGAGCAGGTCTCCTTCGGATTTCTCCAGCCCGAGGGTACGTTCAGGCTCCCCGCCGTGACTCTTCTTGATAAGGTAGTGGTCAGGGATACACGAATAAAGCGGGAAAGCCTCATTATGAATTCCCGCATCCTCGAAAAAAAGCTGTCTGATTTCGGGGTGGAAGGCAATGTCACGGAGGTAAAGCCGGGCCCGGTGGTGACCATGTACGAGCTCGAACCGGCAGCGGGCGTCAAGATAAACAGGATAACCAATCTCTCCGATGATCTGGCCCTCGCACTGAAGGCTCAGAGTATCAGGATCGTGGCGCCCCTCCCCGGAAAGGCGGCCATCGGCATCGAAATTCCCAACCAGGAAAGAGAATCCGTATATCTCAGAGACGTGCTCGACAGCGAGGAGTTCCTGGAATCGAAGCACCGGTTGCCGATAGCGCTGGGGAAAAATATCGCGGGGAAGACGGTGATCGCCGATCTTGCCGCAATGCCCCATCTCCTGATCGCGGGGACGACCGGTTCGGGAAAGAGCGTATCTCTCAATGCCATGATATGCAGCATCCTGTTCAAGGCGACACCGGACGAGGTCAAATTTATCATGATCGACCCGAAGAGGCTTGAGCTGTCGGGATACGAAGGAATACCGCATCTCCTCCACCCGGTGGTGGTCAACCCCAAGGAGGCATCTCAGGCGCTCAAGTGGACCGTCGATGAGATGGAGAGACGATATGCCGTCATAGCCGGAGCGGGTGTCAAGAGTATCGAACGGTACAACCGGCTGATAGAAAAACAGCAGGATATGCTCAGAAAACAACTGCTGGGATCCCCTGCCCCCCTCTCCGGTGAAGAGGGTGAAGAGGCCCCGGAGAAACTTCCCTACATAATCGTCATCATCGATGAGCTGGCCGATCTGATGATGGTGGCACAGAGAAACGTGGAGTCCTCCCTGGCCCGCCTGGCACAGATGGCACGGGCTGCGGGTATACACCTCATCCTGGCAACCCAGAGACCCTCCGTGGATGTTATCACCGGCATTATAAAGGCCAACTTCCCCACACGGATATCATTCCAGGTATCGTCGCGGGTGGATTCGAGGACAATACTTGACGAGCTCGGTGCCGAGAAACTCCTTGGTGCGGGGGATATGCTGTTCGTGCCCCCGGGCACATCGAATCTGGTACGAATCCACGGAGCCTTTGTTTCCGACAGGGAAATTAATAAGATTGTGAAGTTCGCTGAGGGACAGAGAGCACCCCGGTACGACGAATCGATATCCCAATACAATCCGGACTCAAGGGAAGGTTCGAGCTCGGAAGAAAAATTTGATGAAAAGTACGATGAGGCGGTCGAACTGGTTACCGATCTGGGACAGGCCTCCATATCTCTGGTTCAGCGGTACATGAAGATCGGGTATAACCGTGCCGCCCGCATTGTGGAAAAGATGGAGGCAGAAGGGATCGTGGGCCCGTCCGACGGCGCCAAGCCGCGGAAGATACTGGCCAACAAGCTCCCCCGGTAACGTGAAAAATACAGTCCATATAACCAGTCTGGGATGTCCCAAAAATCTGATCGACTCGGAAGTAATGGCCGCCGCTCTGGCCGATGGCGGATTTGAACTTGTCCCTTCTCCCCAAGACGCGGATATTATTCTTATCAATACCTGTGCCTTCATCCTCCCGGCACAGGAGGAATCGATCGATGAAATCTTCCGCATGACCCAGCTGAAAGAGGAGGGGCGATGCAGATACCTGGTAGTAACCGGTTGCCTGCCTCAGCGGTACGGAACCTTGCTCGAAAAGGAGATCCCCGAGGTCGATCTCTTTCTGGGGATAAGCGAAGTTCCCCGCATAGCCACGCTTATTGCATCCCTTCAGGGGGAAGAACAACCGGAGCGGCGATCCTTCATCGGGAAACCCGATTTTCTGATGAATTCGTCGCATCGGCGCCTCCTGTTCACGCCCCCGCACATCGCCTATCTCAAGATCGCGGAGGGATGTTCCAATCACTGCTCCTACTGCGTGATACCCTCCGTCCGGGGAAAATTCAGGAGCCGGGAGATGGATGACATATTGCGGGAGACCGAGACTCTTGCCGAGGGGAGCGTGAAAGAGATTATCCTGACGGCCCAGGAGACCACGTGGTACGGGAAAGACCTCGGAGGGGCACCAGGACTGCAGGACCTGCTCAGAGAGCTGGCGCCCATAAAAGGGATCGAGTGGATCAGGCTTCTCTACACCCATCCGGCGACCCTGGATAACGAACTCTTTCGAACCATCAACGATCTTGACAAGGTGTGCAACTATATCGATATCCCCGTGCAACACATTGACGACGGGATACTCAGTGCGATGAACAGAAAGGTCGGCAGCGGCTTCATACGCGAGGCCATAGCGCATGCCCGGAAGATTATTCCCGGCGTTGCCCTGAGAACGTCACTGATCGTGGGGTTTCCCGGAGAGACACAGGAGGCGTTTGACCGGCTCCTCGCTTTTGTGAGGGAGACGCGGTTCGACCACCTGGGGGCCTTCGAGTACTCGAGGGAAGAGGGTACCGGGGCCGCGTCGCTCCCCGGTCAGGTCCCGAAAGAAATCAAAAAACTCCGGCGGGGAATCATCATGGAGGAACAGGCATTGATCTCATACCAGATCAACCAATCCCTCATCGGTTCCACGACGGAAATCATCATAGAAGAACCGTCGGACCTTCCGGGGTATGACTACATCGGAAGATCGAGGCGGCAGGCCCCCGATATAGACGGGATCACCTACGTGAAGGCGGGAGAGAAGGCCATCGGGGATATCGTGACGGGCACCATCACCTCGGCTGATGAGTATGACCTCTTCGCCGAAGAGGAGATGAGTACAAAGAGGGCCAATGCCACCTCCCCGGGGAGTTGAGTAAAAACCATGATTGTCATGAAATTCGGGGGGACATCGATAGAGGATGTCGATTCGGTCAGGAGGGTAGTGGAGATTATCCATTCCCGGCTCGATCTGCATCCGGTGGTGGTCAATTCCGCCATGGGCAAGACGACGCGCAAGCTGCTGAATGTCGCACGCCTCTCGGCGGAGGGAATGGATAAGAAGGCCGCCCGGCAGCTCGATGAAATCCGCGGATACCACGTTGCGCTGGCACGTGCCCTCACCCCTGACTTTGAAGAAAGCGACATCCGGACGGCCCTTGAGCGATATTTTGAAGAACTCCGGGAACTCCTGGAGGGCCTGTCCGTCTTGCGAGAACTGACACCCCGCAGTCAGGACAGGATCCTTTCGTACGGCGAGTTGGTCTCGACGACGATCATCGCGTCCGCCCTTCGCCAGCGGGGTATCGACGCCCGGTGGCTGGATGCCCGCACCTTCATCGCCACTGATGAGCGCTTTACCGGGGCCAGGCCGGAGGACGACCTTACCCGTCGCGGGATTCGAAAGGAGGTGCTTCCCCTGGTGTCATCCGGCTGTGTTCCCGTTATCCAGGGCTTTATCGGTTCCACTAAGGGCGGGGCCACCACAACCCTGGGATTTGAGGGGTCCGACCTCACCGCCTCACTCGTAGGCGCTGCTCTTGACGTCTCGGATATACAGATATGGAAAGATGTCAACGGCATTATGACTGCCGATCCATCCATCCTTGCGGAGGCACGTACCATCAGACAGATCTCTTTTGAAGAGGCGTCGGAACTGACCTTCTTCGGCGCGAAGGTCCTGCATCCGGACACCCTTGAACCGGCACGCCGCAAAAACATTCCCGTGCATATCTACAATTCCCGTCAGCCGGATGCTCACGGTACCGTGATAACGGAGCGTGTGAAAGCCAGAAGAGACCTCATTACATCAATTACATATAAACGGCCTATGTGCATCGTGAGCGTTGCACCGGATTCCCGTGTCAATCCGGACGGGTTCTTTAGGAAGGTTTTTGACATCCTTGACAGGGAACAGATCACGCCCTCTGTCATCACAACGTCCAAAACGAGAATGGTCATGGCCATCACTGCCTCCGAGGGCAGCGAAGGTTTCACAAACAAGCTATCGGGGCTGGGCACGGTGAGCACCTGCACCGGCAAGGGCACTATCTCCCTGGTTGGTGAAAATATCCGGACCACCCACGATCTTGCCTCGCTCGTGTTTCGAACCCTGGAAGGAATAGATATTGATATGGTTGCGCAGGGCGCGTCACCGATCAGTTTTACCTTCGTGGTCAATGAAACCGATATCCCCTCCGCCATCGCCAGGCTGCACGAGGCATTCTTCAAGGATCCCGACCCGGATCTGTTTAATTAATCCCCATTCTCCCTGCTGAAGGATTTGCCATTTTCCGTTTTATGGTTATGTTAACGGAAACAATGGAATGAAAAAATTTGTGTTGACTTTTTACAGGAGAGACATCATAGAGCACCATAAATTACCGGATTCAAGGAGAAGACGGAATGTTACTGATAGAAGATCTGCAGGTAAAGCTGGGCAATAAGAAGATCCTCAGACACGTGGATCTGGAAATTCTTCCCGGAGAGACACATATCCTGTTCGGACCGAACGGGTCGGGGAAGACCTCTCTCTTGATGACGATCATGGGGTATCCGCAGTATAAGGTAACCGGCGGAAAAATCACATTCAAGGGCGAGGATATCACACATATGACGATCGATGACCGGGCACGGCTCGGGATCGGGATGTCCTACCAGCGGCCACCCAGCATACAGGGCCTGAAGACACGGCGGATCATTGAGGCCTGTTCGAAGAACGGTGTCGATATCGACGCCCTTGCCGAGAGGATGAACTTCACGGATTTTCTTGACCGCGACATCAATGTAGGCTTCTCAGGGGGAGAGATCAAACGATCCGAGCTTCTGCAACTGATGGCCCAGGATGCCGATCTGGCGCTCTTTGACGAACCTGAATCGGGCGTTGATCTTGAAAACATCTCCCTGATAGGAAACACGATCAATGATCTCCTGCAACGGGACTCCGGGGAGTATCCCTGTAGGACTACAAAACAGTGTGAGGCGGCAAGTCCCTGTAAAACCGAAAAATCGTGTGAACCGGCACAGACATCTCACGGGGAAACACCCTTTAAAACGGTAAAAGATATGGGCACAACCCGCTCGAAGATGGGGTTGATTATCACGCACACGGGGTTTATCCTCGATTATGTGACGGCGGATCAGGGCCTGGTCCTCTACAAGGGCGTGGTGGCCGGGAAGGGCAACCCGGCAGAGATATTCAAGCAGATCCGGAAGGTGGGATACAAGGAGTGTGCACGATGCGCAGCTTAGACAAAAAGGCCCACGAGGCTCAGGATAAAAAGGCGGCGATCGGGCCGGATATCGATCTGAATACCTATTCTCTCGAATCCCCCCAGCATGCCGCCGTGAAAGATCTGAAGGTGATGCCTGGGGCGGACAAGGAAAGGATGGCCTTTGCCGGGCTTGATATCAGCGAAGAGGGACGCTCCGGCACGTATATCCAGAAGGATGCCATCTCTATTCACTCCGGTTCACATCAGGACGGCCTGGAGATCATCCCTATCAAGAAGGCACTCCAGGAGATGGATTGGCTCAAGGAATACTACTGGAAGCTGGCGTCTGTGGATACTGACAAGTATACGGCACGCGCCCGTCTCGATCTCCAAAATGGTTATGTGATCCGGGCGCTTCCGGGGAAAAAGATCACCCTCCCGGCGCAGGCATGCCTCTACCTTGAGAAGGAGGGGTTCAGCCAGAATGTGCACAATATCATTATAGCCGAGGAAGATTCGGAACTGCACATCATCTCCGGTTGCGCGAGCGCCTCGCATGTGACGCGGGGCCTTCACGTGGGGATCTCGGAATTTTATGTGAAGAAGAACGCCAAGTTGAGCTTTTCCATGATTCATCACTGGGCGGAGGACGTGGTAGTGCGGCCCCGGTCCGTGGGAATAGTCGAAAAGGGAGGCCTCTTCCTCAGCAATTACATCTCCATGAAACCGGTAAAGTCCGTCCAGATGTACCCGACAATATATCTTGTGGGGAAGGGGGCCGTGGCCCGGTCTTACAGTCTCCTTGTCGGGAGCCCCGGTTCTGAACTGGATGTGGGCGGGCGGATCTATCTCAAGGCCAAGGACACGCGCGCGGAGATCGTCTCGCGGGCCATCACCAACGGGGGGAACATCATATCCCGCGGGGATATCGTCGCTGAGGTGCCGGGAGTCAGAGGTCACCTCGAATGTCATGGGCTTATACTCAATGGGGGTATCATGCATGCAATCCCCGAGTTGAAGGGTATGGTTGATGGCGTCGAACTGTCGCATGAAGCGGCGGTCGGAAAGATCGCACAGGAAGAGATCCTCTATCTAATGTCGCGCGGTCTGACAGAGGAGGAGGCAACCGCAACGATCGTAAGAGGATTCCTGAGTGTAGACATCCCCGATCTACCAGGGCCACTCAAGGCCGAGATCGATCGCGCGGTGGATCTGAGCCAGAAGGAAGTCATGTAGTTTTTAGCGAGGCCAGAGATGACCTCCTTGCTGGTGGTTTATTGTATGCACCCACAAAATACGTTCGCCATTAGAACACAGTGTTCGCAATGTGCACCTAAAGGTGTGCACTATGCCCCCGGTTTTACAATAACCCCCCTCTTTTAGTGCCAATATCGAACGCTTTATCGAGATTCCCCCCTCAAATTTCCTTTTCCTCACCGGTTTTTTCTCTTTTTGCAAGAATTTCCGATTATTATCCCATGTAACTCATCCGAATTATTCATTGGACCCTAAAAAGGGTTTTACTGGCCATGCCGTGGCACCTTTGTTGCTAGTGTACTGTGGTTGAGTTTCTGGGCCAGTTCACCTTCAGAAAACTCGACGCGATTTTTCTCAGAACATGACGACACCGGGACACTGATTTTCTGTGCCCGGAACATGTTCCGGGCACACCACGTTGGTTGCCCGAAAGAGACATATGAGCATTCAGCTACAACCGGGAGGCCTTAAAAAGCTCCGCTATGCCTTCGCGTCGGCATTGTAAAGAGAAGTAACTTGTTGTGTAGCGTGGGGCCTCTGTGCCCCACCGATATGTTGCCCACTGAGGGGCAACGCTACAACGCGTTTGCGAAATTAAGTTCCTTGGAAGTCTCCACATCGAGGATACCACCCTCCTGGACCGCTTTGGCTGTTTTGAGGCGGCACGCGGCGATCAGCCGGTGGAGAATGTATGGTTTTGAACCGGGGATACCGTGCCTGATCGCTCGGCCACTTGCGCACGGACTTTCCCCTGAGACAGCCCAGCAGCCAACGGGTTTCGGGCTGCTGCAACGAGAACGACCCCGAAACCCCGATGATTCCTTCCGATATACTCGACGTCTTGCGTAGGGAAGTGGATCCGGGCGGGGTTTTTACAACGATGCCATCGGAAGAAAAAACGCCCCGGCATCAACGCCGGCGCGTGTGAATAAGAAGCATGAGGTAATTTGAAAGGAGAGAAAGGTAATGGTAAAGAGATTCAGGTTTAGTTTGTTTGTTGTCGCAACACTCGCACTTACGCTCTGTTTCGCGTCCACCGGTATGAGCGCCGCTCCGTCGGGAGAGCCGATTGTGATCGGGTACGCAGGGATGGTGCTATCGCCGGGTACGAGGCCCTGCATGGCCATCCAGAAGCTGGCGGTCCAGGAGATCAACGAGGCGGGCGGGGTTCTCGGACGTCCGTTTAAATATGTGATAGCCGATAACAAGGGCGCCACGTCGCTGACGGTAGAGGGCACACGACGTCTGCTCCTTGAAGAGGATGCGAAGTTCATCTTTGTCGAGGGACGGACGGAGATCTGCCTTGCCGCCCAGGAGAGCGCAGCCTCCATGTTCACGGACTACCCCCACATCATGATATTCAACGGGACGATGGGACGAGAGCTGACCGACCGGGTCGTCGACGATTACGAGACGTACAAGTTTTGTTTCCGTGACTACGACCCGGAGATATCCCAGTTCGCCCAGATGGAATATTTCGTCGGGACAAACTGGCTTAGGATGATGCCGGATATGAAAAAACTAGCCATCCTCTGGGAGGATCTTGAATGGTGTAAGCCGTACCGTGAGGGGTACCCTTCTCTGGGCATACCGGCCTGGGAGGATATAATGAGAAATCACGGGTTCGAGATAGTCTACAGCAAGAAGGTCAAGCCGCGGGGAACAATGTATCTCCCCCTCCTCCAGCAGATCGCCATGAAGAAGGCCGACTACATTCTGTACATCAGCTCCTGGTTCACCGATACGGAATCCTTCGCCAAGCAGTGGGCCGATTCAGCCGCGCGGGACATCCCCATGCAGCTCTACGGCGGCGTTTCAATGACCCACGATTACTGGAAACTGACCGGCGGGAAGTGCCTGGGCGCTGTCACTGCCTTTTATGAGCCCATGCTTCCGCTGACGGAGAAGACCATCCCCTTTGTCAAGCTGGCCAAGGCGCACAACATTCCGGCCCAGTTGCACGTCCATCTCGCCTACGCGGACATCTACTTCATCAAGAAGGCGATCGAAACCGCGGGGGGCGTGGATGATATCGATAAATTGATCAAGGCGATGGAGACGACGGAGATCACCTATTCGCTCGGCACGATGGCCTACGAGCCGAAGAGGATAAAACCCTTCTTCCACTCCAAGATCAGAGTCGATCCGGCCGATCCCCTGTACAAAACCTATCCTGGTAAATTTATACAGGTCATGGCTCAATTCCAGGACGACGGGAAGATCGTGTACCTGGGAGGCTCCTGCAAGGAGAATGAGGGGCTTGGCGAGAAAATCGGATGGGGTAAACCGGGAAATTATGTCTATCCGGCCGAACTGAGAAAGAGGGCGAAGAAGTAACAGATCCCTCCACACATAAACATCAGAGAAGCGGGTCCCGCTGCAATGCAGCGGGGCCCGTTTTTTTATGGAATCAACCGTTACGGCACGTCAGAATGACAGGGAGATGTGCCGTTTTGGCATCAAGACCCTCTCTTGAGCTCAAGCATCAGAATCCCCCATGGAATATTACTGTGATTTTTTCACACACCGCCCTCGTATCAGAAGGCTGTCTCACATTCCACCTCTTGAACCTGTTGATCCGTCGGCAGTTTTCGTCGATTAAATATAAAAGCGGTAATCAGACCGGCGATGATATGCCAGATTCC
>Ga0208905_1000727_pt1 | contig 16693 bp, 14 predicted proteins | sample AntAceMetag02UKS_FD_184776 | JGI IMG/M metagenome (GOLD analysis project Ga0208905, IMG submission 184776) | Saline lake microbial communities from Ace Lake, Antarctica - Antarctic Ace Lake Metagenome 02UKS (SPAdes) (version 2) | ecosystem: Environmental > Aquatic > Non-marine Saline and... | reverse complement strand
TCAATTAAACAAACCGGGATCCCGAAGTATTTCGGTCCCGATAATATCAATTAAACAAACCGGGATCCCGAAGTATTTCGGTCCCGATAATATCAATTAAACAAACCGGGATCCCGAAGTATTTCGGTCCCGATAATATCAATTAAACAAACCGGGATCCCGAAGTATTTCGGTCCCGATAATATCAATTAAACAAACCGGGATCCCGAAGTATTTCGGTCCCGATAATATCAATTAAACAAACCGGGATCCCGAAGTATTTCGGGAGAAAATTCCGAAGCAGCCCCGATAGTCATCGCGATACAAGTAGAACTTACTCCGAAGCTGACGGCACTTCGGCTTCTTCGATCAGCATTATCGGGATATCGTCCTTGATGGAATAAATAAGTCCGCAGGACTCTCCCTTCTTAAATTCACGAGTATCCCGATTCTCATCGAGACAGATCAGTTTCTGATTCTCTTCATCATATCTCAGACCCGACTTACACGCCGGACAGGCCAGTATCTCCAGCAGTTCCTTATCAATCATTGTATCCCTCCTATTACGCAGCACCGGTGTTGGCGGGCAACTTGTTGACCACGAAGAGCACGAAGTTCACGAAGATATTATAATAAACCAGATATATTTATTAATATCTTTTGTATTTATCTTCGTGTCCTTCGTGTTCTTCGTGGTGATAATATATTTATTTTCGCTCTCCAAGATAAGATTTGACCGCTTCCTGCCAGGGACGTATCTTTTTGCCGGTTATTTTTTCGTACTTCTTTAGAGAAAGAACCGAGAATCCCGGCCGGACAGCGGGGCGTTTCATCTCATCCGAAGAGACCGGAATAATCTTCGTATCCAACCCGGACAGTTTTATAACAAAAGCCGCGTATTCCGCCCAGGAGCAGCTTCCCCGGTTTGTTACATGAACAATTCCCCGGGCATCTTTTCTAATTAACTCTCCGATCGCGGACGCCAGGTCAACCGCATAAGTAGGAGACCCGGTCTGATCCGATACCACCCGCAATGAATCGGTCGATTGCGCGGCTTTGAGAATAGTATCCGGAAAATTTTTTCCTCCCTTTCCGAAAAGCCAGGATGTCCGAACAATAATATATCTCCCCTCCGCCTCTATTACCTCGCGCTCGCCTTCTAACTTAGTCTCGCCGTAAACACTGAGCGGAGCGGATTGGTCATCCTCATTATATTCCTCCCCCTTATTACCATCAAAGATAAAGTCCGTGCTGATCTGGACAAGTCCAATATCTCGATCCCGGCAGGCCCGGGCCAGATTCCCTGCTCCAGCACCATTTATCTCCCTAGCCATTTCCGGATTGGACTCGTTGCCATCTACATCGGTATAGGCCGCGGAATTAATCACCCAATCCGGGCTGGTAGAGTTAAGCACAGCCTCAATCTGCTCCGGTCTGGTAATATCACAGGTCTCAACATCCACCCCGCGGACTATCCCCAGAGGACGCAATTGAACCATCAACTCCTGTCCAAGTAAGCCGTTGTATCCCACAACCAGAATATTCATTTCTTTCTTCAAGATGATTTAGAAACTCCTATAAATGGCAGTAAGCGGTAAACGGTAAGCAGTTAGCGGTAAAACAACGCCAGAGTGCCTAGACAACCGATCACCGCTCACTGTTTACTGCTTACCTTTTTTTCAAATCGTCCTGTCCCAAAATCGTCCTGCCTGAAATAGTTCTGCCCCAAATCGTTCTGTCTGAAAATAGTCCTGCCTTTACCGGTTCTCGTACTGCTCCCGGTAGTATTTTTTAAAATCTCCGCTCTTGATCTTCTCCCACCACCACCGATTATTACGATACCAATCTATCGTGGCCTTCATCTCACTTTCGAAGGCCGCCGCCGGAGTCCAGCCTAACGCTTTCAGCTTAGAGGAATCAAGCGCGTAGCGTCGGTCGTGTCCTTCCCGGTCCTTAACCCGACGGATCAAGGTTTTCGGAAGATCGAGATAATCAAGGATCCGGCCGGTTAATTCCCGGTTATTGAGCAGATTGCCGCCGCCAACATTATAGACTTCTCCCTTATCTCCCCGATGGATCAGAAGATCGATCGCGCTGCAATGATCATCCACGAAAAGCCAATCCCTGATATTAAGTCCATCACCATAGAGAGGAAGAGGAATATCATCAAGGGCGTTGGTCACGAATAGCGGGATAACTTTCTCCGGATATTGATATGGACCGAAGTTATTTGAAGCACGCGTAATGATGACCGGAAGACCATAGGTGGCAAAATAGGAGTATGCCAGCCTCTCGGCTCCGGTCTTACTGGCGGCATACGGGTTGCGGGGCAGGAGTGTATCGGTCTCCCGGCTGAACCCTTCTTCCACCGAACCGTAAACCTCATCGGTTGAGATCTGGATAAAACAACCCACTTCACTATTTCGGGCTGCCTCCAGCAATATATAAGTCCCGTAAATATCGGTCCGGATAAAATCATCCGGATTTCCTATAGACCTATCTACATGGGTCTCCGCGGCAAAATGCACCACCACATCCGGTCTCTCCCGGAAGAGATTCCCCACCACTTCCGGATCGGAGATATCACCTTTAACAAACTCATACCGGGGACTATCCGCGATATCTTTCAGGTTATCAAGGTTGCCGGCATAGGTCAATTTATCCAGGTTAACAACGATGTCTTCCGGATACTTTTTCAACCAGTAATGAATAAAGTTGGACCCGATAAACCCGGCCCCACCGGTAACTAATACTTTTTTGCTCATGTATGTCCTCTTCTTTTATTATTTGTTAAACAGATATACTACACCTAATAATATAAAAATTTCAAATTCCAAATAACAAATAAATTCCAAACTACAATCCAGCCGTCGCAGCTATGCTGCTATGGCGGAGAGGCTGACCAAAATTCCAAACAAATGACCATAACGGAAGAATATTAGTTACTCTTCTCTCATTCGAACAACTCAGTATTAAAAATCCACCTTATTCGCTCCTCCCTCCGCTACCATTTTATTGACCCGAAACCAGCCATCAATCGATGATCCGGAGTCGGCCCACCAACCGTCAAGAACATCATAAGCCATATCTCCGGCTTCGATATACATGTTGTTAACATCGGTAATCTCCAGCTCACCCCGAGCACTGGGTGAAATATTGCCGATCATGTCAAAGACCCGTTCATCATACATATAAATACCTATCACCGCTAAGTTGGTCGGAGGATTCTTCGGCTTCTCAATAATATTTACCACCCGATCCCCCTCCAGCACGGCTACACCATAATCCTGGGGATTATCCACTTCTTTCAAAAGTATCCGCGCGCCGCGCTCCTGATCTTTAAATCTTCTTACCGATTCAATGATATTCTTCTCGATTACGTTGTCCCCGAGCATAACCAGAATCTTATCCCCCTCGGCAAAATGTTCAGCCAGTCCGAGAGCATCGGCTATCCCACCCTCTCCATCCTGATAAGCGTACCGGAGCCATTTAAGTCCAAACTCATTGCCATTACCGAGGAGACGGAGAAAGTCACCGGCATTATTTCCTCCGGTTACTACCATAATATCCTCAATCCCGGCGTTGACCAGGGTCTCCATGGGATAGTAGATCATAGGTTTGTTATAGATCGGCAAGAGATGCTTATTAGTAATATTGGTAAGGGGAGCCAACCTGGTCCCCAAGCCACCCGCTAAAATAACTCCTTTCATAATTAATTCTCCCTTTCATAAACAGATGATTAACAAAAATATTTATACCCCCCAACCTCGCCCCCTTTAATTCAACAAACGATTGTCGTTGACCCGGCATTATTGACGGGAATATGATTGAATAGGATTTGTGGCCCCCTGAAGGCACCTAAGGCACTTTTCAGGGACACGAATTTGTTTTAAAACAAGACTATGATATTGTTCCCATGCTTGCACAATATTATTTTTCCGCAGGAAAAATAATATCCCGGTGCACGCGTAGTTTATCTTTGAAAATATATATTACTCCCCCAATCAGTGAGACGAACAAAAATACAAAGTAGAATGTCAGGGATATAATCAAGGCGTCGACATCACTTATTCCGGGGAGAGTATCAAACAACTCAATAAAAACCCCTTCCCGAATTCCAAGACCGGCAAATGAGATGGGAAGCGACATAATAACCGATATTACCGGCAGGAAAATATAGAAGTATCGGATCGGTATAGCAGCTATATGTCCAGGCATACCTGGTTCCCCCCCGGTATGAAACGCCATATAGACCATCCAGGAAACCAGTACGATCACTACCCAGATCAAGGTTGAGATCAATAACGTCAGGAGGAGAACTTTTCCGTGCCCTTTATATATATACATCGACTGATGAAACTCTTTTATCTTCTCTCCGACCTTCCCCCGGCGGGCCAGCTTCAGGAATAAATTCATGACCCAGTCATTGAATACCACCAGGAAAAATAGACCAAGACCACAGGTAATTCCTCCCACAATCAGAAAGATGGGGAGAGCGTAGGAATGAGTATCAGGATTTTGCCAAAGATTTACTCCCCCCAGAAGACAGGCAGCCACCGCCACCACACAAAGTCCCCCCATCCCCATCAATCGATCCACCAGGACGGAAATAAAAGATCCCGCGGTCTTTCCGGTAGCCTTGGATAGATAGTACGCCTTGACGAAATCCCCTCCCACAGTACTGGGGAGAAAATTATTCAAGAACATCCCGATCATGTAATACATAAAGACACTGACCCGGCTCAGATGAATTCCCTGGGTCGCAAGGATCAAGCCCCATCGCAAAGAACCTGCCGCCAGAAGCCCGAGCAAAAGTAATGACGCCGCCAGCAACCACCAGTAATTAGCCGAGGCAAAATAATCCGGCAGCTCGCGCAATTTTCCGGCGGCATAAAGGGAATAAAATATATATCCGATTAACCCGAAGCTGACCACCAGCCGGAGAAACAAAAATAACTTCTTTTTTATTGATTCCTTCATAATTTTTACTTCGTAAAAATTATTATACTTACTGCCCTATATTATTAGGTAATCCAGTTGGTATATTTTGAATTTACCAGGGTAGATTACGTGAGCTTATTTAAATAGTAAAGATAAAGATTATTTCCAAACAGGCTGTTTCTTAAGGAATATCTCTTAGACTCCTAAAGCCTATCCAGCCCTGGCCAAAGTCATGACATCAACCATTGACGCCCCGGCTTTGATAAGCATTCCTGCGCACTCATTGACTGTGGCGCCGGTGGTAAATACATCATCAACCAGGAGTATGGATTTCCCGCTCAAGTCGGCTCGGTCAGATGTCCGGAAGGCACCTTTGACATTCTTCTGCCGTTCCTGCCGGCCCAGACGGGTCTGGGTCTTTGTATAGCGCGTACGGACCAGGGCCTTTCTTGAGAGTTTAATCCCGGTCCGCCGATTCAAGCCGCCAGAGAGTACCCCGGACTGATTAAATCCCCGCTCCCGGGCCTTCCGTGGATGAAGAGGAACTGGTATAATAAGATCATAGTCGGACCAGCGATACTCATCTCCCCCCGTCTTGAGAATCCAGTTTATTGCCGGGGATGAGAGATAGGGATTACTGCTATATTTATATTTCAGAACCAGACTCTTCCCGGCTCCGGTCAGGAGAAACGCCGACCGGGCCCGGCGAAATCGGGGCGGATTTTCCCGGCAGGTGGAGCAATTAAACTGGTATTCTATCTCCCCGGGCAACGGGCGACCGCATCGATCGCAGAGTGGTTGGCGGACCGGGGTGATTAACTTCCGGCAGTCCGGACAGAGAAACTCCCGGTTCCGGTAGTCGAGAAGCCGGCCGCAATGAACGCACTCCTTCGGGAAGAAGAGATGAAGAAATAAGAGGAGACTGTTCTGTGATACCCGTCGGATGTTCATTTCTACATCTAATCGGTTATCTGGAAATGTTAATGCCTAAACCCGAATGACGAATGACGAAAGAATGACGAAACCAGAATGTCGAAGTACATGCGCAAAGCAGCCTTTTCTTTGAATGTTGAAAGTTGAGCAGCTTGCCCGCCATAGCTTTAGCGACGGCTGGTTGAATGTTCGGTTTTTTGTTCATGGACATTGGGATTTAGACATTCATTCGTCATTCCTCATTCGGATTTCATCATTATAAATAATATGATTATCAACCCGTGTCTACTCACACGAAACGATAGAGAAACAACTTATTAATTAAATGGTACACCCTATCATCTTATTCCCAAACAAAAAAAGGCGGTCCCGCCATACGGCGGGACCGCCTTTTTTCGGAATTTTGAATTTCCCTAAAGGGAATTCAAATTACATCATTCCGCCCATACCTCCCATGCCGCCGCCCGGAGGCATCATCGGCATTTTATCTTCTTCCGGAGTGTCCGTTATAACACACTCGGTGGTAATCATCAGACTGGCGATACTGGCCGCGTTCTGCAACGCGGTCCGGCTGACCTTGGTCGGGTCAAGGACACCATCGGCATACATGGAACCGTACTTTCCGGTACTCACGTTATAGCCGTAGTCCCCTTTTCCCTTCAGGATTTCCTGGACCACAATCGCGCCTTCCAGACCGGCGTTATTGGCCAGCTGCCGGGCAGGATCTTCCAGCGCACGCTTAATCAGCTTTACCCCGATCTTCTCGTCACCGGTCGCCCGGACTTTATCAAGACAATCCAGGCAGCGAAGAAAGGCAACACCGCCACCGGGGACGATCCCCTCTTCCACCGCGGCACGGGTAGCATGGAGCGCGTCCTCTACCCGGGCTTTCTTCTCTTTCATCTCGGTCTCAGTAGCGGCGCCAACATTAATAACGGCCACTCCGCCGGCCAGCTTGGCCAGACGTTCCTGGAGTTTCTCCCGGTCATAATCAGAGTCGGTATCATCGATCTGCTTCTTGATCTGGCTGACCCGGGCCTGAATATCCGCCGCGGTGCCTTTGCCTTCAATGATCGTGGTATCATCCTTCTCAATTACGATCCGCTTGGCTTCGCCGAGATCTTCCAGAGTAACCTTCTCCAGCTTGATCCCGAGATCTTCGGAGATCAGCCTTCCACCGGTCAGAATGGCGATATCTTCCATCATGGCTTTGCGGCGATCGCCGAAACCGGGGGCCTTAACGGTACAGGCCTTGAGCGTTCCTCTGATCTTATTGACCACCAGAGCAGCCAGCGCTTCGCCTTCAACATCTTCAGCGATAACCAGCAGAGACCGTCCGGTCTTGGCGATCTGCTCCAGGAGGGGGAGAAGATCCTTCAAGTTCGAGATCTTCTTCTCGAAGATAAGAATATAGGCATCTTCCAGGACCGCTTTCATATTGTCGGCATCGGTAATGAAATAGGGAGAGAGATAGCCTTTGTCAAACTGCATACCTTCCACTATCTTGAGAAAAGTAGAAATCCCTTTAGCCTCTTCGACGGTGATAACCCCATCTTTCCCGACCTTATCCATCGCCTCAGCGATTCTCTTGCCGATGGTGGGATCATTGTTGGCCGAGATAGTGGCGACGGCGGTAATGTCGGAACGGTCATCACTGACGTTCTTACTGAGCGCCTTCAGTTCTTCGACCACGGCGACTACGGCCTTCTCTACCCCGCGCTTGATCGCCATCGGGTTGGATCCAGCGGTAACACTCTTCAGGCCTCCGCGATAGATACTCTCAGCTAAAATAGTGGCGGTGGTTGTACCGTCACCGGCATCATCACTGGTCTTGGAAGCTACTTCCCGAACCAGTTGGGCGCCCATATTCTCAAAGGGCTCTTCCAGTTCAACTTCCTTCGCCACGGTAACGCCATCCTTGGTGATCGTGGGGGAACCGAACTTCTTGTCAATTACAACATTTCTACCCTTGGGACCAAGAGTAACCTTAACCGCCCGGCTCAACTGCTCAACACCGAGCAGGAGCGACTGGCGCGCCTTGTCATCAAACTTAATCAGTTTTGCTGTCATATCAATTTATCTCCTTTTTTACTTTAATATTGCCAGAATATCGTCCTGACTGAGGATCAGATACTCTTCATCATCGAGCTTAATATCCGTCCCGGAATACTTTCCGATCAGGATCCGATCGCCTTTCTTAACCTCGAAATCGACCTTGGTCCCATCTTCCAGAACCTTGCCGGTGCCGAGCGCGATTATTTTTGCCTCCATCGGCTTTTCCTGGGCGCTCTCGGGAATAATGATCCCGCCCTTCTTAATCTCTGCTGCTTCCAGTCTCTGTACCAGAACCCGGTCGCCTAACGGTTGAATATTCATACTTTCTTCCTCCTTATTATTATTTTTCTGCGAAAAATAATAGTTTTGTTTTTTACAATTGTTCTTTTTTCCCTGCTAAAGTTTCTTATTTATCCCAATACCTCTTCTCCCCTCCTTTTGTTTTTCTTCGTGTTCGGAGCGTGCCCCGCGATGAACGAAGTTCATTTTGCGGGGTGTTCTTCGTGGTCAATTAAATCGTTGTTGGATTTCTATTTCTTCTTCTCGTCTTCGACCTCGAACTCGGCGTCGATTACTTCGCCTTCCGGAGAGTTGCTCTCTTCCGCTCCCGGGGGGGGAGGAGCCTGGGCACCGGCATCAGCTCCGGGCGCACCCTGGGTATCCGCACCGGCGGCGGTCGCCTGCTTATACATCTCTTCACTGACGGAATGCCAGGCCTGATTGAGATCTTCGGTGGCGGACTTGATTTCATCCGCGTCGTCTTTCTTTAGAGCTTCTTTCAGCCGCTCGATCGCGGATTCAATCTTCGCTTTTGAGTCCGCGCTGATCTTCTCTTCGTTCTCCTTGAGGAGTTTCTCGGTCTGATAGACCGCCGCGTCACCTTGGTTCTTGGCATCAACCGCTTCCCGAAGTTTCTTGTCTTCATCGGCGTGCTTCTCGGAGTCCTTTACCATATTCTCCACTTCATTGTCCGAGAGACCGCTGGAAGCGGTGATGGTGATATTCTGTTCCTTCCCGGTGCCAAGATCCTTGGCGGTGACATTTAATATTCCGTTGGCATCGATGTCGAATGAGACCTCTATCTGAGGAACGCCGCGGGGCGCGGGTGGGAGGCCGGTCAGATGAAACTTGCCGATCGTCCGATTGGCAGAGGCTATCTCCCTTTCTCCCTGGAGAACATGGATCTCCACCTGGGTCTGACTGTCGGCGGCGGTGGAGAAGATCTCGCTCTTCTTGGTTGGTATAGTGGTGTTACGATCGATCAGACGGGTCATTACTCCACCTAATGTCTCAATCCCTAAGGAGAGCGGTGTTACATCCAGAAGTAGGACATCCTTGACATCCCCCGCCAGTACCCCGGCCTGGACGGCGGCGCCGATCGCGACTACCTCGTCAGGGTTAACCCCCTTGTGGGGTTCTCGGCCGAAGAGATTCTTGACCATCTCCTGGACCGCGGGCATCCGGGTCATTCCACCGACCAGAATTACCTCATCGATCTGATCCTTCTTCAGCCCGGCATCCTTGAGCGCTTTCTCACAGGGGTTCTTGGTCCGCTCGATCAGGTCATCGCAGAGCTGGTCCAGCTTGGCCCGGGTCAGTTTCATCGAAAGGTGCTTTGGCCCGGCCGCATCCGCGGTGATGAACGGGAGGTTTATCTCCGTCTCCATGGTGCTGGATAGCTCACACTTGGCCTTCTCGGCGGCTTCTTTCAACCGCTGAATCGCCATCGGATCCTGCTTCAGGTCGATCCCCTGATCTTTCTTGAACTCATCCTCTATCCAGTCGATGATCCGCTGGTCGAAGTCATCTCCACCCAGGTGAGTATCTCCATTGGTGGACTTGACCTCGAAGACGCCTTCTCCAATCTCAAGAATTGAGATATCAAAAGTTCCTCCACCGAGGTCGAAGACCGCGATCATCTCGTCTTTCTTCTTATCCAACCCGTAGGCCAGAGCGGCGGCGGTCGGCTCATTGATAATCCGGGGGACCTCAAGACCGGCAATCTTACCGGCGTCCTTGATAGCCTGGCGCTGACTGTCGTTGAAGTAGGCCGGGACGGTGATGACCGCGCCGGTGACCTTCTCTCCCAGGTGGGCTTCGGCGTCCTGCTTCATCTTTCTCAGAATCATCGCGGAGATCTCAGGCGGTGAATATATCTTCCCCTCGACCTCAACCCGGGCATCGCCGTTGTCGGCTTTGATTACTTTATAGGGGACCAGTTTGATCTCCGACTCGACCTCATCAAATCTCCGCCCCATGAAACGCTTGATGGAGAAGATGGTGTTGGCCGAGTTGGTGATCGCCTGGCGCTTGGCGGGCTGCCCGACCAATCGCTCGCCGGTTTTGGTAAAGGCAACAACGGAAGGGGTTACCCGACTACCTTCAGCATTGGGGATAACCTTGGGGTCATTCCCTTCCATTACAGCCATACATGAATTAGTAGTTCCTAAATCTATTCCGATTACTTTAGCCATTATATTTTTCCCTCCTAATTTATTTTTCCTTAAATATATTTTGATAAATTCTGTCCATATCAATAATTAAATAGCAATTAACGTGCCAACTTATAGCCAACACCCGGAAAAATAAATTATTATATACAACTGCCTGCAAATTGGAGGATAATATAAAATATCTCAAAACAACCTATATCCTGAGAGGGTAAAGCAATCGAGTAATTATGACACACTTTCGGTAGCCTTTTCCTTTTGTGTGCCATTTTAACTCACTCATTAATATAACACCTTCGGCTTAAACTCCATTACTTCAGCAATCAACTCTTCTAACTTTATCCAATTTTCCTTCGTGAACTTCTCCGATTGGCCCGGGAGGCAAGAGAGAACGCCTACGCCCCTTATACCGGATACACGGTGGGGTCGGCGGTGCTTACTACAAAAGGGAATTATTACAGCGGATGCAACGTGGAGAACGCCACCCTTACCATGACCACTCACGCCGAGGGGAACGCGCTGACGGCGGCTGTAGGAGCCGGGGAGAGATCATTCAAAGCTATCCTTGTCCTCACCGACGCCACTCCCCCACCCTTCCCCTGCGCCATCTGCCGCCAGAGCCTGGCCGAGTTCGATCGGGGGGAGATGCTGATCCTGGCCGCCAACACGGAGGGAACAGTCCGGGAGACCCGCCTCGGTGACCTCTATCCTGAGATCTTCGGGCCGCATAAACTAATCAGATAAACTGTTTATTTGACAATTAGTTCAAAGGTTATTATTCCGCAACTCCATAGCTTGACCTCACTCGAGAAGCCTTTTTAACCACAAAGAACACCCCGAATTTTTTAGTGATTTTTGGTATTTCAATGCTATAGCATTGAAATGGGATCGACATCAACTTCAATCTTCACGTCCCGGTCTTTTCCCAGTCCGGGAAGCACCTGACGGAGGGCCCGGAGTGTGGATACCACCCCGTGAGTCTTTAAGAGGAGCTGCCACCGGTATCTTCCCCGGATCCGGTTGATTGGGGGTGGGGCCGGGCCCAGTATTTCATCTTCCGGGGCCATCAAGGGATTTAAGAGGCGCGCCAGATGCTCACAGACCCGCATGCTCTTGTCTTCGTTGCGGGAGAGAACCGTCAGGCTGATGAAGTGATTGAGAGGAGGATAGCCCAGCTCAGCCCGGAGACTGATCTCCTGATCGAAGAAAGCGCCATAATCATGCCTTACTGCTGAGAGAAGGGCGGGATGGCGGGGAGAGCGGGTCTGGATAATAACCGTCCCTTTCAGCTCTCCCCTCCCCGCCCTTCCACCGACCTGGGAGAGGATCTGGAAGGTGTACTCGGTGGCCCGGAAATCTGCCAGGGAGAGCGCGGTATCGGCCATGATCACACCGACCAAGGTCACATTGGGAAAATCAAGCCCCTTGGCAATCATCTGGGTGCCAACCAGGATATCAATCCGGCCCGCTTTGAACTCATCGAGTATAATCCGATGAGAATCCCTGGCTCCGACCGCGTCAGTATCCATCCTCCGAACCCGGGCCTGAGGAAAGATCTTTTTTATCTGCTCTTCTATCCGCTGGGTCCCCCGTCCGGAGAATATTAGGTCTTTCGATTTACAGAGTGGGCATCTCCGGTCCGGGGGGGCGGTATAGCCGCAGAGATGGCATATCTGCAGGCGTTTACCTTTATGGTATGTAAGAGAAACACTGCAGTGCGGACACCGGGCGACATATCCACATTCCCGGCAGACCAGAACGGTAAAAAAACCTCTCCGGTTTAAGAAGAGAATGGTCTGTCGTCCGGCCTCCAGATTCAGCTTCATCTCTCGAAGAAGGGTCGAAGAGAAGGAACTCCCACCACGGAACTTCTCCTGCTCGACCCGCATATCAATAATCCTCACCTTCGGGAGTTCCGCCTTATCCGGACGTTTGGAGAGAGTGAGGAGAGAATACTTCCCCTCCCGTTGATTGTTATAACTCTCCACCGACGGCGTGGCCGACCCCAGGATTACCGGACAATTCTCCAATTTCCCCCGCATCACCGCCACATCGCGTCCGTGATAGAACGGTTGGATCGCAGACTGCTTGTATGAAGTTTCATGTTCTTCATCGACGACTATCAATCCGAGATTTTGCACCGGTGCGAAGACCGCGGAACGGGGCCCGAGGACAATCCGGGCCCGACCATCAGCCAACCGCCGCCAGGCTGAATAACGCTCACCCGCGGTCTGAGCACTGTGGATGATAACCACCTGGTCTCCAAACCGGGACCGGAACCGTTCCCCGGTCTGCGGGGTCAATGATATCTCCGGTACCATGATAATCGCCCCTTCCCCCCTCTCCAGCACCCTGGCTACCGCCTGGAGGTATATCTCGGTCTTCCCGCTTCCGGTAATCCCGTGAAGGAGAAAAACCCTGAACTCCTCATTATCGATCGCTTCAACGATTTCTCCGAATGCGGTTTTCTGTTCATCATTGAGGTCAAGAGGACTGGTCGGAAGTATCTCCTCCCCCGGCCTCCCGGAGGCATACCGATCCTCACGGGTTACGACTACCAGCCCTTTCTTCTCCAGCGCGGTCAATGAACTCCGGGATGCCCCGGATTCTTTCAAAATGGCCGCGAGAGGGCTGGTTCCAGGATGCTGCTGTAAAACTTTCAGGATATCGGCCTGGCGCGGAGCCTTGCCGATCAACTTCTCCATCTCTCCGGCGGCTTCCTCCATCGATAACTTCAGAGCGACATGGAGAACCGGGGAGGAATCTTTCGCATTCCTGATCGGGGATGGGAGCGCGGTCTTGAAAGCCCGGGAGAATGAACAAAAATAGTATTGTGAGATCCAGCGGACCAATGAGATCAGGTTATCCTCGAAGAAAGGTTCGGAATCAAGCAGACTGATAATCGACCGGGCTGGGCGGCTGGGAGGAGGAGCGGGGAAGGCCGTTATAAAGCCATTTACTCGGCGAGAGCCCAGAGGGACCAGGACCCTATGACCAACCTGCAATCTGCTGATTAATTCTTCGGGGACTTTGTAGGTCAGGCAAAGATCGGCTTTGAGGTTTAGGATTACTTCTGCGTGCGGGCTGTTGTTTTGGGGAGATGGAAGGATCATGTTATCAAAAGACTGAACTTCGAACTTCGAACGCTCAACTTCGAACTTCGAACGATCGCATTGGCGCAAGGAACCGAGCTAAAAAACTAAAAGCTGAACATCGAACGTCGAACGCTCAACTTCGAACTTCGAACGATCGCATTGGCGCAAGGCACCGGGTAAGAAAACTAAAAACTGAACTTCGAACGTCGAACGCTCAACTTCGAACTTCGAACGATCGCATTGACGCAAGGCACCGAGCAAAAAAATCTGAAAGACTGAACTTCGAACGTCGAACGCTCAACTTCGAACTTCGAACGATCGCATTGGCGCAAGGAGCTGAGCAAAAAAACCTGAAAAACTGAACATCGAATATACTGTCTGCCATAGATTTCGCGAAGACTGGTCAAACTTCACCGGGCTGCTACGTTCGACGTTCGGCGTTCGATGTTCATTCTTTCTTCCGCTGTACGGTATTGATACTGCTCACGAATATTTTTATTAATTCTTCTGTCTCATGGAGCGGCGTATCTATAGAAGATACCGGCTCGATCAAGGGAACTCTTTTTATCAATCTAAGCCATCTCTTTGACTCACGCAACTCTTTCAAGCATACTTTGAATTTATGTACAAAATCTCGAGCTGACTCAGCAGCCTGAGCCTCTCCATGATTCGGAAGAGGAGAGGTTCCCGATCGCAGCAACTGGCCGGCAACATGGTTTCCGGCCCGGGTTTTCGGCAGCCGCTCCACCAGACGGATAATCATAGCGGCATATTCCAAAAGCCTCTCTTCTAAATCATACTTCCTATCATCATTCATCTTAGCCTCTTATCCGTTCGACGTTCATCCCCGAGGCGAATGTTCAACGTTCAAAGTTCAGCTTTTAAGCCGCCGTCGGCCGATGCGTCGTTCGACGTTCGAAGTTGGACGTTCGACGTTCGGAGTTCATCCTTTTACGTTCGACGTTCGAAGTTGGACGTTCGGCGTTCGACGTTCAGCTTTTACCCCGAGGCGAATGTTCAACGTTCGAAGTTCAGCTTTTAAGCCCCCGTCTGCCAATGCTCTATGCCGATGCGTCGTTCGAAGTTCGAAGTTGAGCGCCGTGCCCGCCGTAGCTTTAGCGAAGGTTGGTTCGGCGTTCGAAGTTCAGCTTTTAAGCCCCCGTCTGCCAATGCTCTATGCCACGGCGTAGTTCGACGTTCGAAGTTGAGCGCTGTGCCCGCCGTAGCTTTAGCGAAGGTTGGTTCGACGTTCGGAGTTCAGTTTTTAAGCCCCCGTCTGCCGATGCTCTATGCCACGGCGTAGTTCGACGTTCATCCTTTTACCCCAACCGTTCGACGTTCATCCTTCAATAAACTCCCGAACCATCTTCATATCCTCCCACACCTTCTTCCTATTCTCCAGAGTATAAGACCGAAGTAGATAGGCGGGATGATATGTCGGAAGAAGAGGAATCCCATGATAATCATGGAACCGGCCCCGTAGTCTACCGATCCCGGAATTGGTATCAAGCAATGTCTTAGCCGCCGGGGCGCCCAGGGTAACGATGACCCGGGGATGAAGGATCTTGATCTGTTCCTCCAGGTAAGGCCAGCAGGCAATGACTTCGTCGGAGTGGGGATCGCGGTTGCCGGGAGGACGGCACTTGACGATATTGGTGATAAAAATATCCTTCCGGGTAAGGGATACCGCGGCCAGGATCTTGTCGAGTAGTTGTCCGGAACGTCCGACAAATGGCCGCCCCGATTTATCCTCTTCCGCCCCCGGCCCTTCTCCGACAAAGAGAATCCGGAGATCGTTTCCGCCCTCTCCCGGGACAGCACAGTTTCTGGTCGAGGCGAGACCGCACTTCTGGCAGTTATTGATCGTCTCTATCAGTCTCCGAAACCTCTCGGCCGATGAGGAGGACTCGGGCTTCTGAATCACCGGAGCGGCTTTTCCTTCCGGCTGAACTGGAGCGGGTTTTCGGGGTTGAAACGTTTTCTCCGGCTGGGCATAAGTCCGGCTCGGTTCCGGCGTCCGGGAAGGAGCGACTTTAGTATCTCCCGAGGGGGGGAGGTGGGCCGTCTCCACCCACTCAACCCCATCTTCCTTGAGCTGATCGGAGTAACGACGGAAGTCGTAGAGCAGCTCTTTCATTTTTTCTTCGTTTTTATCCATATTAAATTATCTCACGTAGTTTATCCCGATTTATCGGGGTTCGCTAATTTAGTTTTGAAAACCGATCTGCATGTAAAGTAATTTTTCTGCGGCAGAAAAATTACTTTACAATCTTTTCCGTCGCCCTCCAGTTCAACCAACTGTCATTGCGAGGAGCAATGCGACGAAGCAATCTCCCGGGCATTGGTGAGATTGCTTCGCTATGCTCGCAATGACACATAGGTTAAATCGGTGAAATTACTTCGCAGAGTCTCCCCCGATTTATCGGGGCTCGCATTAACACCTGGAAAAGATTATCATTTAGAAGTGTCCCTCTGAAAAATTATCTGCGGAGTTATCACAACTTGAAATACAGATCCTCCCAGGCTGGATTCATCTCTTGAATAAGCTCTTTTTTCTTTCTCCTCGACCCTCCCTTGATCTGTTTTTCTCTCAAGATAGCTCTCTCAGGGTCGCCGAATACCTGGTAATAAACCAATTTTTGGAGGTTATACTTTTTCGTGAATCCATCGACTAATTTATTTCTATGCTGATAAACCCTTTTCTTTATATCCCCGGTTACACCGGTATAGAGAACGGTGTTATTTTTGTTCGTCATTATATAAACACAATATATTTTACTCATCATCAGTCTTTAATTGAGATTGCTTCGCTAATGCTCGCAATGACACCTGGCAACGATTATCATTGCGAAACGATTGTCATTGCGAGGAACAATGCGACGACGCAATCACCCGGACATTGGTGAGATTGCTTCGCTACGCTCGCAATGACACATATGTTAAACCGGTGAATTTGCTTCCGCCTCTAACCTTCCAATGACACTTCCACCGCTCACCGCTTACTGCTTACCGCTCACTGCTTACTGATCACCACTCACTGTTCACTGATTAATGTCCGTAAGAATATTTTCAAAGATACGAAACGCGGCCTGAAGGGCGGCAGATTGCTCCGGGATCTGTAATAGTGATCTCTCTTCCAGATCGTACTCTTCAATCAGCGGATCGCGGGGGATGACTCCGGAGATGGAAAAACCCAGGGGAGAGGCGTATCTGTCCCAATCCACATCAGGATCTGCCACC
>Ga0208905_1000726_pt1 | contig 16708 bp, 32 predicted proteins | sample AntAceMetag02UKS_FD_184776 | JGI IMG/M metagenome (GOLD analysis project Ga0208905, IMG submission 184776) | Saline lake microbial communities from Ace Lake, Antarctica - Antarctic Ace Lake Metagenome 02UKS (SPAdes) (version 2) | ecosystem: Environmental > Aquatic > Non-marine Saline and... | reverse complement strand
CCTTAGTAACTCTCTTAAGGGTCTTTAGAAAGTTTTCTGAATCCTTTGATAGATTATTAAAACCTCTTTCAATAGGTATCATGGCTATTGCAGACTTAGTTGCTGAAAAAGCTAATGCACCCATTGCTACTGTTGCGGCTGCCAATGCTCCTGCAGCTACGTTTGCTGATTTTTGAAAACCAGTTAGTTGAGTATTAGCTTTCTTAAATTCAGCACTATATTTATCATATGCCTTAATAGTAATAGCTACTACTGCTCCTCCTGTTGCTCCACTTAAAAATCCACTTACCATTTTTTCTTATTTTTTCTCATTGCTTTCTTGTGGTCTCTATCCTTCCTCTGGATATACTGTATAACAGCTTGATATTCTCTAGAAGATAAGTTCTTGACATCTTCGAATGTCCAATGAAAAGTTTCACAAATAACTAATTCATTCCTTATTCTACTAGAGGTTTCTGAAAATCTGCGAACCCGTTAACTTTATTAATAGCTTGTTGAATTTCTAATCCATCCTTCATACCTAATTCATTAAACTCTTCTTCAGTCATACCAGTACATAAAATAATCATTTTCTTAGAACTTTCTCCTTGAGAGAGTTCAGAAAAATCTATCATATCTTTGTACTTAAGTTCTTTGATTTCAAATTCCTTATTTCCAACTGTTACTTTTTCCATATTGACCTCCTTTCACTACCATTGAATACCATCGTGATACAATCCACTTACGAATGCATTATTGTATTCTATTAAGTTAATTGAACCAGCTCCTATTTCTATAGTTGTTTCGGTCAGACCTTCATTAGTACTTGGAACTTCCATTGTTCTAATCCAACATCCACTTAAATTAAATGTTGCGTGTTTAGATCCAATTGTAGGTTGATCACCGTTCATATCAAATTCAAAATTGAATTTACTACCTGTGTTCTTGTAGTCGTGATATAACATATCTGCATAGTCTGCATCTAAATCTGCTGTTACACTTATTGTAATATCTCTGTTTCCAGTAGATGGTGCAACTGCTTCTCTTGATCCATTTAGATAATGCATTCCTTCACGATTGTTATTCACAGATAATTCAACTGATTTAACAGTAGTTAATCCACTCTTAGATCCGTCTATGTCAACGAAGTTTGCACTACAGTCACTCCATAGATAAGGTCTTGGTGTTAGTTCAATTACAGTAGTAGTTGTACCACTTGAATGAGCTAATCCTTGTCCTATATAATCTACTGCTAAAGTAACTTTTTCTCCTTGAGCTGCATTTAACGTAACTGTATTTGGTACAGCTCCATTAACTGTTCTAATAAAGTTTCTTCCTGTTCCTGGTGCTTGTTTTGAGTCTTCTATAGTAAAGCTTATCGGGTTGTTTAATTGTCCAGTTCCACTTGTAAATGGACTTTGTTCAATACTTGTTGGGATCATTGTTGCATATCCTTCATTAACTGATGAAGTTGTTCCACTCTCGGAATAAATACTTCCAATAGCGAATGCCATCATCTGCATGTTCTGTGCATTAAAAGTTAATGTACCTGTTACATCTTTAGGTCCTAACTCAATCATATCTACTGATCTTTGACCTGTTCCTAAATATCTATTCTCTAGAATATTATCAGCATCATCAATAGAATGTTCTGTTACTTGTCCTACCCAGAATACACCTGATCCACCACCGTAAACTGCTCCATAGGTTCCACTCTCGTAAATTCCTAGTACTTTGTTTTGGTCGCTTGTATATCTTGCCATGTTTTACCTCCTTTCAGTTATCCAAAAAATTTGTATTGGATTGTTATAACTCTTGATTTAATTCCTTTCTCTCCATCTTCTACCACTTCAACGGCACTCAATAATTGAAAATCATGTATCTCTGCATCTATAGAACCACTTGCTATGTATTGTATGTCTGCTAATCTATCTATAGCACTTTGACTAATTTGATCTTTCTCTTTCTCATTACGACCCCATACTCTTACTTCAATAGGTACAGTCATATCCATTGCACTTGTTTGCATACCTGCTCTAGTAGCTTCTATGTTAGTTATTCTAAGTGTTATTATAGGATAGTTAGCTGGTCTTTGTGGATAAGAAGTCATTACGAATTTAGATTTAGCTGAACGTTTAGAAGTAAGTGGATCTGTTATATTTGCAGTTAGATCTGTTTTTAAGAAGTATAAAATATCTGCTATTATTGTTTCTCTTGTAGTTACCATCGCTTTGGTTGTTTGTAACTCGCTTGTTACATTAGTTTAAGGTTATTTACATTTATATAATATAAGTAGATAGGTATATACTATATTGTATCTATCTCCCTTTGTATTATTTGTGCTATCTTTTGTTTACTACGATCCTTTGAATTATTAAAATGACGTCTTGACTTTATTCTACTAGTACCATGCTCAAGATGTTTACTATAAGCAAGGTTTGAGAATATTTGTGCTGATGTTTTTTGTACTGCCATGTCTACTGAATTAAGAAAACGACCTGTATCTACTGAAGTAGGTTCTGGTCTACGTCCTGCAATACTTGATTTAACTTCACCTTGTAAGAATAATGCTGCTTTGTTTAAACCAATTACTTCCTTTACATCTATTTTAAGTTTTTTATTCTTAAGAAATCTTCTTGTACTTTCTACACCTGATATTTCTACACTAGTGCTCATTCTCCAAATAGACTACCTGGACCCGTTAACTGTCTTAGATAGATCTTCCTATAGATTGATTGATCGCTTACACGAGCAGTATTAATTCCATCTGCTATTATTCCATACTCTGCATGTATTGGAGATCCTATTCCTACTCTAGCACATAATTCAGATCCAGTAATAATTATACTTCCATGCATAAACATCTTAATGTCTCCATCTATTAGCTTACCTTGTTCTACTAGTAAACTATCGTCAGATCCTCTTATATCATTAATAGGTAGTTGTATACCAGAGGTCCATGTCTCAGTATTAACTGTTAAAGATACATCGTCATCCCATACAGAACCTATTGTACTTGTAAAATTAGTTACTCTTACCCTAGTTCCAGCTAAGTTTATCAATCTATCTACACCTGCTGCTAATCTATTTTTTAACATTTTTAACTTAAACTCTTTCCGACTATATAACTTCTACCTAGACTTCTTAATTTCATTTCAGCCAACATCCTATACTGTGATGCACTCATTGCTTCACCAGTTTCTTCAATAGAAAGTTCTGCCAATTTAATTTTTTCTCCACCACTTTGTGCATTAAGTAAATCCACAATGTCAGCTTTAGAAAAGTCTACGATAGCTGGTTGATACTTGTCTTCTATTGAATTAGATCCAATAGACTGACCAGTGTAATTAGCTACGTGTTGCCTTGCCATGTCCACAATAGGAACTAAGTTACCACTCATTCCAACAGGTATTGTACCTATTGAATTATAGAGATACGTTGCTATACTTCCAATTGTGCTTAATGTTTCTGCCATTATAAATTCCATACTGAGTAATCTTTTGCATTCTGATTAATGTAATACCCAACTGTTACTACACAATAGTTACTCAACTCTTTAATTACTTCAAGGTTTGCTCCTTCCCAAAAGGATAAACCGTTATTGAAGGAGAAATGATTTGTTCCTTCTTTTACTTCTAGGAATATTTTTGAGTTCTTTCCATCATTGATTCTAAAGATTAGACGACCTCCTGTATTACTTATGAGTAGATCTGTTATCACAATGCCGTTATTCGTCTCTATGAGCCTCTGGGTAGAACTTTCTAGTATGTTAAAGACTTTCACTTTCTTGTCTCTTATTAATTCACCTGCCATTAGCAATGTTCATGCATTAGCAAATTCCAATCTACACTTAAAGGTCTATTTGCTAAATTATTTACTTGTAATAAATATGCTGAACCTGCAGCTAATATTAAATCTCCACCATGAATACCTGTTCCAACTTCTCTAAACTTAGCTAATTCTCTATCTTTTAGACTATCACTTATCATACTTTTCTACCTCCTTGTAATTTCTATTAATCATATTTCAATCAACCTCATTGTTTTTCCTACGTTTGGTGCATCTGTATTTAAAAACAAATTTCCTTTCGTGGATAAATAAGAACCCATTGCTTTCTTTAAAGTTATTGTTACTGGTTCTGAAGTAGTGAAGGAAACGCTAGTTTTATATGTTTCGTAACCATCTTTAGAAATTGTTATTGTTGTTGGACTATAATCTGTTTTAACTAATTTATGGATCCCGTAAACCCTTATCAAATATTTAGCAGTATATTCAGCATCAGCAATAATATTATCTTCAGCGTCGACAACCTTAACATTGGCTCCTGTTATTACATTTCCATCTTCATCTTTTAAATCTAAATCTAAATAATATTTTATATCGCAATTTGCATTAGCTGCTGAACTTCCTGTTGTATTTCCATCAAAATCATCAAACAAACAATCTACTAAAGATACAGAATTACTATAAGCCCAAAACTTTTGTGTCCCTTTAAATACTAAATTATAAAGTGTACCACCAGATCTACTTAATACACCACCACTTTGAATAAATTTAAAACCATCAAAATTTACGGCACTTGTATAAAGATAAAGATAAGCTGAACTATTATACCAAACACAATCTTTAATAGATGAACCGTCAGCCATATAAGCCGACATATAAGTTGTTCCTTGTGTATAAATTTGACTTTCAATCCAATTTATTAAACATGATAATTGGTGTTCATAACTATACATTGTAGGACTTCTAAAACTTGAACCATACATATTCCAAGTTCCACAATACCAATGATAACCCTGCGAACTTCCTGCTGGATTAGGACAACCGTAATAAATCATGTTTGATTGATTTTTAGTATAAACACCCGTATATTCTCCCATAGTAAAAGTTGAATTATTATCCATTGTTAAAAGTCCATATTGATCAGACTTACCTAATTGGAATTGTTCACTTATTGTTGTTCCTATTTCAAAAGTTGTTGCGTTAGTTCCATTATAACAAGGATTTACATTATCCCCTACTCTTAAACCAGCTTCTAAAATATATGTATCTCCTACTTTGGTCATTACACCCCAACCTCCTGCAACATCAGCATTATAAATATCTGTTAAAGTATTGGTTCCACCATCTAATTGAACTGTTAAATCTTTACATCTTGGGGACGTTGTTTGATTAGCTCCTCCTTCTGTTACTGACCCAGCTATTGCGGAAATTCTAGCTCTAATTATAAAACCATCTCCTGTGGAAGAATAACCACCAACACCACTCCATGTTCCAGCTCTTACTCTGAACTTTTTCCAAGAAGTTGGTTGTGTAAAAGTTACAGTATTACTTCCCGTTGTTGTAAATCCATTTGTGTTGTCAGTTACTCCACTCAAAGCCGTCCATGTATCTTGTGCCGATAAATATTCCCAAGCTATTGTAACTCCTGCAGATAAAGCAGTTCCAACATTAAGTGTTAGTTCTTCCCATAAAGCATTATTGTGTCCAAAGGCGACATAATCATCAACAACTGCATCATCTCTAAAGTAATCAAAAGTAATTCTTGAATGAGATAGGTAATAAGAAATACCAACTAAACTATTAACAGAGTCAAAAGTAAATAATCTAGTTAAGTCCTGTCCATTATTATAAGTTATCGCCATATGTCTCCAACTCCTTAATTAAACTTTCCAGTTCATCAGTTTCCTGTATAGGTAGTAGGATTACAAAATCTTGTTTATCTTCGTCAAGTGATTCTTTCCATTCAATTAATTCATTTGCTTTTTCATTATCTTGCTTTGTTATTTCAAGTTGTTGTTTAAGATCAATTAAATTAACTACTCTTCCTTCACCAGTAATTCTAAATTCTGTTTCATTTATTTTTTCTATAGTCATTTTTATGTCCAACTTCCAATATTAGTAATTAGATTATCTGCATAAGTAAGAGTTTGAACATATGATCCTGCTCCAATGTATTTTACTATGTTACCTATCTCACTACCTGTTACTCCAGTGGATGTTCCAGAGATTATATATTCTAATTTGATTAAAGGATTATTATTTACGTTTGTTGGTTCTACGCTTAAAGGATAAAAAGAACCTATAAGATTGTTACCACTCTGTATGTATACACTATCTACATTGGCACTTACAGAACCAATGATTATATTACCAGAAATAGTTGCCTTAACGTGTAGATCACCATCTGTGTCTACTATCGCAAAAGGACTTCCTATATTTTGTCCGAATATTTGTGCCATTTATACTCCATTAAATTGCTCCTGAAGTATGTAGATTTCCTGCACCATCACAATTAAGAGGTACTGCTACACTACCACAGCTAAGTCCACATAACATTACTAAAGCGAATGTTCCACTTTGTTGATAAAATACTCCACCACTGATGGGTATTCCTCCAATTAATTCGTTTGTCATTATTGCGTTGAACCTATGTTAATCCATTCACTACCTGCTGCATACTCACATAGATATATCTTTTCGTTTGCCCAGTCTATTGCTAAACCACTTGACATTCCAGTAGATACTATGTTATTTGTATTTGGATCACCATTCACGTAAATGATTGTTGGTGCTCCTGCAGTGTTTCCAGGTATTACTTTTAATGCTTCTTGCATTCCGACTTGTAATCCTAGCACTCCACTTCCTGTACTATTTACCATATATATTTTTCTCTCCTTTTAATGTCGCTCTCTAGTAACTAGAGAAATGCCCTAAGGCTTGATTCCTAAATTCATGAATCATAAAAATTAAGCAGTTGTGATCTTTGATACAGCTTTACTTCTCAGTAATTGTACATCTATTCTCATTGTTAAAACAGCACCTTCCATGTCGTATGTTGGTAAAGTTACCTTTTCCATTGTCAAATCTCTCTTCAGTGCAATACCGTACGCTCTTGATCTATCTAGAACATAAGCGTATTTCTTGTATGTGCCTGGAGTTGGACTTGCTCTATCATCGAAAAGAACAACGTTTAATCCATATACGTTACCACGGAAACCTTTATTTAACATGTCAGTGTTACCAGCTTTATTTGCTTCTACAAATGTATCTATATTTCTTAGATCGTTTAATACCTCCGTTCCGATTAAAATATCAGTTGGGTTGTATCCACTATCTTCTAAGTCTTGCATAGATTCAGTTATGTTAGCGATTGTTAAAGTTGCACCACCGGCTGTAGTTGCGTTCGCTCCATCTAAGGCTAATAATATTAACTCAGTTTCCTTTTCTGCAAATCTACGTCCTGCAATCTTAATATTCTCTGATAACAATGAAAATTGTGAATCTTCCATCATCTCTCGAGTAATTCTTACTGCGATACCGTATTTGTTAGGTGTGAACTCTATTGTTTCATACCCAATTGCGTCTAAAGGAACTTCTGCACCTTCAGCTATTCTGTCAATATCCAAAGTGTCCTCTTCAATCATATTATAATCGAATGATGAACCTGGGAATCCTGACCATACTTTAGCTGCAAGCTCTCTCGGAATAAGGTTTTTACCTTGTTCGTCAAGAAGTTCTGGCATAATTAGTTTAGGGATCAAAAGAGTACCGGCTGTACCAGCATCTCTATTTATGTATTCTTTTATTTGATTGAATGCCATATTATCCGAATAGATTAATTACACCGTAGTTATTAGTACCTGATGCAATTGATTGCATTGCTCTACCGACTATTGTATCTTGTAAACCACCTGTTCCACTTGGGGCTGCGATCCAGTTATTTACATTACCTGATAAATTGTGTCCTACTAATCCACCACCTGATACGATTTCTCCAGCTCTACAAAGGTACATACCTTTAGTTGCTACTGGTGCGTATCCGTTTGATCCTGTGTTTTGAACAGCAATACCATTAAATAAACCTTCTGATGCCTTTACGAAAATCAAGTCGTCAGTCGAAAATGTGTTTGCGCCACTACCTGTTAGAGTACTAGTTCCTGAAAATGCCATTACAAAGTCACCACCTGATAATACACAACGTGCTTTACCAGTAATTATCCCTGGGTTACCAAAATCTTGTACATTTTGAGCTCCCAATGGGTTTGTGTTTTGACTTGTACTTACCATTTTATCTTACTACCGTGAAGTTAGCTTTACCAAAGCCTTTTGATTCGACAATATTGTATCTTTCTTCAACTTCTTCTTCTTCCTCTTCAGCATCTTCTTCTTCAGGTTCATCGGCTTTCACCTCTTCTTCAGGTTCTTCTACTTTAGGTTCAGGTTCTTTAGCTGGTTCAGGTTCCGCAACAGGTTCTTCAACTTTAACTTCGTCTGCATCTGCTTCCTTAACTTTTGTTAATTTGTCAATTGCTTCTGCCATTAATGTTTTAAGACCTTCTACTTGTGCCTCAACTTTAGATTCAAAACTATCTAGTCTGTCTTTGATATTAGCTTCTTCCATATTTATACCTCCTTTTAACTCTATAGAATCATCTTTTGATGAATGTGAATAAGCCTCTTGGAAGACTTTAATGAATGTTGCATTTGGATCCGCTGGTACTGCAACTAAACTTAACTCTTTAAATATAATACCCCGAGGTATAATTACGCCGTCTTCTTCATCTACATCGGTAACCATTGCACCTACAGATACAGTGTTTAGATCTCCTCTTTCGATTAGTTCTCTTGCTTTAGCATCATTTACTATTGCTTTGAATCCTACAAATCCATTTTCAATATCGAAACTAGATCCTACTACTTTACCTACAATTGAATCAATAGAATTATCGTGGTCCTTTAATAATGGCACACCAGTTAATGTATGTGAACTCTTTTCTAATTCTTCTGATAAGAATTTATGGTTGTTAGAAGTAGTAGTTGCATTGATTGCTACACCATCGATTATAAAATCTGCATTGATTGGGTTTGTATTAAACTCTTTAATTGGTACATTGAAGTTTAAGTTTATATTTTGCATAAAATAAATAGGTAATTTATCTTTAAATATATTAAGACGTCTAGTATATACCTACTTTTTCTTTAAATCTACGTACCTTCTTATTTGTCGTCGACGAGTGACTCCTTTTTGATTACCTGTTACATCTAAATTACCTTGTCTTATATTTTCCTCTTCGCCAAAGAATTTGTTTTCTGTACCACCAAACATTTGTTGTGTTCTAGAATTAACGCCACCTGAACCTGTATAGTCTACCCATGGTCCTATTACTGGTAACACTTCTTCTGTTACAGCAGGATCACCTTCTGCCACTAAGTATTGAATATCTGTACAACTCGCTTGATGCAATACTCTTTGTTGAGTTACTGGATCTTTATAGATTGGCATTATCCTATACATAACCTCATATTATAAGGCATTTCTTTTATTCTTGTTAGAACTAATTCTTTTATATATTCTTGAGTTTCTTTATCATAGTCTTTAAATTCTTTCATTCTTCCAAGATTAATTTTTTAGTTGACTCTCTTACTTTGTTCATTGCATACACCATACAAGTACCACATAACCATATGCCATTATAGTTACAAAGAAGTATACCTGGTTGTGGTAGTACTCCACACTTCTCACATTCATAGTTCTTTAATTGGTTTTTAATCTCCATCTTGTATGTCTACGTATTCTGGTTCCTCAAACCACCATGGTATGTCTGTCATTCTATTATAGCAACAGTACTACATCTACACGATACATGTGCAGGAGGTATTGTTTCTCCTATATTAAATATTTTACCATTGAGTGCTTCACATTGAGCACATGTTCTATCACTTAATGCAGCTAACCATCTAACCTTACTTACGTTCTTTTCCTTATATAGTTTTGTTAGTGCTAAGTTAGATAAACGAACTGTCTCTGTTCTTACTATTGGATTATATCTTGCAGCTCCAGATTTAATTAATTTCCCATCCTTTAATCTATCAGGCATATTAATATTGTTACGTAGTTCATTTTCTATTTCACCTATAGTTCTATTGTTCTTGAATCCGTCTTTTAGTACTACCCTTAACTTATTGATATCCTTTTCTCCTAATAGTCCTTCAGCTAAATCTAGATTGTTCTTAGCTAATAGATTAATGAATTTGTCCTTATCTGTAATGCTTAATGTACTAACCATGTAGTCTAAGTAATTGAATCCCATTTGTTCTTTAAGATTGACCCATTCTTTTAATGTCATATCAGTTGGATTCTTCTCGAAGATTTGATGACCTTCTTTAAATGATTGATTAGCATTAGGCTTAGCACCTGGTACTTCTGGTTGAGGTACTTCCTTTTCTTTCTTAGCTTCTGATGATTCTTCATTCTCTTTATTAGCATCGTTCATAGCAGTTCTCATTTCTTCTTTATCTTTTTCTGCTTGAGCTTGTGCCTCTTGTGGTGTAATTAATATATCTTCTAGTCCTTCTATTTCAAGTATTCTAGCTAACTCGATTTCTGCTCCTGCTCTAAGTGCAGGTGATGTACTCATTCCATTTATGATACTATTTAACTTTTCTATACGTGCATTGATTTCATCTTCACCAGGTAACTCCCATACGAATTCAGGTATCTCATCGAATCCATTAGCAATAAGTAATGGCTTAATGATCTTACCTTTGATTACTTCTTGAGTTATTAATTGTAAGCTGTGAATAAATCTCTTATAACCTGCTCCTTGTTCTTTAGCTATACCTTCATTTAGTTGTCCACTACCCATTAATACTTCTGGTACTTGAGTACCTCCTAAGAATTGTCTATAATCATGTTCAGCTAATTTAATATGATGTTCACCTAAGTTAGGAGAATCTAACATCTTAATATCTGCGTTTCCGTCAGTCACCCATTCAGTCTTATTGTTTAAGTATTGTAAATCTTTCTTAGCTTGGTCTACTACATCAGGACTTAATTGTTCACCTGGTTGTCCTATCTTAATATGATATGGTGCACCTGCTTTTCTTTCTACTACTATGTGTGCTCCTTCTTCTGCCTTACACATGTTAGTTAATATCTTTTCTGTAGAATAAATAAATCCTATTCCATAAGGATCGTTAGGTAATAAATTGAAAGTTAAGTGTGCTATCTCATCTGGTTTAAATTCTTGTAACTTCTTCTTAGTAGGTTTAAACGCTTGTAGGTCACCTTTGTATTGAGTATATTTCTGAACGTCACCTTTATCATTTCTTTTAACATACATTTCGTTGGCATTTAATACTCTCATATTCGGTGCATCTACATCTTTGTTTGTTTCCTTATTTTTAAGTTTAAGAGGTTTCTTCATATCTAATTCCATAAAACCATTACCCTTCAAGTATGCCTCTCTTACCCAGCTTCTTAACTTAGTATCAAAACCTGATGTTTCAACAAAGTCATCTATGATAGCTTGTGCGTTTGGATTCTTTACTCTTATTTCAAAATCACTTACTACTGAGTCTGCTACTTTGTTTGTTACTCCAGACACTCGTCCATCTTTGGTATAAAGTAATTCAGCATCTTCAAATTCAAATGGATGTTGTGCTCCTAGTTCTTTAGGAAATCGTACTTCCTTGTCATCGATTATTCCTTTAAACTTCTCTGCTAGAAAACTTGTTTCTTTAGTTTCCTTAGGTAGAATGAATGTTCCATTGAATTTCTTCTTAGTCATAGAAATAATAGGTTATTTGTATTTAAATAATATAAGATGTTTAGTATATACTATCTAATGAAGGGAGATTTAGTTGTTGTTATGTCTAATTCGAAATACATCCTCATCATTAAGGCATCTCCATAATCAGGTGATCTTCCACCTTTGATGTTTTGCTTTATCTCTTCCTTAGTTAATATACCAATCTTAGTATCCTTGTCCAGGTCCTTAGCTTTAATATGTTCTAAGTCCTCAACTAACTTATTCTTAAAGTTTATTTCTATCTCTTTGAATATACCTACTTTGTCTTGATTAACATATTCAGATAGTCTGAAGTAACATTGAGATCTTAGGTTCCTGAAGTTATGTATTTTGAGTCCTTGCTTAGATTCTATTGGACGACTACCACCTACAAAGGCTTTAACATTCATACCCTTCATCTCTCTTAATATATCCACTGCTCCTCCACCTACTCCATCATCATCTACTATTATTTGACTAGGAGGTATGTGATGGAATTTTGCGATATTCTCTACATAGTTAGCTACATCAACCATACTCGTCTTAGGATACACTCTAATAGCATCTACCATCATGTCTGTCCATAACATGATCACTGTACTATCTGCTCCCCATCTTGCTACATCAACAGATAAATATTGTTTGTTTTTTGCATGTCTTTGTATCTCTATTCCGAACATGTCCATAATCTTATCATAATGAAATAGAGAACCTGGATCATCTGCGTATTCCCAGTTACCATGTAGTAGTCTTTCTCTACTTACTGGATCTAAGTGTTGTAAGTTCTCTGCATATACATCAGGCATAAAAGGATTATCTCCTACTAATGCTGGTATAAATGCTTTATGTTTATCTAATCTTCCTTCTTTACTTGCTCTGTAGAATCCTTCATATAAGTATGGTATCTTAGTTGGATTAGTTGCTAATAGAATTTTAGGTATTAAATCGAATTCATCCAATTTATATCTAATACGTGATTTAAGAATCATAAAGGCTTTCTCTGTAATCTGTGAACACTCATCAACGAATGCTCCTGTGAACTCTGTTGAACCAAGGTTATCGAATTGTGGATCTGCTGGATAGAAGTATAAATCTTTTAGGTATACTGAGCTACCATTAGAGAATTTGATTGTTCCTTCTATACTGTTATATCTGTATGTTATTCCTTCAGATTCAAGTGCTTCTTTCCATTCACCTAATATTCTAAAGAATGTTAATAAGGTAGATTCTTTAAGAGATTTAAGTACTGCTCTACCCATTAGCCATCTGCTACTTGGATACTTAATACAACAATAGATTAACCATACACAACCTAGATGAGATTTACCACCACCTGCACCGCCTCCGTAAAGTAGTTCCTGTGTTGTTTTATCATTCAGTATCTCCCATGCTATGTCCTGCCTCTTGTTCGGCTTCCATCTTACTATTTTCATGTTCGATGATGAACTTGATCCCTTCTCCTTTGTGTGTTGTTTCATTTTCTACCTTTTCTATAAATCCTCGATGTCTCAATCTAGTCTTAGCATAGAACATTAATAATTGAGCGTTACCTTCTAATGCTTTACGTCTTATTGCATCTACTATCTCATCATCTAAGGTATCTATTGTATTCTGTAAGAGTTCTTTGAAGGTAACTTGTTCTTTCCATCTTTGGTATGTTCTTCTTACTATTCCTGCTTTTGTACAAGCCTTGCTAACATTACCGTGATTTATAAATTCCTTTATGAATATACTTTTCTTTACTACTGTTGAGACATTTTCAGACATCATAATTTAAAAAATTATTTCTTAGCTTTCTTTACTGCATCTAAGCCAGATTCCATTATAGTGTATATGTTTGAGTACCCTTTAAATTTGTACTTCTTCTTCTTAACAAACACATCTATGTTGTATCTCTTAGATAAGTGTGGATCGTACTTTTCACCTTCATCAATAAGTTCAAAGTTCTTTAGATCACAATACTTAGCCCAGTCTATTTCTTTAGTATCTGGTTTCTTTGTTGTTGCGAATCCTTGTCTTTTCCACTTCTTGGTCCATACGTCTAGCTTGTCTTGAAATTCGGATACTGCAGCTGCACTTGCAAATGGTAATCCTTTCTTATTAGCTTCTGCTTCGTACTTAGTTATTTCTGCTCTAAATTGACTTTCTGGTGATCTTACTCTTCTTCCACCTTCTACTGCAATTGGCTGAAATCCCAGAGTATCTCCATCTCCTGTAGGCGATTGACTTAGTTCGTCCTTAGTTGGATTTCTTATCATTTTTTACCTCCTGATTTTTTAATTGATCTTCAGTTGATTTTATCACAAAACTGGTATCTGTTATCTTATCGTTTAGTAGTTCTAGTTCTTCTGCTTGTGCTTTTCCTTTAATCTTATTTAAATAACCTATGTATTGATTAGTGAATGCTCTATTCATCTTGTCTAGATTAAGTCTATCCTTAGCATATTGGTATTGTTCTCTCATATCTTCTAGTAACTTCTTTTGATTCTTTAGATTCTTTTCTGTGAATTTTATTTCTTGTTCGTTCATTCTATACCTCCTTGTAATTTCTCCCCTGCAAGTTTATCTATTTCTTCAAAATACTCTTTTGCACAATGCTCATTTTTAAATTTATCTTTCAATTCTTTAATAAACTCTTTAACATCTTCAGTTCTAACGCACCAACCTATTCCTTCATAATGATGATCTTCAGCCATTACTATTTTATCACTCAGACTCATTTGAATAGCTCGTATCCTTTTGAACATTTTTTATATATATGATCTTGCCATAGAAATAAGTATTTATCATCTGTGTTTGATGGTTTGTATTCTGCACACTTGTTATCCACTAACCATTTTGCTGAGTCCAATAGTACACTTTTGCATAAACATGATTCTTTTTCGATTATTATTTCTTTATCTCTTATTTCTTGTTCTTCGTTCATTCCTTCTTCTCCGTTATTCTTTTACTTTCTTCTACTGCTTTGTAAAGTGCTTCTTTTGATTTATCAAAACTAATCGCTATCATACTATTGTCTTGGCGAAAATAAATATCTCTATCTTCATCTACTTCAATTTTTAATGTTCCATATCCTTTAAACACTTTAGGAAAAACTTCTTTTTGTTTGAAATATAAATAACTATCATACCAAATTTTCCCTTTCACTTCACCCTTTAAATGATGATATTCATCTCTAGTTATCTCTACACAACCCATTTTCTTTATCATTTCTTGTGCTTGTTCTTTTGTTATTTTCATTTTGTTGTTACTAAATTATAGGAAATAATCTTTTCTTCATCTTCATCTATCTTTTTAATTATTAATTTTAAATTGTCTAAAACCTCTTTTCTAGTAAGATCACTATTTAGTCTTGTTTCAAAATCTACTTCCTCTTCATATATTATTCTCATTTAATTGACCTCTTAGATCCATATTGATTCTCCCAGTTTAATTTCATTTCTAATATGAATCTCATTACTTCTTCTTGAGTTGCGTATCCCCAACAACATGCCTGTCCATCCTCAATTAATCTAAATTTAATCATTCTTTTTCATGAACCTCTTATCAATCTCTTCTATTTGTTCGTCTATTGCCTTACGACAATATTCATCTGGTTTGAATTCTGGGTACTCATTAAAAAAAAGGTGATGTCGGAAGTTAAAACCGACACTCCTTTGAACAATCTTTTCGTTTGGATCTATTCTTCTTCCCATTATTCTCTTGATTTTTTAATAGCATACGTCATCAAGTTTCTCATAAACCAAACACTAGCAAAGGTAAATATGTTAGCAACAATGTATAGTACATACCATACTGCTCCACCAACTTTACCCATTGTATCAGTTCTTGCGTTGTATTCTTTTTTAGTTGTCATGTATTAATTAATGTATGTATGTTTATAAATGTATCCATAAGTAGTTTAATTCATTACCTACTTAGAAAGAGTAACTGTTTTCAAATTCCTCTAAAGAGAAATTAGGTTTAAATCCATTTGGACTATCTTCTTCATATTTCTTTAATTTCTCCCATAATTCAGGATAATCTTCCATAAGAATCTTTAATGATCCTTTACTTTGTTTTGGACATAACCAACAACCAGTTCTTTTAAATTTAAATAAGGGATGTTTAAGTCCTCTCTTTTCTAAATAATTTATACAATCTTGTTCTGTCCAATTCCAATCTACAAGAGGATATTTATATCCTTCTTTAAGATGTATTCTTTTAGGTTCATCAACTGCAATACCTAAATACCTAATGTTTCCTTTACATATGGGATCTAATAATTTAAATTTAGATTCTCTACTCCAATAACATGGAAATGCTGTTAAAGGAAATCCTCTTTGATTACCTTTACTTTTTCCCCTAATACATTTACCATAAAACCAATCATTAAAACTCTTTAAAGGTTTTAATCTTGTTATTTTCATATTTATCAATTCTTCTATTTTATTGATCCATTCATACATTTCTGGAAATTCAAGAGTAGTATCTGCAAATACTATTTCATCTATAGGCATTTTTAATTCGATCATTCTTAATAACATGGCAGAACTATCTTTTCCTCCACTAAAGGATACTATGTGTTTCATTTTGTAAATATATTATTTTAAAAGGAATATGAATTTCCACCATCTATGTTGATACAAGCACCATTAATATGACTTGCTTTGTCTGAACATAAGAATGCTACTAATGGACTAATATCATTTGGCTTACCTATTACTTTTGGTTTATCTATAAAAGGTTTACCTACATCTATATGTCCTGGACAGATTGTATTGAATGTTATTCCTTCGTATGTACCTGCTAGACATTTCATGTATGCTATCTGTGCAGATTTAGCTGCAGTGAATCCAGGGTTATGTCCTTTCTCTTTTCCATATATAGAACTAATAGTTATTACCCTTCCCCAATTCCTTGGAGTTTTCAAATAGTGATTAACTAGTTCAGCCATCATTACATAGTTCTTATGCATTGCTAACTTCCATTCTTTTGGATCACTTCCTATTCCTCCAGCATTGTTAATGAATATGTCTGACTTGTCTAATAAATCTTTTATTCTTAGTCTATCCATTCTGTTTAGTATGTCATAATCATTTGATCTAGATATATCATGTACTTTAACTCCTTCTCTTTCTAGTTCTTCCTTAATTGATTTACCAATACCTTTA
>Ga0208905_1000723_pt1 | contig 16740 bp, 11 predicted proteins | sample AntAceMetag02UKS_FD_184776 | JGI IMG/M metagenome (GOLD analysis project Ga0208905, IMG submission 184776) | Saline lake microbial communities from Ace Lake, Antarctica - Antarctic Ace Lake Metagenome 02UKS (SPAdes) (version 2) | ecosystem: Environmental > Aquatic > Non-marine Saline and... | reverse complement strand
CTCTTTATCACGCTGATCGGCTGGCGGGTCTTGAAACGGTACCTGGTCCGCCAGCGAGTGGCCCGGGGATTCAATAACCAGCACGTCCTGATTGTCGGGGCCGGAAAGGTCGGGCAGGCCCTGGCCGGGGAGATCACGCGGAATCGGTATCTGGGGCTGGAAGTTATCGGTTTCCTGGATGATACTCGGACCGGGGAAGCGGGAGGATATCCGATCCTGGGGCGGTCGGATAATTTCGAGGAGGTGGTCAGGAAGAAGTTCGTTGATGATGTGCTGGTATCTATCCCCTCCGAGCGGGAACTGGTCGCCCGGCTGATTATGACCTGCCGGAAGCTGGGGAAGAGCATCCGGGTGGTGCCGGACCTGATGAGCCTGGGGATGGAAGGGGTCAAGTCCGGTTATCTGGGGAGGATCCCGCTGCTGGAATATTATAATAGGGGGTTGCACGGCGCCGACCTTCTTTTAAAGAGATCGTTTGACGTCATAGCTTCGACTCTGGCTTTGATTGTTCTCTCGCCGGTAATGCTGGGGATCGGGCTGGTAATCAAGATTGATTCCTCTGGTCCGGTTATCTACACTTCAAAGAGGAACGGGAAGAAGGGAAAGCTATTTAATTTTTACAAATTCCGGACCATGCATGAGAATGCCGATAAGATGCTGGAGGACCTCCGGCATATGGACGAGACCGATGGCCCGATCTTCAAGATCAAGAATGATCCCCGGGTCAGCCGGGTGGGCAAATTTTTGAGGCGATACAGCCTGGATGAGCTTCCTCAGCTCTGGAATGTCCTGAAGGGGGATATGAGCCTGGTCGGTCCCCGTCCGCCGACCCCGAATGAAGTGATTGAATACGAAGACTGGCAGCTGAAGCGGTTGGAGATCCGTCCGGGACTGACCTGCCTCTGGCAGGTGAGCGGAAGGAGCAATCTCACCTTCCGTGAATGGATGAAACTCGACCTCTTCTATATCGAAAACTGGTCATTCTGGCTCGACATCAAGATAATCCTCCGGACGATTGTGGTTGTTTTTAAGGGAGAAGGGGCTTATTAAAGAAAGTGTAAAGTTTAAAGTGCCTTAAGTGCCTAAAGTTTTAAAAATTCACCTGATAATGACGATCAAAAGATAAAAATAATATCTAGCTCCCTATATTGATATGTTGCATTAACCCTGCTAAAATTACATGTAATAATAGTTGGGTTCTACGGAATGGATAAAGCTTGAAAGAAATAGAATTAGCTGATTTCTTCTTAACATTGATCACCCCTCTGCATATATTACCGGTATATATGCAGAGGGGTATAAGATATGAAGGTCAAAATCTATATCTATTATAGAGAAAGATTTCTATTGATTTATCTTCAAAAAAGAGATAGATTGGCAGCATGAAAGATATTTTGGAACTTTTAATAGATGATTTTCACGAGCATGAGCTTCCAGGTCTTCACCCCCGGGATACGCGTATTACTATAATTCCAGGGAAGGCTAACGTCTTCATCGGAATGCGACGATCCGGAAAAACATGGTTCTGCTACCAGCAGATGAAAGAATTATTGGCTCAGGGGGTGGAAAAAGAGAGGCTGCTCTATCTGAATTTTGAAGATGAACGGTTACTTCCATTTTCAGCCGGTGATTTTAAGTATATTCTGGAGACTTTCTATCGCAAGTTTCCCGGTTATAAAACCAGGCAATGTTATCTGTTCCTTGATGAGGTACAGCGCATAGACGGATGGGATAAATTTGTTCGCCGGGTTTTAGATACGGAAAAAATGGCTATTTTCATTACCGGTTCATCTTCCAAGCTTCTCAGTCGGGAGATCGCGACAAGTCTGAGAGGCCGATCACTCACTACTGAGATATTCCCGTTCAGTTTTAGAGAATACCTTGGTTACCATAAGATAAAATATGACCCTAATCAGTTTGGTTCCCGGACCAGAGCACTTCTGCAAAATTGGATGGAGCGGTATGTCAAATCAGGTGGTTTTCCGGAAATTCAAAACCTCAATGATGAATTGAGACGTCAGGTTCTAAGGAATTATGTGGATGTAGTGATCCTTCGGGATATTATTGAACGATATTCAGTCCACAATACAGTTGTTCTTCGAGCCCTTATTCGGCATATTATGAGCACACCGACTACCCGATTCAGCGTAAATAAGTTTTACAACTCACTCAAAAGTCAGGGTATCGCATGTACAAAGAACAACCTTTACGCGTATCTTGAGTATTTAGCTGATTCTTATCTCGTTTACCAGGTCCCCATACATTCCCGTTCAGAAAAAATTCGGAGAGTGAATCCGAAGAAAACCTATGCGGTTGATTCAGGACTTCTGGGAGCTATGTCTTACCAGATGACCGAAGACCGGGGCGCGTTACTTGAGAATATTGTTTATATGCATCTTCGAAGGCGCGGGATCCATCCGGATTATTATATTACTAAAGATGGCTGTGAGGTTGATTTCATCATAAAACCGGATAAGACGGCTAAAAACAGGCTGTTACAGGTTTGCTGGGAACTCGATGATACGGCAACGAAAAACAGGGAGACGCGGGCTTTATTGTCGGCTATGGATGAATTGAGAGAGGAGCGGGGAACGATAATTACCTGGTTGGATGAGGAGACTATCGATGAGCGTATCGATGTGATACCGGTCTGGAAGTGGCTTCTTATAGGCAGGGGGCATTAGGCGAGAGCAGTGGGTTGGGTTATCTTGTCTGTCGTTCTCCTCGAAGACAGAGACTGAGTGATAGGGTGACCGCTCTTCCATGGAACAGATTTTAACCGTAGAGAAAATATAAAATGATGAAAAAAATATTATTAATCAGTCTTTTAACGGCATTTATTGTGGTCCCGCCGATCTGGGCGGTTGATTTTAATGGGGATGGAACCGGCGATGTGGCGGTATTTCGGGGGGCGACCGGGTTGTGGGCGGTCCGGAATTTGAGCCGGTTTTATTTTGGCGGAGCGGGGGATTACCCGGTTCCCCTTAACTATAACAGTTCTTCGGCTTCGGTCGCCGCGATCTTCCGGCCCTCAAGCGGTCTCTGGGCGGTCCGAGGGGGGCCCCGGATTTATTACGGAGGTTCGCAGGATCAACCGGTAACCGGAGATTTTAACGGTGACGGCCTCGATGAGATTGGAATCTTTCGGCCATCCTCCGGTCTCTGGGCGATCCGGAATCGCACCCGGATATATTTCGGATCTTCCGGGGATGCACCGGTTCCCGGAGATTACGACGGGGACGGCACCGCGGAAGCCGGCATCTTCCGGAGCAACAGCGGGTTGTGGGCTCTCCGCGGCATCAGTAGGGTCTACTTCGGCGGTTCTTCCGACCTTCCGGTCCCGGCGGATTATAATAGCGATGGCCTCGATGAGATCGGAATATTCCGGGGTGGTTCCGGTCTCTGGGCGATTCGGGGAGTTACCCGGTCATATTTCGGCGGTTCCGGAGATGTCCCCCAGCCGTTCAATATTACCGGCGATGGGTCCGATAAGATATCCGTATTCCGCCCTAATTCAGGGCTGTGGGCGATCAAGGGGGTCTCCCGACTCTATTACGGTGGATTGGTGGATTTCCCGATTGCCGCGGACCGATACTGGTCGATACCGGAATTTCCGCTTTTCGGTATTGAGGTGGCATCCCGGCATTTTGATACCGCTCACCTGGAAAAGATAAATCAGGCGGGAGGTCGAATCACCCGGCTCAATTATATTAGCTGGGCCAAGCTGGAGAAGAATAATACCACTCCGGATAGATACAGCTGGGAGATTTACGACGAGGATATGGCGGAGTTCGCCAGTGAGGGGTTGACTCCCATCATCACGATCTCTGATATTCCGTCCTGGGCGGGAGAGACTCGTTCCGGCCCTTTCAACGATGATGCCCGGGATGATTTTGCCGAGTTTGTCGGCGCGGTAGTGAACCGCTACAGCCGCCCTCCCTACAATATTAAATACTGGGAGCTCTTCAACGAACCGGATGGAACCCAGCCACTCTGGGGCGCCGGGATAACTACCTGGGGTTACTTCGGAAAAGAGTATGCCCTGATGCTGAAGGAGGCTTATCCGGCGATCAAAGCTTCAGATCCATCGGCCCAACTGGTAATGGGAGGATTGGCTTATGATGGATTTACCAAGGATGGCGGAAATTTTTATAAGCCATTTATTAATAATGTCCTGGCGAATGGGGGAGGGGAGTACTTCGATATTATGAATTTTCATTATTATTACTTTGCCCGGGAGACCTGGGAGGGAAGTATTATCGGCAAAGTAAACGCCCTCAAAGTTGTCATGGCCCAATACGGGATCGATAAGCCTATGATCTGTACCGAGGTAGGTATCTGGGGATATGAAGAGGAATATTATCTCGATCTCCAGGCCCGTTACGTACCGATGGTATATACCCGTGGTTTCTCCGCCGGCCTTGCTTCCGTCCTCTGGTTCCCGTTGGCTTCCAGCGCGGGAGGAATATTTGAAGGCGGTCTGCTCAGGGAAGAAGACCTGTCAGAGAAGCCCGCCTATCTCTCCTATAAGGTGATGATCTCCGAACTGGGTGATTACAGATACAGTGCGGTAATTCAAACCGGCTCCGCTGACCTGGAAGGGTATGAATTCATCTCATCCTCGACCGGGAAGAGTAAATATTTAATCTGGGCGCAGGAAGATACTTCCGGATACATATCCTTTCCGTATGAAAGAATCCGGGTAGTCGCGATAGATGGGTCGGTAGATTTTATTACCGATGGCGGCGCCGGAGATCTTGATAATAAGAATAACGGGCAGATTTGGATAGCGATCACCCCCAGTCCGGTTTATGTAGAATCGTGGTGATCTGAAGTATGGCCGAGATTCCCTAGCTTATGCCTGCTCGAAAAGGGTTTCGAGCAGGAAATCCTAAATCCAAATATTGAAATCCTAACTAAATCCTAAATTCAAATGACCAAATGTTCCAAATATTGTTGGTTTTGGTGTCATTTATTTGGATTTGTGATGTTGTCTTTTGCTGTTGTTTGGAATTTCAATATCAGACATTAGGATTTTAGAGCTTACGACCTTTTCGAGTAAGGTCTAGCTTCAGTCTGCTTAACCCGCTTCGTCTATCCTCATGAAGGCAAAGAAAAAGTTTTATGTCGCGATAGTCCCTCTCATATTCATTATCATTCTCTTAATAAGTTACTTCTTTTACACCCCCCCGTTGCTCGATGAAAGGGGATATAATCTCCCGGGACGGCTCTATGACTTCTTTGCCTACGCTTACTATTCCAGCCGGATGGATTGGCTGGAAAACGCGGGGAAATATCTGACCGCCCGCCGATCGGCAGCCATGGCCGGATGGCATCGCCCCTCAAAGGTGGCAGGACTTCTGGGGATTAATCCGGATGAACTCTTATTGTTGGGGCGGAAATATGCTTCTCTGGAACTGGATGGACAGGCTGTTCAATTATTCCGGGCAGCTCTTTCTCCCATCAATGAGGAGCAGGAAGGTCTGGAGGTAATCGCCTATCTGACGATCCTGGATGACTGGAGCGGGACAGTCCCGGGGGCAAGAGCGTTCCTGTCGGCATATCCGGAATCGGCGGAGGGCAATTATTGGTTGGGGCGGGCACTTCTCGAATTGGGCCGACCCAACGAGGCGGAGCCTTTTTTGCAGAGTGCTCTCCGGATTGACCAGTCATTGGTGGACGCGCTTTATCAGTTGGCTCGGGTGGATGAAAAGGCCGGTCGGGAGGATAGCGCTCTCACTCGATATGAGAAAGTAGTGTTGGCCTTGCCCTGCCATCTGGAAGCCTGGCAGGTACTGGAGCGCGTTCATGGGAAAAGGGGGGAGGATGAGAAATGGAGAGAATCCCGGATAAGGGTAGGGGAATTAAGCCCGCCGGATGTTTCCCCGACAGACTATAAAAATAAGACGGTGATTTTAGGATATACACTTAACCGACAGAAGATGGAGACCGAGGAAGACCTGTCGTTGGTTCTGTATATTAAGGGCTGGCGTCCCGGCCCGGTAAATCTCCGGATCGTTGCCCGGCTGATCTCCGTTGACTTCTGGAGCAATGCGGAAGAACGAAGCAAACCATTTCCCATTAAGGCGGCTGGAGAGGTGGTCAAAGAGAGATTGTCCTGGAAAAATCCTTTTGGCCTATATCCCGGGAACTATCGACTGGAGATTGCTATTGAGGAACTGGATGCTGCCGGTGAAGCGGAATCAATATCAGATCCGGAGGTTTATCGTACGCTTACCACACTGAAACTATCTCCGCGCTGGCTTCCCGCGCGCCGGCGGGATAGATTGGTCAGCGAACATTTTGGAGAGAGAGCTTATTCCCTGGAAAAAAGAACTTTCCTTGGTCCGGGATCCGAATTAACCTTAGATTTTGATGAAAAATATCAGATATCCGCTCTCGGGATGGTTTCATCATCTCAGTGTTATGCTTCTTTCGCCCAGGGGAAGGAGATTGCCCGGATTAGTATCCATACCGGAGGAGAGGAAGAGTTCGAGTTCCCGGTACGGGTGGGGGTAGAGACCGCTAAGTGCTGGTGGGAGTTTTCGCTGCCGGAGAAGAGGAAACATAGGCTGGCTCCTATTTTTCGGAGCTGGTCTTCCCGGAGCGGAGAAAAAGAATTTCGGGGTTATGAATACCGGGCGCTTTTTCCCCTCCCCCGTCCCTCCACCATTTCAAGTATGACGGTTAAGAATGTCAGTGAAAACGCCGGCTTCAGCATAGCCGATATTATCCTTATCCCCTGGGAAGTGGAGCCTGATATCGCGCCGTAATTGAGGACCGGATAAGATATAGTTAGGGATATTTTAGGCATTGCATCAATATAATTGTGTTAGTCTTTTTTCGAAACTAAATTAGAGACCTAAGGGAGCTAATTTATTGCCGAGGAGGTAAAGAATGGATGATACTGTCAGGTTCAAAGATTACTGGATGGTGATCAGGAAGAATAAAAAATTTATCCTGATCGGAACACTTGTTTGCGTAATCGCGGCGGGAGTGATTGCTTCTATTCTTCCCGCAATATATCAGTCCACCATGATTCTTCAGATCGGGGAACTCTATCTCCCCCCCAGGACAACGGAGAGTGGGGTGGAGTTAATCGAAGAACCGGAGGTTACCGCAAAAATAATCATAAGCGATGCGGTCTTGGATGACATCCGGAAAGAATTGCAATTAGAGCTGCCCCTGAAAGAACTCAGGGGTAAACTTACGGTAACACCATTTAAAAAGGATGATTTCAGGAAAGAAATGCTGCCTTATCTGGAAGTGGCCTGTCAGGGGAGACCACCGCGGAAGACCGTCGATATTCTTAATGCTTTAGCCGGGGTTATTGTCAATAAACACCGGCAAAGATATGAGGCTGTCCAGGAAAGTCTGCGGAATAGAATAAAAAATTTCCATGAGAAGATCAACGCTTCGGAGAAGATTGTCGCCGAAAAAACCAAATCGGTCCTGGAGATACGCAAGTTGATAAAAGAAGGCGACCGGGATTCCAGGGAATTCATGGGTGAAATGGAAAAATTGTCAGATTCGGAGACGACTCCGGTAGAACTCCTTTTCCTGCAAAGCTCTTCTCTGACCGAGAAAAGAAATGTTACCAGTCTGAAGCGTATTGAAGATACACTGAGCACAGCTATTGAGACGGAACAGCAGAAGGTATCCGAGTTTAAGGATCAGATTGACGATACCAGAAACCTGATTGCGCTCTCCACCCCGACCGAGATAAAAAGCGCGCCGGTCTTGCCCCAGGAACCGATCAAACCGAGAAAACGATTGATTGTTTTAGTGACGGGCGTTTTAGCTTTGACCGGAACTATCCTCTGGGCTTTTTTTCGAGAAAGCATTTAACCCGATTATATTCTTGTCCAATAACCTGCTGACCGATGGCCTCAACTTCTCTTAAAAATAAAATTTACGCCTTGTTGCGGACTCAGTCTCTGGTACGGGATATCTTAACCACGACAGGCTGGAGCGCGGCCGGGAAGGCGGCCGGATTTCTCGTCCCATTTTTTGTCGCTTCGTGGTTTGGAATATCCGGCGAGACGGACGCGTTCTTTTTCGCTTATGGATTGATTTTATTTCTTGCCTCAATATTCGCCCCGGTCTTCGAAGGGATAGTAGTTCCATTTATCGCTGAAATCAGATCTCGGGATGGGGATGTAAGCCAGTTTGTGGGACGGTTGCTGGGGCTCAGCGGAGTCGGGTTGCTGGTTTTCTCCGGGATAATGCTGGCTCTGTCCCGACCCCTCCTGTCGTTGGTCACCCGCTTTGATGAGAGCAGTCTAACTCTGATATCAAGTGTGCTGCTTGAGACAGCTCCCCTGGTCATCCTGCTGACCTGGTCCGGAATTCTGGCCGGAACTCTCAATGCTTTTAAAAAGTTTCCTTTTCCCGCTGTTTCGCCCGCTCTCCGGGCGATAGTCAGCCTGGGGGTCATATACTTCGGGAAGGATAGTTTGGGGGTGCACGCTATCGCTCTGGGCTATATCATCGGCGAGGTCGCGCGACTGGCTCTTTTATTCGGAGTAGTTAAACGGCTCGATCTGTTTTCGGTTAGACCGAGAGTGGGTTTAAGCAGGGATATAATAGATTTTCTCAAGACCGCTTCTTTCCAGGCTGTTGGGATGGTGGCTGCGGGGTTGACTCCGGTGGTGGACAAGACCATGGCTTCCTGGCTGGGTGAAGGAAGCGTCTCGATCCTCTATTACGCCGATCGGCTTTATATGATTCCGGTTACATTTATGACCGCCGGCCTGATCGTCACTCTCCTTTCCCACTGGAGCGCGAACTATTATCAGGCCGGGAGCGGCCGGTTAAAGAGAGAAGTTAATCAGGCTGTAAAATGGGTGGGTTTGATTGCCCTGGCTGTGATGGTGCTGTTTCTGCTGATTCGTATGCCGGTGGTAAGATTGATCTTCCGGAAAAAAATAGCAACCCCCGCGCAGATATCTGAAGTAGGGAGGGTATGGTTATTCTACCTGCTGGGTTATGTTCCCTTCATTCTGGGGCGGATTTATGTCCGGGCTCACCTGGTTTTGAAAAATACCAGGCCGCTTATGATATCCGCGTTCTGCATCATCGGGATTAACATTCTTTTTAATTATATTTTAATGCGGGTCCTGGGAGTAGCCGGGATCGCGCTCGCCACCACCATTGCCGCACTCTTCTCGCTGATCTATTTAAGCACTGTCTTCTATCGGAGATTGAAGAGGGGCGTTTCATAGACCTAGGACAGGCTCTTAGAACCGGTAAATGTAGATAGAAATCAAATGACGAGAATCAAAAAGATTAAAGTCCTCTTTACTATTCCTACCCTGGTCGGCGGCGGGGCAGAAAAAATGCTGCTCTATCTTTTAAACGGGCTGGATCGGAACCGATTTTCTCTCTTTTTGGCCCTCCATAACCGGAAGGGCGTTTACGCGGATGATATCCCCGGGGATATAAAAGTATATGATTTAAAAAAGCGAGGCCGGCTGGATGTTATCAGGATCATTATAACTCTGGCCTGGAAAATATTCCCCCGGGTCCACCCCGATGCTGTGGTAAGTTTTATTGAGTATTCCAATCTGGTTACTCTTGCCGCCGCCGGATTATCAAGATTCAAACCGGCGGTAATCATTTCAGAACGGACCCACCCCTCCCTCTATCATGAGTATGGCAGTTCGGGGCGGATAAAAAGGATGCTGCTGGAAAAACTCTACCCCCGGGCGGATAGGATTGTCACGATCTCTCAGGGGATCAAAGAGGAACTGTATCACGATTTTAAAGTGCCGCGGTCCGGCATGCGGGTAATTTATAATTGTGTTGATCCGGTTGAGATTGGGAATCGCAGCCGGGAATGCCTGCCGGATTCAGCCGGTTTTGACGGAGGAGTTCCGGTCCTGATTGCCTGCGGCCGTTTTAAACGAGCCAAAAATTATCCTCTTCTGATCAAAGCATTCGCGCGGGTAGTAAAAAATATCCCTGCGAAACTGGTAATTATCGGGGATGGTACCGAACGAAAAACCCTGGAGACTCTGGTCGCCGGATTGGGGATCGTGGAGAGTGTGGCATTTCTTGGTTTCCAGAAGAATTCTTTCAAATATATGGCCCGATCGGATATATTTGTGCTCTCTTCTTCCTGGGAGGGTTTCGGCAACGTTATAATCGAAGCGATGGCCTGCGGAGTCCCCGTCATCGCTACCCGTTGTCCTTCCGGCCCTGGGGAGATTATCACTGATGGAATAGACGGATTGCTGGTTCCCCCGGGAGATGAAGCGGCATTAGCGGAGGCTATGAAAAGACTGCTTACGGATAGTAGATTGCGCCGGATGCTTTCGCGGAACGGGAAGAAGAGGTCGGAAGATTTTCACCTGGCAAAGATGGTGCAGGCCTATGAAGAGGTTATAGAGCAGACGACCGGGAGATTAAATGGTGGACCCTGAATTAAACAAAAAAATCAACTATCTGGGTTTATCTCAGTTCAACCGGCTCACCCTCTTCCTTATTATCTACATTCAATTCCAGAATATTCTCGGTTATACTTTAAAAGCAGTTTCGCCGCAGATCAGTCACGCGGTCTTTCTGGTCGATAAAGTATTTTTCTGGGTTTTGCTGGCCTTTTTTCTCTACACCCGGCTCCTGGGAGGACTTTTAACAAGCGGCCAAACGGGTCCGAAGAAGGCGCCGCTATTTATTCCGGTATTAAAAAATGAGCTGATATTTTTTCTCAGTCTGTCTCTATTCAGTATCTGGTGTCTCTTCTCCGGAGCCTTGAATCGGAACCCCCTCCCGGTAACCTTCTTCGGCGCTTTTGCTTATCTGACCTATTGCTTTGTATTTTTTATCTACAGCAGCCTCCCTTATCCCGGCGGTCTGATTAAAAGAAGTTACGTCTTCCTGCTCCGGTTTGCCTTATTCTTATCGGTGATATCCATTGGACAGGAACTGCTGGCCTTCGCGTACCCTCAATCCGTCGACTGGTGGTGGAATATCCAGAGAGGTACCTCCGCCGCCTGGAGGTATGGCTTATTCAGGGCCCCCTCCCTCCTGGGCCATCCCAATACCATATCTATCTTCGCGCTCTTTTTTTTGTCTATTGAGCTGGCCCGGCTCCGGGCGGCAGGTTTCAAAAAAGGCTGGGGGAAGATCGCAGTCTTGGCCCTGGCAATCTTCTTTAGTCTTTCCCGCAACGCCGTCGCCGCCGCCGCCATCGCCGGGTTTTTATTGCTCATTCCCTGGAAGAGAGTAATTCTGCTCAGCATCCTTATTTTAGTGCTGAGTTTTATATTATTTTTAGTGAAAGACGCCCGAATCACCACCCCGGCGGAAGAAGATAATGATATCGCTTATTACCAGGCGTACCGGAAATATTGTCTGAAGAAATCCCTGCTGATATTCCGGGATCATCCAATTGCCGGAGTGGGGCCGGGGATGTATGGGGGGCATGTCTCGATAAAATACAATAGCCCGGTTTATTCAGCCTATGGCTTCGACGCCAAACAATTGAGATATCTCAAGACCAAGGTGGGTTCAATCGAGCAGCAATGGGTGCAGGCGCTGGCTGAGTTAGGGGGGATCGGCATGGTTCTGCTGATGATAGTTATCTTTACCCCGGTTTATATTCTCTACCGAATCCGGCAGAAAGAGAAGGATATTTTTTTAAGGGCTCTGATAGGAGCTTTAATGGTAATGCCGGTCCTGATGAGCATTTATATGCTCGGTTTTACCGTCACCCAGCTAAGGATATGGCTGGTTCCTTATTATTTTTTCGTGGGGGCGCTGGTTGGTTCCCGGAGGAGAGCGGGGATCGGATCTTTAACCGGGCCCTCTTCGGAAAACGTATCCCGGTGTCTCGATACTTAATTATTGAGCAGATGGGGATAGAAAAAAGGAGCGAGAGTGAACTTATCAGAAGAGATTCGAGAAAAATTAATATGCCCGATTACCGGAGCCCGCCTCAAGCGGGAGGGGGTCTATTTAGAAAGTGAAACCGATCCAAATATTCGCTATCCGATTATAGGCGGTATTCCTATTTTGATTAACGAACGGAATAGTTTCTTTCTAATTGATGATTTTATTCAGAAGAAAACCACAACATTTGACCTGCGACCAAAGATGATAAAAAAAATAGCCGGCAAATTGATGCCAAAGATTTCGGTTAATCTAAAAGCAAGACATAATTATAGGGAGATGGCAGCTTTACTGCCGAAAAATTCTAAAATATTGGTGCTGGGTGGTAGCATTAAAGGCGAGGGGATGGAGGAGATATATGCTGATAAATCGTATGAGATAATTGGTTCGGATGTCTCATTCGGACCTTATACAACAATAATTTCCGATGCTCATGATATACCATTTGAAGAGAAGACATTTGATGGTGTAACTGTCCAGGCGGTCCTTGAGCATGTTCTGGATCCGCACCGGGTGGTCGCTGAGATCTATCGGGTATTAAAGCCGGCCGGGATAGTATACGCGGAGACACCATTTATGCAGCCGGTTCATATGAAACAGTATGATTTTACCAGATTTACTCATTTAGGTCATCGCTGGCTATTCAGAAATTTCGAAGAGATAAAGAGTGGACCCTGCGGTGGTCCCGGTATGGCTCTGGCAAAGTCTTACTGCGGATTTCTCCAGAGTTTTACCGGATCAAAACAGATCGGGCGCGCAATAAAAATATTCGCGCATCTGACTTCTTTTTATTTTAAATATTTTGACTATTACCTGATTGACAAGCCGGGTTCATATGACGCCGCGGCCGGCTGCTTTTTCCTGGGGAAGAAAAGTAAGAACCGCTTATCCGATCGATCATTGCTAAATAGCTTTAAAGGTCTCAAATAAACTAAAGCTGAAATGAAAAGAGGTATCGCTCTACAGTTAACCGTAATAGCGGTTTTCGCCATTGTTGCTTACCTGAATTCATTTTCTAACGAATTTCTATACGATGATGAGCATTATGTGGTCAATAACCCGTTCATTAAAGATGCCTCACATCTGGAAGAAATATTCACCACCAATGTCGTGGCCGGGACCGGGCAGCGGAGTAATTTTTATCGCCCGCTCCAGCTTATCGCTTACCTGGCTGTCTTTCAAGTTTTTGGACTGAACATATTCGGATTTCATCTTTTAAATCTATCCCTCCATCTGGCCAACGCCTTCCTGATCTATTTTATTACTCTGGTGCTTTTTCGCAGAAAGGAGATCTCTTTCGCCACCTCCCTTCTCTTCGTGGTTCACCCCATACATACCGAAGCGATCACCTATATGAATGGGACGGCTGATCCGCTGGCGGCCTGTTTCGGACTTCTGAGCCTCCTCTTATACTTGAAAGCGGATCGAAAAGTGGGAAATTATATCGTCTCTTTGATCTGCTTTGCCGCCGCCCTTCTCTCTAAAGAGACTATCCTGGTCATTCCATTCATCATTATTATTCTGGATATTTCCCAGAGGGAGACATTCAGTCATAAGATTAGAAAGTATATCCCTTATTTCATTATTCTGGCCTGTTATCTACTGGCCCGGTTAACGGTATTTAATTTTACCCGGAGCCTTAACCTGTTTCCCGAGAGCAACATCTATACCGCTCATCTGCAGTATCGGATCTATACTTTTCTGGCCGGTTTGATGGAGTATTATAAATTATTGCTCTTTCCTCTCCACCTGAAATATGATCGAGCCTTGGTCGTCTATATATCTCCTTTTACCCGTCTGGTCTTTGCCTCCATCCTGCTTCTTTTCTCCTTCATCCTTCCGGCCTATCGTTCCTTCCGGCAGAAGCGAATTATCTTTCTGGGAATTGTCTGGTTCTTTATCTCCTTGGCTCCGGTGGCGGGGATCATCCCCATAAACGGTTTTGCCATGGAGCACTGGCTCTACTTCCCCTCGGTCGGGGTTTTTATATTATTTTCATATCTGGCAGTGAATAACACCCGGAAGACCGCGCCGTCGCTTCCCGGGGAAAAAATCCGGCTCGGGGGGAGTTATTCCCTCGTCCTGGTGCTGGCCCTCGCGGTTATATTTACCATTCTTACCCGGGAGAGGAATAAGGATTGGCGCGAGCCGATCACCTTCTACAAAACGATTCTGAAACACAATCCGGAGATTGCCCGGGTGCGGAATAACCTGGCTATTGCCTATACCTCCAGAGGAAATTTTGAAGAGGCCGTGGAGCAGTTCAAACTGGCGATTGCCCTGGAGGATAGATACCCGGAGGCCCATTATAACCTGGCCCTGGTCTATCTCAAAATGGGACTGAATCGGGAAGCGATTCTTGAACTACATCGGGCTCTGGAGATAGATAAAAATTTTCAGCCGTCCCGACAGGCTTTGCGGGAGATATATGATCAACTGGGAATGGAAGAGGAATCCGAAAAATACCGGAGATGAGTTCTGTCTGGAGCTTACTCAAAAAGGTATTTTTAACTTTTTGTGTTAAAAAGGCTTTTCGAGTAAGGTCTATCTATCCGGTCCCGCGGCCTTTCTTTAACATTTCCTGGAGGAATAGGCAGATAAACTTGGGGTTTCCGAGTAAGTATCTCCTCCAGAGCCGTCGGGGCTCATGAATCAACCGCCAGAACCACTCCATCCCGATAGTCTGCAGGCAGAGCGGGGCCCTCTTTTTTTTCCCGGAGAGTATATCGAAGATCCCCCCCACGCAGATCGCGACCTTGATGTTGAGCCGGTCAATATTATGGTAGATCCATTTCTCCTGTCGGGGAAACCCCAGGGCGATAAATATAATGTCTGGCGCAGTCTCATTGATATTCCTTATGATGGCGTCATGATCGGTAAAATAGCCATGGTGCCAGCCCGAGATATTCAGTCCGTCAAATTTAGTCCGGGCATGATCGACCACCCGGCGGATAACATCTTCATCTCCTCCCAAAAAATATACCGAGTAGCCCCGCCGGGCGGCCAAGGATCCGAATAAGTAAAATAGATCCATCCCGGTTATTTTCTCCCGGACCGGATTCCCAAGCAGTCGCGAAGCCCAGATAAGGGACATGCCATCCGCCAGAATCAGGGTGGCGTTCTTATAAGCGTTCCTGAACTCCTGACTTTTCTGATGGAGAACAATATGGGAGGCATTGGGGGTGACAATATACCCTTTGTCGCCCCGATCGATCATCCCGGTGACTTTATTCCTGACTTCTTCCTGGGTAAGGTTATCAATCTCTACATTGGCGATCGTAAATTTCATGCGAACATCTTGTGATTGTCCCAGGTTGTTTGCCGATGTTATCCGGCGGTGGGATATGATGTTATTATAAATGCTCTGTCCGTGATTCTCTCACTTTTCTTAATTCGTCGTAAAGAAATGAAAGAACTTTTTCCTGGGAATAATCCGCAACCGCTTTCTGGCACTGGCCGGAAGAAAGTGGAAAAGTGATAACATCTCGTACCCCTTCCGCAATATCCTCAGGCTCTGCCGAGGATATCAATCTGCCTGATTCTCCATCTTTTACCACGATCGAGGTTTCGCCGGCATCGGTAGCCACAACTGGAACACCGCAGGACAAAGATTCTAAAACCACTCTGGGCATACCTTCCCATGCCGATGTTAACAGCATAACATTTGCTATGTTAATTATCTCGGCAATTTCGTTTTGGTTTTTAAAACTAACAAAATCCACCTTCTCCGCGAAATCCAGTTCTTCTATCTGTCGGATCAGAGCCTCTTTTAAACTGCCTTCTCCCACTATCAACAGTTTTGAATCCGGGTAGATTTGACTGATCAAATAAAAGGATTTAATTAAAAGCTCAGGATTCTTCTGGCCTTCCAGCCGACCGATGAATATAAATACCAGCGTATCAGAAGAAATATTATATCGACATCGGATTTTATCGCGGAGATCTTCATCGCGCCGGTAAAAAATGTGAGGGTCATACCAGGTCGGGAGGAAGAAAAAGCGGGATGAAAAATCTGAATATCTCTTCTGATAAAGATCACGTCCTGAGCGGCTAACGACAAATATTTTTTCCATCTCGGATATAAAAAATGGCTCTATGAAGAAATACAATTTTTTGAATTTTTTCCACTTATTTTCACAATATTCATTGTTAAAATAAGTTGACATATTTCCATGAAGAAAAAGAATTTTTTTGGCAGGTACCGATTTTAAAACATAGGCCGGCTCTAAACGATGGAATATGAGCAATCGATCTTGAAAATCGATTTTATGGCGCCAGCGGGCCAGCCCGGCTGTGAACCGTAAGACAAGCGGCAGAAATTTTCGGGCATTGGGCGCGCTATCTTTAATAACCGGCAGAAATTTGATTTTTCTTCCGTTTAAAATGGTTTCGGACCATACTCCGATCCGGAAACCTTGATCGCCGGTTGTGAATCCCACAACCTCAATTTCAAAATTAGAAGGAGCAAATTTTACATAAGTTCTGATAGCGGTCTCGACTCCTCCGATCTTTCGACCGGCGGGATCGATGGGGCAAATAATTAAAAGCTTTATTAATGATTCTGATCTGCTTATAGTCATTATTCAAAACTAACCTGATTTATGATTATATCGGATTAAGCGGAGGTAGTCATAGATTGGGTAATAAGAACCTTCGATAAATCAATGTACATCTGAAATAAATATAGCAAAATTGGAAGTGGATGCCAATAAGACAATTGTATTAAACCTAAGTTGAGCGATTATTGCGGATGAAATGTGCTAAGATTATGAGGCTGCATCGGTTGCAAAAAACGCAGACGCATTAATAAATGCGAACGAGTATTTTTGCAACCGATTGCAGACCATA
>Ga0208905_1000720_pt1 | contig 16793 bp, 15 predicted proteins | sample AntAceMetag02UKS_FD_184776 | JGI IMG/M metagenome (GOLD analysis project Ga0208905, IMG submission 184776) | Saline lake microbial communities from Ace Lake, Antarctica - Antarctic Ace Lake Metagenome 02UKS (SPAdes) (version 2) | ecosystem: Environmental > Aquatic > Non-marine Saline and... | reverse complement strand
TACCTGAAGCAAATCCTTTATTAATTTTTACATTTACACCTAAGTATCGACCCAGTCGCTCCTGCATATTCCGGACAACTACCGTACAGCAATTTTTATCAGCTTCGAATGGAAGATCCGGTCCGTTTTTTATCTCGGTTATTTTGTTCTCGCCAGTATTATTAGTACTTAATTCCACTTTATCACCAATGGTGCTTAAGGTTAAGCCTAATACATCAAAACCCACATTTACATTGCCTATTGTTGCGGGTGCAAAAGCACATATTGTTTTCATTTTCTTATCTGTTTATTATGTACATTAAATCAGAAAAAACACCACTTGCAGTCACTTCTGCACCGGCACCTGCTCCTTTAATAATTAGCGGTTCATGATTGTATCTGTCGGTGTACAGGGCTACAATATTGTCTTTACCTCCCAGGTTGTAAAATACACTTTCGGGTGATATTTCTTTCAACGATACAAATAATTCACCATTTTCCAAAACAGCCATAACTTTAAGGATATTACCATTTTGGTGTGCCCTTTTATATAATCTGTTAAAATACGGTTCTTCCTTTTTTAATTCCTTAAATAACTGTTCAACACTATTCGCATTAACGCAACTCTCAGGTAAAAACCCATTAAATTGTACATCTTCCAGATCTTTTTGATTGCCGGTTTCACGTGCCAGAATTAAAATTTTACGCATGACGTCCAGACCATTTAAATCAACCAGCGGATTAGGTTCCGTAAAGCCTTCTTTTTTAGCTTGCAACACAATATCTGCAAATGGTTTTTGTGCATCGTAATGGTTAAAAATAAAATTCAAACTTCCTGAAAGCACAGCTTGTATTTTATGAACCTTATCTCCACTTAGCAACAAATCCCTTATGGTTTTAATAATTGGTAAAGCAGCACCCACAGAAGTTTCGAACTGAAAATCACAGTTTTTCTCTTTCATCAACTGCAATAATAAACGATAATTTTCATAAGGACCACTACTGGCAATTTTGTTACATGCCACTATTGATATACTATTAGTAAGGAGCAATTTATAACTATTACTAACAATTTCCGAAGCGGTATTGTCTATAAAAACAGAATTACGCAAATTAAGTTTTTTTATAGCTTCAATATAATTATTAAATGATTGGTATAAAGCACTTGTTTCGTTGATACTTTTAATTTCCTCAAGGGTTAATCCTTCTGCATTCAGCAACATTTTTTTACTGTTGGCAACTCCTGCAATTTTCAAGTCTATTTGATAGTCTTTATGTAACAATTGTTGTTGCTTAAATACAATTTTAAGAAATTCGCTCCCAACATTGCCAACACCGGCAATAAACAAATGGACTTTCTTAATTGCTTTTTGAAAAAAACGTTCGTGAATTACATTAACTGCTTTGGTTTCATCTTTTCGGTCTACAACAATAGAAATATTGCGTTCAGAAGCTCCTTGTGCTATGGCAATAACATTAATGCCATTTTCACCTAGTGCACCAAATATTTTCCCACTTAAACCCACCCGATGCAACATGTTATCGCCAACAACAGCAATTATAACATGATCATTAAGCACTTCAACCGGATTAATTAAATTGTTTTCTATTTCTTGCTTAAATTGCCGGGTTATTGCATCTACAGCTTTTGGGACACCCGTATTTTCTATACCGAAACAAATACTTTGTTCTGAACAACTTTGAGTAATAAGGATAATATTGATTTGTGCTTCTTCCAATGCCTGAAACACCTTGCGTGCAATACCTTTTGTGCCTGCCAGACCAACTCCTGAGACGGTTACTAAGCTGATTCCGGCTAAAGAAGCAACTCCTACTATTTTATTTTGGTTATCATCCGAATCATTGTTAATGAGAGTACCCTTTTGCTCAGGATGCAACGTGTTTTTAAGATATACCGGTATGTTTTTCTGCATAACAGGACGAATTGCCGGCGGATAAAGTACTTCAGCTCCAAAATAAGCCAGTTCAAATGCCTCCTTGTAGCTAAGCCGGTCAATCGAATTTGCCTGTTGGACAATTTTTGGATTAGCATTAAGCATACCATTTACATCACTCCAAAGTTCTAATGATTTAGCATTTATAGCACTGGCATAAATAGCTGCAGAATAATCAGAACCCCCTCTGCCTAAAACCACATATTCGCCACGGTTATTTGAAGCAATAAAACCGGTAGCTATATAGTTTCTTCCATTAATAGCCTGTTTAATCAGTGCTTCCGTTTCCCGGTAGTTAACTTCAGCATTCAGATAACTATGATTGGCTTTAATAAGTTGTTTACTATCAAGCAAATCAATATCTATACCTTCCTGTAACAAATATTTGTGTATAATACATATGGATAGTCTTTCTCCAAAACTGAGCACATGAGAAAGAGTTTTATCAGATAACTCCTTAATTGTAAATATACTGCTACAAATATTTTCCAGTTGATTAAACAGTTTCAGTGTATAGATAATTACATCAGGTTGGTTTGCCGGATTCAACAGTTCTCGTAACAAAATAAATTGTCTTTTTTTGAGAGATTCCAGAGTCTCCATATATTTGCCCTTCAAAGCTAATTTTGCCATCACCTGTAATTGATCGGTTGTTCCTGAAGTAGCAGAAATTATGACAATAAATGGTTTGTCTTGTTTGCTTAATATGTCTTTAACCTTTTGAATATTTTGACCGGAACTAATACTTGAGCCCCCAAATTTTAATACAATCATAGCTTATTTTATTAGTTTGAATAATTGAATAGAAACCTGTTAAGAGAAAGTTTCTTAAATTATTTTTTATCTGCCGGCGTTTTTTGACCGGTCTTTTAATATTTCTTCAATCTCCGTTAACTTCACACCTTTCGCTTTCAGCAAAACTAAAAAGTGATATAATAAATCAGCCGCTTCATTCTTTAATAAATTATCATCATTGTCTATGGCTTCAATGACTAACTCTACAGCTTCTTCACCTAATTTTTGTGCTATTTTGTTAATCCCTTTTTTATACAGTTTATTAGTGTATGAATTTTCTGCATTATTAACTATTCTATCACTAATAGTTTGTTCCAATTGATATAAGAAACCTTTTGCGGTTTCTTCTTTAAAGCATGAGGTTGAACCGGTATGACAGGTTGGTCCTTTGGGTTGTACTTTTATTAGAATAGTATCACTATCACAATCTATTTGTATTTCTTTAACAAATAAATAGTTTCCGGATGTTTCTCCTTTTGTCCATAATCTGTTTTTGCTGCGGCTAAAAAAAGTTACTTTATCTCCGGATTTTGTTTTTTTATAGGCTTCTTCATTCATGTATCCCAACATAAGTACCTGAGAAGTATTACTGTTTTGAATAATTACCGGCACTAAGCCATCTCCTTTTGCGAAATCTATTTGCATCTTATTGAAAGTTTTTTGTTTTGTAAATATCGTTTTAATTCCGGTATAGGTATTTCACCATAGTGAAATATGCTCGCTGCCAGCCCTGCACTGGCTTCTGTATTTTCAAAGAGTTCTTTAAAATGTCGCTTTTCTCCTGCTCCACCTGAGGCAATTACCGGAATATTGACGGCTTTGCTAATAATATTGGTGATATCTATCGCAAACCCTGATTTTGTTCCATCATTATTCATTGAAGTGAGAAGTATTTCACCTGCACCTAATATTTCCACTTGCTTTGCCCATTGAATTGATTTTAATGTTGTTGGTTTTCTTCCTCCATTTACAAATACTTTCCATTCTCCATTTTCAAATTTGGTGTCTATTGCAACAACTACACATTGACTTCCAAACCGATTGGCAATTTCTGTAATTAATTGAGGTGTTTTAACAGCAGAAGAATTGACACTTACTTTATCTGCTCCCGCTTTAATTATTTCAAATACATCATCTATAGAACTAATCCCACCTCCAACAGTAAATGGAATGTTTATTTCCCGGGCAATTTTTTTCACCAGTTCAATTAATGTTTTTCTGTTTTCAATAGTTGCTGTTATATCTAAAAATACCAATTCATCTGCTCCTTGTTCCACATATCTTTTAGCAAGTTCTACCGGATCACCGGCATCTTTAATACCTACAAAATTAATTCCTTTCACCGTACGCCCATTTTTAATATCCAGACATGGTATGATTCTCTTTTTTAGCATAACTGTTTTAGTTCTTTTAAAGTGATTTTCCCTTCATAAATGGCTTTGCCTATAATGGCTCCTTCACAACCCATGTTTCTAAGCTGCAATAAATCATTTACAGATGATATTCCACCACTCGCAATTAAATTTATGTTGGTGCCGGATAAAATTCCGGAGTATAATTCATTAGACGAACCTTCAAGCATACCGTCTTTAGCAATATCTGTACAGATGACATGAGTAATGCCTTTTTGCTCAAAGTTTATTATAAAGTCAATAACATCAATTTCTACACTTTCTAACCAGCCATTAATAGAAATTTTTCTGTTTTTACAATCAGCTCCTAATATTATCCTTTCATTTCCGTATGTTGATAACCATTCTAAAAACAGTTCAGGATTATTAACAGCGATGCTTCCTCCTGAAATTTGGCAGGCACCACAATCAAAAGCAATTTTAATGTCATCGTTTGATTTTAATCCGCCCCCAAAATCTATTTTTAGATTAGTTTTAGAGGCAATTGTTTTAAGAATTTTATAATTAACAATGTGCTTTGATTTTGCCCCATCTAAATCAACAAGGTGTAAATACTGAATCCCATTGTCTTCAAATTCTTTTGCAACTTCAAGTGGTTTTTCATTATACACTTTTTTGGTGCTGTAATTTCCCCGGGTAAGTCTTACGCATTTACCATCTATTATATCTATGGCAGGAAGTATTCTCATAATGATAAAAAGTTTTTAAGTAGTTGTGTTCCAATATCTGCTGATTTCTCGGGATGGAATTGAGTAGCATAATAATTATCCTTTTGCATTGCAGCACTAAAAGGCAGAATATAGTTACAGGAAGCTGTTGTATGTTCATTCATTTCAGCATAATAACTGTGTACATAATACATATCATCATCCGGATAAATGCCTTCAAATAAACCTCCCTTTAAGGTTGAAAAGTTATTCCATCCCATATGTGGTACTTTTTCAGTTGCAGGAAAATTTTTTACTAAAGCATTAAAAATACCCAGGCATTTAGTATTTCCTTCTTCACTGAATTCACACATTAATTGCAAGCCTAAACAGATGCCTAACATTGGATTTTTCACTGAAAGAATTACTTTATCTAATCCCTTTTCTATTAAATACTTCATTGCCGATCCGGCTTCTCCAACGCCTGGAAAGATAACTTTATCTGCGTTTAAAATTTCGTTTTCATTATCTGTAATTACACTTTTGTAGCCCAAGCGGGTTAGAGCATTTTGTACAGAACATATATTACCCGCATTGTATTTTATTATTGCTATCATAAACTTCCTTTTGTACTGGGAACAGAATAATTATTGGTTTTAGTTACTGCCATTTTTATAGCTTTTGCAAAACCTTTAAAAATGGATTCGATTTTATGGTGTTCATTATCACCCTCCGCTTTAATATTCAAATTGCATTTAGCCGCATCACTAAACGACTTAAAAAAATGCATAAACATTTCTGCAGGCATTTCACCTATCATTTCTCTTTTAAACCGGGCGTCCCAGACCAACCAGGGTCTTCCACCAAAATCAATTGCAACCTGAGCCAAACAATCGTCCATAGGCAATAAAAATCCATAACGTTCAATACCTCTTTTAGCACCAAGTGCTTTTAGAAATGATTCTCCCAGAGTTATGGCAACATCTTCTATGGTGTGGTGTTTGTCTACATCAAGATCACCTTTTACATTGACGGTTAGATCAATATTGCCATGTTTTGCAATTTGCTCCAGCATATGGTCAAAAAAACCTATTCCTGTAACAATGGTGCTTTTACCCGAGCCATCTATATTCAATGTAATTTCTATATTGGTTTCATTTGTTTGTCGTATTACCGTTGCTTTTCTGGGAATTGCTTTTAGATACCGATAGATCTCCTCCCATTTTTTGGTAATTAAAGAAACATCTGTGATTTTTTTATCGCCTAATAATATTCCCTTACAGCCCAGGTTCCCGGCTAACTCCATATCAGTAGATCTGTCTCCAATGACATAAGAATTTGCCAAATCGTATTCTCCGTGAATATATTTAGTGAGCAATCCCGTTCCTGGTTTTCGGGTAGGCATATTATCTTCAGGAAAGTTTTTGTCTATTACTGTTTCTGAAAACACAATGCCTTCATTAATAAACGCTTGAATTATTTTATTATGTGCCGGCCAAAAGGTTTCTTCCGGGAATGAATTAGTTCCTAAACCATCCTGATTGGTTACCATTACTAACTCAAAATCTAATTCTCGTACTATACCGGATAACCATTGAAAAACTCCAGGGTAAAATTCCAGCTTTTCCAAACTGTCTAACTGATAGTCTATTGGCGGTTCAATGACCAACGTTCCGTCTCTATCAATAAATAATACTTTCTTCATATTGTTAAATTTCTTAAAGCATTTAGCAACTGTGTGTTTTCAAAAGGAGTTCCAACTGAAATACGGATACAATTGTTAATAATATTGTTTCTGTTACGTGTAACTATCTTTTGATTTAGCAAATCCTGATAAATAATATTGGCGTTTGTCACTTCAACTAAAAAGAAATTTGCATCTGATGGATACACTTTTTTAACCTGTCTTATTTGATTAAGTGCTTCTGCTAATTTTACTTTCTCTTCTAAGATAATTTGCCTGTTCCTTTCAAATTCTGTCCAACAGGATAGTGCATTGATAGCTGCTTTTTGGTTTATTTCGCTAACATTATATGGTGGTTTAACATTGTTAAATAACTGAATTACCTCTTTATTAGCATAGGCAATTCCAACTCTGACCGCAGCAAGTCCCCAAGCCTTGCTGAAAGTTTGACATACAATAAGATTTGGGGCTTTTTCAAGGGTTTTAATCCAGGATTCCAAAGGACTGAAATCAATATAAGCTTCATCTATTATTACTATTCCATTGAAATTACCGAGTATATATTCTATGTCCTTTTTGTCAATGGAATTTCCAGTAGGATTGTTTGGTGAGCAAATAAAAATTAGTTTTAATTTACTATCAATCAAATAATTTCCTAATGCCTGGATATTTATTTGAAAATCTTCTGCTAATGGAACCTTAATTAATTCAATATCATTGATGTCCGCTAATACTTCATACATTCCATACGTGGGTGTAAATATTAATGCCCTGTCTTCCCCCGGATCACAAAATATCCTAAATGCTAAATCAATGATTTCATCACTTCCATTTCCAATAAAAACAGTATCAACTGAAGTGTTTTTAAAACTTGTCAGTTTTTCTTTTAACTCTTTTTGATAAGGATCAGGATAACGGTTTAAAATACCATAAGGATTTTCATTGGCATCTAAAAAAATACCCGTTCCCCCATTAAATTCATCCCTTGCACAAGAGTATGGTTTCAGGGATAAAATGTTTGGTCTTACTATGTCTTTTAGGTTAAACATTGCTAATCGATTTTAGTCTGATAGTTACAGCATTTTTATGCCCATACAATCCTTCGGCTTCTGCCATTATTTCTATTGCGGGCCCTAATGTTTTCAATCCTTCTTTGCAAAGCTCCTGAAACGTAATCTTTTTTATAAAACTGTCTAAAGATACGCCACTGTAACTTTTCGCATGTCCATTAGTTGGTAATGTATGATTGGTGCCACTAGCATAATCGCCGGCACTTTCACAGCTGTAATTTCCTAAAAAAACAGAACCTGCATTAATTATTTTGTCAGTATAATATGAAGCTTTTTCAGAAGCAATAATCAGATGTTCCGGGGCATACATATTACTAAATTCAATACATTCATCTATATTATTAAGTAAAATAACCATACTGTTTTTTAAAGCTTTAGAAGCAATGTTTTCCCTTGGTAATTGCTCAACTTGTTTTTCTACCTCTGCAATTGATTGATCTATTATCAATCTGTTGTCTGACAAAAGAACAACCTGACTATCTGCTCCATGTTCTGCCTGTGAGAGTAAATCAGCTGCAATAAATTCAGGTTTACCCGTTTCGTCAGCAATAATCAATACTTCACTGGGACCCGCGGGCATATCTATAGCAACACCACTTCGTTGCACCAATTCTTTGGCTTTGGTTACAAATTGATTTCCCGGACCAAAAATTTTATCAACCCCTGGGATTGTTTCCGTGCCAAAGGCCATAGCCGCAATGGCTTGCGCACCTCCAACTTTGAAGATCTTTGTAATACCTGTTAAATTTGCTGTATATAAAATAACAGGGTTTATTTCACCCTTCTTATCAGGAGGTGTGCATAAAATAACTTCTTTGCATCCCGCCAATTTTGCAGGGATCCCTAACATTAAAACAGTGGAAAAAAGCGGAGCCGATCCCCCGGGAATGTAAAGTCCGACTTTTTCAATGCCAACACTTTTTCTCCAGCATTTTACTCCCCGGGTAGATTCAACTATTTCCTTCTTTTCTTTTTGAATGGCATGAAACTTTTCTATATTTTGCCTGCCAATATTAATGGCTGATTTTAACTCTTTAGATACTACGTTATTAGCCAACTTAATTTCAATATCGGTAACATTCAATTGTTTTAGCTTAACTGCATCAAATTGTTCTGTAAAAAGGTATAAGGCCTGGTCTTTATTGATACTAACTTTATTTAATATCGCCTCAACAATATTATCCAGGGTTCCCTTTTCTATAACAGGACGCTTAGATAACCCTAACCAGTTTTCTTTTTTTGGATACTTATATAGTTTCATTACAATACTATTTTATCTATTGGGATAATTAAAATTCCTTCGGCTCCTGCATTTTTTAATGCATCAATAACATTCCAGAATTTTTCTTCATTAATTACAGAGTGTAATGAGCTCCACCCTTTTGCTGCCAGGGGTAGTACCGTTGGACTTTTTAAAACAGGAAGTATAGCGCCAACTTCCTTTATTTTTGAATTCGGGACATTCATTAAAATATATTTGGCGTTTTTTGCCCGTAACACCGCTCTCATCCTAAATAATAGCCGGTCTAATATTTTCCCTTTAACAGTACTTAATTTTAACGTTTTAGCAAGAACAGCTTCCGATTTTAAGATGACTTGTGTTTCACGTAATCCGTTTTCAAACAATGTGCTTCCTGTACTCACGATGTCGCAAATACTATGGGCAAGTCCAATATTTGGGGCAATTTCAACAGAACCGGATATGATGTGTATCTCAGCATTAATATTGTGTTGAGTTAAAAAAGCACGTAGGGTGTTGGGATAGGAAGTTGCTATTTTTTTACCCTCAAAATATGAAAGTGAATCAGTTTCTATCTCTTTAGGAACTGCCAGGGATACTCTGCATTTAGCGAAACCGAGTTTTTCAATAACTTCTACATTTTTTTGCTTTTCAATTAATAGATTCTCCCCGAGAATGGCAATATCAACTATACCATCTTCCAGATATTGAGGTATGTCAGAATTCCTTAAGTACAGAATTTCCAAAGAGAAATTAGTAACGGAAACTTTTAATTGATCCCTTCCATTGTTAATTACTATACCACAATCTTTTAACAGCTTTAGAGAATCCTGATTTAGACGTCCGCTTTTTTGAATTGCAATTTTTAGTTTACTCATTTTTTATTTTGAATTTAATGTCTGAGTAAACCGGGTGGGTAAAAATAAAAACCCGCCAGATTTACTCAGACGGGGTTAAATATTTTTATGTATTAATTACACATATCACTTCCACACCGCCTGAGAGCAAGTATAAAAATGATGATGATGTAATTGTGTGTTTTTCATTTATATTGCAAATGTAATTAATTTTTTAATATTTCAAATTATTTTGGGTTCTGACTAACGTTTTTTTAATGTTTGGATTAATTTGCATTTATAACTGTCTGACTTTCCATTTTATTGTTCTCTCTAATGATAGCCTGGTAAATTAATATTTTCAATATTGAGCGAATGGGAAACAATGTTTGTGAATGTATAAGCCATATATTTTGTTTTATAAATTTTTCATTATATTTGCACCCGCTTAATTAACAAATAATAAAATATGGCAAATCATCCATCGGCAATTAAGAGAAACAGGCAATCGGAGAAAAGGAAATTGAATAATAAGTATCACGCGAAAACTGTGCGTAACGCAATAAAAAAACTTCGCGAAACAACAGATAAGAAATCTGCTGATAAACTTTATCCTGAAGTTATTTCAAAAATTGACAAACTAGCCGGGAAAAGCCATATTCATAAAAACAAGGCAGCAAACCTTAAATCAAAACTTGCCAAACATATTAGTAGCTTGTAAGAATTTGTTACGATATATTTTAATAAAAAGGTGTCCCGGTTCAAGGACACCTTTTTTTGTTAAACTTTTTTCTTACTTTTATTAAACCTACAAATTTGCACTTAGAATGACATCATACAAATATCTCAGGATAAAAGACCTGGCTGAAGAGGACCGGCCAAGGGAAAAACTGCTGGAAAAAGGGATAAGTTCATTAACTGATGCCGAGCTTATTGCAATACTCATCGGGTCGGGCAATAAAAATGAATCGGCAGTTGATCTGGGGAAAAAAATACTTGGTTCTGTTAGCCATAACCTTAACGAATTGGGTAAATTATCCATCCACGACCTGATGAAAATGAAAGGTATTGGCAAAGCGAAAGCAATTACTATTCTTTCTGCACTCGAACTCGGAAGGAGAAGAAAATCCTCTGAAACAATCAAAAAAAAGAAAATATCCAGCAGCAGGGATGCACTGGATTATTTTCAGCCACTGCTTGCCGATCTGCACTACGAAGAATTCTGGGTTTTGCTCCTGAACCGCTCAAACAGGGTTGTTAATAAAATAAAGATCAGCCAGGGAGGGATCTCAGGAACTGTTATTGATGTGCGGCTCATTTTAAAAAAAGCAATAGAGCATGAAACATCATCCATTATCCTGTGCCATAATCATCCTTCGGGGAATCTGGAACCCAGTGAATCGGATAAAAAAATCACACAAAAGCTTAAGGAAGCAGGAAAGGTAATGGATATAGGGGTGATAGATCATTTAATTATATCTGATAATGGCTACTTTAGCTTTGCTGATGAGGGTTTGTTAACGTGATTAAACTATCCACGTGTCTATAGAATATGTGCCATACCAGGAATTAAACTTCAACAACACGAAGGTCACTTTTGACTTACTTCCTGCTACTTACTACTTGCTTTTCTTCCCTGAAATTGCCGGCTTATAAAGATTCACCTTCATAGTGTCTTTACATTTCTCCGTCAGTTCTTTAACTGACCTGTCAAGAAGCGGATGCCGGAGTGTGGGTGCTATTTCTAATAATGGCAGAAGGGCAAATCTTCGCTTATGCAACCGCGGGTGTGGAATTACCAGATTATTTGAATAGTATATTTCTTCATCAACAAATAAAATATCAATATCAATATCACGGCTTCTGTATCTTGTAATATTACGCTTTCGGCCAAGTTCTTTCTCAATACTATGAATTTTTTCTAAAACTTCTGCCGGCAACAGGGAAGAAGTAATTTTCAACACCTGATTCAGGAACCAGTTTTTATGGTTAAACCCCCATGGCTCAGTTTCATATAAAGATGAAGTAGCAGTGATAACACCAATCCTTTCACGAATCAATGATATGGCAGATGAAAAATAATAAGATCTGTCGCCCAGATTACCACCTAATAACAAATAATAGTTGCACGTTTTCAAATCACTTTATTTAAAACCTGACAAAAGTGAGAAAAACAAAACAAACAGACAACAGGAAAGGCATAATTTTACTAACTACTTATTCATTAGGGTAAACGTATGAAAAAATATTTTTACTGATTTAATATATAAAAATCCAAATAACAAGTATCAAATAACAAATAAATATCAATTTTCAATATCGAAATATCAAACGGCATGTATGCTAATTCAAGGATTGAAGAATATTATTATTTTGAAATTTCGTATTTGAGTTTTGGGTATTATTTGAATTTTGTCATTTGTTATTTGTTATTTATTCTCCAACAAGCTATATTACTTATATGCCAAGATTAAATCACAAGAAGTTTTATGCGTTTGCCTTGACTGATTCATTATAAACATTTTAATATTACGTACAACATTTTAACTTTGCATAAAACATATTCATTCATGTTTATTTATATTTATCTACTATGAAAAGTTTTCTGAAGTATACTCTTGCCACAATAGTTGGTATAATAATATCATCTATTTTAATGGTTATAATTAGTTTTGGCTTTATCGGCATCATAATTTCTGCAGGTGATAAACCTGTAGAAGTAAAATCAAATTCAATCCTTCATTTCAAAATTGCACAACCAATACCAGACAGAGGATCAAATAATCCTTTAGATGGGTTTGATTTTATAAACTTTACACTTACACCACAAATCGGACTGGATCAGATCCTTAAAAACATTGAAAAAGCAAAAACAGATGACCGGATAAAAGGCATTTACCTGGAAACAGGCATGTATCCTCCGGGAATAGCCACGATTGAGGAAATAAGAAATGCTTTAATTGATTTTAAAGAATCAGGGAAATTTATTATTGCATTCAGTAATGATATTATGTTTCAGTCAAATTATTACCTGTGCTCTGCGGCAGACAGAATTTATATGAACCCTGCAGGAATAATGGAATTCTGGGGACTCCGGTCAGAAGTTGTATTTTATAAAGGAGCGATGGAAAAGCTTGGAATAGATATGCAGATAATTCGTCATGGTGAATATAAAAGTGCCATTGAACCTTTCACTTCAGATCATATGAGTGAAGCAAGCCGGAAACAAACCCTTGCATATATGAATTCAATATGGAATGGCATGGTTAACCAGATATCAAAAGCCAGGAATATTCCCGTTGGAAAACTTAATAAATATGCTGATGATCTTGCTATTAATAATGTTCGCGTTGCTCTTGAAACTAATCTTATTGACTCAATAAAATATCAGGACGAGGTTTTAACAGAATTATTACAATTATCCGGACTTGAAAAAGGGAGTAAACTGCGCCTGGTAAAAATGTCTAAGTATGCAAAAGTACCTAAAGGAAAAACCAAAGGATTCACTAGAGATAAAATAGCTATTGTTTATGCCTCCGGAGTTATTGGATTTGGAGAGGGTACAGAATCATCCATCGGATCGGTAAAATATGCTAACAGCCTGCGAAAAGCCCGCAAAGACACCAACATAAAAGCTATAGTAATAAGGGTTAATTCTCCGGGAGGAAGTGCGCTTGCTTCAGATATTATCTGGAGGGAAGTAGATCTTGCCCGACAGGTAAAACCGGTAGTAGCTTCATTCGGCAATGTTGCAGCCTCAGGTGGGTATTACATTGTTGCAACAGCTGATACTATTGTTGCCCAACCCAATACAATAACAGGATCGATTGGAGTTTTCGGAACAATTCCCAACACTCAAAAATTCCTGAACGATAAATTAGGAATTACAATTGATGTTGCTAAAACAAATAAACATTCTGATTTCGGGGCTTTTTACCGTCCTTTAAATGCTGCAGAAAAACAATTTCTCAGAGTAGGAATTGAAGATACTTATAAAACTTTCGTTTCTTATGTAGCAGAGGGTAGAAAAATGAGTTTTGAAGAAGTGGATAAAATTGCACGGGGCCGTGTCTGGAGCGGAATTGATGCAAAGGAAAATGGTCTTGTTGATATTCTTGGCGGCCTTAATAAAGCCGTTGAAATTGCAGCTGAAATGGCAGGACTTGACAATTACAGGATTACATCACTCCCGGTGCAGGAAGATCCTTATCAAAAACTCCTGAACGAATTGTCAGGAAATATTAAGATGAGGATGCTCAGGTCTGAACTTGGTGAAGCATACAGGTATTACCATGATCTTAACCTGTTGATGGGCATGGATGGTATTCAAGCAAGGCTGCCTTACAAAATTGAAATCTATTAATTCTCTATATGCATAACGATTTGCCTGAAAAAAAACAGACTCTTACAAGGCTGTTTTTGTTGCCTTTTACTTTGATCTATGGGTTTATTACAGGCGTCCGGAATTTGCTATTTGATCTGAAAATCCTGAAGGAAAAGGAATTTTCTTTGCCAATAATTTCTGTGGGTAATATCACTGTTGGCGGTACAGGGAAAACACCGCATATTGAATATCTGATAAGGATTCTGAAAGACAAATTTAATGTTGCTGTATTGAGCCGGGGATATAAAAGGAATACAAAAAAATTCCTGCTGGTCTCAAACCGGTCAACATACAACGAAGTAGGTGATGAACCTATGCAGATCCAAAAAAAATATCCTGGTATTAAGGTTGCTGTTGACCGGAAAAGGGTAAATGGAGTAAAGAATCTTATTAATTCATTCAAAAACCTGGATGTAATCCTTCTGGATGATGCTTTTCAGCACAGGTATGTAAAACCCGGTTTGTCAATACTGCTTGTTGACTATTCCTATCCTCTAAAAAATGATTTAATTTTACCGGCAGGCAGATTAAGAGAAAGGTCAGGTGAAAGAAAAAGAGCTCATATTATAATAGTCACCAAGTGTCCTTCTGATATTACACCTGTTGAAAAAGAAAGGCTTAAGAAAGAGTTGATTTTATTTCCTTCCCAGCATGTTTTCTTCACAACTATTAACTATGAGGATCTTTCACCGGTATTCAACAAAAATGAACAAATAATATCCTGTGATCACTGCAAAAATGAAAAATACAACCTGCTTCTTGTAACCGGAATAGCTAATCCGCAACCACTGAAAAATCATCTTCAATCCTACTTTGATATAATTTCAGAGATACACTTTCCCGATCATCATGCATTTAATGAAAAAGATATTATAAAAATCACAAGTGATTTTGAGAAATTACCAGGTAAAAACAAGATCATACTAACCACTGAAAAAGATGCTATTCGTTTGCAAAATTTTAGTAATATTGCAGGCTCTTTAGCAAAAGTAATATACTTTATCCCCATCCGGGTTGAGTTTCCGGGTAATCAAAAAATTGAATTTAACAGGTTAATTCAGTATTATGTTAGAGAAAATAAAAGAGACAATAACTTACTTACATAAACAGACAGGGATAACCCCTGAAGTGGGGATTGTACTCGGCACAGGGCTTGGAGGCCTTGTAAAAGAAATTGAGACAGAAACTGAGATCAGGTATCAGGATATCCCAAATTTCCCGGTATCTACAGTTGATGGCCATGATGGTAAACTGATATTTGGGAAACTTGGCGGCAAAAAGGTTGTAGCTATGAAAGGCCGTTTTCATTATTATGAAGGATGGGGAATGGATGAGATCTCCTATCCGGTTCGGGTACTCAAATTTCTTGGAATCCAATATCTTTTTCTTTCAAATGCCAGTGGTGGTGTAAATCCTGACTATAATATGGGCGATATGATGATTATTGAAGATCACATAAACCTTCTCCCTAACCCCCTGATAGGCAAACACTACCCGGAGTTTGGCTCCAGGTTTCCTGATATGAGTGATACTTATTCGCTGGAACTTATAAAAAAAGCAGAAGTTATTGCAGATATGCTCAACATAAAGCTCCATAAGGGAATATATACCGCCACCACAGGACCTACTTTTGAAACAAAAGCCGAATACAAATATTTCAGGGTGATTGGTTCAGATACTGTAGGTATGTCAACCGTACCGGAAACAATAATTGCACACCAGATGGGGATTAAATGTTTTGGTATTTCTGTTATTACTGACCTTGGTGTTCCTGGGAAAATTGAATTCACCACGCATAAACATGTTCAGAATGTTGCCGAAAACACTGAGAAAAAGATGACATTGATAATAAAAGAGTTGATAAAAGTATTATAGTATCTGTACACTATTGATAAAATCATTTGTATGCCGAAGCAGAAAGATTTCAAAACAAACCATATTGTTTTAGTTTCATCTGCCCATCTTTTCCACGACACTTTTTCATCCTTTCTCGCACAGGCACTTCCAATCCTGATTGAAAAACTAAGTATCAGTAATACTCTTGCCGGACTACTATCAATTATACAGAGAATTCCCTCTTTGTTTAATTTCCTGGTCGGTATTATGGTTGAGAATATAAGAGCCAGGTATCTGGTTATTTTCACTCCTGCTGTAACCTCTATAGCTATGAGCCTTATTGGTGTTGCACCGGGATACATATTCCTTGCAATTATTCTGTTTATCAGTGGGATCAGTTCAACCCTGTTCCATGTACCGGCTCCGGTAATGATAAAAAAACTTTCGGGTTCCAGAATTGGAAAAGGTATGAGTTTTTTTATGCTTGGAGGCGAACTTGCACGAACTCTCGGACCGCTGGTAATTGTAGGTGTTGTATCACTCTGGGGTTTTGAAAGCACTTATAAACTTATTCCTTTTGGACTGGCAGCTTCAGTATTTCTGTTTATCAAGTTAAGGAAAATAGATATAAGCAGTAGCTTCGAAGGACCAAGAACAAAACCTGAATACTGGAAAATTTTTAAAAAATTTCTTCCGGTTTTTATTTCCATAGGAGGCATTACTTTTTTTCGTGCAGCTATTGTAGCTTCATTAACCCTGTATCTTCCCGTTTATATAACTGAAAACGGAGGAGAATACTGGTTCTCCGGTATTTCCCTTTCTGTTTTACAATTATCCGGTGCTTTTGGTACATTTTATGGCGGGACTATTTCCGACAAAATTGGCAGAAAAAGTTCATTGTTAATAATTACAATTGTGTCACCTTTGCTAATGTACATTTTTACTTTTATCCAGG
>Ga0208905_1000719_pt1 | contig 16816 bp, 20 predicted proteins | sample AntAceMetag02UKS_FD_184776 | JGI IMG/M metagenome (GOLD analysis project Ga0208905, IMG submission 184776) | Saline lake microbial communities from Ace Lake, Antarctica - Antarctic Ace Lake Metagenome 02UKS (SPAdes) (version 2) | ecosystem: Environmental > Aquatic > Non-marine Saline and... | reverse complement strand
ACCAGCAACTGGTCTTAACCTTCCAGCATATGCTGTATATTTCAGGTATATTATTTTTTCAGAAAATAATGATGCAACTTATGACGACAATGTACTCTATCAAGGTTACGGTAGATCTACTAAAATAGCTTTTGATGGTAATGGAGACGCACCGAGTGTTGACCCTGATGGTGGAACAGGATATGGATTAGAATTAAAATATTTAAGCAGCTATGGAGATTCAAACAGTCCTCTTACTGCTTGGGGAAAACATAACTTTAGAATATGGACTGCTGCTGCGGAAACAACTTATACATTTCCAATACAGACTACATACAATAGTACAGCTGTAGGAGGATTAACTCTAACAGCTTTATACCTGGACGAAGCAGCGACATCTTCTCATATGGCGGAAGCAACCGATGACTCAGCAATAACTATAAGGACTAATGACGCAGATTGGACAAATTCACTATCAGTAACGTTTACCCCAACACAAGAAGGCTGGGTATACATAACAATAGATTTATCAGAATACCAATCATCTGACGAAATATATATATGGCCTATACCAACAGAGCTAAGTGCTTCACATGAAACAACTTGGCTATCTGAAGGTGCAGGAATAGTAGCTACATCCGGCGGAGCAGCAGCCGCTACAACAGCATACGGACATTTTTAATAGGAGAATATAATGAGACCATTTAAACTAATTCAAGAAGAAGCAGGACGCTTAGTGGCTGACACATCATCCTCAGCACTAAAAAAGATAGCAGAAGCAATGAACCGTAAATACCAAGAGATCTACCAGCTTTACAACTGGAAAGCAGCTATTGTTATTAACGAGTCTTTCACGATCACATCAGGTACAGTTGTACAACAGCTACCACGTGACATCGCTATCATCTATTCTATAACAGAGCGTACTAACGATATTACATTGACATCACGTAGCCCTTTCATATATTCAGAAAGATCTATAGCTGATGTTGACATCTCCAATAACCCTATATCCTACACAAGGGCCGGATACACGTCTCTCGCAACAGATATCACTGCCAATGGTACTCTAACATTCGTTTCAGCAGATACTGACGATATCAACATTGACATACGCGTATACGGACAGAACGCAGCTGGTGTAGATATCAATGAAAAGATATCATTAAACGGTACAACTGCTGTAACAAGCACAACTACATGGAAAGCAAGCACTCCAAAGCGTATATCTAAATCAGATGTATCTGAGGGCGTTATAACAATAACAGACTCATTATCAGCAACACTAGACACGATAGCACCTAATGATTACACTAATGTATATAACAGAATAGAGCTTCAATCTAAACCAGACAAAGCTTATACGTGTTATGTATCTGGTAAAAAACCATTTCAACAACTAATAGACGACGAAGACCTACCACTCTTCCCATGTTCTGCAGCACTTGTACATTATGGAGCAGCAGCAATACATGACACACGTGGTAACACACAAGAATCACAGGTTGCTACATCAGAGGGTGACAGGATCATAGCATCTCTTGTAACAGAGAGAGAAATTGATGATGATACTGATGGGGATACATATCCTATCATAAGAAGAAATGTTAATGATAGACCAATACTAGGAGAGTAATATGTCTAAACAATATAATGGACTTAGTAGACGAGCAATAACAGGGATGAACAGTAATGTACATCCTAGCCTTATTGGTCCTACTCAATGTGAGCAGCTTATAAATGCAGATCTAGTGCAGCTTGGACGTACTAAGAAGCGTGATGGATTTGCTGTGGCTGGAAATCTTGTAACTGTGGCTCCTTTTACAGCATTAGCAAGGTTCAATCCTTACGGTGGTACAGATGGTATGCTTGGAATAGAAGGAATTAACCTTAGACATTGGTTAGGTACAGGTAACTGGAGTGCATCTGATGACGCTGGGTTTACAACAGGTCTTTATACAAAGATTTTAATAGGTAATGATATTGCACTTATATTAAATGGTACTGAAAACGTACATACAGTAGCACCAAATTGGGATGTGGCAGATCTCGGTGATGCTAACACAAGCCCTCCTAAGGGCACTGTAGGATGCTGGCTAAAAGATAGATGGTTCATAGCAGAGAAAGGCATAGTCTATTTCAGTGACGTTGGTGTACAGACATTTTTAAGAGACACAAATTACTTTAGAGTAAGCGTTGGTGACAATGATGACATCACAAATCTTGTACCATTTAGAAACAATGAACTAATTATATTTAAAGAGCATAGCACATGGTTACTTCAGATGGATAACAATTCTACACCTCTAACACAGTGGGATTTAAAGCCTATTGATACAGAGATAGGTTGTATCTCCCGGGAAGCAGCTATTAAAGTAGGAAATGATATATTCTTTTTTGCATCAGACGGAGTACGTTCTTTGAAAAGAAATGAACAGGATAAGGTAAGCTCAATACAGGTACCTCTATCAGATGATATTCACAGCGGATATATAGATACTATTAACTGGACATATAAAAACCTTATAAGAGCTGTGTCATATCAAAACAGAGTTATATTTTCTATTCCTTATGATGATGCAACTACGTGTGACAAGCTCCTTGTATATTTTTTACATAGTAATCCACAATTAAATGGATGGTCAATGTGGGAAACAGAAGTAGGAGCGTTTGTTGGTGCATTTGCAAAGTCTCTTGATGGTAATAATGAAAAACTTTATTTTGCAGCTCCTGCATACTACTCACAGATGTTTGAGATGTTTAGTGGTGATACTGATTGGGGAACAGGTATCTCTTATACAGAGAAAGGAAGAATAGAAGACCTGACAGAAGAAGGACTCACCGGCAACCAGAAATACGCTAAATCATTTATGATAAAAGGAAATGCTGCATCAGAGTGTACAGCTATATTAGAGATGTCAATAGATGAAGGAGCCTTTCAGGAGATAGCCGAGATAAATATGAATACTAACGCACCATATCTTCCTATAGATCTAACATTTGTTATAAATGATAGAACAATAACATTAGAAAAGTTTAGCTTAGATGAGCTGGAACATTTCTATAGCATACAATATAAGATAACTCAAGCATACGGAAAGTCTCAACCTTTGAAATTTTTTGAGAGACAATATGTACTAGCTACAGAAAGATATGAACCTGATGGAGGTGTAAAATGGCAGGCTACCTAAGTAGAACAGAAACATTAGATGCTGATGAACAGCTTACAATAGCAAAACTACATAATCTTGTTGATGGATCATCCGTAGATGGTATAGATACAGATGATATACATCTGAATAATGGGTGGGCGTTTACAGGTGCAGCAATACCTGATCCACAGCATCTACATATACAAAATTCTATAGCTTCATTTGGAGTATACAAAGATGGAGACTGGAGAGATATACTTACTTCTGGTGTAATGGACAGAACTACACCAGCAGGATACAGATTTGGTTATCTTGAAGGATTCTGGATAGGAAACTATGGTACTTATGCATTATATGATTCTTACCTTACAGTTGATCCAGGTGTATCAGTTACTGGTAATACTGTAACACGGAATGATGATATAATAGCTTTTTTAATTACTAACACATATGCTTATGCTACTGGAACATCAGGAAAAGCTACGGGTTTAAACTATGTTGATGGTACACAATATTTTGTTTTCCTAATAGCGTACTATGATGGTACAGTTTTGGTATATATAAACGATGATAACGATCTTCCAGATGATCACGCAGAATTTTCTGGAAGTAAACAAATAGTTACTAGACCTCTGGGTAGTTTCATATATGATGATGGAAATACAGCTCCAGTAAGTATAGTGAATTATAGAACAGATGGAATATATGGTTTCTCATATGTTATAGGTGATGACGGAGGTCAGTCAGATTATGTTACTCCAAGTGTATTTTCAACTTCAGGAGGAGGAGAAAGCTATAGAGCTCTTGACAGCTCACTTATACACTGCTGTGTAGGTTCATCTTTAGTAGCAGCAGGTGTACCATGTTCACAGCTAGAGTGTACAGGACAAGAAGAAGGTATGTCAGTAATTAGAGCTGATAGTAGCCTATATGAAGATGGTCTGGCATTCCTACCAGCAGATGGTGGAGATTCTGACTCAGCAAAATATTACGGTTTTTCGTGGTACTGGCCTATGCCGTATTCCACGGGAGAAACAAGTTAAGGAGAAAAATTATGGCTAGAATAACAAGAGGTAAAACATTTCAGAGCGGTGAACTAGTAACAAACACTAAATTGCATCAGCTCATAGACAGTGCTGTTATAACTGATATTGTACAGGCTGATCTACTTGCAGGATATGGGATGGTGGAACACGGAACAACAGCACCTACAGATACAGACGCATTGTGGTATGATGAAAATTCTAGTAGATTAAAGGTATATGGTGGAGGTGTATGGAATACATGTCTCACTGGAGGTATGTTAAAACCTACAAATTCTGACAGTAGTGGATATCTATTCGGTATGTATTTAACATCTGATGGAACAGTTGATCTTGATATCAATGCTGGTAGAATGATATTATCAGATGATTTTTTAACGTATGACGGTAGTTCTGTTGATATATCAGATGATTTTGTTGCTGCTACTAGCACAAGCGGGAAAAAATCTACTATTACATATGCTAATGGTACTAATTACTACGTATTTGCTATTACAGACTCAGCGTCTGTTACTACTGATGAAGTTTTAATATACATAGATACATCAACTACTCCTACAGACTATACACTGGGTACAGATGCTAGGTTAATAGGTAGGTTTACATATTATGTAAGTGGTGTTACTATTTATCCTTATAATATACTAAATTATAGAAACGATGGTATAATAGGATTAACATATATAGTTGGTAGTGGAGCAGGTGCTACAGCTGATGCTACTGTTAGCCTTGGTTTAAATACTTCATTTGGTCCGCATACAATTCACTCAGTTGTAGGATCTATGGCAACTGCTGCTGATCCACCTTATGCAGGTGTGGTCTTTGACTCGCAGTCACCAGGATTTTCACTGTTCAATAATATAGGTTTTAGTTCATTTAAACTAGCTTACTTACCAGCAAATGGAGCAAATTCAAATGCTGCAAAATGGTACGGAATTCAATGGAGAATATTCGGGGCCTGGAACGTATAAAATAAAAGGAGAATTATTATGGCAATGTCAGCACAACAATTGATGCAAAGAGTAAAAGACAATAGGAATAAATATGATGCTGAGAACTCAAGTTCTTCAGAGGGATCTGGAATACTAGACCCTAACACTATAGATGTAACAGCATCCGGTAAAGAGATTGCAGCTGCTCTAATGAAACAGGGAGTTTCACAGGATATTGCCTACAACATAGGTCAGTCAGTAGCCGGAGGTATGTCAACACCTGAGCAGGCATTTCAGAAGTATGGCCTATCTTCAGGTGGTTCTGGAGGTACTGGATCTAGTTCAGATAGTAACTTTGGTATGCAGACACAGCCAGGTGCTGATGATTATGCCAAGAGACAGTGGGAAGCAGAGCAAAAATACAGACCTCAATCAGCAAAGCTTGAATCAGAGTTATACGCACAGTACGCTCCTTTCTATGCAGCTGAACAGAAGAAAATTATACAGGATCTCTATCCTAATCAGTCAGCTCTTGGTGAGCTGATGTCAGCGGACCTTAAAAGACGTATAGAACAGGATGATTTTACTGTACCTGACTCTGTAAAAAATGAGTACACCAGAGCTACAAGGGGTGCACAGAGTGACCGTGGCCTGTTCCGTAGTGGTATGGCCGTAGCAGAAGAGAGTGAAGGACTTGCTAGACTTGGACTACAGCAACGAGAAGCAGACCTAGGACGAGCTGAGAGGCTCAACGCGGGCGTTCCTCAGGTTCAGCCTATGAACAACATACCTGGACAGACACCTCAGGTTAACGACTATTACACAGCTATACTTGGTGCTAACATACAGCAACAACAGGTTAATAACCAGAGTAAACAGAACGAATACGAAAATCTGAACAGCTTTAGAAATTGGCAGGACAACCTTGGTAAAGGTGAAGCTAATAATAACCAAGCAATTCAGGATCTTCAAGACAAGATAGACAAAAATCTTGGATACAATGATCAGTTTAAATCTGGTGGACTGGGATATTCAGACCAACTTAACCGAAGTGCAACTAAAGCTAGAAATGTTAAGATCTCAAAATGGCAAAAACAGCTTGATGATATGAAGGGAGGATCCAATGGGTACTTTTAATTCACAGATATGGAACTCAGGACGGTATTACGAACCTGATAAAAAGAAGAAGACAGGTAGAAGGAGAACCAGAGTAAGGTCTTCTAAGCCTGATACTGTCGTAAGTAAGAAGAGAGACATCATGATGCCTGGAGATAGCTTTCCAGAAGCAAAGGCTAAGTATATCTCTGACAAGAGACTAAAACGTCAGGCCACTTTTATAAATAGTATAGACCCTACTGGTGAGAGAACCTATATCAAGAGCATAGATGCAGATAAGCAAACTGTTGAGTACGGTTTTCTTAGGGATGACCAGATGGAGGTTCTTGCTTCTAAGAAGAAAGACAGAGCAGCTAAGGAAAAGAAGGATATAAGAGCTGAAGCTGACTATCAGGAAAATAAAGAAAAAGCTATAAATAACTCTATAGACAAAAAACAAGGTCAGGTTATAGCTACTATTGATTCTGTATTAAAACAAACTCAGGAAAAGCTGGGTATTTCTAGAGCTATGAGAGCTTTAGAGTTTAATACTGAAGGTATACAAGCTGCTAGAGATGGATTTGACCTAGAATATTTTAGTAATAAGATTGATACTGCTGTAAGAGAGGGAGATATTAGCCCTAAGCATAAGAAAGAAGTTATAGCATCTTTTGTTAATGAGCAGAAGTCACTAGCTTCAATTCAGAAAGCAAACGATCAGATACAATTTAACCAAGACAAGCAGTATGCTAAGGAAGATAAAGAGGACGCTGTAATGAGTAAATCACAATATACTGAGAAAATGTCTTTAGCTGTTTTCGATATGGTTGTTAAAAATGGTAATTCATATATTCAGGTAGCTAAACACCTTAATTCTTTGATGGATAATAAAGATATAGATTTGACACAAAAAACAATATTACTAAAAGAAACAAAAGCTCTACTGTCTGATCCTGTTTTTAAACAAGTTAGTGCTATTGTAAGAGAGAGTAGAATCAATGGTGACAGCGATGAGACTATTAGAAAGAATATGATAGAAAAGGGTTTAGATAAATGGCTGGATATAGTTAACTAAGGAGATTAAATGAAAGATTTATTTGATGATCTATATGAAGATTTAATGAACGAGTCTGATATATTTCTTAATACAGGACTTACACTGGATGATGAAGATGGATTCTACTCTGAAGAAGAGGATGAACCTGTATCTACCACTGCTAGTTCTGGACCTCCAAGCTTTCCAGAGTACAAAGGATATGAGGAACTACCGGAGCCTGAACCAAAAGAAGATATACTTAGACAGGCTACACCTTTTGAAACATTTCAAATGGCAGATATAGGTGAGGATATTGAATCAACAATAAAAGAACTACCTGCTAATATAGTATCAGGTATGCAGAGTGGAGTAGTAGCAGGAACAAGTAAAGTATTGCACTCTGTATTTGATAGAGCAGCGGATGTTAAGGTAGGACTATCTCAAGTTAAATCTGTTTCTCCTATAGCATATAACATATTAAGTAACTCAGAAACATTTGGAAAAATTTATAATGCTGTATATGAGAATTCTCCTGTTCCATATTTGGCTGAGGTTGCTCAGGGAGCATCTGAGTACTGGGATGATCAAGCACAGAAGTCATCACCTGATAAAGATAAAACTTTTAGTAGAAACCCTATTTCAAAAACAGTTGGAATAATAGCAAGATCATTACCTTTAACTATTTTTGCTGTAGCTTCTTCAATATTAGGTAAAAACCCAGCTATTGGACTGACTATGTTTGGATTATCATCTTATGGAGATAAATACACTGAGTCACAAAAAGATTTAAAAGCTGGTAAAAAGGGTATACTTACTGATGCTGCTAGGGCTGCTGGCATGAGTGACAGAGAGATATCAGACGTAATGGCCTCATTACAGGCAGCTGTAACTGTTGGTACTGAAAGCATATCTCTTGGTAAGATATTAGGTAACAAAGGAATAAGTAAGATCAGGGACGCACTGTCTACAGGCTCTGTGGGATCTCTTCAGGAAGTATCAGAGCAGTTTGGTAGCAATTTAGTTACTAAGTTCGGTAGTGATAAAGCTATTAAGATACATAAAGATTTTGTTGAAGCTGCTATAGGTGGTTTAGGTGGAGAGGCTGCAATGGGTTCTATTGTTGGACAATCAAACTTAACTCAATTAGAAGAACAGCTTACAGGTGATTTTGAGAGAAAAGGCGTAACTCATAATGAAGCTGTAGCTATGGCTAAGGATATTATAAAATTAACAAAAGAAAAAGAATCTGCTGATGTACTTGATCTAATAAAAGGAGTTCTAAAATCAGGAGAGAGTGGAGAGCTATTTAAAAATAAGAGAAGTAAGAAGCCTAATACTTTAAAAGAAAAAGAATCATCGTTTGGTCTTCCTAAAGATGCATTGAATAAGCTTAATCAAGTTAAACAGAAAGTAGTAGCTGATAAAAAGAAACCCTTTTCTGTCTACCAAGCTGGTAAAAAAGAGGGTACTAAATTAGAAAAAGAAAAAAGCACTCTTCAAAAGCAGAAAATATTAGAAGATGCTGATAAGAAAATATCTAAAGTAAATACAGCTAAAGAAATAATCCAGAAACGTAGGCAGAGAATCAGGGCTATACGTGAGGCTCTAGGTTTATCAGATGCTGATATGAGAAAGATAAACAAAAAAGACATACGTATAATGGATGATTACGAGTTTAAGAAATTCAAAGATGATCTTTCAGTAAGGGCATCTCAGCTTGCTGTTTCTAAACAAAAGAAACATGAGATAACTGATCTTATAAGTAAGAAGAATCTGACAAAAACAGACAACATGCGTGCTGCTATTAAGCTACCTTCACTAAACAATATGACTGATAAGCAGTTAGATACGTTTTCTTCTATACTAGATCAATACGAAACAGGAGATGAATTTTTAACTAAAAGACAGATAGAAACCGTAGATAGAACAGAGTTAAAAGGTATACGTACTATACGCGAAGCTAGAGTACAGTTTGCTAAAAAATTAGGGGTATCTGTAGATAGTCTTAGTAATATAAAAACAACTGAATTTGATGACTATAGATGGGATTCATCTCTAGCACAGCAGAATCCATTTTATAAAATGATGGTTGATCTAACTACCCAGAGTACTCTAGCAGGAGAAAAAGAGTATCTTGACATTGAAAAACAAACATATAAGCTTGCTGCAGCAGCTAATAAATCTAGGCCTGGTAGCATAGTAAAGACCCTTATACCTCAGCAGAAACTTATAATTAAGTACTTGGAATCTACTGTAGATCAAAAAGAAGCTATCAGGGAACAGATGACAGGTGCAGAATTAGACTACGCACATTTTATAGAGCAAAATTTCCAACAATCTTTAGACTATCTTATAGATAACAAAATATTGGATGCTGGATTGGAAAATTATTTTACTCATATACGTATGGGAACTTTGGAAAGCTTAAAAGAAAATGGTTTAGTTAAGACAGTAGTCAATGCATTTAATAATCACAAACTAGACCAAGTCGGTTTTAATATATTAGATGGTGACACAGGTAATATATTATCATTAGATAAATTTTTTAAATTTTCACTGCGTAGAACAGGTGCTATTAACCCATCACAAAATGTTACTAAATCTTTTCTAGCTTATATGAAAACTCTTAAAAAGAAGCAGTCACTTGATAAGGTTATACCTCAAATAGAAATATTTGCTAGTGCATTAACACCTAAGAGAGCTACAAAGAAAGGTCTAACTATGGACAGAGGCCTTAAAACTTTTGTTAAGAAATGGTTGAATAACAAAAAGGGAAGAAGAGATAAATTTTTAAAACAAAATGGCGAGATTGATATGGCATTACGTTTTGGTAATACTATAGTTTCAATGATAGATCTTGCCGGTAGTGTACCTGTTGGTTTGGCTTCAGTAATTGGTGAGCAAACTATGACCTACGTATCTACTGGAAGTAGAGCATATGCTAAAGGTGTAGTGAGATCTCAGACAAAAAAAGGTAAAAGAATAACTGAGAAATATACAAATCTTATAGGTAAGTCTATCTGGGGGGAGCTAATAGAAGCTGATAAAGATGCAGGTGAAAGACTAATGCAGGGTCTGTATGGATTCTTCCATCAAAGTTCTGTCATGGCTAATAGTGTACATCTATTAGGCACAATGACACAACAGGAGTGGGAGTCTGAGACAGTGTCTGATGAAAGACTAGCTGATATTAAAACAGATATGGGTAGATGGAGAGATATAAATGGTACTGACTCTATTGCTGGATCTACATCTGCTGGTAAAACACTTACTAAGTACAAAGGCTGGGCTATACCTATTATGAGTACAGCTTTAAAAAACGTAATTGCAATAGGTAAAAAAGTAAAGAACGAAGGATTTAAAAAAGGATTTACATCTAAAGAAGCTGGAGAATTAAACAGAGCTTTTATACAAGTTGCTGTTGTTCTAGGTTTAGGTATTAAATTTATTGATGAGGATGATAATAGCTTTCTTGGAAAACTTAAAGCTAAGATATACAGAGAGGGTATGACTTTTCTTAGTGGTATATCCCCAAGAACATTTACTTCTATGCCTCGTTTATTAACTTTTCTTAATGATTTTGTGACTAATATAAGCATGATTACACAAACATATAAGACTAATACCAAAAACCATGACGAAGGAGATAATGTTGGAGTAAATAAACTTAAGAAACAGTTTACACCAGGAGCTATTAAACAGTTCCAAGGCGATAGTAAGTCAGATAATCCTTTTGATAAAGTACATAAGAAATCACAATCAAGCTCAAGTGGAAATCCATTTGATAAAGTAAAACAGTAAAGGAGATTAGAATGAACGGAGACACTAAAAGCCTAGACATGTTACGAGAACTAACACACAGTCTAAATACGCTCCCGCATCTTATAAACAGACAGGAAAACAATTTCATCAACTACAACACAGCAGACGGTAATTGCATAGGTACGGGACTACTATATAAAAAAGAAATTGCTGTACAGGATTGTTTCCAATCATCCGGGTCAACTTTTCCTGAACATACTCATGCATGTAAGGAGTGGTTAGTATGCTACGAGGGATCATTTGAATTAACAATAGAAGGCATAGCAAAAACATATAAATCAGGTGACATGGCATACATACCATCTGGAAAATCTCATAGCTACCTTGCACTAGAAGATACCCACGTGATAGGTATAACTATACCAGCAGACGAGGGGTACCCAAATGACAGACAAAAATAACAACGGAAATCAATGGGAAATCTGGTCCAAGTATGTTCTTAAAAATATCGAAGAGATAAAAAGTGACATGAAAGAACAAGGTGATATCCTAAGAGGAATAGATAGACGCCTTACTGTAATGGAAGTTAAAGCAGCTACCTATGGTGCAGCCGCAGCAGCTATCATAAGTATTGTAATACACGTTATTAAGACAAAAATTGGTGGTTGACATTAACAATTGACTATGATATAATAACAATATGAGGTACAATAATATGAATGCAAATCATGAAATGTTCAACATGGTAGACCCATACAGTATTACAGAAGCAGACCTACCATTAGTAACACTGAGCGACAATCTCGCAGGATTCTTTGGATGGCAAATAAGATCCCACACTAATGGACAATACAGTCATATTATGGTAATGGTAGAACCTGGTAAATTTGTAACTCAATCCTGGACGCTTCACTCAACCCCAATTGAAACATATACTACAGATCTTCACAGACTAAAATTCTGGCAACCAAACTTCACTAAAAAACAAAAAGAACTATTCAAAAACTATATTGATGCTGAGCTTGCAAAACCAGCATGGAAACGCAGATATGATATTCTTGGCGTTATAGGTCAAAAGATGAATATACCAGGCATTAATAATCCATTCACTAATTACTGTAGTGAAGCAGCAAGTGAGGCTATACTAGCAGCCGGTTGGGACTACGGTAAGCATCCATCACCTATTGATATGAATGATGCTTTTAAATTAGATGAAGAAAAATGGAAATTGTTCGGCTATTATTTCAAAGACTAGGAGGCTCAATGTGATTTTATGGATTGCCACATAGATATTGTACCCCACCCTGAAACATTCAAAAATACATTACTCCACGAGTCTATACACGCTATCAGTACGTTCATGGCTGCTGATCTAAAAGAGGACCAAATAGATAACATGGCTAGCGGTATACGAATGTTCATAATCGATAACCCTGAGTTAATTGATTTGCTAAGGAGGTAACATGAAAAATACACTCATTATTGGAGATACACATATCCCATTTGAGCACCCAAAATATTTAGATTTTTGCAAAAAAATACGAGACAAATATGAATGTACTAATATATACCATATAGGAGATTTGGTTGATAATCACGCCATAAATTTTCATACTCATGACCCAAATGGGCTAGGAGCCGCTCAGGAGCACAGAGAGGGCCTTAAACGCGTTCGTAAGTGGTACCGGGCATTTCCTAAGGTCCGTTTGTGTTATGGCAACCACGATGAAATGGTGAAGCGTAGGGCACTAAGCCACGGTATCCCGGATGAGTTCGTTGCTGATTTCAGAGATATATGGGAAGTACCAAAAGGGTGGGATGTACAGTTCCAATACCAGGAAAACAATATTAAATTTATGCATGGTACAGGATTCAGTGGTCTCTATCCTCATGTGAATGCTGTTAGAGCTAACAGGCAAAGCTGTGTTATAGGCCATTTACATAGCGTTGGTGGAGTGCACTGGTCAGCATCAGATCATGATCTTGTGTTTGGATTATCTGTGGGATGTGGCGTAGACAAGAAAGCCTACGCCTTTAATTACGGTAAAGACTTCCAGAGGAAGCCGATACTGGGTTGTGGTGTTATAAAGAATCAAGCCCAGTCTGTTCAGTTTGTTGGGATGCGTTTAGACTGATACTCCTATCGACACGTACGCTGATATTAAGTATCATGTTTTCTCCTCCAATCTATATATGTGTACATAAACAGACGGGTTAATATTTTCTACTATATGATCAAATCTAAAGCTTAACCTCTTAAAATTTACAGGCATGAATTGAGACATGGTTTTTTCTTCCATACTCTCCTGAAAGAAATTGTCTTTAAATGAGCTTACATCTACATGGTAATACTCTCCCATATCACCACGTACATGTATTATCTTAGATTCTAATAGTCCATCATAGGCAACTAATTTTATTCTCATAATTACATCCAAATCAGTTTAACAACGTTAGTACGTTCAGCTACATTCCGTTTATGGTCTCTACATAAACCGCTCACCATGAAATACAGAGTTTCCCCCGGAGTAGGTGACCAGTTGTTAAACTCCCTACGTTTTATATGATCAGCAGCTACAGTATTCTTACCCCTATCCCTGTACCCGTTTCTCATCCATTCAAAAGTTGCTCCATACCAACGACCGTCACTAAGTTTAGCAAACACCCAGCAATTAGCGTTCAAACGATCTACGTTAGGCCAGACGCTCGTTTTGTCATAATCTAGTACTATCTTATTACCAGAAAACGACGCATGCAGATCAGATGTGACATTCCAGCTACTAACATTAAGGCCCAGCCATACTACTGTTGACAAATCGAACTCATCGACAATAGCAGATGGTTCTGGAATAGGCTCCGGTATAGGTACAGGTTCTGGCTCAGGTATAGGTACAGGTTCAACAGGTACGTCTGTATTATCTACGTACTCCTCTATTATATCCCTGATCATATGTTCATCAGTTGTACAACCACTAAATAAAACAACACAAATAAAAAATAAAATAAATAATCTCATAGTTTTATCTCCTTTATTTTTGTTAGACATTTTAGTTTGTTTTTAACGAATGCTTCCTTCTCTCTATATGCAGTGTAAATATCCTCATTCTCAAACCACCTACTCATGTGTTTACGTATGAAACGCTCCACGCTAGCAGTGTCTGAGTTTCCCCAGATCCACGCATCCATGATAATCATGTGCTCAAAAACTAGCTGGTCATCCTCCTCTATGAATTCTCCAAAGCATTCCACGCTACAAACTAGGCTGGTATCTGCGTACCCCATAGCATCGATAATATTTCTGGATGCATTGTTTCCAGTATAACACGGTTTTACAGGTGTGTCAACTGAATACAATTTTCTCATTTTCCAATTGCTACGATCAACTCTGCTAATGCATTTCCATAATTTCATATCAGCCTCCTATCCAATATATTTTAGTAGTGCAACGATTGCCAGATATATCAGTACTACTGTACCAACGCTGGTTAATATTGATGCAATCAGTGCAGCAATAAACATAAAATTAAAATTTTTCATATAATCCTCCTATTCTGTGTACGTTTGGGTTAGATAATCAAATTTAAATGTTAAAACTCCTGTTAAACCACTGTCATCTCGAACCTTCTGGATATCGACCATAAGATCCAGACGTCCTGCATTTGCCTCTACCTCCATATTGCGGTCACGCCATAGGGTTATGATATTATCAGCGTCTTGTTTGATAGCTGAACTGCCTTTAATATCGTTTAATGTGACCCAGCCTTTTTCATTTTTGAGTTTGGCCGGGTGTGCTATCAGAAATAAATGACTGTCGTACTTCCTGGTTGTATCCACAAGCTTAGATATGTACTGCTCTATCTCGTATACCTGTGAGTCTCCGCTAGGCACAAAATGATGCAGATGATCTATCAAGATATGTTTGATACCCAGCTTGTCTGCTGCGTCCAAACATTCGAATACATCACTATCCTGGCACTGGAAATAGATAGGCAGCGGGGCTACATCCTCCATGGTAACACCAAAGATACCCATGAACTTACCTATTAGCTGCCGGTTACTCATCTCCGAGGATATGAGCAGCACCGGATTACCACCTTTTACTAACTGAGCCATGAGATTTACACACCAGGTAGTCTTCCCCATACTGGTGTCCGCTGTTATTACAGTAAGCTCTGAGCCACGTATCCCGCCTATCTTCGTACTAAACTTACTCCAGCCTGGTAATGCAATAGACGGTTTCTCTGATCCTGCAACCAATTGCTTACATATAACTGAAGCCGGTTGTATTACTTCTGATATACTCTGGATCATTATTTCACCTCCATCTTGTTAAATATAGCATCAGGGATTGTCCCACCTTTACTGATTGGACGCTCAGAGGGTCCAGCTGGCCGTGTGAACGACGAAACCCCAAAGACCCCAGTCCAGCCTCTCTCTATACTCTGATTGAGCATAGCGATGGACGTAGGTACGTCTACCTTTTTCAGTTTGAGCATGATCAAACGCTGAGCATGCTTGGTTGCTGGTTTCCTTATCTGCTTTCTGAACTCAAGGAAAGCAGTAAAAACCTCTAAAAACTCTGAATTCAAGAAATGATCAAACTCTTCTTTTATACTAGTATATATAAGAGTACTGTTTTTAGTCTTCTTATCTTTATCCTTTTCCTTATCCTTATCCAGTGGTCCTTGGGGATTCCCCAAGAGACCTAGGTTTGGGGCTAGATAAGGGGCTACATCAGCCCCTGCTTTTAGAAGCATGGATAGGATAGACTCATGCACCTTGTTATCTGGGTTAAGATTTCCGTACTGAAACTCAAGAAACGCAGTAATAAGCAGCTTCCCTCCATTTTCTAAAAAGCAAACCCTGCCTTTAAAATATTCAGCAATACCTTCTAGAGTAACAGATGTACCTAATCTAATATTAGCTACCTCTAGCTCTACATCCCAAATACCAGCATGGTTACAGGCATCCAGAAGATATATCCAAAACAGCTTATAATCTACTGGTAATGCCCTTACCCATGGCTTTTTGAACTTCTCTGTATCAGTAAATCGCTTTGCCATATTTATACCTCCATTTTCTGCATTAACTCACACACTGTGAGTATGTACGCATCATATAAATCGTGCGGGTTCATAAACGGTAAACTGCCTGGGTGATCCATACTCATTTTTGAATAATACAGATGCGTAATCTCTCTAGCTACCTCAAAACGCTGGTTGTACGGAACTATAGAACTGGATACCACGTCTGTTATTTCTGTAATCTCCTCCTTTACTTTTATTACCTGTTGGGGTTCTGGTGCTACCTGACTCTCGGACCTGGCCACAAACTTACCAGATATAGAATACTGCTTTTTGCCTTTGTACAGACTTTCCTTGACCTTGTCTGCATTCAATCCTATTACATCACCTGATTTTAGCGATGGCGGACAATCCCAAACAGATAATTTGAAATCAGTTAATTTCTTATCTGCCTCAAACCCGAATATAACCGCATCCTCATCGGAGGTGTACGGTTCATATTTTGAGAGTACCAGCCTACTTGGTCCTGTGTTTGTGCTGTACGAAACGCTTTTTATTATATACTGTGTCATACTGTCACCTCCTCTAGTATATCTGTGTAACCACATCTTAAACAATCTGCATACTCTCCAGCCTCAACCATGTCGTTTCCACACTCAGGGCAAGGGCCCCATATTGCTTCATCAATGTCATCAAAAAATCCTTCAATAATTACATCGGTTATTTTACTCATTTCTTCCCTCCTTTGTTATTCCTAGGTTTTTATTTAGAAGATCTTTTAATCGTTGGTCTA